>Ga0209701_10000915_pt1 | contig 18304 bp, 20 predicted proteins | sample CZO8metaG_4_FD_188356 | JGI IMG/M metagenome (GOLD analysis project Ga0209701, IMG submission 188356) | Vadose zone soil microbial communities from the Eel River Critical Zone Observatory, Northern California, USA - CZOApr15con2H3.8 metaG... | ecosystem: Environmental > Terrestrial > Soil >... | reverse complement strand
TGAACATCGGGGGGAGCGAGCGTCGAGCGAGCTTCGGGGCACCGGCACAGCCGGCGCTCGAGCGGCGGTTAAAGCTAATCTTGGCAGCGGGCTGCGTCCAGATGCACCCTCGCGCGCGACTCGAGCGAAGCGTACTCCCGGCACACGGCCTCGGCCACGCAGGGCCAGCGGTGCTGGGCCGCCCAGCGCACGCCCTCGCGCCCGACCCGCCAGCGCAGGTCGGCGTCGGCGATGAGACTCCCGATGCGGTCGGCCAGCGCCGCGACGTCGCTGTCGGGGACGAGGAAGCCCGTGACGCCGTCGCGGACCGTCGTCACCAGCCCGCCGACTCGGGACGCGATGACAGGGCTTCCGCAGGCCATCGCTTCGAGGGCGACCATGCCGAAGGACTCGTAGTATGAGGGCAGGACCGTCACGTCGCAGGCGACGTAGTAGACGGGCAGCACGCCCTGGGGCTGGGGCCCGATGAAGCGAACCGTGTCCTCCAGGCGCAGCCGCTCGATGCGCTGCCGGAGCGACGCCTCGTGGCCATTCGTCGGCTCGTCGGCTTCGCCGCCCACGATCAGGAGCCGCAGGCCCTGCCCGGCCGCGCTCAGCCGCGCGACCGCGTCGAGCAGCGTGTCGAGCCCCTTGATCGGAGCGATGCGACCGACCCACAGGAGAACCGGGCGTTCGTCGAGCCCGAGTCGGCGCCGCGCCTCAGCGCGGTCGCCCGGCACGAAGAGGTCGGTGTCCACACCACACGGAATCGTCGCGATTCGCGACGCGGGGGCGGCGTAGTCGCGCAGGAGCTCGGCGCGCTCGACGACGTTCGCGGCCACGATGCGGTCGGCCCCGGAGACGATGCGCATCTCTTCCTCGAGCCGGACCGCCGGCTCCAGCTCCGCCGCGCTCCGGGCCACGCGGTTTTTCAGGCGGCCGAGGGTGTGGAACATCTGGAGCACCGGCGCCGAGCAGCGGGCCTTGAGCGCGAGCGCGGCGACGCCGGAGAGCCAGTAGTGGGCATGGATCAGGTCATAGTCGATCGACCCCGCGATGCGCCACGCCTCGACGCCGTCGACAAACTCGTCGAGATGGTCGTAGACGCGCTCGCGGGCCATCGGCGCCTCGTCGCCCGCCGGCAGGTGGATGACGCGGGCTCGCTCGCCAAGCTGCACCACCCGCGGGATCGAAGGGTTCTGCGAGCGCGTGAAGACATCGACGGCGACGCCCATGCGTCCGAGCTCGCGCGATACCTCGCGCACGTAGACGTTCATCCCGCCGGTTTCCTTCCCGCCGAGAGCGGCCAGCGGGCAGGTGTGGACGCTGAGCATCGCGACGCGCAGGCTCACCGGATCCTCACGGCGCAGACAGCGTTGGCCACGGGCTCGAACTCGTACTTGTACCGCTCCTCGCCTCGGAGAAAATCGAAGGTCCGCCGCCCCCGCGCGATCGCGTCGCGCACGACATGGGCGAGGAGGACCACGCCCGGGGAGAGCGCCGCGCGCTCCGGATCGAATCCCGAGTTGTAGAGGCCGACCGTGCCGTCCCATTCGATCGTGACGAAGGCGGCGATGGCGCCGGCCGGCGTGTCCAGGAACCAGAGCCGGGCGGCCCCGCGCTCGGCGAACGCGATGAGGACGCGCCGGAAGAATCGTTCCATGCGGCCGTCCATGAAACGCGCCTTGCCCGCGAGCGAGCGCCGGTGGAGGTGGAAAAACTCGCCGAGCCGCGGCTCGATCTCGGCCGGCGCGCTCGCGGATGACACCCGGGCGTCGGGGGCGTCGCGTTGGAGGCGTCGCATCTTTCGCATGAGCTCGTGGCGGTGTTTCCCGGACAGGCTGGCGAGATAGGTCTCCCAGGAGGACGGCAGGGCGAGGACGGGACATCGTTCTTCCACGGCCACCGACGCGGTGAGGCCGTACGCGGCGGCGAGCTGGGGGAGCGCGGTGACGGTGGTCGAGGCCGCCGGCACGGCGTGCAGCTCCCACTCGACGCGCTGCGCTGTCCGGGACTGGAGCAGCGCCATCCACGCTTCTTCTTCCCGTCCCTGTACGGCCATCAGATCGAGATAATCCGAAACGTCGGCGCCGCCGAGGATCTGCCATGTGCCCGGCGCCGACTCGTACAGCGGCAGGAGCGCGACCAGGCCACCGGACCCGTCCTCGACGCCATGGATTTCGAGCCGGCGCTCCTCCGCGAAGACGTGCGCCCACTCGCGTTGCCACGTCCAGGAGAGAAACGGCGAGCGCAGCCGGGTGGCGGCGACGAGCCCGTCCCACACCGGGGCCCCCACCGCCTCCAGACGGTCGTGGATCAGGACTTTCATAGGCCCGCAGACCGGCTCACAGATCGTCGGATGCGTCAGAGGGACCGGGGGATTCGGCCTCCCCCTCTCCGGCGGCCTCGCCCTCCTCCATCGCTTCGTCCATGGCGGACTCGAAGTCGTCGCCGAGATCGTCCCCGAACTCCCGGCCCATCTTCTTCATGAACCGGGCAACGCTCGCCGGGTTGTTCTCGTCGAGATCCCCGAGGCTGGATGAGTCAGTGAGGGTGTCGAGTCGGGCTTCTTCCGACTTCACCGTCGCAAAGCGCGACATCAGGCGGGAGAGCGCCGAGCTGCCGCAGCGGGGACACGTCGGCGAAGCCGCCGCCGAGGGCCGCAGCACGAGGAGGCTGACTCGCTTGTGACAGTCGTGGCACTCGTATTCGTAGATCGGCATCCCGCGCCGATTCTAGCACGCGGCTCGAGGCGGGTTCCGGCGTGTCAGCTTGACCGAGCTCGAAGGTCGCAGGTGTCAGAGTGCGGCTTTTCCGGTTTTGGAAGCTCGCGGCGTGTAAGACTTCGTGGCTCGGCACCGCTCTTGCTCCGACGGGTTGCGACCATGGACACAGTCCCCACCGATACGCGGGATGCGCGACAGCGGGCCGACCGTGAACGCGGTCTCGCGGAACACATAGCGTCGGCGACGAAGTCGCTCCGCGAGGAGCGTGACCGCCTGGCGAAGCGTCTGGCCGACCTCGAGCGGCAGCTCGCCAACCTGGCCGCCGGGCTCGACTCACCCTCCGCCTTCGCTACGTCGGGCGATTCCGGACGGCGCCAACCCTGATCGCCTCTCCCCGCCGTGCCAGGCGCGCGAGCGGGAGCAACGCCTCCAGCCCGAGCTTCAGCGCGCCGTAGATCGGCCGCGACTCGGTCAACTTCGCAAGCGTGTTCCAGCCGCGATCGCGAAGGAGCGCCGATAGACTCCACAAGTACGAGCGCGGCTTCGCCTGGTGCCAGCACCAGACGATCCGGCCGCCCGCTTTCCCAAGCACCAGCTCGAGCGTCGCTGGCGTGAAGTGCGACAAATGGCGCGGCAGCTCGAGGCCGGACCACGCCCGGCCGAAGAGCGCCGCGCCGAGCCCGCCGGCGTTCGGTACCTCGACGATCAGGAGCCCGCCGGGCGCCAGCCAGTCGAGCATGCGGCGGGTAACCGCCACCGGATCCGGCACGTGCTCGAGAACGTGGAAGGCCGTGACCACGTCGAAGCGGGCCGAAGTGAACGGCGCGGTCAGCACGTCGCCGACGTGGAGCTCGTCGGTGAAGCGTCGCGCGATCGCCGCCGCCGCCTCGTCCATCTCGATTCCCGCAATCCGCCAGCCGAGTGCCTGCGCGACGGCCAGCGCCGCGCCCGAACCGCACCCGACATCGAGATAGCGGCCTGTCCCGATCCAGGGCGGACAGCTCCATCGGAGCCGTCGGAGCATCCGTCGCGCTCTGAGCCTCGTCGCGACGGAGACGTGATCGTCGTGGAAGGCCTGGTAGCCCAGTTCGTTCGCGAGCGCGTACCGCACGGCCCGGCGGCGAGCCGCCGACCCCTTGAACGGCACGCGGGGCGACGGCTCCTGATGACGCGGGTAGTGGTCGGGATAACACGCCGCCAGATGCTCGTCGCGCACTCGCGGACGCTGGTAGAGGAACCCGCAGCCGCGACAGCGGACGACGGTGTAGTGGCCGGGAACGGCGAAGGCGCGGTCCGGCGTCGCCCAGATCGGGTCCGCGTCGCCACGGCCGCAGACGGCACACGGTGCGTCGACGGTCGGCAGCACCGCCATCAACGGAGAATCTCCTCCATGCGCCGCACGGCACGCCCCCATTCGAACGCGTTCCTGATGAACGCCGAGCCCGTCGCGGCGATGCGCGAGCGCAGGTCGGGATCGCTGGCGAGACGCTCGAGCTTCGCCGCAAGATCAGTGACGTCTCGCCGCCGGGCGACGAGCGCCGTCTCGCCGTCACGCGCGTAGTCGCGGCAACCGCCGTTGTCGTAGGTGACGAGCGCGACGCCGCACGCCATCGCCTCCATCGCAGGCATCCCGAGCCCCTCGTCCCACGAGGGACAGAGGTAGATCTCGCAGCCGCTGTAGAGGGACGCGAGCCGGCCCTGCGGGGGGTTCGCGTGAAACTCGTCGTAGGCCGAGGACGCCCGCGGCGCCGTGACGCCGAAGCCCACGAGATGGAGCTGCGGGTGGCGTGCCTTCACGCGCGCGACAGCCTCGAAGCCGTCGGCGGTCCCCTTCCACGCGTACTCGTGGTGGAGCATCAGCACGCGCGGCCGCGACGTCTCGACCGTGACCGGAACGGCGCGGAACAGGGCGAGGTCGACCGGGGTCACGAGAATCTCCGCCTCGCGGCCGAACCGCTCGCGCATGATGTCGCGGAGCCACGTCGAGATGACGATCGTCCGGAGCGGCAGCCGGTACGTCGCGTCCACTGCCGCCGCTTCGCCATGGTAGAGGCTCTCGTAGTGCTGCACGAGGTAGAACTTCCGCCCGCACCGCGCCGGCGCGGCCGCGACCGCGGCCGCCGACTGCCACGCCGTCGCGAGGACCGCGTCGCCGTCCGGCAGCGTGTCCGCCCGCCAGCGGTCCACCCAGACGATGCGCGCCTGCAAGCCGGAGAGCCAGTCGGGCCCGGCGCCCCTGAGAGACCGCCAGAATGCCCGGCCCCGTCCCTTGGCCGGCACCACCACGTCGACGTGGTGCCCGCCGGCCGCGAGCCGATCCGCGTAGGTGAGAATGGCACGCACTCCTCCGGCGATGCGGAGGTGCGGACACAGAAACGTGATCTTCACGCGGCGGTATCGACGTCCGCCCGCGTCTCAGGGCGACCTGAAGCGCGGGAGGATCTCGGCGGCGACCGTCTCGAGTTGCGCGCGCTCGTCACGGGGGTCGCCGATCGCGCTCATGAGGAAGTAGTTGCAGCCGGCCGCGCGGAACCGCTCGAGCTGCTCCGCGCACTGCTCGGGCGTGCCGATGACACCGTACCGCTTCGCGAGCGGCTCGAAGTCCTGCGCGTAACGCTTGCTGAGCACACTCACCCACGATCGTTTCGCGGCTTCAAAGTCGCGCCCCACCGTGATGAAGACGAGGTGCGCTGCCGTGAACCCCGCCAGCGAGCGGCCGGCGCCGGCCGCCGCGGCCCGGATCTTGTCGAGGCTCTGCGCGTAGCGCTCCGGCTGCACGACGTACGACACCCAGCCGTCGCCCTGCCGGCCCGCACGCGCCAGCGCCGCGTCGGAACGGCCGCCGATCCAGATCGGCGGAGGCTGCTGGGTGGGCTTGGGATCGATCGACACCGACTCGAAGCGCGTGAACCGGCCTCGGAAGGTGGCGGGCGTGTCACGCCAGAGGGTACGGACCACGTCGATGCCCTCGGTCACCCGCGCCCCGCGCTCCTTGTGGGGCACACCGCAGAGCTCGAACTCCTTCGGGTTCTCGCCGCCGACACCGACGCCGAAGATGAGCCGGCCGCCCGAGAGCACGTCGAGGGTGGCCGCCATCTTGGCCGCCACCGCCGGGGCGCGGAGCGCCAGCAGATAGACGGCGACGCCCAGCTTGATCCGGTGCGTGATGGGCACGTAGGACGCGAGCAGCGTCAGCGACTCGTAGATGGGGTTGTGGAACGACACGTGATCGCCCGTCCACACCGAGTCGTATCCGATGGCTTCCAGGCGCCGGACGAGCTCGAACTGCTCGCCGGGGGGATGCAGCGAGAGCTGGGCGCCGAAGCCGATCATGCCGTCACCGCGGGAACGCGTCCCGCACGCCGCCGTCCACGGTCAGCGTGCAGCCGGTGGTCTTCGCGGACCGGTCCGAAGCCAGGAAGAGCACGGCCTCCGCGACGTCTTCGGGATGAATGCCGACGCCCAGCAGGTTGCGCTTGCGGTAGAAGTCCTCGAGCTGGTCCACGCCGATCCCCTGGGCCGCTGCGCGCTCGCGTCGGACCTCGTCCGACCAGAGCTTCGAGTCCTGGAAAACGGCATCCGGGTTCACGATGTTCGAGCGTATTCCGTGGGGCGCGCCTTCCAGAGCCAGCACCTTGGCGAGCTGGGCCTCGGCCGCCTTCGCCGCCGAATATGCGGCGAAGTCCTTGCCCGGCGACATCACGTTCTTGGTCGCGACGAAGACGAGCGCGCCGCCGAGTCCCTGCGCGACGAGGAGACGCATGGCCTCGCGAGCGACGATGAAGTGGCCAGTGGCATTGACCGCGAACGAGCGCTCCCAGTCGGCGAGCTCGAGGCGGACCACCGGCGACGAGTGCGCGATGCCCGCGTTCGACACGAGGAGATCGAGCCCGCCGTAGGCGAGCACGGTCTCCTCGAACGCCGCCCGCACCGACGCCTCACGCGTCACGTCCATCTCGAGGCCGAGCGCCCGGCCGGCCCCGACGGTCGCCACGATCTCGTCGGCGGTTTTTTGTGCGCTCGCGGCGTCGATATCGCCCACGACGACGTGGGCACCCTCGGCGGCGAGGCGCCGCGCGACGGCTCGCCCGATGCCGGAGCCGCCGCCGGTGACCAGCGCGATCCGGCGCGCCAACTCCTTCTCGGGCGGCGCCAGCGTGAGCTTGTAGAGCTCGAGCGGCCAGTACTCGACACCGAAGGCGTCCTTCGGGGAAAGCGAGACGTAGTCACCGAAGGCCCCCGCGTTGCCAAGCACGGCGATCGTGTGGTGGTAGATGTCACTGACGATGCCGGCAGTGCGCCGATCCTTCCCCGCCGTGAACATCCCGAGCCCCGGGACCAGCACGACACGCGGGAGCGGGTCGAGCAGCTGCGCGCCCTCGAACCGGTTCTCCTCGAAGTAGCGCGTGTAGTCGACGACGAAGCGCTCGACGGACCGCTCGATCGTCTCCGGGAGGGCCGCGCCCACCTCGGAGCCGTTGGCGGCCACGAAGCATGGGAGCCGCTTGGCGTAGATTGTGTGATCCGGGGTGGCCGGCCCGATCTGCGAGACGCGCGACGCGTCCGACGAGGAGACGAATTCCGTCACGTCGGGCGAGTCATCGAAGGTCACGATGACCCGGTGCCGGCGGCTCAACAGGCCGCGCAGGCGCGGCGCCACCGCCAGCGCCGTCTCGCGCCGCGCCGCCGGCTCGAGCACGGGTATTCGGGCGCCCCCGAAGACGGGACGGCCCCTCTTTCGCTCGGTGATGGCCGCCTCGGCGCGGGTGATCAGCTCGATCGTGGCCTCGTACGCTTCCCGCACGGTCGCTCCCCAGGTGATCGTGCCGTGACGCTCGAGGAGGAGGGCTTTCGCCTCGGGGCGGTCGGCGATCGCGTCGGCCACGTCCCGGGAGATGCGGAACCCGGGTCGGCGATACGCGAGCGAGATGACGTCCTTTCCGTAGACGCCCTGGATCACGTCATGGGCGCGGTCGTTGTTCGTCAGCGACACGACGGCGTCCGCGTGGGTGTGGACGACCGCGGGGGCCGAGAGGAAACCGTGCAGCAGGGTCTCGATCGACGGGCGCACGCCGCCGGGCTCCTGCAGCGTGTGGGCGAGGTAGCTCACCATCTCCTCGTCGCTCATCTCGTCGCGGCCCAGGAGCGCTGCAATGTCGTCCATGCGCACGCCGGGGAAGTCTCGACGCTGGACGGACTTGAGGTCGGAGCCGCTCCCCTTGACCCGGAGCACGGCGATCTCCCGGCCGCGGTGGTCGCGCTCGCGTGTCTTGATCGAAGTGTTGCCGCCGCCCCAGACCACCAGCGAGGTCTCGGCGCCGACCAGGCGCGACGCGTAGACGAGGAGGTCGAGGCCGTGGAGCTGGCTCGCCTCGGCGTCGTTCCAGCGAGAGCGCATGCCGCACTCACGATACCATGATCCTCGTGGGCCGCCTGGTCGTGAGCCTTCTGGCCGCCAATCTCCTTGCCGTCCCGGCGGCCGCCTGGGCGGACGGCATCATGCTGATCCAGGCCGGGGCCTTCTGGATGGGGCGCGACGACGGGCCGCCCGCCGAGGCGTAGCGCCATCGGGTCTCCGTCCTACAACGCGACGAACTCCACGAGCCGGCCCGCCGGCGCCAGCCCCTATCGCGTCGAGGACATGCTCGGCAACCTGCGAGAGTGGACGTCGACCGCGCTCCACCCCTATCCTTATAGAACCGACGACGGCCGCGAGCCGTACACCGGCGCGACCGGCCGCGTGGTCGTCCGGGGAGCGAGCCACGACGACCCGGCCGAGTCGCTCGGCGTGACCCGGCGGCGCTCGTACAATCGACGCGGCGCGGCGGCCGGTCACCACTTCGTCGGCTTTCGATGCGCCACGTCGGAGGATCTGGGAGAGGTGGCTCCGGGAGGGCGATCACGGTGAACGCGCGTTTCGACAACCTCATGATGAGCTACCCGCTCACGCTCACCCACTTCTTCGAGCGGAGCCGGCGGCTCTTCGCCAGGAAGACGATCGCCACGCGCGTGCCGGGCGGGCCGCTCTTCCGGTACACGTACGGGGAGTTCGTCGCGCGCACGATGCGACTCGCCGGGGCCCTCGCGGCGCTCGGAGTCCGCAGAGGCGACCGCGTGGCGACCTTCGCGTGGAACACTCACCGCCATCTCGAGCTCTACTGGGCCGTACCGCTCTCCGGCGCGATCCTGCACACCCTCAACATCCGGCTCTCGGCGCACGATCTGACGTACATCATCAATCACGCCGGTGACTCGATCATCTTCGCCGACGCGAGCCTCCTGCCGCTGCTGGCGGCGCTCCGCGACGCGCTCCCGACCGTGCGGCGGATCGTCGTCATGCCCGATGAGGCCGGCGCCTTCGGGTCGTCGGGCGCGGCCGCCTCCGTGGAGCACGCCGCGTACGAGGCGCTGGTGGCGGGCGCCGAGCCGGTGAGCGGCTGGCCCGAGCTCCAGGAGACCGACGCCGCGGGAATGTGCTACACGTCGGGCACCACGGGCCACCCCAAGGGGGTCGTCTACACACACCGCGCGATGTTCCTCCACTGCCTCGCCGAGGCGATGACCGACCAGTTCGGGATTTCCGAGGACGACCGGATCCTGCACATCGTGCCGATGTTCCACGCCAACTCCTGGTGCCTGCCCTTCACGGCGGTCATGGTGGGCGCCGATCAGGTCTTCGCGGGCCCGAACCCTCAGCCGCGCGACATCTGCCAGCTCATCCAGGCGGAGAAGGTGACGTTTACCGGAGCGGTGCCGACGGTGTGGATCGCCGTCAAGGAGCTCTGCGAGAAAGAAGGTTTCGACATCTCGTCGCTGCGGACGATCGCGATCGGGGGCTCCGCGGCGCCCAAGAGCCTCCAGCAAGCGTACGCGAAGAACTTCGGCGTCCAGATGTCCCACGCGTGGGGCATGACCGAGATGACGCCGCTCGGGACCGTGACCCGGCTCAAGAGCTACATGGGCGACTGGCCGGAGGAGAAGAAGTACGACGTCTTCGCCCGCGTCGGGTACCCCTCGGTCGGCGTCGACGCTCGCATCGTGGACGACTCCGGAAAGGAGCTGGCGTGGGACGGGCTGGGCATGGGCGAGCTCCAGGTGCGCGGCCCCTGGGTCGTGGCGTCCTACTACGACAACGCGGAGTCGGCGGACCGCTTCACGGCGGACGGCTGGTTCCGCACCGGGGACGTCGCCACGATCGACGCCGAGGGCTACGTCCAGATCACCGACCGGACCAAGGACCTGATCAAGTCCGGCGGCGAGTGGGTCTCGAGTGTGGACGTCGAGAACATGATCATGGCCCATCCGAAAGTCCTCGAGGCGGCGGTGATCGCGGTGCCCCACCCGAAGTGGGTCGAGCGGCCCCTCGCCTGCGTGGTGCCGAAGCCCGGGAGCGTCATCGAGCCGGGGGAGATCATCGACTTCCTGCGCTCGAAGCTCGCCCGCTGGGCGCTGCCCGACGAGATCGAGATCATCGACGCCGTGCCCAAAACCAGCGTCGGAAAGTTCGACAAGAAGGTGCTTCGCGAGCGTTACAAGAACTGGAAACCGCGGGATATGACAGAGAATGCATAGGGGAGCGGCCCGCGCGACCTCCGTCGAGTTGCGGTATCATGACGAGTCAATGAGGTTCTTCCGCCAGCATCGATGCCAACCACCTTTTTCATGCTGATCCTGATCCCGACGCTCTACGTGATGTTCGAGGAGCGATTCCCCCGGCGGATCGACATCGCCGAAAACGAGCCGGCCTCACCGTAGTCGGATCGGCCGGCGCTCTGAATGAAAGAGGAGGAGTCATGTCAGCGATCACGCGGCGCTACTTCCTGACCACCACGACGGGCGCGGGCCTCGCGGGAATCCTCGCCACGGGCATCCCGCCGGCCCGCGGGCAGCAGCGCGAGATCTCGTACCTTTGCTGGAACAACTTCGCGCCGCTCATGGACAAGAAGCTGGCCGAGATCGGCCAGCGGTTCACGAAAGACACCGGGATCAAGCTCAGGATCGACCACATCGCCGCGGCCCAGCAGGCGGCCAAGTACGCCTCCGAGGTCCAGTCGCAGGCCGGCCACGACCTCGTCGAGATGCGCATGCACTTCCCCTGGCTCTACGAGGGCCAGCTGATCGATCTCGGGGACGTGGTGGCGGAACTCGAGAAGAAGTACGGCAAGGTGCTCTCCTCGGCCGCGGAGACGGCCCGCGTCCACGGCACGTGGCGGGCGGTCCCGCAGTACCACGCCATGTTCGTGGCCACCTACCGCGAGGACCTCTTCAAGAAGGCGGGGCTCAAGATCCCCGACACCTGGGAGGATCTCTACACGGTGGGCAAGGAGCTAAAGAAGATGGGGAACCCGGTGGGCATTCCCATCAGCCAGAACTACGACTCGATCTCGACGGCTGGCCCGGTGCTCTGGTCCCTGGGCGGGCTGGAAGTCGACAAGGACGGCAAGACCGTCCGGATCAACAGCCCGCAGACCGCGCAGATGCTCGAGTGGTACAAGAAGATGTTCCGCGACTGCATGGAGCCCGAGGTCCTGTCCTGGGACGACGCGAGCAACAACCAGGCGATGCAGCAAGGCAAGGCCGGCTGGATCCATAACCCGGTGAGCGCCTACATCGTGGCCAAGCAGATGAAGCTCCCTACCGCCGACACCATCAACCACCACCGGACGCCCGGCGGGCCGGCGGGCCGGCACGAGACGGACGTGCCGCGCCACATCGGCATCTGGAAGTTCTCCAAGAATGCCGAGCCGGGCAAGGAGTTCATCCGCTATCTGCTCGGAAAGCGGGAGACCTACGACGAGTTCATCATGTCGGCGGACGCCTTCAACCTGCCCGTCTACGAGAAGCTGCAGGATCATCCCGTGCTCAAGACTGATCCGAAGTACGCCGGCCTCAGGGCCGAAGGTGTGCAATATCACTGCTACGGTTGGCCCGCGCCGCCGAGCGACAAGGTGCAGCTCATCACCAACTCGTTCATCATGCCCAACATGATCGCCAAGGCGGTGACGGGCACGGCGACGAAGGACGCCATCGTCTGGGCCGAGAACGAGATGAAGAAGGTCATGGCGGGGAGCTGATATGGCTATCGGAAGTGTCGGCGTCGCTGCTGCGCCGGCCCGCGTATCGCTTCGCGCGCGGATCGGGGGACTGCTCGATCGCGAGGAGTGGCTGGGCCCGATCTTCGTGAGCCCGGCGCTCTTCCTCCTGCTGCTGCTCGTCGCCTATCCCTTCTGCATGGCTCTGTATTTCTCCGTCTCGAACGCCTTCATCGGCCGGCCGAGCCACTTCATCGGTATCCGCAATTTCATCAACCTCTGGGGGAGCGACGCCTTCCGCCAGACCTTCCAGAACGCATTCGTCTTCACCGGGGCCGCGGTCGGCTTCAAGCTCGTCTTCGGGCTAGCGCTGGCCATGCTCCTGAACCAGCAGCTCTGGTTCAAGCGGCTGATCCGCGGCGCGCTGCTGCTCCCGTGGGTGATCCCGACCGCGCTGTCGACGCTCGGCTGGTGGTGGATGTTCAACTCCCTCTACAGCGTCGTGAACTGGACGGGCCTGGCCCTCGGCATCATGGATCCGCCCGGGCCGAACTGGCTCGGCCAGAGGTACTACGCGATGACGGCGGTCGTCGTGGTCAACATCTGGCGCGGCCTGCCGTTCTTCCTCATCACCATCCTGGCGGGGCTGGTCTCGATCCCGCGCGAGCTCTACGAGGCGGCGGAGGCCGACGGGGCCGGCCCGGTCGCGCGCTTCTGGCACGTCACGCTGCCGCTACTCAAGCCGGTGCTCGCCATCGTGGTGCTCTTCTCCACGATCTTCACCTTCAGCGACTTCAACATCGTCTACGTCCTCACCCACGGTGGCCCGATCAACTCGACCCACCTCTTCGCGACGCTGGCGCGCCAGGTCGGGCTCGAGACGGGTCGTATCGGAGAAGGCGCGGCGATCTCGCTCTATCTCTTCCCGGTGCTGATGATCGTCGTGTTCGCTCAGCTCCGCTTCGTCCGAAAGCAGGCCTACTGATGACGCGCCGAAAGCTCACGCAACGGATCGCCGCGCACCTGGCGCTGCTGCCGTTCCTCATCTTCGCGCTGTTCCCCTTCTACCACATGGCGCTGACGTCGCTGAAGCAGAACCGCGAGCTCTACGACCGAAACGCCGTACCGCTGCTCATCACGAAGGGACCCACCCTCGAGCACTACACGAAGCTCCTGTGGGAGACGGCCTTCCTCACGTGGACGAAGAACAGCCTCCTGGTCACCGTGCTGTCGACTTTCGTGTCTCTCGTCATCGGGACGATCGCGGCCTATGCGCTGTCGCGGCTCAAGTTCTTCGCCGTCGAGACCCTGGGCACCGCCATCTTCGTCACCTACCTGGTCCCGACCTCCCTCTTGTTCTTACCACTCGCCCAGGTGGTGAACTGGCTCGGCCTCGGCGACTCGAAGTGGGCGCTCGTCGTCACGTACCCGACGTTCCTCGTCCCCTTCTGCACGTGGCTTCTCATGGGCTACTTCCGCACCGTCCCGAAGGAGGTTGAGGAGTGCGCCATGGTGGACGGCGCCACGCGCATCCAGGCGCTCTGGCGGATCGTGCTGCCGATCGCGGTGCCGGGCCTGGTCTGCGCCGCGCTCTTCGCCTTCACATTCTCCTGGAACGAGTTCATCTACGCGCTCACGTTCACGTCCTCGTCGGACCAGATCACGGCGAGCGTGGGCGTCACGAGCGAGCTGATCCGCGGCGACATCTACTACTGGGGGTCGCTGATGGCCGGCGCCGTCCTGGCCTCGGTCCCGATCGTGATCCTCTACGTCTTCTTCCTCGACTACTACGTCTCGGGGTTGACCGCCGGCGCCATCAAGTAGACGAGTCGCGGCGAGGCCGCGTCCCAGCGAAGACGACGCCGCGTGCGGCGTCGGGGGCGACGGAGTTAGCGCGTCGATCCGACGACCGCTTCGAGCATCCCGTCCGCGCAGATCCGGCGCGCGGTGATGGCGCGACGCATCGCCAGACGCCCGCGCGCCTGCTCGTCGTCGGTCGTCGCGAGCTGGGACAGGATCCGCACGGCGCGGTCGGCGTGGTCGCCCTCGACCTTCATGTGCACCTGGTAGAAGGCGAGCGCCGTCTGGGCGACGCCGTAGTGGCGCTCCATGGCGGCGGCCATGCGCTGCACGTGGATCGCGTTGATCGATTCCGTGGCGATGTTCCCGCCGCACAGCGCTTCCAGCGTGGAGGTGCGCTGCAGGAGGAAGAGCTCGTTCTTCTCGATGATCGTCGTCGGCAGGTACTCGGTTGCGAAGAGCTCGTCCCTCGAGATGCCGAGCGCGCCGGCGAGCCTGATGAAGAGGAACGCGTGGGCGGTCGTCTTGCCGCCGACCGTGTCCTCGCCGCCCTCCTCGACGACGAGCGGGATGAGGGCACGCTGGCGCTCGAGGTCCTCGAAGGTCGGGGAGTAGCCGCCGACCGAGACGATCTTCCACGCGGCGTGACGGAGCGTGTCGAGGAAGAAACACCCCTGCTGGCGGATCACGCTCTGGAGCTGGCGCCGGTCGAGCTTCCCGTCCCAGATCATGCGGAACAGCGGATGGTGGAGCCAGGGGTGTGTCTCCTGCGCCTCCCGGAGGAGTGCGTCCGTGAACGCCGCGGGCGTGAGCGCCATCGTCGGGCTCCTTGTCAGGCGGCGGTCAGCCGGCGTTCGAATCGCCGGGCGAACCGCGACATCGCGTAGGTGAACGCGAAGTATACGACCGCGATGAAGAGATAGAGCTCGAACGGCTTGATCTCCCGGTTGTTGACGATCTGGGCGGCCTTGGTCAGATCCACGTAGCCGATGATCGAGGCGAGCGACGTGTCCTTGAAGAGCACGATCATCTGCGTCACCAGCGCCGGCACCATGTTCCGGATCGCCTGCGGGAGCACGACGAAGCGCATCGTCTGCGCCGCGGTGAGCCCGACGGCGGTCGCCGCTTCGACCTGGCCCCGGGGGACGGACTGAATGCCGGCCCGGACGATCTCGCCGAAGTACGCGGCCTCGAAGATCACGAACGCCGTGAGCGCCACCCCGTACTCCGGGATCGGGAGCCGCAGGAGCTGCGGGACGATGAACCAGATCCAGAAGATCACCATGACGAGCGGGACGCCACGGATGAGCTCCACGTAGAGCGTCGCCGGCAGGTTGATCCAGCGCGAGCGCGCCAGCCGCGCGACACCGATGAAGATCCCCAGGACAAACCCCAGCGCGATGGCCGGGATCGCCAGGCGGAGCGTGCCCCCCGCGAAGCCGCCCCAGCCGAACAGCCCCTGGACGACCAGGAACCTGAAATTCGAGACGATGACGCCGACGTCGAGCACGCTCAGCCTCCCCGCGCGATGAGGCCGGGGATCGCGAAGCGGCGCTCGACGCGCGCCATGATCGCCGCGATCCCGACGCAGAGCACGAGGTAGATGACGGTGCCGGCGGTGAGGGCCTCGATGGCCTTGGCGGTATACGTCTCGATCTGACGCGTCTGGAAGGTCAGCTCGGCCACGCTGATCGTGAGCGCGACCGACGAGTTCTTGAGCAGGTTCAGCGAGTCGTTGGTGGCCGGCGGCACGATGAGCCGGAGCGCGATGGGCACGATGACCAGGCGGTACGCCTGAAACGTCGTCAGTCCCATCGCCATGGCCGCCTCGAACTGGGTCCGCGGGATCGACAGGATGCCCGCCCGGATGATCTCGGACATGCGCGCGCCGTGGTAGACGCCGAGGGCGAACATGCCTGCCCAGAATTCGGCGCTGTGGTTGAAGATCCAGTCCTGGACCGCCCGGGGAAGCAGTGGCGGGACGCCGAAGTACCAGAAGAACATCCAGACCAAGAGCGGCACGTTGCGGAAGAACTCGACGTAGAACGTGGCGAGCGCCCGGGCCAGCTTCCAGGGAACGGTCCGCAGCGCGCCCGAGAGGATTCCGAGCGCCGCCGCCAGCACCCAGGCCAGCGCCGAGATCTCGACGGTAGTGATGAGGCCCTGGAGCAGCCAGACACCCGACTGGCCGCTCCAGAGCACGCTCCACTTGAACTGGTAATTCACCGACCGCCGGCCCGGCGCGCTACTTGCCGATCTGCTTCAAGAGATACGCCTTCACCTGCGGCGTCATCGGATACGGGAGCTCGCCCTTGGGCCCGAACCACGTCTCGTAGATTTCGAAGTATTTCCCGGACTCGAAGCCGTTCTTGAGCCCGGCGTCGACGGCGGCCTTGAACTTGGCGTCGCCCTTCCGCATGGCCATGCCGTAGGGCTCTTCCGAGTAGAAGTCACCGACGACGTCCCACTCGTCCGGCTTCGGGGCCTTGGCCTTGAGCCCGTAGAGCTGGATCCCGTCGTTCGTGTAGGTGTCCACCTGACCCTGGAGGAGCGCCTGGAACGCCGCCGGCTGATCCGGGAACTCGCGCAGCTGCGCCTGCGGATACTTCTCACGAAGGATCTTGGCGTTGGTCGAGCCCTGCTGCGCGGCGACGCGCTTGCCGGCGAGGTCGTTGACGCTCTTGATGGGGCTGCCCTTCTTCACCAGAAACTGAGCGCCGGTGTAAAAGAACGTCAGGCTGAAGTCCACAGCCTCGCGCCGCTGCGGCGTGTCGGTCATGGTGCCGGCGATGAGGTCGACGGCGTTCGAGGAGAGGAGCGGGATGCGCGTCGGCGGTGTGGACTCCTTCTTCTCGACCTTGATCGGCTTGCCGACGGCCTTCTGGACCTCGGGCTTGACGAGCATCTCGACCAGATCGATCGAGAAGCCGACCCACTCGTTGTTCTTGTTGATGTACGCGAAGGGCGGCGAGCCCGTGCGCGTCCCGATCGTCAAGACGCCTGAGTCCTTGACCTTCGCCAGCGTATCCTGCTGGGCCCCTGCCGGTGACGCGAGCGAAAGAGCGAGGCCCACGGCGACAACGACGGAGAGCATGCGCTTCATCAGTAACCTCCGGTTAGTGGGATAGGATCTTCGACAGAAATTCCTTGGCGCGGTCCGACCTGGCTGCGGCGAAGAACGCTTCGGGGGTGGCCTCCTCCACCACTCGTCCCCCGTCCATGAAGACGACGCGATGCGCGACCCTTCGCGCGAACCCCATCTCGTGGGTCACGACCATCATCGTCATGCCGTCCTTGGCCAGATCGGTCATGACGTCCAGCACCTCGTTGATCATCTCCGGGTCGAGGGCGGAGGTCGGCTCGTCGAACAGCATGATCTTGGGCTGCATCGCGAGCGCCCGCGCGATCGCCACCCGCTGCTGCTGGCCCCCCGACAAGTTCGCGGGATAGTGGTCCGCCTTGTCGGGAATGCGAACGCGCTCGAGCAGCGCGCGCGCCGTCTTCTCGGCCTCGGCCGCGCCGAGGCCGCGCACCTTCATGGGCGCCAGCGTGATGTTCTGCAGGACGGTCATGTGCGGGAAGAGATTGAACGACTGGAACACCATGCCAACGCGCGTTCGGAGCCCGGACATGCTCACGCCGGGCCGCACGATCGATTCGCCGAGGACGACGAGGTCGCCGCCCTGGATGCCTTCCAGTCCATTCACGCAGCGGATGAGCGTGGACTTGCCGGAACCCGACGGCCCGCACACCACCACGACCTCGCCCGCCGCGACCGCCAGGTTGATGTCGCTGAGGACCTTGAGCTTCCCGAACCACTTGCTGACGTCCTGGAACCGGATCGCCACATCGGCCATCAGCGGATCACCACGAGGACATCGCCGCCGTTCACCGGCTGGCCGGCCTCGACCCGCACCTCGGCCACGATGCCCGAGGTCCCCGCCTTGAACTCATTCTCCATTTTCATGGCCTCGATCACCAGCAAGGTGTCGCCCTTCTCGACCCGGTCGCCCGGCCTGACCGCGACCTGCACGATCCGGCCCGGCAGCGGGGCCACGAGGGTCTGCGGCCCGTGGCTGGCCGACGCGCCGCCCTTGGTCCTGATGATGAACCGGGTCTGCTCCTCCACCCGGATGACGTACCGCTCGTCGCCGATGTCCACGACGCACGCGCCCTCCTCGTCACGCACATCGGCGACGTACGACACGCCGCCGACGAGGAGCGAGTATATGCCCTGGGCCGTGAGTCGCCCGTCCACCTCCCACACCTCCGCCCCGATGGTCAGTCGATAACGACCGGCCTCGCCGCTCACCTCCACCGTCTCGCTCGTGTCGCCGACTGTCACGACGAACTTCATTGTAGCGAGTGCCTCGAGGCCGGCGTGGACCGAGGGTGGCCTGAGAAAGATGCGAGTGGCTCCGACACGCCCGGTCCCGTGCTATGAGTCATGCGAGCCGGCTGCGTTGTAGCGAGTGCCGTGAGGCCGGCTTGGACCGAAGGTGGCCTGAGAAAGATGCGAGTGGCTCCGACACGCCCGGTCCCGTGCTATGAGTCATGCGACCCGGCACCGACTCGCCCGATCCGGTGCAATCGGTGTCGCGAGTGGCTCCGACACGCCGGTTTCTGCCTGCGAGGATCTGCTCTCCGTCATCGCCAGCCCGGGTGGCGGCCGGTCCGCCAGGCGTCGGGCGCCGGTGGGGGCGCCTCGACGATCGTGCGGTGGCCCAGGCGCTCGTACTCGGCGAGCACCGCCGCGATGACGGCGAT
>Ga0209701_10000913_pt1 | contig 18326 bp, 16 predicted proteins | sample CZO8metaG_4_FD_188356 | JGI IMG/M metagenome (GOLD analysis project Ga0209701, IMG submission 188356) | Vadose zone soil microbial communities from the Eel River Critical Zone Observatory, Northern California, USA - CZOApr15con2H3.8 metaG... | ecosystem: Environmental > Terrestrial > Soil >... | reverse complement strand
TCATCGGGTGAGTTCGCATGACGTCGATGATAAGGTTGCCGCCACACTTCGTCAGATTATAAAGACAGATTACGGCATCCTTATATTGCGGTATGATGTCGTTCAGCCGGCACTCGTATTCGAGGAAATCGTCTACCCCGGGCCAGTCGCCTGAAGCCCATTCGGCGTGGCCCATGACGCGGGCGAGGGGGAAGCCGTCGCGCTGGCTCTGCTCCAGTACGTCCTGCATGCAGGCAAGCATTCGGTCCCTGTCGAAATGACCGTCGCGCAAATAAACTTCGTGCCAATGGTGCAGCTCGAATTGTCCATTCTTCTCGACCGAAGGGACGTCGACGCCGCCTGAGGAAAGTCGCTCCAAGTGCTCGTCGCGCAGCTTCGGATCGACAATGTGAAACGCCTTCTCGCCGCGCGCGAGCCCTTCCTTAACGAACGGAAGCAGCACACGATACTCCTCCTCCGCGCCGTGAAAGAACGCGCAGACATGGCGATGTTGGCCGAGCGTCGCATTGGCAAGCCGCATCGGTTGATTTTCCTTTTCGCGAGATTCAGTTTTGTCTTGGGTAGGATTCATAGGGTTTTCTTTTCTTGGTTAAAGATTTAACAAAGGTTCCCAGACTGCTCTAAGGCCGAGAAACCGTTGGCCGATCGCTCTCGAGCTGGATTTCATGACAGGCTGTCGTTGTTTTGCCGCGTCTGACTTAAATCAACCGAATACTCTAACAGGGGCCTGCCCTCTCCGCCAGACTTACGTCCTCCCTCGAAAGAGGCACTGAAAAACCCCGCTAGTGTTTCGTAGCCGGGAATGGAACTGCGTCTAGAATTTTCGGGTAAACAATGAAAGCCAAACCACGTGAAAACAATTTCAGGAGCAGAGTGCGCGACCTTTTTCGCCGACGCGCGCACAGGCACGACCCCATGCTCGTTTTTAACATGTCGATCTTCAATTTCACGAACGGCAGGAGCCGCACGTTTTCAAAAAATGAATACGCGCGCTTTTACGCCTAACGAACCGATGCGAAACAAGGGCGACAACCCGCGGACGATGGATGCCGCGGAGGGATCAATCGTAATCAACGCACCAGTCGCTGCGGTCTATAAACGCTGGCTCGCGTTTGAGGATTATCCAAAATTCATCACCGCGATCAAACGCGTCCGAAGATTGGACGCGAACCATTTTGTTGCCTCGCTCGGATTCAACGGCAAACAATATGACACCACGCTTGAGATGATCCTGCGCGTTCCGGAACGCAGATTGGCGTGGCGAACTCTGGCTGATCACCGCGCTCCTGATCATTTCGCGGCGGGCGTCGTTTCTTTCACGCCGCTTTCCGATCAGGGCACATGCGTGACCTTGAGACTGACTTCGAGTTTCGGCGGCGCAGTTTCAAATCGCGTCGATAAGTATTTGCATAACTTCAAACGACTAATTGAGGGACCGACCCGCCAATCCGAAGATGCCTGACTGCGCGGTCGATTTGTAACCAGAATAAGTCCAGACCGGTCTTAACTACCAATGGGGGACGCGATTTCGACAACGCTATTGATCCGAGGCCTCGTGCTTGAGGATGAACTCTCCCCCAAACGAGGGATCGTGCATCACCTCCGGAGTAGCAATCAAAAATCCCGCGCACGCGCAATCGCGGCAACCCGACTGTCAACGATAGCTTGGCTAGTGAAAGTGAACTGCCTTGTGACTTGAACCTTTACTGAGGAAATTGCCATGCCTACCGAAATTCATTCTTACTCCGAACTTCAACGGCAGATCCACGAAGACTTGCGCGTTCAACATCCGGAATGGGTTCAGCCCAACGGTGACTGCCCCACCTGCGACTCCTACGAGTTACGCCTGGCCGAACTGCTCGGTCTTACCCAGCGGTCGAATGGGGTGAGGGTGCAACCACTATCCTTCCTCGACCACGCAGACGTCTTCTGAAGACCTAAACAAGCGCGATGAGCATGAAACCGACAATTGAAATCAATGAATCGAACTTCGAGAACGAAGTTCTGAAATCCAGTCAGCCCGTGCTGGTCGAGTTTGCCACCGGATGGAGCCTTCCTTCTATGATGATGGACGGAGCGCTCGAGGAAATTGCCGATGAGTTTGTCGATCTTCTGAAGGTCGCCCGCGTCCATCTCGATCGCAGCCCGAATCTCGGATTGTGGTACGGGATTCGATGTCTTCCGACGATTTTGTATTTCAGCCGACGGCGAAGTGCGGATCGGGATTTTTGGAACCACGAGCAAGAACGCGATCCTTTCTCAGCTGAAGCCAGTAATCAGCTCTGAGGACACGCAAAGAGTTGATGTCGCTTCAATCGGTAAGGGATTGAGGTGCTGCTAGTCGGACCAATCGTGGACACGGATTTGGTTCGTGGGAACCCGATCAAAGTCCGCGAATTCTACGGCTTCGGACCGCTTGACGACATGCGATGAACGGAAGCGCGTTTTCGCAACTCGGAATCTAACAAAGAAGAAGAAGAACTCTATGATCAAAGTAAAGCGATTCAGTTACGCACTGTTATTGAGTGGAATGGCCATTGCGACGGGGCATTCGCAGGACACGGAATACGTAGCGCCGCCGGATGCTGGTCCGAAAGGCAAAGCTCCCAGAATGAAGGTTCAATTGCTGAACGAAGGAGCACCGACGAAACAATATGCGGTTATCTTTTACCAGGGAGACGAGGCATTTTCCGGATTGTTGGAGTTTGCGCAAAAGTATCAGATTACCAGCGCCCATTTCACCGCGATTGGCGCGGTGAATGGAGCAACGCTGGGATGGTTTGATCCTCAGCGCAAAATGTACAAGAAAATTCCGATCACCGGTCAGCACGAAGTGATTGGAATGAGCGGCGACATCGCGCTGTATCAAGGAAAGCCCGTCGTCCACACTCACATGCTGGTGGGGGATTCAGACGGAACAATACGCGGAGGTCATGTTCTCGCTGCATATGTATCCCCGACGCTGGAAGTAATGGTCACTGTCGATCCAGTAACAATGCAGAAGCGCTTTGATCCGGACACGGATTTGACGCTGATTGATCCAGGCTTGGCGAATAAGGAAGAGAAATAAGATGCATTTTACACTGATTACGCGACCCGTGGCCACGTGGAAGGGCAACCGTCCTCGACCGACGAATCGGTTGTTCATTAAGCCTTCGGCGACAAAGAGACCGCGGAAATTAAAAACAAATGACGTCAGCGAACCGGAGTTGATAACTACAGCATGAAAAGGAAACGAAAATGAAAATTGGTTTTATCGGTCTCGGCATAATGGGCAGCCGGATGGCGGCGAACCTGCAGAAGCATGGTCATTCACTAGTCGTGTTCAATCGCACGCGCGCTAAAGCAGAGCTGTTGGTTGGTCCATGCGGAACATTTTCTGATTCCCCGGCAAAAGTTGCCGATCAAGTGGATATCCTATTTACGATGCTGGCTAACCCCGACGCAGTCGAAGAGGTGGCTTTACGTGCGAACGGTTTTCTGAATTATCTTCGGCCAAATGCGCTTTGGGTCGATTGTAGTTCGGTTAACCCATCGTTCTCGAAGAAGATGGCCGCCGCAACAGTGGCGCGGCAGATTCATTTCGTCGATGCGCCCGTGACCGGGTCCGCAGCAGTCGCTGAGGAGGGAAAACTTGTTTTCTGGGTTGGCGGCGAAGATGCGGATTTAGAAACGATTCGCTCGCTGTTGCTCTGTATGGGAAACAAGATTGTTCATGTAGGCGGTCACGGGATGGGGACTTCGCTGAAAATGGTGGTCAATCTATTAATGGGTAACGCGATGGCGGCGTTCGCCGAAGGCCTGGCATTAGGCGAAGGCCTCGGAATCTCGCGTGAAGTTTTGTTCGATTCATTGCTCGGTATGCCTGCGGTCGCGCCATTTCTCGCGGGGAAGCGGGAGAAAATCGAAAGCGCGAACTACGAACCTGAGTTTCCGTTGCGCTGGATGCAAAAGGATCTGCATCTTGCGTCAGTGAGTGCGTACGAATCTGGCGTGGCCATGCCTGTAACGAACGTAACCAAGGAAGTCTATCGCCTGGCGATGCGCGGCGGACGTGGAACCGAGGATTTTTCGGCCATCTACGAGTTTGCGACGGGCGACAATGAAAAGGAACCGAAAGCTCAACCATGATAAAAACAATTTCCTATCTCGGTCTCGGCACCATGGGCAGCGGCATGGTATCGAATCTTCTTAAAGCCGGCTACAAACTTATCGTCTGGAATCGGAGCGTTGAAAAATGTGAACCGTTCGCCAGGAAAGGCGCGCGCGTAGCCGATACTCCAGCGGACGCCGTCCGCAACGCCGAGCTTGTCATGTGCAGCTTGAGCAATGACCAGGCCGTCGAGGAAGTTGTCTTTGGCGCGAAAGGAATTCTAAGTGGAATCAAAGAAGGCCAGATCGCGATGGACATGAGCACGGTTCTTCCCGCGACGAGTTTGCGAGAACAGGAAGCTTACACAAAGCACGGTGTCGATTTTCTCGATGCGCCGGTCTTTGGCAGCAAACAAGAATCCGCGGATGCAAAGCTTTGGATTATGGCCGCTGGCAACAAGGCCATCTTCGAAAAAGTGAAACCAGTCCTGGAGCATTTGGGGCAAACGGTTCACTACCTTGGCAAGAACGGAAATGCCGCGGCCATGAAGCTGGTGGGAAACCTCATCGTCGCATTGGAAATGGAAGCGCTGGCGGAAGGCCTGGTCCTCGCGCAAAAGGCGGGGCTTGATCTGAATACGGTGATGGAAGTCGTGAAAGTCGCCGACTTCCGCTCACCGCTGCTCGTGAGCAATGGTCGGAATATTTTGAAACGCGATTTTTCTCCCAGCTTCGCGCTGAAGCTCATGCTCAAAGACGCGGGCCTCATCGAAAAATTTGGTGATAGTCTGCAGTCACCGATTCCGGCGCTGCGCGTTGTGGAAAAGAATCTCGCCGCGGCTGTTGCCCTCGGCTTTGGAACAGAAAACGCCTCCGCCTTGATCAAGGCGCTTGAAAAAGAAGCAGGTGTCGAAGTGAAGGCCCGTCGCGTCAGGCGATCAACAGAGCCGAAGCAGAGCGATTGAGGAAAAATCTTGTGCACACGTTTCAAAGAATTGCGCTCGGCATCTCTGGCTGGGCGTGCGTCCATTTGCTTGTCGCCACTGTCCACGGGCAGGACCGAGTACTCCCTGAACTGCCGCAAGCAAACTCACCGGTGACGCTGGTGGCGGCATCGGATCCAGTTACCGGCAAATCCGAATTTCGCTACCGAGGCAATAACATCCCGCCAGTTATTCGAGTGCAGCCGGGAAGTATTTTGAACGTCGAATACAAGAACGACCTTGCCGCCCACTCGAAAGAAGAGTGCGTCGGTCATCCGTGCATGCAGATGACAAATCTTCACTTCCACGGATTGCACGTCTCGCCAAATGCGCCGCAGGATGATGCCTTGGATATGATCGCCTCGCCCGGCCAGACATTGCATTACTCCGTCGAAGTGCCGCCTCAGGAACCTCCGGGACTGTACTGGTATCATACCCACCCGCACGGCGAGAGCTACGTCCAGGATCTTGATGGGATGTCAGGAGCTATCGTCGTCGAAGGAATCGAGCGTTACGTCCCCGAAGTGCTAGACATGCGCGAGCGGATCTTGGTGCTGCGCGATCTTGTTCTGCCCACTGATAGCGCTGAACGAAAACGCGTGATGAAGTCCGTTTCCATGCAAACGACGCAATGCGGCACCGCGCCGGAGAAGCCGGAACGAGCGTTCACTGTGAACGGAAGTCTCCGTCCCCAGATCGATCTTGCGCCGGGAGAACGACAATTTTGGCGGATCGTGAACGCAAGTCCGGATCGTTACGCCGATTTGGAATTGGGCGCGGCATCATTCGACGTAGTGGCTCTCGATGGCATGCCTTTGGCCTATCACGATCCTTCGATTCACAAGCGATCAATGATTCACGTCTTAGTTCCACCTGCCGGGAGAGTCGAAGCAATCGTCACCGGGCCATCAGCGAATTCGCATGCTGCGTTGCGCACACGTTGCTTCGATACCGGCCCGGATGGCGATTCCAATCCTGCAATGATTTTGGCCGACATCGTTTCGGCGCAGCCATCAAACCTCAAAGCCCGTAATGCGCCAGGAGGAGCTCCGGTTTACGTAACGTTCCCGGCGGAAACTCTGAAACACGTTGAAGCCATCGAGCCGCAATTTGCTGTGACCTTCACCGAGGACAAACAGGGTTTCTACATAAATGGCCAGAAATTCGAAATGAATGCAGGTCCAATGCTGACGGTGGACGTCGGTTCATTGCAGCATTGGCGCGTGCTGAATCCAACCAGAGAAGTGCATCCGTTTCACATTCATCAAGTTCACTTCCTGGAATATGCCGTCGATAATAAACCGCTGAAAAATCCAGTATGGGTAGATACCGTGAATGTGACGTATGGGGGTTCGGTCGATCTGGTGATGGATTTCACTGATCCCATCATTCGCGGCATGTCGCTCTTCCACTGTCATCTTCTAAGCCACGAAGACAAGGGAATGATGGCGAAGATCCTCTTCCGATAGTCCCGACGCGACCGAGGTCCTTAGGTAAATACGAATAAACAGTGATTGAAACATGAAAAAAAATCCGCTGAACAAAGGTATCATAATGGAGAACGCCGATGGCATCGGGACGGTGACGCCGGCGATGATTGAAGCTCGTGCACGCGAGTTAGGCCTCATTAACGGTCATGGTTCGAAACCGACCAAGGCTGACTATCAACAGGCCAAGCGCGAGCTGACTGGAGAAGAGGAAATCGACCCACAGGAAGAGAACGTCGAATCCCTACCCGAATCGGAAGGTTGGGATCCTGTGCCGGGCTCGACAGGCCGTCAGGCAGCGGAATCTCTCGGTGAAGATGAAGATGCCGAGGGACGGAGCGAGAGCGCGCAGATGTTTGAAGAAGGGATCAACGAAGCCGAGCACGATCAAATGCGTCGGGCAGCCGGGGCAGAGCAGAAAAGCGACGAGCGGGAATCGTGACTCTCATGTGCAAGGCGCTCGAGAAGCGGGCGTCGAAGTGAAAGCATGCTCCGTAAATGAATAATTGGCTCGTTTGGTCGTTGCTCTCTGCCCTTTTCGCGGGTGCCACCGCAGTTCTGTCAAAAATTGGTGTGACCGGTGTGGATTCTAGTTTCGCCACGGCAATTCGCACGACTGTGATTCTCGTTTTTACCTGGATGGTCGCTTCATTTACCCGATCGTACTGGTCCTTCAGCATCATCTCATTCCGGACACGGCTCTTTCTAGGATTGTCCGGTTTGGCGACCGGTCTTTCATGGCTCTGCTATTTTCGCGCGTTGCAACTGGGAGAAGCTTCACGCGTTGCGCCGATGGACAAACTAAGTGTCCTTTTTGCAATTCTCTTTGCAGCCATTGTTCTTGGCGAAACGCTAACGTGGCATCATTGGCTTGGAGGCGGACTTGTGCTGACAGGCGCGGTCATCCTGGCCTTCAAATAATGAACCCTGCTGGATGCAAATCAGATGAGAGCAACCAGTTTTCTCAACTTGAAATTTGGAAACCTCGGCCTGGTTCATCAATTCGTATCGGCGGTTGGACTTGGTTTCGGAACAGAAAACGCCTCGGCCTTAATCACGGCGCTCGAAAAAGAGGCGGGGGTCAAAGTGCAAGGCACTTAACCGATGATTCTAACCCACAAGAAACGAAAGAAAGGTAATCAATATGGCAAGCACCAATAAGCACGGAATCGAATTACTTCGCGATCCCATCTCTCGAGCCAGATCCTGAGTCGTCAGAGGTAACTACGCGAGTTGTACGCCGCGCGGAGTCTCGCTCGCGGCGGCAGACTTGTTCTCATGGGGAGCATGACTGTGCCCGTGCCAATTTCCTATGTCGAAATGATGTTCAACAGCTGGGAGATCGTTGGTCAATTCATGCATCTGAGAGAAGCGTACCAACGCCTACTTGATCTCATACGGAGTGGACAGCTCGATATGAAAAGATCCGTCCGCTCGTTTATCCATTGGCTCGACTTCGCGAGGCGATGGAGACAGCGGCTAAGTCTGGCAACTTCGAATGCGTTGTCATTCAACACAGGGAGTGAGTTCTATGCACATCTTCAACCAATCTTTTCGGCTTTAGGTTGAATCACGCAGTCTCCCCGGATGCCGCCATCACTTTCGATTGCGCGATCTCCACCACCACATGCTTCATCAAAGGTTGATCGCTTTGCGGACTATAGTCCCCGATAGGACAAAGAACGTTCAGCTCCGGCATATAACCCATGGCACACCCGGGCGGAATGTTGTAGGGGAGAGCCCGATAGCCAAACACCTGGCGAGTTGAGCCGTCCTTCGCGAAACTTTTTAGGTCGACAAGATCGTATTTTTTGAGCCCGCGTTCCCGCATGTCGTCCGCGTTCATGAACACCAGCGTGCGAAGGTTCTTCACCCCACGATAGCGGTCATCGTCGGAATAAATTGTCGTGTTCCATTGATCGTGGGATCGCACGGTTCCGAGAAGCAAGCGACCTGGCTTCGGTGCGACATCGGCCAGACCAACGGAGGAGAAATTAGCGCGAGCGGTATCGGTCTGGAAAACCAATTCGCGAGCCGGCTGCTTCAAGCGGAACCCAAGCGGCTGTCTCACGCGACGATTGAAACATTCAAATCCCGCGATCGCGTCAGCCATTTTATCGCGGATCTGGTTGTAGTCCCCCGCATATTCCGCCCAAGGCGTGGAAGTATTCGGTAAAGACGCCTGCGCAATCCCGGCGATGATCGCCGGCTCCGAGCGCAAATTCGGCGAGCAAGGATTTTTCATCCCATACGACAGATGAACCATGCTCATGGAATCCTCGACCGTCATCCCCTGGAGACCTTTGCTGCCGTGATCTTTTTCGGTTCGACCGAGACAGGGAAGAATTAACGCGTCACGCCCGTGGATAAGATGACTGCGGTTGAGCTTCGTGCTGACCTGAATAGTCAAATCGCAATTCTGAACCGCGGGAAACGTGTAAGCGGGGTCAGGGACAGCCCGGACGAAATTTCCTCCCATCCCGACGAAGACCTTAATGTCGCCCCGCATCATGGCTGGAATCACTCGAACCGTATCGAGCCCATGCTCCCGCGGCGACTTGATCCCGCACGCCTTATCTAAACGAGCCAACCACTCTTCTTTCGGGCGATGATCAATTCCGCAGGTGCGGTTGCCTTGGACATTCGAGTGGCCACGAATCGGGCACGGACCGGCGCCTTCGCGGCCCATATTGCCGCGCATCAGCAGCACGTTCATGATCTCCCGAATCGTGTCAACGGCGTGCTCCTGCTGAGTGACTCCGAGGCACCATGAAATGATCGCCGATCCGGATTTGCGATAGACTTCACCCAAGGCGTGTATTTGCGCCAGCTCCACGCCTGATTGCCGCACCAATTCCTCCCATGAAGTTTTCTCGAGCGTTGCTTGATAGGATTCGAATCCGGCCGCGTAACGTTCGATGAATCGCCAGTCAATCGCGTTCGGATCCGTCTCCGCAGTCTCCAGGAGATGCTTTGCCACTCCGCGCATCAGCGCCATATCGCCCGCGATTCTGGGTTGGATGTTAAGTGTTCCAATCCGGGTCGGATGGAAGAACATCATGCTGGGTATCTCATGCGGAACGATGGTGTTTCTAGAGGCCGCCTCGACGAACGGGTTGACGTGCACAATCTGGGCACCGCGACGGTAAGCCTCAGCGAGAGACGTAAGCATCCGCGGGGCGTTCGACGCCGCGTTGACCCCCAGGATGATGAGACAGTCCGTCTTTTCCCAATCCACCAAATCCACGGTGCCCTTTCCGGTGCCAATGGCCGCGGTGAGCGCGCGCCCGCTCGCCTCATGGCACATGTTCGAGCAATCCGGCAGATTGTTCGTTCCCAACTCACGAGCGAAAAGCTGGTAAAGAAATGTCGCTTCGTTGCCGAGACGGCCCGAGGTGTAGAAGGCTGCCTCGTTGGGATTGCCAAGATTGCGGATGTGCCGGCCGGCGAGCGCGAAGGCTTCATCCCATGTGATCGGTACATACTTGTCCGAAGCAGCATCATAACCCATCGGTTCCGTAAGCCGGCCAGCGTCTTCGAGGGCGAAATCGGTCCATCCCATCAATTCGGTTACGGTGTGCGCCGCAAAAAAATCCCGATTAACATGCCTCGGAGACATCTCCCAAGTCGCGTGTTTGATACCGTTTTCACAAATATCAAGACGCAGTCCCTTGCGGTCATCCGGCCAGGCGCATCCCGGACAATCGTATCCACCGTTCTCGTGATTCATCTTGAAGACCACGCGCGTGCCGTCGAGCAGCTCGTGCTGCTTTATCAGGACCTTTGTGACACTAATGGCCGCTCCCCAGCCGGCCGCGGGATGATGGTAGTCCTCCTGTGAGAATGCACCGCCCGCATTGGGGCCAAAACCGGCCGCCGGCTTCGTTTGGTCGGAGCCGTGGGTGAAAGGATGCGCAGGCATGGAACTCTGCGATCAGCGGGCGTGCGCCTTGTCTATGAAAACTTTGCCGTTAAAGAACCTTCTCATGGTTAGGGTAGATTAGGGCCCTTCTATTCCAAACATAGTATTGGGGAGGACGCCACATTACAAGCATGGAAAATGAGCCTGACAAAAGGCGACCGCACGGGCGTGTCCCGCTGCAGCTTCCCTGAAAACATTCACACACTGATCAGCCGCTTCGGCTAGATTTGGGTGGGCAAGGTTTCCGGCTCCGATCCGGAAGCGGTCTTCGCTTCACAGCGGTAGGTCTTAGCTGCCTTTTCCTTTGAAGATGCGGAACAAGAAAAAAAGCGAAGGAAACAGTACGACCGCGCCCGCAGCGAGCGCGTAAGTAAGCAGCCGGAGCGTGATTTCCGGGGCGGCGTCGTTAAAGATAGTGATGTCGGGCGTAACCAGGTTTGGATATTGCGACAGGCTCCAACCGCCAAGGATCAGGATCACTTCTGCCATCGCCGCGATTCGCGCGAGAGCAAATCGGCGCAGCCATAGACTGGTCAGGGCTGCGATTGCGAAGCAGAGGGTCGTACCGATGAGCAGTGGCGCCCACCATTGCGTCAATCCGTGATACATCGCGGGCGCGCCCTCCTTCGAAGTGATGAAAACCGCGAAGGCGATGGGCGCGAGCGCGGAGCCGGACCAGAGCGCGCGTAAACGGAAATCATTTTGCACATCGCGCTCGGTACTGGGATCGGCGGTGAGATAAGTTGCCGCGAGAAAGGCAAAGAGCGCGAGCGCAAAAAGGCCGCAGGCGAGGGCGAATGGCGTGAGCCAGCCGGCGAAGAAGCCGGTCGCGAGCCGGCCATCAACGATGCGGATCTGGCCGGTGCTCAGCGCACCGAGCGCCACACCCTGGATGAAGGGCGTAAAAAAACTGGCCGCGCCGAACAAAGTGCTCCAGCGGTGCTGCACCTTCTGCGACTTGACGTCGTACTTCCGGAAGGTAAACGCCGAACCACGAAGCACGATTCCGATCACCATCAGTGTGAATGGAATATTGAGCGCGGTCATCATGGCCGCGAACGCGCGCGGAAAGCCGGTGAACAAAATGACTATTACGAGAATGAGCCAGACGTGATTCGCCTCCCAGATCGGCGCGATGGCTTTGTCGATAGCGTTCCTCTGCGCGTCGGCGCGCGGTCCGGTCGCGAGCAAATCCCACATGCCTCCACCGAAGTCCGCCCCGCCGGTGACGGCATAGAAGATCAGCGCCACGAACATGAAACCGGCGACGATGAGCTCAAGCATCGGTCTTAAGGAGTTCCGAGACTGGTTTTTCGCTTTGCATAAACTGACGACGCAACAGGTAGATCACGACCACTGAGAGCAAGACATAGAGGAGCGTGAATACGAGGAAGGGAATGGCGATCTTGCCCATGGGAGTGATGGCTTCTTTCGTTCGCATCACCCCGTAAATGATCCAGGGCTGACGGCCAAGCTCGGTCACGACCCAGCCCGCTTCGATCGCGAGAAATCCGAGGGGTCCCGCTGCGACCAGCGCGCGAAGGAGCCATTTGCCGTCAGGAACGCCCCGCTGTTTCCAGGCTGACCACCCGACCGCAATTGCTAACATGAACAACGCTGTTCCCGAGCCGACCATCAGGTCAAACGCCCAATGCACCAGGCGCACGTTTGGCCAGTCGTTGCGCGGAAATTGTTCCAACCCGATGACCTTGCCGTTCGGATCATGAGTACTGAGAAGGCTCAGGCCGCGCGGAATAGTCAAGGCGTAACGAGTGGTTCGGGATTCGTCGTCAGGTATTCCACCGATCTGCAAGGGCGCGCCGGTTTGGGTGTAATAAACGGCTTCCATAGCCGCGAGTTTGGCCGGCTGAAGCCTGGCGACGGAGCGGGCGCTGAAATCGCCGCTGATCATTAGTAACGGAGCACTGATGCAGCCGAGAGTGAGCGCGATACCGAGCGCGTTGCGATGAAAAACATTTGCGCGATCGCGTAAAAGGAAAAAGGCATGAATTGCGGCCACGGCAAAGCCGGTCGCGACAAATGCAGCCAACGTCATGTGCACGACTTCATGAGGGGCAGCGGGGTTTAACATTGCTGCGATCGGATCGATATCGGTGATCTTGCCGTCGACGATCTTAAAACCGGCGGGTGCATTCATCCAGGCATTCGCGGTAACCACGAAGATGCCGGAAAGGGCCCCGCTCACCGCCACGAGCACGCCGCAGAGCCAGTGAAGCAAGGGCGGCAGCCGATTCCATCCCGCCAGATACAATCCGAGAAAAATCGCTTCGGTAAAAAAGGCGAAGCCTTCCAAAGAAAACGGCATCCCGATGATCGCGCCGGCTTTTTCCATGAAACTTGGCCAGAGCAGACCGAGCTCGAACGCAAGCACCGTTCCCGACACCGCACCCACCGCGAAAAGAATGGCAGCGCCGCGCGACCATCTTTTGCTCAATTCCAGAAACACGGGCCGACGCCTGCGAAGATAAAGCCCTTCGGAAATGGCCATCAGCACCGGCAAGCCGATGCCCAGCGCGGCAAACACGATATGGAAGGCGAGAGACATGCCCATCTGGGAGCGGGCATAAAGAAAATCACTCACGGGAAGTTGGAGTTCGAGCGAGAGTAATCCCCACGTGCGGTGTCAATCAATGCCATTCCGTAGACCCGCCACCGGTAAAACGGCAACCCATGGATTTGCACGTAGCCCGAAAGAGGGAGTCGCAACGAGGCCTTGAGAGTGAGGAAAAAATCCCACCCACGCGCCATGGCGGCGGCGTGATCGCAAGCGATCTTTTTGGAGATGAAAACGAACAGCTTTCCGACCACCGTATTCGTTTTGGAGAAAACGTGGAGACGCGCTCGGCGCGTCAACGCTTTCCTCAAGGCGGGCGGACGCGAAAGTAAGGCTGAAGTCGTTTCGGTGACCGATCTTGTTACGGAGAGTGCTTTTTTCCAAGGATAACGCGCCATGTGGATCGTTCGTTTAGCTCTTAGTCGACCTTACACGTTTGTGGTAGCAGCCTTGCTGCTGCTTCTCATGACTCCCTTTGTCCTGACCAAGACGCCAACCGATATTTTTCCCGCGATTAACATCCCGGTGGTCAGTGTGATTTGGAGTTACACCGGATTGCCGGCCGACCAAATCGCCCAACGGCTTGTTTTCAGCGAGGAACGAGCGCTCACCACCACGGTCGATAACATCGAACATATTGAATCGACCTCCTATGACAGCTTCGGCGTGATCAAGGTTTTCTTTCAACAGGGGGTGAATCCTTCGACCGCGGTAGCCCAATTGACGGCTGTTTCACAAACGATTTTGAAACAGCTGCCGCCGGGAACCACCCCGCCGCTAATCCTGCAATACAGCGCGTCCACCGTTTCCATTCTCCAATTCGGAATTAGCAGCACCAAGCTTTCGGAGCAGCAAGTCTTCGACATCGCCTTAAACCAGATTCGCGTCGGACTAATCAGTGTTCCTGGCGTGAGCATTCCGTACCCGTACGGCGGAAAGCAAAGGGTGGTTTCGGTCGATCTCGATCTCAAGGCGTTGGAAGCAAACAACCTTGTCGAATCAGATGTGGTCACCGCCATCAGCAACGGGTCTCTAACTTTTCCGAGCGGCACGGCGAAGATCGGCGGAAAAGAAGTGCCGATTGATCTTAACGTGAATCCACTGCGGATCGATATGTTGAACAATCTGCCGATAAAGAGTGTCGGCGGGACCGTGATTCACATAAGCGATGTAGCGCAAGTGCGCGACGGCTATTTCCCGCAGGAAAACATCGTTCGGCAGGATGGTGTCCGTAGTACGCTGCTTCAAGTTTTCAAGAACGGCAGCGCATCAACGATCTCGGTTGCGGCGGGAGTGAAGGCTGCCATGGCCAACATTCTCAAGACTGTGACGAGTGATATCCAAGTTAAGCAGTTCGCCGATCAATCCGTATTCGTGAAGGCCGCGGTCAGCGGTGTTGTTAGGGAAGGCGTGATCGCAGCCGCTTTGACCGCGATCATGATTTTGCTCTTTCTCGGTTCGTGGAGAAGCACACTTATCATTGCGGTGTCCATTCCGCTTTCGGTGTTGTCGTCTCTGGCAATCCTGAGTGTGCTCGGTCAGACGATCAACATCATGACACTTGGCGGTCTGGCGCTCGCCGTTGGCATCCTGGTGGATGACGCCACGGTGACGATCGAAAACGTCGAGCGCCATTTGGCGTCAGGTGAAAAATTGGAAGATGGAATTCTGAAAGGCGCTGGTGAAATCGCGTTGCCGGCGATGGTTTCCACCTTCTGCATCTGCATCGTTTTCGTGCCGATGTTTTCGCTGGCTGGGGTGGCACGCTATCTTTTCGTGCCGTTGGCCGAAGCGGTCATGTTCGCCGTCATCTCCTCCTACGTACTTTCGCGCACGCTAGTGCCAACGATGATCATGTTTTTCGAGCGCCATCACTACAAACAGGCAACGGGCCAAGAGAAGCGTATCGCGTTTTGGGTCCGGCCGCTGGTGGCTTTGCAGCAACATTTTGAAAAAGCGTTCGATCGCTTTAGGGATGTTTATGCAAACTTGTTAGGCACAGTCCTCGAACATAGAGCGGCTTTCGCCGTTGGATTTCTCTCCTTTTGCGCTGCATCGTGGCTCCTCGTTCCCTTCCTCGGCCAAAATTTCTTTCCGGCGGTGGACGCAGGAACGTTTCGATTGCACGTGCGGGCCGCTACCGGCACGCGGATCGAGCAAACTGCCAAGCTGGTCGACGAAGTAGAAGCTGCTGTTCGCCGTCAAGTGCCCGCGAACGAGCTCGAGGGTATGCTCGACAACATTGGGCTTCCGGTTTCGGGCATTAACTTGAGCTACAACGACAGCGGAATATCAGGGCCGGCCGACGCCGATATCCTGGTCTCATTAAAACCCAACCATAAGCCGACGGCGAATTATGTCCGCAACCTCCGTCTTAGTTTGAACCGCGACTTCCCCGGGATAACCTTTTACTTTCTGCCGGCCGACATCGTCAGCGAGACAATTAACTTCGGACTTCCAGCTCCCCTTGACATTCAAGTTGTCGGACGAAATCAAACAGTAGATCAGCAGGTGGCCAATTCTATCGCGCAAAAAATCCGGCAAGTTCGCGGGGCCGTTGATGTGCGGGTTCAACAACCCAACGACTTGCAAAGATTCGAGTTCAACGTCGATCGAACGAAAGCGGCCGAGCTCGGGCTAACCGAAAGAGATGTGGCCGGATCCGTCCTCCTCTCATTGAGCGGCAGCAGCCAGGTTACGCCAACCTACTGGCTCGATTCCACCAGCGGCGTCCAATATCTCGTCAATGTCAGGGTCCCGGAACGTCAAACGACTACGCTGTCGGAGTTGAGGTCGATGCCTCTTAGCGCCTCTAAACCTGGAACGGGCAACGGTCAGATCCTTAGTAATGTGACTGACGTGACACGGATCACGAGCCAACCCATTTACACGCACTACAACGTAATCCCGGTTGTCGATGTTTACGGCGGAGTTGGGGGCAGAGACCTCGGCGGAGTGCTGAGTGACATTAAGCCGATCATCGCGCAGGCCCAAAAGACCGCGCCGCAAGGCGTCAGCATTGTTCTGCGCGGACAAGCATCGACGATGAGCTCGAGCTTTCTCGGACTGGGCATTGGAATGTTAGTGGCGATTGCGCTCATCTATCTGCTACTCGTGGTGAATTTCCAGAGCTGGCTCGATCCATTTATTATCCTTACTGCTCTCACAGGTGCGCTGGCCGGCGTGATTTGGGGACTTCATGTTACGAGCACAACCTTAAGCGTCCCGGCAATGATGGGCGCGATCATGTGCCTCGGCGTCGCCACGGCGAACTCTGTTTTGGTCGTAACCTTTGCGCGCACCCACCTTCAGGAAGGAATGGATTCACTGAAAGCAGCATGGGAAGCCGGCACTGGCCGCTTGCGTCCAGTGATCATGACGGCGTCGGCGATGATCATCGGAATGTTACCAATGGCGCTTGGTCTTGGGGAGGGCGGCGAGCAGAACGCGCCACTCGGCCGCGCGGTCATCGGAGGTCTCATGCTCGCTACCGTGGCCACGCTACTTTTTGTGCCGGTGGTGTTCAGCCTGTTGCACCGCCAACCAGCCGACACTGCCAAGGCTGAGCCGAAAGACAATGTTCCATCAACGGTCCTTGAGGAGGCCGTTTCCACAACCTAAGCAAATCTCTATATAATTATATGAGCACAACTACCCCTACCGACAGCGTTGGCTCCAACGAACATAAAGCTGCCCCGATTCAGGTCCGCCCACGATTCCGTCGCATTTTAATCGTGGGTGGCGCGGTACTCGCAATCGCATTGGTCGTAGGATTTATTCCTCAGTTGCGACAGCGGCAAACGGCAGTGGCCGATACCAAGCAATTGGCGATTCCCACCGTGGCGGTTGTTTCACCGACCGTTACCACGCCTGGGAGCGGGCTTAACTTACCAGCGGAAGTCAAACCGTGGCAGGAAGCATCTATCTTTGCCCGGGTCAACGGCTACCTTAAAGACTGGCTTGTGGACATTGGTGCGCACGTTGGGAAAGATCAGTTGCTCGCCGACATCGACACACCGGATCTGGATCAGCAGCTCGCGCAGGCCAACTCGCAGGCTGTGCTGGCAAAAAGAAATTTAGACCAAGCCAAAAGCACTAACACCAAATGGCAGGAGTTATACAAACAAGGCGTCGTCTCCCAACTCGATGCCGAGAATCAGGCCACCTCGCAAGGCACTAACCAGGCCAATACCGAGGCGTTTGCTGCCAATCTCCGCTTCCTTGAACAGGAAGTCGCCTTCAAACGGGTGACCGCGCCCTTTCCTGGCATCATCACGATCCGCAACGTGAACGTAGGCGACCTGATCACCGCCAATAATACGAATCTGGAGATGTTCCATATCCAACAGACCGATCCCCTGCGCGTTTATTTCCGCGTTCCGCAGGAGGACGCATCAAATATCGCGGCGGGACAAACTTTCGACGTCCAGGTCGGGGCGCAGAGCGCGAAAACATATCCGGGAAAAGTGATCTCGACCTCGGGAGCTGTCTCCCCGGATTCCCGGACCATGCTTGTTGAGTTGCAGGTTGATAACTCGAAGAATGAGATTCTGCCTGGCAGCTATGCCACCGTCCGGGTCCCACAGGTTGCTTTAGGGAAATTGGTTACCTTGCCTGATAACACACTCATATTTCGCGACAAGAGTGTCCAAGTTGGCGTCGTGGATGCCAAAGGCGCTGTGCAACTCCGCGACGTAAAAGTCGGACGAGACTTTGGCGTTCAATCCGAAATCCTCAGCGGCGTGACTGAATCCGACAAGGTAATCGTTAATCCCTCGGACTCCCTTACTACCGGAACAACGGTCCACGTCGCCGCAACCCCAGCTTCTTCCGCGGCACCAGCTTCTTCGGTAACCCCGGCTTCTTCTGCGACCCCGGCTTCTTCCGCGACGGCTGCTTCTTCCACAACGCCCAATCCTTCCCTAGCGAAAAAATAATATTCGGACCCGATATGTCGACATTGCCAAAAAATCTCCAGCATGGATATGTCGCTCTCGCAGTCGAGGCGGCGGCCGAGAAAAGTGAGATCGAAATCGAAGGCGTGCAAGTTCAAGTGAAGTCGGCCGACAAACCAAATGCCAATCCGGTCGCGGCAACGTCCGCCCCCTCACCGACTGCTGAGGTGACGAAGGAATAATATTCGCGTCCTTGGTTCATAACCGTCGAAGATACCGTGGCTAAAAATTTCAAAGATCTTTCTGAACAGGAAATTCTCGCGCTCGCGATTTCGTCCGAGGAAACGGATGCGCGCATTTACGCCGACTTCG
>Ga0209701_10000912_pt1 | contig 18333 bp, 16 predicted proteins | sample CZO8metaG_4_FD_188356 | JGI IMG/M metagenome (GOLD analysis project Ga0209701, IMG submission 188356) | Vadose zone soil microbial communities from the Eel River Critical Zone Observatory, Northern California, USA - CZOApr15con2H3.8 metaG... | ecosystem: Environmental > Terrestrial > Soil >... | reverse complement strand
AATTTTATTCATCGAACCGCCGTGTACGTGATCCGTACGCACGGTGGTGTGGGAGGAGCGGCGCCGTGAGGCGTCGCCCTATCCCGATTGAGGCTGTAGAAAAACCCATTTTTAGCCTATAGTTTCAGAATTGATGGTTGTCGATAATGTTGATAGATCAATGAGTTATGGCGCTGTGAAAATATTGGTTTTTCCCAAACAAAGGCTTTTTCTACAGACTCGTTAGGCGTCGAACTACACACTCGCACTATCGTCCAATGCCCCTCTATGAACCCTCATATCACTCTACTTACCCTCGGCGTCGATGATCTCGAACGCGCTGTGGCTTTCTACCGAGATGGTCTCGGCTTCAGCACAAAGGGCATCATTGGCACGGAGTTCGAAAATGGCGCAGTCGCTTTCTTCAATCTGCAGTCGGGCCTGAAGCTGGCTCTATGGCCGCGCAAAAGCCTTTCAGCGGATAGCGGTCTACCTCTGCAAGCATCAAGCGCGGTCGAGTTTTCCATTGGCCACAACGTGTCATCGCAGCAAGAAGTGGACGCTGCCATGCGTCAGGCAGAGCAAGCGGGCGCGAAGATCGTCAAACCGGCGCAGCCAACGTTCTATGGCGGCTACGCAGGCTACTTCCAAGATCCAGACGGTCACTTGTGGGAAGTCGCTTTCAATCCAGGTTTCGCGTCGCTAGGCTGAAGAGTCCGCCAGCAGCGCGGTAGGTTGGGGTAAGCTTGCGATGTGCAGGAAGCACTAGTGCCGCGGGCGCAGGGACGCGCAGGAGCGGCCGCACCCCAACAAAAATCCACCACCAATAAAATTCGCCCAGTTCATTTCGACACATTCAATAGCCGCTCCCGCATCCCACTTCCCGCCTCACGCGGCATTAGTACTTCCCTGTACGTCATGAGTTAAGATTTTGTGGGGATCATTTCATTCACGCAACCTACGGGCTGGCGCTCAGCCGCCGCTGTAAGCGGTCGGCTGCAGCGGCTTGTTGGGCCGCTGTAAATTTAAGCACACCTCGGCTTGACGAACAAAAGACAGGGCTGCTCGGAAAGCTCCGCCCGGTGCACAGGATAAGGCGAATGGGGCAGCAGACCCTCGTCCCGAAATCCGGCTTTGAGGAGCGCGCGCTGCTCTGCAACATTGGCCAGGAACGTGAAGGCAAAAACGCTCCGGGTTTCCGGAAGCGCGAGCAGGTAGTCAGATGCCAACCGCTGAACGGTGGCACCATAGCCCTTACCCCTTTCCAGGGGATCTGCCAAGAATATGTTCAACTCCCAGTCGATTTCCTCCAGCGACTCGCTAAAGCGCCAAGCGCGCCAGTAGAAGCGCCCCAGCGGGTGCTCGTTGGCACTCCGTCGGATCAGAAAATACTGACGATCTGGGTTGTCAAGGAACAGAGTTCGCAGCTCATCTGCAGTCATGTCCGGAACCCGCTTGTGAGGTCCCTGCGCAATCGGATCAAGTGTCCACCGAACAAGTAGCTCGACGTTCCTCGTATCAGCTGGTTCGAGCGTGACGAGTTTGTCCCCAAGAGGACGTGTTTCGGTCTTCATCTGGAACAGGTTGTTAGGCATCATTGTGTCGCTCTACAAGGCGCGCCAGGTTATCCAGGGACGATTCGGAACCACGCTCATTGTCTTTAACCGATATTTTTTCCGGAATGCCCTCGTGACGAAGTGTGATTCTTGTACCGCCAGTTTCTTCTTTGAGTGTAATGGTGATCTGCATGTTACTCGCCATCGCGGGGTCGTCGCTCACGAAGGAACCTCTGAACACGACGGCCTCCTCGGGCCGCATTTCCACAAAAACCAGGTCAAATAGACGGGTGTCTTCAGGCTTGGGTCCGTGGGTAATTTCCATGCGGAGATGCCCGCCAACTTTCGGGACACACTCATGCAGCTTAGAACTCGTACCCGCAGGGTGAAGCCATTTGGAAAGAGCTTGGCCATCTACAAGTGCGTTATAGATTCTCGATCGCGGTGCCTTGATCAATCTGGTGGTCGTCGATTCGGCCATCGAATTCCTCCGTCTGTATGCCTAACGCAGAGCTAACCGCTAAGTCGCCTTTGTAATTTCCTTTCTTAGAAGTTTCAGCCCCGCGCTCAGTAAAGCGTCGTAATCCGCTTTTACCTGCGCCGATTTTTCTTTAGTCCAGGCATAAAACCCCTCGCCGGATTTAACCCCTAACTTTCCTGCACGAACCCGTTCGCCCAATACTTTGCTGGGGGCGCTGTCATTGCACAGATGGGGATAAATAGTAGTGGCGGCGTTGTAGTGAATGTCGAGTCCGCTCAAGTCTTTTTGCAATAGCGGTCCCGCCCCCAGGAATCGAAAGCCAAATCCAAAGCGCACGGCGATGTCCACATCCTCAACCGAGGCAATGCCGTCCTCTACCAGCGCCAGAGCCTCGCGCATCAGCGCATGCTGTATACGGTTGGCCAGAAAGCCGGGGATATCGCGGCGCACCTGAACCGGCACCTTACCCAGAGAACGCATCAGCGCATCCAACTTTTCCGGTAATGCGGGGTCGGTGGTTTCACAGCGCACCACTTCGACTACCGGCACGAGATGCGCCGGCATGAAAAAATGCAGCCCGGCGATGCGCGCAGGATTTTTTAAGTCGCCGCCGATCTGGCTGATCGGGAAGCTCGAACTGTTGCTGGCCAAAATGGTATCGGGACGAGAATAGTTTTCCAGCTCGTGAAATACTTGCCGCTTCAGCGCCAGATTTTCCGGTACACATTCCACCACGATTTCAATTTGCGGCCACGGCAAATTTTTCATGGCGGCATGCGAGTGGAGATGGCTCAGTATTTTATCCTGGCCACCCATGCGGCTTAAGCCATTTTTCAAGCGATCCGGTAGATCCGCGCGAGCGGCATCGGAAATCTCCAGGATGTGGGTCTGCCAGCCTGCGACCGCAAACAGCAGGGCGATATCGGCACCCATAGTGCCGCCGCCGATGATGGCGGCGGAAGAAGATGATGTTACCATTTAAAAAACCTCATGTTTCCGGTATTTTGGCACGACTGAAATGCGTAAGCAAAAGCGGCGCAGTTTTGGCGAGTGCTTGACTTTCCTATGTCTGGCCTGTGCAATCCGTGCTCGAATCAGCAAAGAGTTGGAGAAAATTATTATGAAGGTTCCCCCGCAGAATACCCGTTCAACCTTCCAATGGGACGATGCGCTGTTATTGGAAGACCAATTAAGCGAAGACGAACGCATGGTGCGCGATAGCGCGCGTGCCTACTGCCAGGAAAAACTCATGCCGCGCATAGTGGCGGCGAACCGCAACGAACATTTTCACCGCGAGATCATGAATGAAATGGGCGAGCTCGGGTTCCTCGGCGCGACCATTGATAGTTACGGCTGTGCCGGTGTGAATCACGTCTGCTATGGTTTGGTTGCGCGGGAAATAGAGCGGGTGGATAGCAGCTATCGCTCCGCCATGAGCGTGCAATCCAGTCTGGTGATGCACCCTATTTATGCCTACGGCACGGAAGCCCAGCGAAGCAAATATTTACCCAAGCTGGCCAGAGGCGAGTGGATCGGCTGTTTTGGCCTGACGGAGCCTAATCACGGTTCCGATCCGGGGAGCATGATCACGCGCGCACATAAAGTGCAAAATGGTTATCGTCTCGCCGGCGCCAAGACCTGGATCACTAATTCTCCAATCGCCGATATATTCGTCGTCTGGGCCAAGGACGATGCCGGCGAAATTCGCGGTTTCATTTTAGAAAAAGGAATGCAGGGGTTGGCTGCCCCTAAAATCGAAGGCAAGTTTAGTTTGCGCGCCTCCGTTACCGGCGAGATTGTGATGAATGAAGTATTCGTACCGGAGGATAATTTATTGCCTGATGTTTCCGGTCTTAAGGGCCCCTTCGGTTGTCTTAACAAAGCGCGCTACGGGATCGCCTGGGGAGCGCTGGGCGCGGCCGAATTTTGCTGGCAGGCGGCGCGCCGATATACCCTTGACCGTGTCCAATTCGGCCGTCCGCTTGCGGCCAATCAATTGATCCAAAAAAAATTGGCCGATATGCAAACCGAGATTACCATCGGCCTGCAGGCGGTGCTGCGCCTGGGCCGGCTAATGGATGAAGGACGCGCACAACCGGAAATGGTTTCCATGCTCAAACGCAACTCGTGCGGCAAGGCGTTGGACATCGCGCGTATGGCGCGCGACATGCACGGCGGCAACGGCATTGCCGATGAGTATCATGTCATTCGCCACGTGATGAATCTGGAAGCGGTCAACACCTACGAAGGCACGTCTGATATTCACGCGCTTATCTTAGGCCGCGCGCAAACCGGCATTCAGGCATTTAACTAAAAACCGCCGTTGGCGAGCCCGGTTACATTTTTTGACTTTTTTAGATTTAAGGTGAATGATCCCGGCGGAAATAGTAAAAAGGCCTACCAACAGAATAAGTTTTTGTTTACCATCGCGTACTCTATCACTGAGGAGGATTTAGGCGTGCAATACTACGAAAAATACATAAAAACTAAATATCCGATGACTAATATAGGTCTCGCCCAAAAAATAAAACGGTGCGTTCTGTTAGCAGGGGCAGGCGCGCTTATTTTGCTATTTGTAACCGTGCCGATGGCGCAAGAGACCGGGGCAAAGCCGGGGCACGCCGCAGAATCGAAGGGCATGAGATTAGTCGGCTCTCATGATCTCCAAGCCCGCAGCGCTTATCAGCCGGTTATTCACCATCAGAACGGACGCTGGATCGCCTACATTGGCCATCACGGCGGAACCGAGTCAGCGCCTAAACCGTTGAACCCTTTGACCGGGAAGCAGGAATTTAACGGAACGTCTATCCTTGATGTGACCGATCCGAAACAGCCAAAATATCTGTTCCATATTCCCGGGGCAGCGGGGTTCGCTGAAAGCGGGGGCGCGCAGATGGTCCGCGTCTGCGATGGCAAAGACCTGCCCAAGGGCGATCGCAACAAAGTTTATTTGCTCCGCACCTTAGGAAATTCGGCGCATGAAATCTGGGATGTCACTAATCCCGGCAGTCCGAGTATCCTGGCGTCCTTATCCGGCCTCAAAGGCACGCACAAAAATTGGTGGGAATGCGATACCGGTATTGCCTATCTGGTGTCGGGCTTACCTGACTGGCGCACCCGGCGCATGACGCAAGTGTACGATCTCAGTGATCCGGCGAAGCCGGTATTTATCCGTAATTTTGGTCTCGCTGGGCAACAGCCGGGTTCCACCGGGCCGGTGCCCACCGAAGTTCATGGCGCCATCTCCCTCGGGCCCGCCAAAAACCGCATCTATTTCGGCTATGGTACAGGTAAAGGTGGGATTCTACAGATTATCGATCGCGACAAGCTGCTGAATGGACCCAAGGAACCGACGCCGGAGAATCTTCTGTATCCCCAAATCAGCCGGCTGGATATTTCTCCTCTGGTAGGAGCACATACCGTTTTCCCGGTTCTGGGAATGGAAATCGCCGAGTTTGCCAAGGATCGTGACGGAAAGATTCGCGATTTCATCGTGCTGGTGAATGAAGAGACTGCTAACCAGTGCGAGGAAGCCCGGCACATGGTATTTATGGTGGATATCACCGTGGAAACCCACCCCTTCTCGGTCGCCAACTACACCGTGCCCGAGGCCAGCGGCAACTTCTGTACCCGGGGCGGGCGTTTTGGCGCGCATGCGTCCAACGAAAATTTCACGCCGATCTATTACAAAAAGATCGTATTCACTTCCTGGTTTAATGCCGGTGTGCGGGCGACCGACATTCGCGACCCTTTTAACCCGAAGGAAGTGGCTTACTATATACCGGCGACAACGGCGAACACCGACAAGCGCTGTGTAAAGACCGGGGAAGTGGAGACCTGCAAAGTGGCGATCCAGACCAACAATATCGAAGTGGACGACCGCGGATATATTTATCTCGCGGATCGCGCCAATACCGGGCTGCATATTGTGGAATTGACGGGCAACGCCAGGCAGATCGCCAGCTTTCCCAAATAACAAATAAGCCACCAGGAACCCGCTAACGAAAAGGCGGTCAATTTGACGACCTTTTTGTTATAACAGCTTACCTGGCCGCGCGGCAAACCTTGCCTGATCGATGCGCAGGCGGAGCGAGCGCGTGTGGCTGGGTCCGGCGCTAGCGGGTAATGAGGACAATGATACCCGCGACCGTGAGACCGACTCCGGTCAATAACCGCACGGTTAATTTTTCCTGCCGAAACAGGAGCGTGCTCAATGCGAGCGTAAACAGGGGAGATGCAGCCACGATCGGCGAGACGATCCCGACATCGCCTTTGCCTAATGCGACATACGTGAACAATACCGCCGTGCCGTTAAAGACCCCGACCGTTACAAACCAGGGTAGCGCCTTCGCATAGGAAATGGGTGTCTCGCTCACCGCGGTCCAGCGGCTGGCACCGAGTACGACCGCCGCCGACACGGTGTAGCCAATCAGGCTGGCGGCAAATGGGCTGGACCAGAGATTCAGCCCAAACTTGGTAAGGGTCAACGCGCCGCCGCGGATCGCCGCGGCGGATAGCGGCAGAAGGAGGGTCCATATTGGCCACCGGCGAGGCCGGGACTTCCCGTCCCACGACAGGATAACGATCCCGAGGATGATCCCGGCGGCGCCCAACAGCCTGCCAATCGTAAGGACCTCTCCCAGAAAGACAACGGCGGCAAGAATCGCAAACATCGGCGCGGTCGAGGATATGGAGTTGGAGATGGTTGGACCCATGCGATCGGTTGCGTTGAATACAAACAGCGTGACCGCTGCCGGAAATACCAACCCCACGACCGCGAATACGCCCACGGCTGCCATATTAGAATTGGTTGTCTCAAGCAGAAAAGGCGCCAGAGACCAAAACATCACTGCCGTGAACGGAATACTGATGGACGCTCCTATAGTGGCCGGGACGTAACGAAAGCCCAATTTTGAAATCGCCACAGCGGCTCCGAATAGAGCTGCCGCGGCAACAGCGATAATTACTGATTCGTTCAATCGATCGTCCAGTGGCTACCCGATATTTTAAAGTCTGGCAGCGCAACGGCTATTGCGCGCGTGACAGTTCTACTATCACCGGCCGTAGAAGCGCTGTGAGCGGTACTGTCACGAGCACGATCAAGGCGATGAGCACAAGTGTCCTCGGAACCCCGAGTACGTCGCTAATCGCTCCGTAAAGCGTGGGTGACAAGGCACCGGCGCCGATCGTGAACGTGTAGAAGATCCCAAACGCTCGGGATCTTTTCTGCGCAGGGACCAGCTCTGCAACTGTTCCGTACAAGACGGAAGACGTACCGTTGAGCGCGACGCCGATAACGGGTAGCAGCACCAGCGAAAGAGGTATCGAAAGGGGCAGCAGCGCGATGATTCCCGCTGCGGTTACACATTCAGTAATAATGACTGTACGCAGAATTCCGGCACGAATCGCAATCAGTCCGCACATGAACTTGCCGGCTGCGCCGCCTGCGAACACCAGTGCCAGCGCAAGACCTATTTGCGGGACCGAGGCGCCCTTTGCGGTTAGCAGAAAGGGTAGAAACGTGAGAAAGCCCGTCCGGGTTGCGCTGTCGATGATTCCAATCGCGGAAAGGGCATAGAACCCCTGGCGGGCGCGTGCCGGAGCCCGCTGGTTTACAGGCATCGCCGGTGTTTCCAGCGCTGCATGATGGTGGGCGCCGGCCGCGAGCTCGCCGGGTATCGCCAGGTAAATTACAGCCGCTACAAACAACCCTAAAGCGCCCACAATCAGGGTCGCTGAATTCCAATCGCTGACGGCAATAATTCCTGCCACGGCCGCCGGCAGAAGCATCTTCCCCAAGTCACCGGAGAAATTGTAGGCGCTTAAGGCGGCTCGCTGGTGCTTGCCTTCGAATGTACGTGCTATGAGCGCAGAACCGAGCGGGTGCTGGACACTGGCGCCGGCGCCACCTATGACGAGGAATATCGCCAAGGCCACGAAGCTCCCCGAAAGTCCTGCCAGAAGGAAGCTGGTAGCGGCGATCAATGTTCCCGCGACCAGCATCTGCCGCTCACCCAATCGCTCCGCCAGCAAGCTGGATGGTATCTGTAACCCGGCCATAGCGCCCGAATAGGAAGTTTTGAGCAGCCCCACTTGTATAAACGACAAGCCAAATGCTGTTTGCCAAATAGGCAACAGTACATACAGCAGATCGGAATAGCCATCATGGAGGATGTGCGCGCCGCAAGACGCAACCAGCGTGCGGCGGCGCTGGTTGCCACGACCGGCATCGGTATCAGCCGCTTCGATCTTGGGGATATCGGCAGCCTTCATCGGCAGTAAACGGTATACGCCCTCAACTTTAGGTGATTTTTGTAGAACAAGATGCCTGTCATTCCAACGTGAATAGCATGGGTTGATGATCGGATGCATCGGTGTTCTTATTTACCTCGATGTTAACGATGCGCTTGCCGATATCTTCTGTTACATAAATATAGTCGAAGCATAGTGGTGCGTCGGGAAATCGTGTTCTATCACAACAATAAATCCCAAAAGTGGGATCGTGAGGGTCGGCGCCATGTTTTATCTTCCAGGCATCAACCAGGCTGGGCGTACTATCGGCAAACGGAGCGCTTAATACTTCATGCGCCGGATCGTTCGGACGAACGTTGAAATCACCGGTCATGATGGTCGACAAAGCGCGCGGCGCGGTGCGAAACGGCGTCAGAGAATCGTCGATCAGCGTTTCTCTCAATGCCTTGGCGTAAGCTTCGGCATGCAGTTCCCTTAGCCGCTCCGCTTGCGCGAGCCGTTGTTTTTTAGAGAACGACTCGAGGTGGGTGGTGATAATCCGTATGGGTCCTTTGTCGGTATCAACTACAACTTCTAATGCCAGGCGTCGCATGCTTTTGTTTTCCGGATCGGCGGGCCAAGGCAGCAGGTGTCGGGAAACCTGGGATATAGGCATTTTGGCAATAATCATATTGCCGAATTGATGTATCTTGCGGTCGACCAGTATTTCCACTGCCGCGCCAAATATAGCCTCGTAACCAGGAAAAAGAGCAGCAAGCTGTTTCGCTTCATCGGTAGCGCGGCTTCCGCGTAGACCTGGGAAATTATTGGCCACCTCTTGCAGGCACAGAATATCGAAGTCGGCCATTTCCAGGGCGACATTCTTAATGCGTTGAAGGTCGACTCTCCCGTCGCACCCAAGTCCCCATTGGATATTCCAGGTAATGAGCTTAATCATGCTTTTTGCACGGTATTTATATTTCCATCCGCGTGCCCAGCTCGATGACCCGATTTGAGGGGATATTTAAATACTCTACGATACTGCCGGCATTTCTCGACATGGCGGCGAACAGCCGCGCCCGCCACATCGCCATCCCTTCTCCGGGGATTGGTATGAGAGTCTCGCGGCTGGCGAAAAATGAGGTCTCGAGCATGTTGAACTCGAGGCCATCATCTTTACATACCCGGAGCGCCTTCGGTACGTCAAGGCGGTTCTTGAAACCGAAGTAGAGCTTCATTCGATAGCAGTTGTGTCCCAGGGGCTCGACTGCAACGCGTTCGTTGAAGGGCACCCATGGAATGTCCTTGACTATGACGGTCATAAAGATGATGCGCTCGTGCATGACCTTGTTATGGGCAAGGTTGTGCAGAAAGGCGTGCGGCACCGCGTCCGGATCGCCAATGAGAAAAATCGCCGTCCCCGGAACGCGCTGCGGCGGATCTTTGAATAGCGACTTCAAGAACGGTTTAAGCGGAATCGCCGAGCTCCGCAGATGTTCGAATAAAATCTCTCTGCCACGGCGCCACGTCGCCATGATGGTGAAGATAAGAGCCCCCATCGTGAGCGGGAACCAACCAGCTTCCGCGAGTTTGGTGAGGTTGGCGGAGAAAAACGCCGCGTCGATCAGCAAGAAAAACCCGGTGGAGAGGATAACCAGCAGCAGATTGAAGTGCCACGCGAAGCGCACGACGAAGAAGGTCAGGAGCGTCGTGGTCAACATCGTCCCGGCGACGGCGATGCCATAGGCCGAGGCCAAGTTAGTCGAGGAGCCGAACCCGACAACGGCTGCGATAATAGCGACCAGTAGCGTCCAATTTACGCTCGGGATATAAATCTGCCCGAATTCCTTTGCGGACGTCTGAATGATGTTCGTTCGCGGCAAGAAGCCCAGATGGATTGCTTGCTTGGTCATCGAGTACGCACCCGAGATGACCGCCTGCGAGGCAATAACCGTAGCCGCGGTGGAAAGCGCAACCATGGGATACAAGGCCCATGCCGGGAACATCAGGTAAAACGGGTTGTCGAGCGCCTGGGGATTGGCGATCAGCAGTGCTCCCTGGCCAAAATAATTCAGCGTCAATGCCGGAAACACCCAAGAAAACCAAGCAAGCCGAATCGCGCGCTTTCCGAAATGGCCCATGTCGGCATAGAGCGCTTCTGCGCCCGTTACCGCCAGAAAGACTGAGCCGAGAACCACGAACGATGCCAGGCCATGTTCGGTGAGGAAGGTGAACGCATGCGCCGGATTCAACGCGCCGAGGATTTCCGTGGCTCGCAGAATATTGAGTACGCCGATCAGGGCCAGCGTGGCGAACCAGAGCGCCATGACCCGCCCGAATAGGGCTCCCACGGCCGCTGTTCCCATTCGTTGGAAAGAAAAAAGCGCAATCAGTACGACGACGGTAAGCGGGACAACATAGGGTTTTAGCGCCGCCGTTGCCACCTCCAGGCCCTCGATGGCGCTAAGCACGGAGATCGCGGGCGTGATGACGCCGTCGCCGTAGAACAGGGCAGCGCCAAAAATGCCAATGAGCGCGAGCGGGACACTCCAGGTCGCATGCTCTTTCACCGAGGCGGAAGCAAGCGCAAGCAGCGCCATGATGCCGCCTTCACCCTTGTTGTCGGCGCGCATGATGAGGATCACGTACTTGATCGACACCACGATCATCAATGACCAGAAGATCGCCGAAACACCGCCCAGGATGTTCGCCGGAGAAAAGGGAATGCCGTGACTGGGGTTGAATACCTCTTTTGCGGCATAAAGAGGGCTGGTGCCGATGTCCCCGTACACCACCCCGAGTGCGGCTAACGCAAGCGCAGCACGGGATTGCTTAGTTTGTTCTTTTTGGTACGTAGGACATTCACCTGCTGAAAAAGAGGCGGCATTGTAATACCACGCTGCATAAAAATATATAACTGGGTAAGAGGCATGACGATTTCGAGAGGTAATCTTACCGGAAATTTGTAAGTGCCCCTTTACTCCGGTCTCGGACCTGTTGGCGGGGTTTGACCTGTCGGTGTAAATAGGAGTATCTTTTGCATCGCAGCGGCCTGTACCACGTACCGGGGGTTGTCTCAGCGCAGGGGATGGCGGGGCTGCCGATAGCGGCTTTCATGTTTTCTAATGGTCGAACAGGAGGCTATCTAGATGTCTTTCTCGCAAAAGATCTTCCCGGTCTTTTTATTCAGCATCCTGCCCGTCGTCTTCATGCCTCTCACAACGCAAGCACAGCAAACTGGATTCCCTGACGCTCCCGGTAAAGACTTATTAATGAGTAAATGTTTCCAGTGCCACAACGAGACGATGTGGCAGGACCATCGACAGGACCGCAAGGGGTGGGAGGGCACGCTCTACCGCATGATCGGGCGCGGCGCGCTCTGGAGCGACGATGAGATCAGAAGCATGGCCGGCTATCTCGCCACGGGCTACGGGCCGCAGTCCAGCAAGACGTCACAATAGTTAGGCGCTTAAAAGGGGCACCTATGAGAGAACTTGTTGCGCAGTATCTGTCACGCTCGATTTCACGGCGTGGCTTTCTGAAGGGGTTAACCGCCACCGGAATATCATTGGCCTCGGCGGAATCGATCCTCGAGTCGCTCATCCCGCTCGCCCACGCCCAGGAAGCGCGCAGCGGAGCGCCCGCGGGAGTCAAGCTTTTCCAGGGAACTGGCGGAGAATGTTTCGCCGAGCAGCTTATCGCCTCGGGGGTCAAATATGTTTTCGGGAACTCCGCCAGCGAAGACGCCCACTTCTATGAGGCGCTGGTCGATCGGCCGCAGCTCAAATATATCCTGACGCCGCACGAGGGTCCGGGCGCCGCCATGGCCGCGGGCTATGTAAAAGCCTCGGGCGAGCCGGCGATTGTGATGCAGGCGGCGGTCGTGGGCTTGATGAACGCCATGGGACAGATGTTCAATGCCTTTAAAGAACAGACCCCGCTGGTGTTTTACAGCTATCGCACGGACCAGGCCCGCCGCGCGGGACGCGATGGCTTCGAGGAGGTCGCAAACCAGGAGCAGATTGTGGCGCCGCTGACCAAGTACTCCTGGCTCGCGCGCCGGGCAGACATGATTCCGGAGACCGTGCGTCGCGCCTTTAAAGCGGCGTGGACGCCGCCGTATGGCCCCACCTATGCCTCGTGGCATTCGGACTTCAACGAGGAGAAGATCCGCACCGAGATCATTACCCAGGAAAAAGTCGACCCGCGCATGCGGGTGAGGCCCAATCCCACCGAGGTCGAGCGCGCGGCAAAGCTGCTGGTCGAGGCCAAGATGCCGCTGATGATCGTTGGCGATGAACTCTATAACGCAAAGGCGGTGAACAAAGCGGTTAAACTGGCCGAGCTCCTCGGCATGCCGGTGACCCAGGCGCGCCAGATATTCGCCAATTTTCCCGAGACCCATCCGCTGTGGGTGGGCAGTCTCCCCGGGGCCAGGCTCGATACGCTTGCGTTTCCGAAAAACCCGGATGTGGTCATCAATATCGGCAACAAGCTTATGCACTGGAGCCCCGCGCCGATCGTGGCGCGCAACGCCAAGTTCATCGATATGCGGATCGACAGCGGGAGCATGGGAAATGTGATAACCACTGAGGTTCCTCTGGTCGCGGATGTGGCCTACGGCCTGGACGACCTGATCGCCGCGGTCACGACCCTGGTCACGCCCTCGATCACGCAAAAGGCGCAAGAGCGGACGCAGGAAGTCCGACGCTTCAGCGAGCAGGCGAAAACCTTGAGCGCCCGGATAATAAAGAGCCCGGATTGGGATCGCAGCCCGATGCTGGCCGACCGGCTCACCTATGAGATTGCCCAGTTCGCGGATAAAGACGCCATCATCGTTCACGAGGCCGGGTCGGTGAATCTGCATAATTTCGGCTTCAACCCGCTCGGTGGGCGCGAGCTGTTGTTCTACTACGGCGCTCACCTCGGCTCAGGTGTCGGCACCGCCGCCGGGGTAAAGCTTGCCCGTCCCAACCAGCAGGTGATCTGTCTGGTCGGCGACGGATCGTTCATCTTTGGCCCCACCGCGCTTTGGAATATGGCGCGCCTGGAGCTGCCGGTGATTACCATCGTCTACAACAACCATGCCTATTCCGGCCCCCACAGTCGCGTGATCCAGAACGTTCCCGGAGGGCGCATGGTCCAGACGCGCAAGTTCGTTCACGACTATTTGGGCAATCCGGATATGAACATGGCGTACATCGCCAAGGGGTTCGGGGTTGACGGAGAACTGGTTGAATCGCCGGCTCAGCTCAAGGCGGCGCTCAGGCGGGCGCGCAAGGCCACGGTGGACGGCAAACCCTATCTCATCGATGCGCAGGTGGCGCGAACCGGCGTGGCTTGGTCAGAGAAACCCTGGACCCCGCCGATCCGAATCGCCCAGGAGCGCACGAGAAAGGTCTAGTTAGGACGTTGAAAAAGTCCATCTGTGGCCTTTTTCAACATCCTGCTAGCGTTGGTTTTTTCATGGTTCCGTGGTTATAGGAGGGCAGTCTATGGAACAGAAGACAAGAATAGCGCTTACGGTGAACGGCAAACGCCAGGTCGTAATAGCCTTCGCCGATACCCCATTGCTGTGGGTGCTGCGTGAACAGCTTAAGCTCACCGGCACGAAGTATGGGTGCGGCGTCGGACAGTGCGGCGCGTGCACGGTGCACATCGACGGTAGCCCCAACTACGCATGCCTGAACAAGATCAAGGATATGCAGGGGCGCCGCATCACCACCATCGAGGGGTTGGCGCCCGACGCCAGCCATCCGCTGCAGAAGGCGTGGATCGCCGAGCGCGTGCCGCAGTGCGGGTATTGCCAATCGGGGCAGATCATGCGCGCTGCCGGACTGCTCAAGGACAACCCCGCGCCTTCGCGCGAACAGATCGTCGAGCACATGAACACGAACATCTGCCGCTGCGGGACCTATACCAGAATCGTTCGCGCCATCGAGCGCGCCGCGAAGGAGGGCTAAGCTATGCGCCGCACAGTACAGAACAAGGACTCGCAGGTTATGATAAGCCGGCGCCGCTTCATGATTGGCGCCGCTGGACTCACCTTTGGTGTGGCCCTCGGACTCCCGGCCGGCGCTTTCGCCGCCGCCAGCGCGAAGGGCACGGCGTCAGCGGCTGGGCTGAAACGCGTCAGCGTGAATCCATGGGTGACCCTCTCCACCGACGGCACGATTGCCATTATGTCGCCGGCCGTCGAGATGGGGCAGGGATCGCTGACCTCGCTGCCGTTGATCCTCGCCGAGGAGCTTGACGCCGACTGGGCAAAGGTCCAAATCGTGCCGGCGCCGCCGAACGATGCCCTGTACGGCAATCCCGGCTTCGGCGGCATGATGTATACCGCCGGCAGCAACGCCGTAACCAGCTATTTCAAGCCGCTGCGCCTGTTCGGTGCCCAGGTCCGGCGCGTGCTGCTCGACAACGCGGCGCGCCACTGGGGCGTGCCGGTCGATGAGTTGACGACCGAGCCCGGCGTGGTCGTCCATGCGAAATCGGGACGCCGGATCGGCTATGGCGAGATCGCGGCGTTCGCCGAAATCCCCGCCAAGGCGCCGGAAATCAAGCCGGAAGAGCTGAAGAAGCCGGACCAGTTCCGGCTCATCGGCAAGGACGTGATGCGGGTCGAGCTGCCGACTAAGGTCAACGGCTCGGCCCAATACAGCATCGATGTACAGGTGCCGGGGATGATCTACGGCACGGTCTTGCGCGCGCCGGTCGAAGGCAGCAGCCCCGACCAGATCGATGATTCCGCCGCACGCAAAGTCGCCGGCGTGCGCAAGGTCGTGCGGCTTCCCTACGGCGTCGGCATACTGGCCGAAACGCCCTGGGCCGCGTTCGCGGCCAAGAACACGCTTAAGGTTACCTGGACGCGCAACGCCAAGGCGTGGGGCTTCAATACTGAAAAGGGGTTCGAGGTCTTCTCCGCCGCGGCGCGCGATCTGACGCACGCGGGCACGCCTTGGGAGAAAGTGGGCGATGCCCTGGCGGCGATGCAGCAGGCGACGACGGTGATCGAAGGCGAGTACCGCTGCGACTTCGCCTATCACGCCCAGATGGAGCCGTTAAACTCGATCGCCTCGGTGTCGCCTGCGGGCGATGCCGTGACGCTTTGGTGCGGCACGCAGTCGCAGACCATGGCGGTTGCCGCGGCCGCCAAGGCCATTGGGGTTGCGCCCGAGCGCGTCACGTTCCACGGCATGCTGCTCGGCGGCGGCTTCGGGCGCCGCGGTCACCGCGACGAGGAATTCATCGTCGACGCCGTGCTCCTGTCGAAGGAGGCGAAAAAGCCGGTCAAGGTCCTGTGGACCCGTGAGGACGACGTGCACAACGGCCGCTTCCGGCCCATGACCGTGCATTTCCTGCGCGCCGGCTTCGATGCCTCGGGGCGGCTCATCGCCTGGCACCATCGCAAGGCATGCGATGTGGTGACCGCCTACCAAGACCCGGTCCGCTACGAAAAATCCGGCCGTAAGGACTTTATCGCGATGCTCGGTTCCGAGCTCAAGACCTACGACATCCCTAACCGGTTCATCGAGGAAGTGCCGCAGGACTCCGGGATACGCACGTCGTCGCTGCGCGGGATCGGCTTCGGCCCCAACAAGTTCGCGACCGAGGCGTTCCTCGACGAAATCGCGGCAAAACGCGGCATCGATCCGGTGGCGTTGCGCCTGGATCTGCTCAAGAACGCACCGCGTGGCCGCAAGGTCGTCGAAACCGTCGCGCGCATGGCGGACTGGGGCAGAAAGCGCGAAGGACGCGGCCTCGGGTTCGCTTATATCGACTACTCCGGCACGCAGGTCGCAGGCGTGGCCGAGGTTTCGGTCAATCGCGGCAATGGCGAGATCCGCGTCCACAACTTTTGGACCGCGATCGATCCGGGGATTGCCGTGCAGCCCGACAACATCGTGGCGCAGACCGAGGGTTCGGTGGTTTACGGACTTGGCCTGGCGCTGACCGAGCGCATCACCATCGAGGATGGTGTAGTGAAGCAGTCGAACTTCCACGACTATCGGGTCCCGCGTCTGCGGGATATCCCGGAGATCCACATCGAGCTGATCGCCACCGAGAACCACCCGACCGGCGTCGGCCAGATGGCGACGCCGTTGGTGGCGCCGGCAATCGCCAATGCCGTTGCCGCGCTGACCGGCGTGCGCCTTCGTCAGACGCCGATGTTGCCCGCGCTGGTGCAGCAGGCGCTGCGGGCTGCGGATTCGCAACCGGCTTGAATTGACTTTTCAGCGGTAGAATCACGATCCGGCCTGGTTACCGAGAGCTACAGGGGCGTTACGGTTTTATCCAGCTTCTTAAGGAGACACACATGCACAAAATTCGTATCGCCTTGTTTTTCGGCGCGCTTGCTCTGATGAGCGCTGCGGCCGACGCACAGCAGACCAACGTGCGGGTACGCGGCACCATCACCGCCGTCGACGGAAACGTGCTCTCGGTAAAATCCCGTGATGGCAAGGATTTGAAGCTCCAGTTGGTGGACAACACCACCGTGGCCGCCGCCAAGGCGATCACGCTCGCCGACCTCAAGCTGGGCGACTACGTCGGTTCTACCTCCATAAAGCGTCCTGTCGGCACTCTCGTTGCGCGCGAAGTGCATACGATTGCGCGCACCGTTCCCGAAGGTCACGGCCCTTGGGACCTGGAGCCCGGCTCGATGATGACCAACGCTAACGTTGGGGAGATAACCCAGACCGCCAACGGCCGCGAGCTGACTCTCAAGTATAAGGACGGCACGCAGAAGATCCTGGTGCCGGAGGGTACGCCGATTGCCACCACCGTGCCGGCGGATCGCTCATTCCTGGTTCCCGGCGAATATGTGTTTGTCACCGCCCGCGTCGAGGCCGACGGCAAAATGACCGCGTTGCGTATTCAGGTGAGCAAAGACGGGGTCAAGCCGCCGCAGTAGAGGCGGCCCCGCCGAACAATCGGCGCGCAGGCGGCGCGAACGGGTGCGGTTTGGTCAGAGAAGCCCTCTCAGGCTTTCGGAGTGCCTTGGGAATCAGAATCCCCGCGGGATTTGCGCTTTACCCCGTTATCAGTCGGCCCTCTTGTCGCCTTACCCCTCACGCTTTGCCGGTCTTGTTCCCTGGCGCTTTGAGCGCTTCGGTATAGTTGCTTTTTCCGTGGCGGGGGTAGCCCACTTCGTCTTGCGCTTTTCGATGAACGCGGACAATCCCTCCTGCGCTTCGGACGTGGCGCGGATATCGGCCAGGCGGCGGGCGGTTTCGCTCACGGTTTGTTCGTTGAGCGGCGCATGCGCCATGTCGGCGATGAGCTTCTTTGTAATGGGTATCGCCCGTGGGCCGCTCGAGTACAGGTGCGCCAGCATGCGCCCCACGGCCGCATTTAATTCTTCGTCCTCGACGATGTCATGCACTAATCCGATGCGGTAGGCCTCCGCCGAATCGAATTCTTCCCCGGACAGCATGTAGCGCCGCGCCACGCGTTCGCCGATGGCCGCAATCACGTACGGACTTATCATCGCCGGGATGATGCCGAGCTTAACCTCCGAAAGGCGAAAGGTCGCGGTGCGCGCGGCGATCGCGATGTCGGCGGCGGCCACCAGCCCGAACCCGCCACCCCGCACCGCACCGCGAATGCCGGCGATGGTCGGTTTCTTGAGGGTGTGCAGGGTGTAGAACATTTGGGCAATGCGGTGCGCATCCCGGAAGTTCTTCGCGGGCGTGTATTTCGCGCTCTTCTTCATATTGTTGATATCGGCGCCGGAGCAAAAGCTGGAACCGGCGCCGGTGATCACGACGGCGCGCACCTTGGCGTCGGCTTCCAGCGCTTTCATCGCATTGGTAAGCGCGGTCACCATTTCCGGATCGAGCGCATTGTGCACCTCGGGGCGGTTGAGGACGATGGTCGCGATAAAATCCGCGTCAATGTGGATAACGACTCGTTTGTTCATGATCGATTTACTTGCAGGAATAAAAATGTACAAAGACCAACCGTCGGTAAATCGGAATCCCGGTTGTAAGGTCAAGCGCTGCAACACTCATCGTCGGTTTTTTACTGGTTCACCCGGTGCCGGTTGCGGGAAGAGTACCGTCCGAGGTGTAATCCGTCAAATTG
>Ga0209701_10000911_pt1 | contig 18339 bp, 13 predicted proteins | sample CZO8metaG_4_FD_188356 | JGI IMG/M metagenome (GOLD analysis project Ga0209701, IMG submission 188356) | Vadose zone soil microbial communities from the Eel River Critical Zone Observatory, Northern California, USA - CZOApr15con2H3.8 metaG... | ecosystem: Environmental > Terrestrial > Soil >... | reverse complement strand
CGACTTGCGACCAGTCGGCGTCCATTTCATCCGCCAAAATCATTGGCAATGACGTCTGAACACCTTGCCCGAACTCAAGCCGGTTCACCTGGATGACAATCTTGCCGTCGGGTTTGATATGAACGAAGGCATCGGGCGGATAAACCTTCGGCTTGGGCTGACCTGCTTCTTGTGCCGCTAAAGGAAGATCGAGATACAGGGAAACGATCATCCCGCCCGCAGCAGTCGCGGAGACGCGTAGAAAACTGCGCCGGCTCAGCAGCAGATCCTTGGCAGAGTTGGTAGCGGCTGTCGTTGTCACTGTCATTGTGCTCCCCCTCACTTGAGCTGTTGCGAGGCGGTTTGGATTGCCTCACGAATGCGGACATACGTTCCACAGCGGCATATATTCCCGCCCAGCGACTGCTCGATGTTGGTGACGGTCGGCTTTGGCGTTTTCTTGAGCAAGGCGACCGCGCTCATGATCTGTCCGCTCTGACAGTAGCCGCACTGAACGACGTCCTCTGCGACCCAGGCATCCTGAACCGCGCGGCCCACCGGATCCTGACCAATGCCCTCGATGGTCACGACGGGGCGATCGCCGATCAGTGAGACGGGAACAACGCACGAGCGAGTGGCTATTCCCGCCACGTGCACCGTGCAGGCGCCGCAAGCGGCGATGCCGCAACCATATTTGGTGCCGGTCATTTTCAAGTCTTCCCGCAGCACCCAGAGCAGCGGAGTGCTGGGATCGGCCGTCACCTCCTTCTGCTGGCCGTTCACGGTGAGCTTATAGGTTTCCATGACGAACCTCCGAGTTCAGGGATTCTGAGGACACGGCATTCCCGCTTCGACCCAGGTTCGGGTGGCGGCAACCAATTGGTCGTGAGTGAGTGGAGGCAGCGAACGTGCCGTACCATCGCGGCCTCGACCGGGCGCAAAAGCCCAGTGGACGAGCGGTTCCGTCTGATGATGTTTCAGCAGTGCGGTGCCATCCATGTTGTCATTCTTCGAGCGCTCGGTGAGAGACTTGCAGATGTCGGCGCTCGACAGGATCTTGTCATTCACGTCCTGCCATCTCATCGACAACGGAGCCAGCTGCCAGTTCTCCGCGCCGGGAACGCCTGTGCTGTCCGCGTTCGCGCCCTGATGACAAGTTGCGCAATTCAAGGCTGGCACGCCTTTGCCTCCTGGGCCTCTGACAACGTTGAACAGATGACGGTGGCGGTCATCGCCCTGCTGCGGATAATCGGTGGCGGTATGGCAGTTGATGCAACGGGGATGCGTCAATACAGAATAGACCTGCTGCCATGCGGCGAGGCCGGCTTCGCGGGTTGTCGGCGCAACCGTTTCTTTCCGAGACGCGCTTTGCCCTGAAGCGAGAAGAGTCGCCGTCAGCCAGCCGGCACAGGTAAGTAGAAGAGTTAAGAACAGCCGCAGCATTGCTCTGGAGGAGCACGCCATACTGAACCTCCTGCGAAGCCCGGTGCAAAGCAGTATCGGATGATTGTAGTCCGGTCGGAGTTGCAGTCAATTTTTTGAAATGTCCGTGGGGGACTTGACCAATTCGGACCAGCCGCGCGCAAGGTACAAGGTGCGCAAACCGAAAGTGGTTATGAAATCGAAGCCCCTCGATGGTCCGACAGTGTTCTCGTTTTAAGAAGCTGCTGAGTCTTACCTCCCGCCAGCAAGCCCGCATCAGTGTTTCTTTGCTGCAGCCGACCCAAATATGGTCGCTACCAGTTCAAAAACTTCTTCCACTGCGTCGTCAAGCTCGAATGTGAAATGCGCCAGGTCCACGCCCTCGAGGTCGCGGTGTTGGTTCTGAAGAATTGCCCACGCGGGATTGTGGACCAGGTCTACTTTATGGCGCTCATAGTATCCGTAACCCAGGCCGCGCACGCGGCAGAGAAGATCGCTCAAGTGTACTAACGCCACCAGGGGCTGGGCCGTCTTGCTCAGTTCGGGCGCATGATGATGTGCGATCACCTGAACGATATCGTTGGAGAGGTGCCATTTCTCGGCCAGGGCGCGCCCAGTCTCGCAGTGGGTGAATCCCATGGTGGCGCGCTCCGCTTCGCCAAAAGGAATCTGCTCCTGAAGGGCGTGCTTGATCGCCACGCCGAATTCTTCGGAGAAAGCCAAACAGTTCACCAGAAACCCAATATCATGCAGCAGTCCCGCCATGTAGGCCTTATCGTGATCAGACGACGCCAGCTTTTCGCTGAATTTCCGGCACACCATAGCGCAACCCAGCGAATGCCTCCAGAAGACGATTGGGTCCAGAACCCAGTTGTTCGTCGGGAAGGCCTGCCCCAGAGAACAAGTAAGCAGTATGGTTTGGACCCGGCGGAGCCCTAAGGTGAGCACCGCTCCCTTGATCGACTCCGGTGACTTCGCGAGGCCGAATAAGGGTGAACTGGCCACGCGCAGGCATTGCGCCGCGATGGTGTTGTCATAAGACACTAACTTTATGACCTCTTCCAATTTCACCTGCTCAGGAGGCGCATTCAGCAGCTTCAGCAAGGGCAGAAAGACTGCCGGAATGGAAGGTATCGTCTTGAGTCGATCCACGCGCTCACGGATGGTCGTGGCGATGGCTGTAGTCATAGCTTGCCACTCTTAAGGGACGGTTTCCAATACCCGATTGTCCCCGGAAAGTGCACCAGGTGGAACTTGTCATTTAATTTCATCAACGATTCAGAAGTGCCGAGGAAAAAGTAACCGCCAAAATTGAGGTTGCTGAAGAAATGGTCAATGACCTTCGACTTCGAGGGCCCGTCGAAATAGATGAGCACGTTGCAGCAGAAAACCAGGTCCATTCCCCTCATGAAGAGCATTTTCGAATCATCCTGCAGGTTCAGACGGCTGAAGGTAATCAGTTTTTTCACCTCCGGGCACACCTGCAGTTTCTTCTTGTCGATCGTCGAGAAATATTTGCGCTTAAAATAGTCGGAGGTTGCGCGCAGTGCGTAATCGCCGTAAATGCCGGCCTTGGCCGATTCAATCGAACGGTCATTCAAGTCAGTGGCGAGGATCTCCACCGTCCAGCCCTTCAGCAGAGCCTCGCTTTCCTCGAGCATGTTCATGGCTAGTGTGTAGGACTCTTCACCGGTGGAACACCCCGCGCTCCAGATACGCAGCCGTTTCACTACTTGTTTGGTTTTCTCCGCCACCAATTCAGGGAGGATTACTTTGCGCAGGGCATCGAGCTGCGGCTGGCTGCGAAACAGGCAGGTTTCGCCGATGGTGACTTCGTTCAGCAAGTGCCGGAGTTCCGTCTCCCGGTTGGCGTGTGCGGTCAGACGATCCCAATACTCGCGAGAGGTTCGCAGTCCGAGTTCTTTCATCCGCCGCCCACAGGCATCCGCCATCAGATAGAGTTTTTCCTCGAGTAGAAAAATTCCGCACACCTTGTACACCATGTCCCGGATTTGGCGGAATATGGGGTCCATCGGTTCGCTGACCTTGGTAGCAGGCGGGGTCATGGCAGTTTGGGTACCGGTCGTCATTTCGCTCGAGGCTCCAGGCTGGCGTGACTGTTCATAGGAACAGTGGCGCGTGGCGCGCGGCTCTGCAGCACGCGGCGGGTGATTTGAGACGCCAACTGATCAAGCGGATAGACGGCATCGGCCTGCCCGGCCGCATACACCAGACCCGGCATTCCCCAGACCACCGACGAAGGCTCGTCTTGAATGATGACCTCTCCGCCCGCTTCGCGAATGTGTTGCGCCCCCAGCACTCCGTCCGAGCCCATGCCCGTCATCACCACCCCTAGAACATTTGCTCGACAGACTGCTGCCACCGAGCGAAATAGCACGTCGACCGCCGGCCGGCAGGAGTGCTCGGGTGGATCCTGGTTGATCTCCAGCCGCCAGTTCACGCCGGCCCGGGCCACGGTCATGTGGAAGTTTCCGGGGGCGATCCAGGAACGTGCCGGCGAGAGAACTACACCTGCGCTGCCCTCTTCCACGGCAATCGCCGAGCGGCTCGCCAGCCGTTCCGCCAGCATGCGGGTGAAGATGGGCGGCATGTGCTGCACTACGACAATGGGGACAGGAAAGTCCTTCGGAATCCGCGGCAAGACTTCAGCCAGCGCGTTGGGGCCACCGGTTGAGGTACCGATGGCCACAATTTCAATGCGCCGGTTGGACAGTACTCGAGCCGCCACGGCTGGACGGGGTGGCGGCAAAGGCTTGAGTTTCGTGGAAGGGCGGGCGCACAACGCCTTGATCTTGGGAATCAGTGCGGCGCGGATCGCCTCGATGGCCTCGGCCGGGCTACCCGCATTCGGCTTGCTGGCATAATCCGACGCTCCCAGCGAAAGCGCACTCAGGGTCGCAGCTGCACCGCGCTCGGTCAGGGTGCTGAACATGATGACCGGCATTTTCGGATACAGCTTGCGCACCTCGACCAGCGTCTCCATGCCGTTCATCACCGGCATGTCGACATCCAGAGTAATCAGGTCAGGATGGAGCTGCGCGATCTTCGCCAGCGCGATTCGGCCGTCACCAGCCGAAGCAATGACCTCCAGCTCCGAATCTTTGGACAGGGCATCGCAGAGTAACTCGCGAATGATCACCGAATCATCCACCACGAGGATGCGAATGCGAGCCATTGCTGAGTTACTCCGTTTCACTTACCGCCACGGGTCTGGAGTCTATGAGCTCGCATGCGCCGCCCGGAACTTGACCGGCTCGGTCGCCCCGGCGTCCCTTCTCTCATTGTTGGCATTTACTTTGAATTGTTCGACCAGGCGACGGAGTTGGGTGGAAGTCTCCACCAGTTGCTGGGCTGCCTTCTGGGTATCGCCTGCTCCGTGCGACGTGCTTTCCGCTGCCTGGGCTACGCCTGCAATGTTGCTCGTGATCTCGCCGCTTCCGCGCGCCGCTTCGCTGACATTGCGCGCCATCTCGTTGGTGGTGGCATTCTGCTCTTCCACCGCTGTGGCAATCGTGTTCGAGATGCCATTGATCTGGTTGATGACTTCGCTGATGGTAGCGATGGCATCAACCGCCGCCTTGGTGTCCCCCTGAATGGCGTCGATCTTGCGGCTGATGTCCTCAGTGGCTTTGGCAGTCTCCTTGGCCAGTTCTTTGACTTCGTTGGCCACTACGGCAAACCCCTTGCCGGCTTCGCCGGCGCGGGCCGCTTCAATGGTGGCGTTCAGGGCCAGGAGGTTGGTTTGCTGTGCAATCGACGTTATAACTTTAATAACCTGACCAATCTGAGTGGAGGACTCACCTAATTTGATCATGGTCGCGTTGGTGGTTTCGGCAACCTTTACGGCCGAGGTTGCGACCTTCGCAGCTTCGGTCGCATTCTTGGCGATTTCCTTGATGCTGGCACTCATGTCCTCCGTGCCGGTGGCTACGGTCTGCAGATTTTGACTGACGTGCTGGGTGGCCTCCGCGACCACTCTTGCCTGGGCCGAAGTTTCCTCCGAGTTCGCCGTAATCTGCTGGCTGGTGCTGGAGAGTTCCTCGCTCGCATTGGCCACTTGCACGGCCGTGCCGGCGATGGTCTGAATGACCTCATGGAGGTTGTTCTTCATCTTGTTGAGCGCGGTTCCCGCCTGGCCGACTTCGTCCTGGGACTTGATCGCCATGTCCGCAACCGCCAAATTGTTAGTCGCGATCTCTTGAATCATGGCGGCCATGCGCGACACTGCGCCAGAGATCGGGCGTGCAATGCCAACCGAAATAATCAATCCGATCACGACCGCGCCGGCCAGGATGCAGAAAATCCCATACCGAGATGATGAGTAGTCCTCGGCACTTTGCTTGATAGCTTGCTTCGCACCCTTGTCGCTCAAGTCCACGCCCTCCTGCAATGCTTGGTTGGCAGCGCCAAAGACCGTTTGGCCGTCTGACTCTTCCAGGGCGAAGGCTTCCGCGTCCTTATTTTTGGCAGCCAGTTCCAAGACCCGTTTCGTTATTGTTAGGGATGTAGCCCATTGGGCCTGAAACTCCTTGAAGATCCGGCGCTCTTCGTCGGAGGAGATCGTTGTTTCGTATTTCTTTGCTTTGTCCGCAACCGTGCTCACCCCTTGGTTCACTTTGGCTTCATTGGTCTCGAATTCCGTCTTGGAGCTAGACAGGATGCAATCCTTTTCTCCCCGACGCACGACCGAAACCTCGTATCTGAGTTCTCCGAGTGCTCGCGCGCTGGGCAGCCAGGTGGTCGCGATGTCCACAGTGCTCATGTTTACCTTCGAGAGCTGCTGAATGGAGAAAACGCCAAGGACTACAGTGACGGCAAGAACAGTTGCAAATCCAAGACCTAACTTGTTACCGATTTTTAAGTTCCTGAACCACGCCATAAATTCTCCTCTTTGCATGACATGGGCGAATGACCGCAGGATCGAGTCGGCACGCTAACTCAAAGGGTTCATCGGCGAAACAGCACGGAACTTCACCGGGAAAGCTGGGCATAAGCGGCCTTTGTCCAGGAAGAAGCGCCCAGAAGGGTGATGGCCGACCGGGTACTATCCCAAAAGAATGGGTCGGTGCAATGCTGGGGTTTATTTGGGTGGGTTCATCCATTGAGGTGGAACAGAGGTAGCGCAGACGCATTCCTGGAAACCAACGTTGGGCTAGTCTATTGCGCTGTCTGATCGTCAGACTATGCGCTGAGCTTGTTCCCTGCCAACGCAGGCTCGGCCGGCTCGGTCATTTGGCACGCCTGCTCGGTGTCGAGCACATGCATAAGCCGGCCCTGCAGCTTGTGAACTCCTAGGATCATGCTGCGGACGCTCGCACGCATCATTTCGGGCGCAGGCTCGAACGTGCTTTCCTCGACTTCCACCACGTCGCCGATTTCATCCACCAGGAAACTGACTGCGCCATCTTCGGAGCGGACGACGACATTCAAAGGGAGTGTGTCCAGCGGACGAGCATCCAGTTGCAGCCGCCGGCGCAAATCGACCGCAGTAACAATTTGGCCACGCAGGTTGATAAGGCCACTGACCACTTCGGGGGCGAGCGGAACCTTGGTCATTTCGAGCGAGCGGATGACTTCCTGCACTCCCTTCAGTTCGACGCCGAAGAGCAGTTTGTCGAGATAGAACGTGCAATATTGAAGAGCGGGCATCGCTCAGTGTGCTCCTATGGCCGCGTGCATGACGGCGTCCCGTGGCGGCCCCGGCAGGGTTGCCGCAGTCTTGAGAATGGCGGGGATGTCGAGCAATTCCGTGATCCGGTCACCGATCAGCACGGAATAAAGGACCGAAGCTCGAGTCGCCGCGGACCTTACATCTGCACGGTCTTCCACGATATCCAGAATCCTTTCCACTACCAGTCCGACTGCGTGTCCGTCCCGGTTCAGCACCAACACCTGAAGAGGGCCCGAACCCGGGGAGGGCGCGCCTTGCAAAGCGTGCAGTTTGCGACGGCGCTCTTCCATCACTACATTGAGGCGAATCAAGGGTAGGATTTGGCCGCGGTACTGGATAACCCACTGGCTGCCGGACATCTCGACTTGCTCCACCGCGAACTCCTCCAACCGCGCCAGAGCGTCGAGTGGGATGGCCATGCGGGAGTCCCCCGGACCCGCAAACAATAGGAACGTTTGTTTTTGCGCAGCCTTCTCCACGGATTCAATGCTCTTCTCGGCGAGCGCGCGGTGGCGTGTTTCGGTAACTACGCTGGCCCGCTGGGCCAGGCCCAGCACGTCCAGGATCAGCGCCACTTTGCCATCGCCCATGACGCTGGACCCGGCGAAAGTCTTGACAGTCTTGAGCTGTTTCCGTAACGGCTTAACCACGATTTCCTCGGTGTCATTGATCGCGTCCACCACCAATCCGAACTGCCGGTCATCGGCTTGCAACACAACGATGTTGACGGCATCGTCACCTTTCCCGGCCTGGTTACTGCCTTCCGCCAGCCGCAGCTCGCGGCTGAGATAGACGAGCGGCAGCAAGCGCCCGCGCAAGCGGTGAACGGGAACGTCATGGACCATTTCAATGCCGGTTCGCACCTCGTCGCCTTCGAGCCGCACCAGCTCCAGCAAGCTCACCTGGGGGATGGCGTAGCGATCGCCTCCGCAGGTCACCACCAGCGCGGGAATGATGGCCAAGGTCAGGGGAATTTTGACCCGAACCGTGGTGCCGCCGCCCGCGGTCGATTGCACATCCACTGTTCCTCCAATCTTCTCGATATTGGTCTTTACGACGTCCATGCCCACCCCGCGGCCGGATACGTTGGTGACTTTTTGTGCCGTGGAAAATCCTGGCAGAAAAATCAGATTGAAGATTTCTCGTTCTGTGATGCGTGCCGCCTGTTCGAAGGTGATGACTCCGCGCTCCACTGCTTTTTGGCGGATGCGCTCGACGTTCAATCCGGCGCCATCGTCACTGATCTCGATGTTGACCTGTCCACCTTCATGAAAGGCGCGCAGAATCAGGCGTCCGGTTGGGTCCTTTCCCGCTTTCAGGCGGTCCTCGGGGAGTTCTATTCCGTGGTCCACGGAATTGCGTACCAGGTGAGTAAGCGGATCCTTAATGGCCTCGATGATCGTCTTGTCGAGCTCGGTCTCTTTACCCTCCATCTCGATGTTCACCTGCTTGCCGCAACCGAGCGCGACGTCACGCACAGTCCGCGGAAACTGGCCCCAGATGTTCCCGATGGGCTGCATGCGGGTCTTCATGACTTCTTCCTGCAGCTCGGTGGCAATAAGGTTCATCCGCTGGGAGACGGCCTGAAGACCTGCGTCTTCAACATTGTTTGAGATTTGCAGGAGCTGGTTGCGCCCCAGCACGAGCTCGCCGACCAGAGTCATTAACTTGTCCAACAGCCCCACATCCACTCTGATCGTGCTGTCCGAGGCGGTCGCCTGCGCGCGGGAGGTCCGCTGGATTTGCAACGCATCCGCGATATCGGCCGGGCGCACCACGAGCTGTTCCACCAGAATCTCGCCCATGAGGCGCGGGTCGCCTTCTTTCTGCTTCTTGACCGCGAGCAAAATCTCCTCCGGCGTGACTCCAGCCTGTTGCATCAGAATAGCGCCGAGCGACAAGGGGGGAGCGGCGGCCTGGAGAGCGGATTCGAGCTTGTCCGCAGCCGTGCTCGAGGCCGTTACGTCAGGGGACAGCAAACGCGTCAACGTTGCCCGTAACTCTGGGTAATCGATCTCGCCGTCCTTGCCGGTGGAGTCGATCTCCTTCAACATCTGGCGGACGGCATCCACCATGCCCAGCAGCGCGGTAGTGATCTCAGGATTGAGTGTGAGTTGGCCGTCCCGCAGACGGGTCAGCAGGTTTTCGCCTACGTGCGCGACCTTTTCCAGCTTGTTGAAACCCAGGAATCCGCATGTACCCTTGATAGTGTGAATGGTGCGAAACACACCCGCCAAGGCTTCCTTGTCTTTCGGATTCTTCTCCAGACCAACCAAGTCCCGGTCCAGCCGGTCCAGGTTCTCGTAACTTTCGACCAGGAAATCTTTGACGATGTCGCTGTCGCTCATCGCTGCGGTTCCTTTCCAAATTGGGAGTAATTTCCGGCGGCTGTAAGTCTGCGAGTCGCTCTCTGCCTGGATGCGCCTGCTGCATTGCGCCCTTCTTGGGTGAGAGTGGCTTCCATGTCGCGGGGAATCCGTTCGATCCTGTAAGTTCCATCGTCTCTTCAGCAATTTTCATTAGGCCATCGCCCAGGTCCGGAGGCCGGTCAGAGTCCATGGTTCGCTTGGCATTCGTTGGGTGTTCCTGAATCTTGCTCTTCCCTGACGGTCGCGCATCATGTACAATATCGATTTTCTAAGCGTATTCGTAGTACAATCACCGACAACTCAAGCCGGAGTCGCTTGGAATTACCGGAGGCCGAATGAAATCCCGCCTGTCCTGTTGCGCCGCTCTTTCCCTTATCTTCTTTTGTGCTGTTTCCTTATGGGCGGGAGACACCATCCCCAAAATTGCCTGGAAGCGCGGCATCGGCGAACCCCTGGCGAGCCCCGGTTCACACAAGCCCGAAATCGAGGGCATGATCGATGACGGCTACTGGCAGGGAGCGCCCGTGGGCGGCCTGGGTTCCGGTACTTTCTCGCGCACTTACCGCGGCGATTTTTCGCGATGGCACCTCAAGGCCGGCGTCCATAAATACGAAACCGTTTATGCCAACCAGTTCGCGATCTACGAGAAATCCGAAGGAGCTTCGGAAGGGATCGCGCAGGCGCTAGTCGCCGATCATCCCAAGTCCCACGAACTCGGCGCCTGGAAATGGGACTATCCAGTAAGCGCGGGGAACTACTATTCGCTTTATCCAAAGTCCTGGTATGACTACCGCTGGGACAAACTTCCGGCGCACGTCATGCTCGAGCAGTTTTCCCCCGTACTCCCGGATAACTATCGCGAATCCAGTTATCCGGTTGCCGTATACCGCTGGCATGCCGAGAATCCCACCGACAAACCCGTGACCGTGTCCATCATGCTCTCCTGGTCAAACATGCTGGGCTGGCTGCTCTACCCTTCGCGCGATTTCAATGGCAGGCAGAACTCCGGCAACTTCAACCGTTTCGTCACCACGCCCGCAGGCGAGGCCGGCACCATGAAGGCGGTGTTGTTTGATCGCATCCGCCCCGCCGACGTTCAGAACGATTGGGACGGTCAGTTCGCCATCGCAACCCTGGAGTCTCCGGGGGTTGAGGTCACCTATGAAACTACGTATATGGCCGACCGCGACGGCGCTGAGGTCTGGAAGCCGTTTTCTAAAGATGGACGTCTCGCCAACGACGACTTCCGCTGGACCAGCAGCGGAGAGCCTCTGGCCGGCGCGATCGCCGTGCGTTTCACCCTGAAGCCCGGAGAAAAGCGCGTCATCCCCATGGTGGTCTCCTGGGACCTGCCGATTGTTGAGTTTGGCACCGGACGCAAATGGTATCGGCACTACACGGATTTTTTTGGTACGTCGGGCACGAACGCACTCAAGATCGCGGCCGAAGGCCTGAGCAAAGCCGCTGCCTGGAGCGATGCGCTCGACGCATGGCAGGCTCCCTACGTCAACGACAGCAGCAAGCCGGAATGGTATCGCAGCGCTCTTTTCAACGAACTCTACATATTGGCGGATGGCGGGTCCTTCTGGGGACGGCCCGTCGGCTCTCCGCCCGGCTCCGATGAGTCCTTCTCGTTCATGGAGTGTTACGACTATCCCTACTACTCGACGCTGGACGTACGCTTTTATGGCTCCATGCCACTCGTCAAATTTTGGCCGGACCTCGACAAGCGCGAGATGCGAACGTTTGCGGAGACCGTCATGCGTAATGAGCCCGAAAAGCTGATGTGGATCTGGAAGTCGCTCCAGGAGAACAAGCCGGTATTCCGCACCCGTAAGAGCAAAGGGGCCGTGCCTCACGATCTCGGCGCACCCGAAGAGGACCCCATCTACAAGGTCAACCAGTTCAGTTGGCAGAACACTGACGACTGGAAAGACCTGAACACAAAGTTTGTGTTGATGGTGTATCGCGACTATGTTCTCACCGGCCGCAAAGACACTCAGTTTTTGCGCGATACCTGGCCGTCAGTGCAGCTCGCGATCGAATATCTACGCAAGTACGACCGCAACGGGGATGGAGTCCCCGAGAACGACGGTTTCCCTGATCAAACTTACGATACCTGGGTGGTACGCGGCGAAAGCGCCTATTGTGGCGGACTCTGGCTGGGCGCGTTGCGCGCTGCCGAAGAAATTGCAAAAGTCCTGAATGACTCACCTGCTCAGACGAAATATCACGATTTGTTCGCGAAGAGTCAGGCGAGCTACATCAAGAAACTGTGGAATGGAGAATATTTCCGCTACGACACGGGAAGCGAATACCGCGACAACATCCAGGCAGATCAGCTTGCCGGCCAATGGTACGCGCAAATGACCGGCTTGGGCGATCTTGTGCCCATGGATATGCAACGCAAGACACTGAAGAAGATCTACGACTTCAACGTCATGAAATTCGGCAAGGGCGAAATGGGAGCCGTCAACGGAATCGGAGCTGACGGAAAGGTGATTCAGAACGACAACGAGCAGGTCCGGGAAGTCTGGACCGGCACCACCTTCAGCGTTGCCGCGCTGATGCTGGCCGACGGCCTCAAAGACGAGGGCTACCATACCGCCTGGGGCGTGTATCACGTCGTTTATGAAACCCAGGGTTACTGGTTCCGCACGCCGGAAGCCTACGAGATGAACGGCAAATACCGCGCTTCGATGTACATGCGGCCTGCCGCGATCTGGGCAATGGAGATGACGGGATCTTCGCCCAGCAGCGGCTCGCACTAGGCACTGAGGAGTCGTCCAGCGGAAATGGCAGGCTCAACCGCAACTACCTCGTCTCTGCTACAGCCTCGCGTTCACCGACCTGCTGGCGCCACATGGCGTAGTACAGGCCCTTTTGGTCGAGCAACTCGGAGTGGCGTCCAAATTCAACGATGCGTCCCCGTTCCAGCACGTAGATCCGGTCGGCGTGCATCACGGTAGACAGACGATGCGCAATCAGAATGGTGATCGCCTCCTGATTGGTTGCTACGTCGCGAATCGTGCGACTGATTTCCTCTTCCGTTAGCGAATCGAGCGACGAAGTGGCTTCGTCGAACACCAATAGCTGAGGATGGCGAAGCAACGCACGAGCGATCGACAGACGCTGCTTCTCACCTCCCGAAACTTTAACGCCACCTTCGCCGATCAGCGTATCCAGGCCGCGGTCGGCACGGGCCAGCAAGCTGTGCGTAGCAGCTTGTTGAAGCACCTCCATGCATTCCTTGTCACTCGCCTTCGGATTTACGAATAGCAGGTTTTCACGAATCGAACCTGAGAAGAGCTGTGTGTCTTGAGTCACAAATCCAATCTTTTCCCTTAGCAGATCGAGATCCACGCGGTTGGACGGAATCCCGTTGTATAGAATCTCGCCTCCTTTGGGTGCGTACAGGCCAACCAGAAGCTTCACCAACGTTGACTTTCCCGCCCCGGACGGTCCCACAAAGGCCACCGTGTCTCCCCGCGCAGCGCTGAAATTGATCTCATCCAATGCAAGAACAGAAGAGCTTTGATGCTGGAAACTGACTCGCTCGAACTGCAGGGTCATCAGTTCTTCAACCGGCTCTGGATTAGCGGGCTTCGGATCGCGCGGAGTGTCAAGTATCTCTTGAAAGTTTTGCAGTGACACTTCGGTTTCACGATAGATGTTGATGACGTTTCCCAACTCCTGCAAGGGAGTGAAGATGTAAAACGAATAGATCATCAGCGAGAAGAACTGCCCGACCGTGATCTGCTGGCGGAAGATCAGGTACAGCATTAGGAACAAAATGCTGGTGCGCAACGCGTTCACCGCAGTCCCCTGGATGAAGCTCAGGCTGCGCAAGTATTTCACTTTCTTGAGTTCGAGTTTAAGGATCTTCCCGGTAATCCCATTGAGCCGTTCCACTTCCTGATGGGCAAGCCCCAGACTCTTGACCAATTCAATATTGCGCAAGGACTCGGTGGTTGAACCCGCCAGCGCGGTGGTTTCGCCGACAATTGTCTTCTGGATCTTCTTGATCTTGCGACTCAGTATCGAACTGATAATTCCCAGCATTGGGACCGTGATGAGAAATGCTGGAGCAATGGCCCAATGAACCCGGAAAGCGTAAATCATCACGAACACGACGCCGATAAACGAAATAAATATCACGTTAATGGCGGCGGTTATGAACCGCTCCACGTCGCTACGAACTTTTTGCAGCTTGCCGAGTGTTTCTCCGCTCCGCTGGTCCTCGAATACCTGATAGGGCAAGTCCAACGAGTGCCGGATCCCATCGGAATACATACGGGCTCCCAAACGCTGCACGATGACATTCACGAAATAGTCCTGGAAGTTCTTGGCCACGCGGGAGACAAACGCGACCCCCACTGCGGCCAGCAGTAGCAATCCCGCGCCGCGGATGAATTGTGCCTGCGTGTAGTCGTGATAGCGGGTGGCATATCCGTCAATGACGTGCCGGAAGATAACCGGGTCCAGAAGCGAGAAGATCTGATTGGTCGCGGCCAGCAGGAGAGCCACTATCACCAGTTGCCAGTACTGCCGCGAGTATCGATAGAGAAGATTCATGAGTATCGGCGACAATGTGCTATCGCCCTTTTTAGATGGTGTAATGCCGTTTCCGATTCAAGAACACGCCAGGCCAGAACATGGAGCGCATCTGTCCCACCGCCGTCGTTAGAGAAGAACTGGCCGCGCTACGCAACCGATCCTGGCACACGTTTCGCCATACCTATTCAACGATGCGCTCTCTGGGCGTCGAGCTGAAAGTACAGCCGAGGCTTTGCGCCATGCTGACATTCAGGCGACGATGATTACACCCAGGCAGTTTCCGAGGCCAAGCGGGACGCCAACAGCAAAGTTGTGCGGAAGGTCCTGCCGGTCTTTGGCCCCAAAACAGTAGTGGCGCTGCACAGAGCGGCCACTATTTAATGGGAGCTAACAGTACTGTAGCTTCTCCCTGCAACTCTATGATTGCGTTGGTTGCGGGGGTGGATTTGAACCACCGACCTTTGGGTTATGAGTGCGGCTCGCAACGATGTATCAACAGGTTGCGCGGTGTGATTGGGGTTGTTCGAAAGCACATCGGGGCGCAGTGATGAACGTGTTGTGGGGTTATTGTGGGGTTTTGGGGCGAGAGCCATCGCTTAACGTTAGCTGCCGCGCCTCGCGTAAACGATAGAGGCTCGCTCGGGTGAATATCAAGCAGAGAAGCTGTGGCCTCACTCGTTCAGCGCTCGGCCTGTGTCAACACCTTGGAGTAAAGCACAGGCGTATGAGTTGATTTCGCAACACAGCTGAATTTCTTCAAACTCTGGTGTTGTCCATTGCATGGCGGTCTCCTTTGTTGTGATAAAGCTCGCTAAGGCAGCAGCCCATAGACGGCCAGCCGCTTGTGGGTAGTGAAATAAACCTTGCCGTTGGCGATGGTGGGGACAGTGAGCTTCCCAGCCGGGCCCGGGTCATCGCGACTGAGGTTCTCCTCGCTGTTGTACAACTCGTGTGCGAGGTTGTGGGCGTTATAAGCGCGCAGAATCGCGTGTGCCCCCGTATAATACCCGTCATCCTGCGGTGCCCAGACAATCCCGTCCTTGCTGCCATTAGACGAAACCGACACCAGGGCAGTGGGGTAATCGAAATAGGTGACAGTCTGTGACGCCGGCGTCGGCGAAATCAGGCCGGTCTTGGGATCGAAGTGGAAAGCTTTCATCGTGTCGAACACCGGAACGAAGTAGAGCGTGTTGTTCCACCACGCTGCTATTCCACCGGTAATCAAGATGGAAGCGGGCAGGGACTGCACGATCTGATCATCATTGTCGGGATTGAAATGCCCAAGGTTGTCCCGATCAATCAGATAAATCACGGCTCCCTTGCCGGCCAAGGTGAGCAGGTGCTGATGAGGAGAGCCGGGTCTCTGCGTGGGCAGGAGCATGGGTCCGCCGGAGCCGAGGTCGAGGTCCTGGTCGTCGAGAAACTGTTCGTCGTGGGGAGTGAAGTAATCGAACACCGATAACTGACCGTTAATCGGCATTCCTGTTTTGATGACGCTGTCCCCGTAGTCCAATCCGCCCTTGTCAGCGTCGAAGCCACCATTGCCGGTCGCAAAGTAAACGTTGCCGTCGTCGTCGGCTGCGGGGGCTCCGCCTAACTGCCACACGCCTCCCAGTCCGGCGTTCGGAGTGGAGTTCCAGACTCCGTTCTGTTTGACTGTGCGGGCGTCATAACTCATGACCCAGCCGTGATAGGGGCCGTTATCGCAGTGCGACGCCCACCCGATATAAATCAGGCCGTTGACCAGCAGGAGGCCGGCACGTTGATTGTTCCGAAGCGGGTCGAAGTGGACGAACCCGTTCACAGCACCATCACCGCTGCCCTTCACTTTGGCCTTAATTACGGTTGGACCGCCGAATTTCTCAGCGCCGGTGGCGATGTCGAGCGCATGCAGCCGTTGGAAGAATTGACCATTCTCCTTGGTGCGAACCACAACGTACATAGTGCCGGTCTGAGTGTCGATCACGGGAGTTCCCGTGATGCCGATCTCGGGAGCGAGATCAGTGCAGGCAGCGTCGGCTTTGGAGGCAACGGTGGTAACGCCGTGGTCGGGGTCGATGAAACTGCGCTGCCAGAGCGGCTCGCGATTGATGCCCTGGTTGCTGTCGGCGTCGAACGCGTAGATCGTGTCATGCTCGGTGGCGACGTAGACTACGTTGTGCACACCAAGCCCCGGGATGTTCACGCCCGGCAGATAAAGAGGTTGAGCGTACGAATACCCGTCGGTGCGTTGGGAAAAGAGCTTGCCGAACTGGACAGGATTGACGTTGGCGTGAGTCAGGATGGTTTCCTTGTCATTCAGGCCCCGCCGGGAGTTGTCATTGTGATAGGTGGCGACGCTGACTGCTTGAGACACTGCCTTTGGCACGGCGGCCAGTGTGAGGGCCACAAGAGTCGGCAGTAGAAAGTGGAATGTCGTCCGGACGGAAGTGACCCATGAAGACGGCGGTAGAGTTGTTCGTGTTGCGCGAATCTTGACCAACTCATTACTAACTAAGGTGTGGTCACGCATATCATCCCTCCTTGCGTATAGCCCAGTTCCGAAGTCGAGGCCCGTTGCCGGCCTCACTGCACTTTGAGTGTCACCGTTGTCGAATGCGTCGTTCCCGACGTGCCCGTGACACTGATGGTGTACGTGCCAGGAGGCGTGCCGCTACTACCGTGCGAACCTCCACTGCTGCCGCCGCAGGCAGGCAACAGAAGCAGGGCCGCGAACAGTGGCACGCAACACAGCATGCCCAGCAGTCTTGTTTTTTTCCGTTGCGCGGTGAACACCATCCCCATCAACGTTAGCCCACAGACCGGAAGCCACAGGGCGTAGAAAAGCTCGGCACGTCCCCACGGAGAGGCTAGCCCCGCTTGCGGTCCGGTTGTAGTAACACTCAACGTCGCCGGGGTTCCTGGGTTTACCGAACTCGGACTGATGGAGCATTGCGGCGCAAGTTGCGGCGTCGGCGACACCGCGCAGGTGAGTGCCACCGAGCTGTTGAATCCGCCTGCTGCGGTTACGTCAATGGTCGAGGTCGCGGACTGTCCGGGATTCACCGAACCCGGCGACAAGGCCGATACCGCAACGGCAAAGTCGGGGGCGAGATCGAAGGTGGCAGTGACAGTCTGGTCGGAGGTAATCGTCAGGTTACAGGTGCCGGTGCCCGAGCAACCCGCGCCGCTCCACCCAGAAAAACTGGAGCCGAAAGCGGCAGTTGCGGAAAGAGTCAATGCAGTGCCGCTCGCGAAATTCCTCGAGCAGCTGCCGGTGCACTTGGTCCCGCCGGGTGTGATCGTCACCGTCCCACTGCCGCTGCCACTTGTCGCCACCGACAGCGTGAAGAAGGGACTTCTAACGTTGTTCAGTAACACGCTTACGCTGTCCGCGCCCGAACCATTGGACAGTGCCAGGTCGGGCTTCCGGTCTCCATTTAGGTCCCACACAACCACGTTCCCTCCTCCTGAGCCGGTGGCGTAGTCCTCCCTTGTTTGCAACGTACCGTCCCCGTTCCCAAGAAAAACACCCACTCCCGTCACGGCCACATCCAGCTTGCCATCACCATTGAAATCACCTAGTGCGACCAAGTCCGTGAAGCTGGGTGCAGCATAGTCTTGATGTGCTCGAAAGGTACCGTCGCCGTTGCCTAGGAGAACGCTAATGCAACCGCATGCTCCCGCCACAACCATGTCCTGGTTTCCATCTCCATTGAGGTCCCCGACAGCGACAGCGAAGGGACCCTGCGGAAAGGGTGGCGCCGCTATCGCGTAGTCTGTGTGGAGCTGAAACGTGCCATCGCCGTTCCCCAAGAGCACGCTCACAATGGCAGTTTCGTCAATCAGGGGATAGATGGTCATCGCGAGGTCCAAGTTGCCATCATGATTAAAGTCAGCCACCGCAACATACGTCGCGGCGCCGCCAGTTGCATAATCCACTTCTGGCTGAAACGTGCCATCGCCGTTTCCCAGCAACACGCCGGCGCCCAGGCCAGATCCAGAGAAGAGCGCCACGACAATATCGAGTTTGCCATCCCGGTTGAAGTCCCCGACTGCAACTGAGCGGGGCCCATCAATAATCGTGTCCAAGTGCGCCTGAAAAGTGCCATCCCCGTTTCCCAACAGTACGCTCAGGGTGTTGCTACGACCCACCGTTACCACGTCCATCTTTTGGTCTTTATTGAAGTCCGCCAGGGCCAACGAGATGGGATCATCGGCATCTGGAGAGACCACATGCGCCGGGAAGACGCCGTCGCCGCGACCCAGGAAGACGGAGACGGACGACGGGAGAGGTCCGCCGTTGCCAACAACCAGGTCGGGATAGCCGTCGTTGTTGAT
>Ga0209701_10000910_pt1 | contig 18344 bp, 14 predicted proteins | sample CZO8metaG_4_FD_188356 | JGI IMG/M metagenome (GOLD analysis project Ga0209701, IMG submission 188356) | Vadose zone soil microbial communities from the Eel River Critical Zone Observatory, Northern California, USA - CZOApr15con2H3.8 metaG... | ecosystem: Environmental > Terrestrial > Soil >... | reverse complement strand
GAAAAGAAGAAAGTAAGTTGGTGGAGCCGATGGGATTCGAACCCACGACCTCCTCGATGCCATCGAGGCGCGCTCCCAACTGCGCCACGGCCCCACCGGGGAAAAACAACTTCCTAAATACTACAACACCCCTCAGGCTTCGTCTAGAATACGAACCCCATGGCGAAACTAACTTTTCTTGGCGCGGCAGGTTGTGTCACCGGCTCAAGGTACCTAGTGGAAGCAGCGGGTAGGAAGCTGCTTGTGGATTGCGGTCTTTTCCAGGGATCGGCCGAGTTGCAAGATCGCAATTACAAACCGCTTTCGGTCGACCCGAAGGCAATTGATTATGTGATGCTCACCCATGCGCACCTGGACCACACGGGGTGGCTCCCGCGCCTTGTGCTCACCGGATATCGCGGGGCAGTTTACGCCAACCCGGCTACGATCGAACTGACGACCATGCTGCTGAAAGATTCCGCTCACCTGCAGGCGGAAGACACGCAGCATGCAAAAAAAGACAAATATAGCCGGCACGCGAACCCGGAGGCGCTCTATTCGCCGGAAGACGTCGATCCGGTCCTGAAGGCGCTGAAGCCCATGCCCCGCAGCGTTGGATTCGACATCAGCCCGGAGTTTCATGTCTCTTCGTTCGACGCGGGGCATATCTTGGGCTCCTCAAGCTTGGAACTAACCGTCTCCGAAAACGGAAGAAAGGTCGTAGTCTTGTTTTCCGGGGACATTGGCCGTTACAACCAGCCGATTTTGAACGATCCGGTTACTCCGCCGTCGAAAGCAGACGTGCTCATCTGCGAGTCGACGTACGGCGACCGGGAGCACCCGGAAGGCGACGCCGCGGAACTGCTGGCAGGCATCGTCAACCGCGTGATGAAGCGCGGCGGCTCGATTGTAATTCCGGCCTTTGCCATCGGGCGAACGCAGACGTTCATGTATTACCTGCGGCAGCTCGAGGATCAACAGCGGATTCCTCGTCTGCCGGTCTACGTGGACAGCCCCATGGCTGTGAGCGCCACGGACTTATATGTCAGACATCGCGAAGATCACGACCTGGAATTCGCGCGGGAGGAAGGGAGCGACGGAAAAGGCGACCCGCTGAGCGTCCACGAATTTCATCTCACGCGTTCGGTGGAGGAGTCGAAGTCCATCAATAATGTAAAGACTCCCTGCATCATCATCTCGGCAAGCGGGATGATCTCGGGAGGGCGCGTGCTCCATCACCTGGTGCAGCGGCTGCCCGATGCGCGCAATGCCGTGATCCTGGCGGGCTTTCAGGCCGAAGGGACGCGAGGCCGGGCGTTACAGGAAGGCGCGAAATCCCTGAAGATCTACGGTGAAGACGTGCCCGTGTGCGCGGAGATAGTAGAAATGGGGCAATTCTCTGCGCACGCAGGCAAAAGCGAGCTGCTGCGGTGGCTGACTGCGCTTCCGGCGCCTCCAAAGCAGACGTATTTGACTCACGGCGAGCCTGCAGCGGCGCAAGCACTCCAGGCTGCCATCCAGGCAAAATTTCAATGGAAGGTAGCCGTGGCGCGGTACTTGGATACTATCGAAACCGCCTAGAACAGGCATTCCCGCCTTTTTTTGCATTCATTTGCTCCCGTTTTCGGTGATTATTCCGCCCTGCGGACCGGACGAGTCAAAATGTGTGCCCCAACAATTATTTTTGTCGCTTCAGGAAACTATTTTCGTGCCGGCGTCGTCTATACAGGCAAGACCACTCGCGGGGTAGGGGGCTAACCACCACAGGGCAACCGACCGTCAGTCTCCTACCCCTAAAAACACTGAACTCCTTTCGCGTTCAATAATTTAGATAGAATTTAGAACATTTAACCGGGCCGACAGGACCGGTGTGCCATGCGTCTTTCGCCTCGGACGGTAGCGCGGATTGGGATTTGCGTGCAGTTCGCTGCGTTGATCCGCTGCCTCGCTGAATTCTACCGATTGAAGCACATTCTCGGACCATTGTTCACAATCGCGCGCATCGAGCCCTTCATATTGGGGAGCTCGGTAACCGCACTCTTCGCGATTGCCGCGGTCCTGTCTTACCTTGGAGGGAAATACGTGGCGGCTGCCGCCGTCGCGGCGGGAAATGTCGTCATTCTTCTTGTTCTCAAAGTCGCGCTCTCATAGACGGGGCTTCGGGTCGAATCCAGCTCAAGCGTAGTAGTCCGCGAGCATGGATCTCTCCCTCTGCAGAGGCGGCTTAGCAGAATGGAGGACTCGAGGAAACTGATCGACCAATGACCGTTCGATCAGACCGCGATTAGCTTCACTGGAGAGCACCGCCAGGGCCCATTCCGGAGACAAGGCTTTGCGGTAGGGGCGGTCGGTCGTCAAAGCATCATATATATCCGCTATCTGCAAAATGCGCGCAACAACGGGGATTCGATCTCCCGCGAGACCGTCCGGATAGCCGCTGCCATCCTTGCGTTCGTGGTGGTGGCGAATAACCGGGAGCGCGTCGCGAAAAGATTTCAGCGGTGCGCAAATAGTTTCGCCCACGAGAGGGTGCTGTCGCATCACCGCCATCTCATCTGCGCTGAGTTGCCCAGGCTTGAATAAAACCGAGTCTGGCACGGCCACCTTGCCGATATCATGGACCAAACTTGCCAGGCGAAGCACAGCGAGATCGTCGTCGGACAAATCAAGGCTCTCCGCCAATGGCACGGCGTAGTTCAACACGCGCTCAGAATGCCCCTCAGTCAGAGGATCCTTCGCTTCAATGCTGCGGGCGAGCGAAAAGATCACCAATTCAGTTTGTTGGTCGATATAGGTTTTTAGCCGCAGGATGGACTGAACACGGCTCAATGCCTCCCATCTCGAGCCGGGACGCCCCCAAAAATCATCGACCCCTGCTTCTTGGCCTCGGGCGATATCCTCTGGGCTAGCTGACGGCAGCATCAGCACAACCGGCGTGAGTCGTGTGAGCGGGCCGGACTTTAGCTGGCGGCAAACTTCAAAACCTTGAATGTCGGGCAGCGGGCCGTCTATCAAAACCAGATCAGGCTGAAGGCGGGAACATTCCTCAAGCGCAGCTTTTCCACTTTCGGCTACAAAAACTCTGTAACAGTAATTCTGCAGGAGCGCTTCCCATTCTGTGCGATTCGATTCATCAGCATCGACAAGAAGAATAGTCGCGGGCATCGGTCCCTCGTTTCCTCCAGGATCGCGAACATGAGCCTACTTCCAACTTGAGATTTCGCGAGCAACTGTGTGGTTCAGGAGCCCTGTGACTTCTTTCCCCGCATGGGGGCCCGTGGGACGATTCTTAGGAGATGCGATACGGTTGCCAAAGCAAGGAATCTCTAAGTGCCTCGAAACGGAAGACTTTCTTCAGGGGTCAGCGGTGTGCATCGATATGACACCGAAGGATTTTCCGGCTCCATAGAAAAATTACACTGAGCAGTGCTCGTTGTGTTGGAGCTTTCGATGAATCTTCGCCGCACTCTGAACAATGCGCGGCGGTCTAGGGGCGTAGCTTGGAGAGGCGTTCCTCGGCGGCCGCCAGTGTGGACTCCTTCTTGCAAAAGGTGAAGCGTACCTGCGAGGCGCCGTCGCGCGCGTCATTGTAGAAGCTGGAGCCGGGGACCACCGCAACGCCGATTTTTTCCACGAGAAACTTCGCGAAGGCCACGTCGTCGGAATAGTCGAACCGCGAAATATCCGTCATGATGTAGTACGCGCCACGCGGCTTGAAGACGGTGAAACCCGCGGCGGTGAGAATCTTCAACAGGCGTTCGCGCCTCACTGAATAATCGCTCGCCAGCTTGTCGTAATACGATTGCGGTGATTGCAGCGCAATCGCTCCCGCTTGCTGCAAAGGCGCGGCGGCCCCCACAGTCAGAAAGTCGTGCACTTTGCGGATGGCCGCTGTCGGTTCCGGCGGAGCGATGGCCCAGCCGACGCGCCACCCCGTCACACTGTAGGTCTTCGACATGCCGTTGATTACGATGGTGCGGTCGCGCATCCCATCGATGCGCGCCATGGAGATGTGCTCGGCGCCGTCATAGAGAATGTGCTCGTAGATTTCATCCGTGATGCAGAACGCATTCCAGCGCACGCAGAGATCACGGATGAATTCTAGCTCCGCGCGAGAGAAAACCTTGCCAGTCGGATTGTTCGGCGTATTCAGAATGATGGCTTTCGTGTGCGGCCCAAACGCCGCGGCCAGCTCCTTTTCGTCGTAACTCCAATTAGGCGGGCGCAACTTCACAAAGCTGGGCGTGGCCCCGCTCAGAATCGCGTCCGGACCGTAATTCTCATAGAAAGGTTCGAAGACCACGACCTCATCGCCGGGATTGATGATGGCCATCATGGCCGACATCATTGCTTCGGTCGATCCACAGCAAATCGTGATTTCCCGCTCTGGATCGACGCGGACGTGCTGCGTGCGCTCGAATTTTTCAACGATGGCGTCGCGCAGCGGCTTGGCGCCCCAGGTGATGGCGTACTGATTGATGTCATCGGAAATGGCCTGTCGCGCCGCTTCTTTGATCTCGGCAGGTGCGGCAAAGTCGGGAAATCCCTGCGAAAGATTTACGGCGCCGTGCTTCAGGGCCAGCCGCGTCATCTCGCGGATGACGGATTCGGTGAATTGCTCCGCCTTGGCGGAAAGCATGCGGCGCGCAGCCTCGGCCATGCCTGATTCGGAAAGGTTCATGGAAACTCCTGGCCGGGGCGCAGCGTGCCGCAGCCCTACTCGCGATTCACTTGCCAAAATCGGCGTTTACTCAGAGTCAGCGATTGCGACCCGCCCCCGCAGTCGCTGCAGCCGCGGGCTGGCCATAAATCATCCGGTAGACTTCGGCATTGCGCAAGACGATTTGTACGTAATCGCGGGTTTCCGTAAAAGGAATGGACTCGACGAGTTCAGGAATCTCTTCGTAACTGCGCTCGGCTTTCCAGGCGGAAATGCGATCTTCTCCTGCATTGAACGCGGCCAGAGCGTACTCTGGCGGACCGAAAGTGCGAACCAGTCCGGCGATGTACAGCATGCCGAGCTGAATGTTGTACTCCGGCTCAAAAAGTTTATCGCGCGAGTACCGCACGCGAAGCTGCTTGGCCAGAATCCGCCCCGTTTTCGGGAGCACCTGCATCAGCCCGATCGCCCCGGCGTGCGATTCGGCATCAGCCTGGAATGTTGACTCCTGCCGCATCAACCCGGCAGCCACCATCGGATCGAAATTATTTCTCGCGGCTTCGCGGCGGACCGTCGCCTCATAGGGAAAAGGATAGAGCGCCTTCCATACCCGGAGAGGCACGTCGTCGAGTTTCCGCGCGTCGAAATTGGGTACAACGACGCGGCCATAAGCCATACCGGCGGCAAAGTGTCCTTGATCGAACGCCGCCTGCGCCGCTTCGACCAGGAAGCGCGGCGACGACGTGGCGAAATATGCGTTTTTCAGCTCCAGCTCGGCCGAAGCATCGAATGCGATGCTGCGAAGAGCCTGGGCGCGCGCCCAGCGGTCCGCCGCTGCAGCCGGAACCGGCTCATCAAACGGCCGTAACCCCGGCGGCGGGGGGATTTTTGCCAGAAAATCGGGTGGATCCCCATCGCCCGGATCAAGCTTGGCAAGCCGCAGCGCCGCCGCGCGGCCAAAATAGGTTTGCGGGAAGCGTTCGACGTCCTTTTGATAGAGGCCGCGTGCCCGAGGGAGATTTCCTGCGCGCTCGGCGTTGCGCCCAAGCCAGTAAAGAATGTCCGGTGCATTCGCCGATGCCGGGTATTTCAGCAGAATCGCGGTGAGCTTTTCGTCCGCGTCGGGCTGCCGGTTTAGGTACGCGATCCAGGCGATGCGCCATTCCGCGTTGAAGGAATTCCTTCCTCCGGGAAACGAATCCAGGACGCGCTGATAATAGCTGACGGCTTTGGCGCGGTCGAGTTCGACCCAATAGTAGTTCCCCGCCGCCATGAAGCCTTCCTCGTTCCACTTGCTCAGCGGATATTTCTGGGTAAGTTCCGCGAGCGTCGTGAACATTTCCGCAGCCTTCTTATCGGTACGGTAGACTTGTGAGAGCGCGAACAGCCGCTCGGCGTCGACGTCGAAGTCGGGCGTCTTCAGCGAAGCGACCAGTTTTGAGGAGCCCTTGAGCTGCACGCGAGACTGCGCGACCCGGAGCTCCGCGAGCTGGCGATTCGGATTGGCCGGATCGCGCAGCATCCCGAGCAGCTTTTCAAACTCGGCGCGCGCGTCTTTCCACTTATGCGCGTCGAAAAACGCCTGCGCGCGCTGCTGCTGCAGCTCGACACCGGGATAGGGGTACTCCTTGCCCATGGCCCGCGAAATCTGCGACAAAGCCGACCCGGCGGCCTTGCCTTCGTCGGTCTGCGAATTCTTGTAGAACAATGCCTGATAATCCTTCGCGGCGCGCGCCAGTTGATGCGCCGCCTGATAAGCATGCGCGCGTTCGAGGAGAAGCCCCGGCCGGCTGCTGGTGGCAGCGTAAGAATTGAGCGCATCGATGGCTTCCTGCGGGCGTCCCAATTCAACCGCGTATGGCGCCAACGATTCGAGAACCTGCTCTTTCATCCCGCTGTTGGGGGATTCACGCTCGATGGTCTGCAAATCCGCCAGTGCTTCCTTGACCCGCTTCAGGGCGTGTTTCGCCTGCGCCGACCAGTAGAGAACGTACTCGCGAAGCAGGGTGTCCCCATTCGCTTTTCCAAACCACACCAGCGCCTGCTGCGCACGATTCTTTGAGTAGTCCTCATAACCCAGAGCCAGAGCCGCGCGCGCGCCCCAAACATTGCCTGCGGTCTTCGCCGCAAAAGCTGCCAGCTTGTCGTAGGCTCCGGGCACGGCGAGGTGCAGCGAGCGCGAGAGATCACTGAGCTCCCTTTGCGCTGCTTCATCGTCGGGAGTCGCTGAGGTGATTTCAGGACTCGAAGTGTCCGGCCCACAGCCCGTACGGCACGGGACAGCTTTGTGCTTCTTTGTTTTCTTCTTCGTGCGAGGGGCCTGCGCAAGCAAGTCGATCGGGCCGCTAAGCAGCAGTGCAAAAATAAGTGTCAGGGCAACCGCAGGCCTCATGGCGCTGGCGGGAGTCGAACGGCCAGCGGCGCTTCTTCGCAGGCGCTTAGCGGTGCCGGGCAGGAGTGGCGTATGGGTATTCGCCGAGGGCGTGCACGTCTCCGTCCGCGAGGATTTCCACCATCCAGCGGTAAAAGTAATCCACCGGGTGATCCATGATGGGCTTGAAGCGGCGGTCGTATTCTCGATGAGCTTTTTCAATGTCGTCTTTCAATCGGATGCAGAGATCTTTATTCTGGCGGCCGAGCCGCACCTGCTCCGGTCTGAGCATTTTAATATCCTGCATCGAAACTTTCGCTACCCGATTTGCGCGTCTGTGTAGTTCCTGCTCTTCGGGAGAGAGCTGGTTGACGTCGAATTCGCCTTCAAACCCCGGCTCCGCGGTGCCCGAACCGGCTTCAGGTTCCGTCAACTCCATCGGTTCCGTATCGGCATTAAGCTCGTAGACCGGCTCCGGTACGGGAAGCGGCCTTATTCCCGCGGGCTCCGCATGTGCTGGTGCCTTAGCCATCGGCGTCGGGACCGAGGGCTGCGGACGGACGGGTTCGCGCGGCGGTTCGACCACGCCCGTGCTCACCAGTTGCGTGATCTGCGCTTCAAATGGTGACCTCGAGCCGCTCTGCATCGCCGTGGCTACGAAGCGCGTCAACACTTCTAGCGATGCAGAAAGCGACGCCGCGGCCGCTTGCGCCCGCAGCATCGACGGAAGCGCATTCGTAGGCCTGCTGCTGGCGCATGCCGCAACGACGTCCCCGATCGCCTGGTGCAGCTCGTCGGAAGTCCGCTGGATGCGCTCGAGATTCTCCCGCAGGGCGCGCGAGATCGCTTGGTCCATGGCGTTGGGCTCTTGTGCCATACCGGTTTTCGGGGGTGTTTTGCCCGAAATCTCCCGTTTTGTGATTCTGTAAGCCAACCCGTTTGGAGTCAACCGCCTAGGCGTACCGCTGTGCCCAATCGTTGCTTAGAGGGGAGAGAACAGCGCTTGGCCAAGGTGGTAGAATAGAAGGGTACCCAGGGGGCGACACGGTTTCGACGGAAGCTGTCGCGGCCCGAAGGCATGCCGGGACCCACCTGCCCGTAACTTGGTGGAAACTAGAAATGCCAATAACAATCTGGCACTTGCTGCTTAATTAATTAAGCGCACGCTTCCCCGGGCTTTGCTCACGGGCCCGGCAAGAGGCGTCACACAGTGAGCTGGCCCGAGCCTTTCGGTCCGTAAGGCTCGGGCGAGAACCATCGGACTAGCCGGCTGCGTTTCTTGCTCATTCTGAGCGCGGCGGGCGAACGCGCGGCAGGCCCTCACGGGCCAGGCCGCACACCGAATTGAGATAAGCATGTAGGCTTCGGTTCGTAGCGCTTTTCGGACGGGGGTTCGACTCCCCCCGCCTCCACCATTTATCTGCTGTACGGACAACGAGCTACAGACAAATCCTTGTGCTGGTGCCCGCTGCCCACTTTTCCACTGAAACCGAACTTACGAACCCAGGAATTCGCGGAGTGCGCCGTGCGCGCCGGCAAGTTGAAAGCTTCCAGACTCAACCAGAATGTGCACCCTGGGATTTTGCTCGAAGTTAGTAACCTGACGCTCTATAATTCCATCCAATCCGGAAAACCCAGTGCTCTGTTTTAACAATGGCAGTCGGAGAACACACATGACGAATTTTTTTGTAAATGGAAAGTCCGTTCAGGTGGACGTCGACCCTTCGACCCCGTTGCTGTGGGTCTTGCGAGAATCGCTGGGACTGACAGGCACGAAGTTTGGCTGCGGGATGGCTCTCTGCGGGGCCTGCACAGTGCATCTCGACGGCCAGGCCATTCGATCTTGCGTTGCCCCGTTATCCCGCGTGGAAGGAAAGCATATCACCACCATCGAAGGGCTTTCTACCAACCTCACGCACCCACTGCAAAAAGCCTGGATTGAATTGGACGTCCCGCAATGCGGCTACTGCCAGTCCGGGCAGATTATGAGCGCCGCAGTCTTGCTGGCGGAAAACCCAAAGCCCACGGATAAGGACATCGATGAAGCCATGGGCGGAAACATCTGCAGGTGCGGAACCTACCCGAGGATTCGGAAGGCCATTCACAGAGCTGCCGTGCTGGCGGGTGAACGGAGGACGAAATGAGCGCTCCAGCAGTGGTGAGTCGGCGGGAATTCATTCGAACGGGAGCGGCTGTCGGCGGAGGGCTTCTGGTGAGCTTGTACGCGCCGCTGCCTGGCGGACCACGCGATGTTTTGGCAGCAGAAGAAAAGGAGTTCGCGCTCAATGCGTTTGTGCGCATCGGGAGCGACGAGAGCGTGACCGTCATCTCGGCCACTCGGAAATGGGCCAGGGAATTTACACCTCCTTGCCGATGCTGTTGAACGAAGAACTGCAGGCGGACTGGTCGAGAGTCCGCGTCGAAGCAGCGCCAGTGGACAAAATTTACAACCATCCCGTGTTTGGGATTCAGATGACCGGAGGAAGCACGACCTCTCCGGCGGAATGGGAACGATATCGCAAGATGGGTGCCGTCGCCCGGGTCATGCTTGTTGAAGCGGCAGCACATCAATGGAATGTAGATGCTTCTAGCTGCCACGTCGAGAACGGCGTAGTCATTCACCGCGCGTCGGGCCGGCGCGCGACGTTTGGCTCGCTTGCAAACGCTGCCGCTCAGTTGACGCCGCCCGCGGACGTTCCCCTTAAGAACGCGAAGGCCTTCACCCAGATTGGCAAGCCCACACGGCGGCTCGACACTCCGTCGAAAACGAATGGCTCGGCGCAATTTGGCCTGGACGTTAGCGTCCCGGGAATGCTTACGGCAGTGGTGGCGCGGCCACCGGTCTTTGGCGGGAGAGTGGTGAAATTTGATGCCAGCGAAACACTAAAGGTCCCGGGCGTAAAGGCTGTGCAACAAGTGCCGTCCGGGGTAGCAGTGATAGCCGAGCGATTTTGGCCGGCGAAGCTCGGACGCGACAAACTCATCGTCGATTGGGACCTCGGGCCGAACGCTGGTCTGTCAACGGAGCAAATGCTGCGCGATTTTGCGGAAACCGCGAAGAATCCCGGCACCGTCGCCAAGAAGACCGGCGATCCAGCAGCCGCTCTGAAAACGGCGGCGAAGACCATTACCGCCGAGTACGACGTGCCCTACCTGGCGCACGCGATGATGGAGCCTCTGAACTGTGTGGTCGACTTGCGTGCGGAAAGCTGCGAAATCTGGACGGGAACGCAGTTCGAAACCGTAGACCGCGCGAATGCGGCGCAAGTGGCGGGTCTGCCTCCGGAGAAGGTGCAGATTCATACCACACTGCTCGGCGGAGGCTTTGGCCGGCGCGCGAATCCCGCTTCAGACTTTGTGGTGGAAGCGGTTCACGTGGCCAAGGCCGCAAAAGCCCCGGTGAAAGTCGTGTGGACTCGCGAAGACGATTTGCGGGGAGGCTGGTATCGCCCCATGTGGCATGACCGCTTCGTCGCCGGCTTGGATGCTAGCGGCAATCCAATCGCATGGACCCACACGATTGTCGGCCAATCGATCATGCAAGGCACACTCTTCGAGTCCTTTTTCATCAAGGACGGTATTGATCCAGCCTCCGTCGAAGGAGCGGCGGACATCCTCTACGGCATTCCCAACTTGCAGGTTGACCTGCACAGCCCGAAGATCGGTGTCCCGGTGCAGTGGTGGCGCTCTGTGGGGCACTCTCACACAGGATTTTCCGTTGAGGCATTCCTCGATGAAGTAGCCCACGCCGGCGGAAAGGATCCCTACGAGCTGAGGCGCGCGCTGCTCGCCAAGCAACCGCGTTTGTTGGCAGTTCTCGAGCTCGCCGCACAAAAGGCAAAATGGGGATCAAAGCTGCCACCCGGAGTCGGGCGCGGCATCGCCACCCATTTTTCTTTCGATAGCTACGTGGCCCAAGTGATCGAAGCATCTGTAGAAAAAGGCGCGGTGCGCGTGCATCGCGTCGTCTGCGCCGTCGATTGCGGGCTGGCCATCAATCCGGACACGGTCAAGGCGCAGATGGAAGGCGGAATCATCTTCGGATTGACAGCGGCGCTGAAAACGGAAGTTACTTTCAAGGCCGGAAGAGTAGAGCAGAGTAATTTTCACGATTATCAGATGCTGCGGATCTTCGAATCGCCCGAAATTGAGGTGCACATCGTCCCAAGCAGCGAAAATCCCACGGGAGTCGGCGAGCCTGGTGTGCCTCCGGTCGCGCCGGCGCTGGCGAATGCGATCTTCGCGGCGACCGGCAAGCGCATTCGCCGGCTGCCAATCCGCGCGAGCGATCTGGCGTGAAGCTCGGGAGCCATATCATGAATACGTCCACGGCAAGTGAAAGACACAACCGCTCAACACATGGCCCGGCAATAACTCGCCTGCTCGCCTTCCTTGGGTTCGTGGCCGCTGCGGCTTTGCTGGTGGCTTCCCTTGGAGCTCGTCCAGCCAAACCAGACGCGAGTACGTCGCGCACCGCATTTCTTCAGGTTTATCGTGTCCTGACTTCGCCTCGCTGCCAGAACTGTCACCCCGCGGGCGATGCGCCCCTTCAAGGTGATGACAGCCACGTGCATCTTCAGAACGTAAAGCGCGGCAAAGATGGGCACGGCGTGTACGGGATGCGCTGCGATACGTGCCATCAAGCGGCAAATATTCCGGGTGCCCACCTCCCGCCCGGCAATCCAAAGTGGAGTCTTCCCTCCCCCGAGCACAAGATGGTGTTTGTTGGGCGCTCGGCCGGTGAGCTTTGCAGGCAGATCAAAGATCCGAAGCAGAATGGCGGGCGATCCCTCGAAGCGCTTCTCGACCATATCTCAAACGACGATCTCGTTGGCTGGGGTTGGACTCCCGGTGAAGGCCGGACAGTACCACCTCTTTCCCGCTCAGAAACAGTTGCGCAGCTGAAAATTTGGATTGACGGTGGCGCCGCCTGCCCGGACTGACCACGCGGCTGCCCATGATCGAATCCCCAGGCACGAGCCCCTCCTGCATCGCAATTGCAGCCAACAAGCTGTCGTGTCGCTCATGGCAAGCGCGGATCGTTCTTATGTACTGCTAGCCGATTTTGCTTTCTTGGAAGAAGCGAGGCGTTGGCGGGCATAGCTGCACCAGGGGCTCATGGGGTCTAGTCGGAGATACGCTTGCCAGTGCTGCTGGGCTTCGGCATACGCGCCCAGCCTCTCGCAAACGAAAGCCAGGTTGTAGTGCGCATCGGGATAGTTCGGCTGGAGACGGACTGCCTGCCGGAGGTGCTGCCGCGCGACTTCGACTTCACCGACTTCTTCCAGCACACTTCCTAGGTTGAAGTGAGCCAGAGCGTTCTCTGCATCCTGTGCAAGAGCGCGACGGAAGTAGTCAGCCGCCTTTTCGAGATTTCCCTCCTCGTAGTAGAGCGTCCCGCAGTTGATCAGTGCCTCAGGCCTTCGGGGATCAACGCACAAAGCACGATCATACGCATCGATCGCTTCCGCCCTTGTCTTTCCTTCGGCTTCATACTCCAGCGCCGTGGCGAGCCAGTCGTCAGCATTGCGCCCGGGCCCGGCGATCACACGCACTCTTTCGCCAAGCTCGCGAGTCTCGAAATTCAACGCGAACTGACCCGACAGCGGTTCGAGGCGCGCGCCGCCGCGTTCCACAAGGATGTCTTTTCCGTCGGAAAGAACCCGCAGCTCCGAAAGAGGCGCGTGCGCCTGGGAAAGTTTCTCGTGAAGCGCCGCAAGAGCGCGCCGCAGACGGTTGGCGGGCACTCCCTCTTCCACCAGCTGCTTTACAGTGCGCAGGCCAATCAGATCGCGGAAGTCGTAGAAGTGGTTTCCTTTTTCTTTTCGGGGTGAAACGAGCCGCAAGCGGTCCCAATAATCCAGCTGCCTCCCGGTCAGACCCAGAATCCGCTGGACCTCCTCCGGGCTGAATCTGTCCGTCGCACTCATCAGGAATTAACCGGCTATCTTCTTCCCTGCCCTCTTCTGGACAGATCGAATTGGTTGCACGGCTCGGGCCGGAGGCTTCTTTCCCACCAGGGCCGGCGATGCCGCCGACGCGGCTGGGGCTTGTTTTTCCGCGAGGCTCTTTTTGAGGGCTTCCATTAAGTCGATGACCGGAGCCATGTGCGGCTGGGCGACCTCGGTGACTTCCTGGCCCTTGAGCTTGGCGGCAATCATGCCACGCACATTTTCCTGATATTCGTCGCGGTACTTCTGCGGCTCAAAAGGAGCCGCTAGGCTTTCGATGAGCTGATGCGCGAGCTTCTTTTCCTGATCCTTCAGCTCGATCTTGTCGGTTGGAACGGACTCAGCCGCACGAATCTCATTCGAATAGAACATGGTGTGCAGCGTCATACCCTTCGCGCCAGGCCGGATAACCACGATGTGTTCGCGCTGATGCATGGTGAGCTTGGCGATCGCCCCGTAGCCGGACTCCTTCATCGAATTGGTAAGAAGCTGGTAAGCCTTCAAGCCGGCATCCTCCGGGTTAAGGTAATAAGATGAGTCGAAGTAGAGAGGATCCATCTCATCCAACTTTACGAACTCCAGGATTTCCATGACGCGCGCCGAAGAAGGCTCGATCTTGTCGAGCTCTTCTTCGCTGAACAGAACGTACTGATCCTTTTCGTACTCATAGCCCTTTACGATTTCGGATCGCTCCACATTGCGGTTGCAAACCGGGCAAAACAAGGGCTGTTTGAGCCGCGAATGACACTCCTTGTGGAGCTGATTGAAACTGATTCGTTCACCGCGCGCCGCGGCAAACATCCGGACGGGGATCGAAATCAAGCCAAACGTGAGGTGGCCTTTCCAAACAGTCGTGGCCATGTGGACACTCCTCCGGTGAAAGCAGCCTATGAATTACGTACGAGCTTTTAAGATTAGTCCGCCCGCCGGGCAAGAAGCAAGATGAATCCATCGCCAGCGATGCTCATTTTGCAAAGTAATTGAAGTTCTCAAGCCGAAGCTCCAAAACAACGCTGAGGTTCGCACAAGGGCCTCTAGGATAGAATCAATCCGTCCATGGCCAAGCTCGAAGAATACAAGCGAAAACGGAAGTTCGACCGCACGCCAGAACCATCCGGTGAACTGGAGCCATTGGGTAAGCGCACACGCCTCCCCAAGCCGAAGCTGTCACAGTTGGAAGTCCGCGCCGACGCGGAACACGGGGATACTTTTGTAGTGCAAAAGCATCGAGCAACGCGGCTGCACTACGACTTCCGTCTGGCAATCGATGGGACTTTGAAGTCCTGGGCGGTGCCCAAGGGGCCTTCGCAGAGTCATGCCGACAAGCGCCTGGCCGTCCAAACCGAAGATCACCCGCTTGAGTATGGCGGCTTCGAAGGCAAGATTCCCGAGGGGAGCTATGGGGCAGGAACGGTGATGGTGTGGGATCGTGGAACGTTCGCCGTGGAAGGTGCCCTCGACGCGGTTCAGCAGCTCCAGCGAGGAGAGATTAAGTTCAGCCTCAACGGAGAGAAGCTGCGCGGCAGTTTCGTTCTCGTCAAGCTTAAACACAGCGAGAAGGGCAACGAATGGTTGATGATCAAGCACAAAGACGCCGCCGAGGATCCCGCCTGGAACGTGGACGAGCACGACGGCTCTGCTCTGACCGGGCGGACGCTCGAGGAGATCAGCCAGGAACTTCCGCCCAAACGCGATGCAAACCCCATTCGCGGAGCCGAGCTACATAACGCCCGGAAAGCCGCCATGCCGTCTCGCTTGGAGCCCATGCTCGCGACGCTTACCGACCATCCCTTCTCCGATCCCAACTGGCTCTTCGAAATCAAGTGGGACGGCGTGCGCGCGCTGGCCTGGATTGCTGGCGCTGCTTTGACGCTGCGGTCTCGTACCGGCGCGGACATCACCAAGCGCTATCCCGAACTGGCCTCTCTTCCCGGCGCTTTTGTCGCCCACCAGGCAATTCTTGACGGCGAGGTCGTTGCTCTGGATGTTCAAGGCCGCAGCGACTTTGAGCGCCTGCAGGAACGCATGCATGTGCGTGTTCCCGGCGAGAACCTGCTCTCGCGCGTACCTGCCGTTTACTTCGCCTTCGATCTTCTCTACTGCGACGGATACGATCTCCGCGAAGCCCCGCTCTCCGAGCGCAAGCAACTCCTGCGCCGCTTGCTGCACGTGTCCGACCGGTTTCGTTTCTCCGATCATCAAATGGAGCACGGAAAAGAGCTGTTTGGGCTGGCAAAAGAGAACGGCTTGGAAGGGATCATCGCGAAGCGAGTCGACAGCCCGTACGTTTCCGCTCGTAGCGCGGACTGGTTGAAGCTGAAGGTAACGAAGACTCTCGACGCCGTCGTGGGTGGCTGGACCGCGCCTCGCACCGCTGCTCTTCCCTTCGGCTCGCTGCTGTTGGGCTTGTATCAAGGGAAGAGACTTCGCTTCATCGGACATGTCGGCAGCGGATTTGACGTGAAAAGGCTGAAGGCATTGAGCAGCAAGTTGAAAGAGCTGGCAGTTTCTGCTTGCCCATTTGACGCCGTGCCCGAAACCAACGAAAAGCCTTCCTGGGTCTCTCCCTCACTGGTCGCGCGTGTCAAGTTCAGCGGATGGACGCAGGAGAACGCCTTGCGCCACCCTGTTTTCCTCGCGCTTCGCGAGGACGCGCGTCCCGCAGATTGCCAATGGGAGAGCGAGGTCGCCCTTGCCGTCGCTGCTCCCACCCTGGCTCGGGCCCCAGAGGTCGTCGGCCGCGTGCTCAGCACAAGAGCCCAGATCGAAGCCGAGCTATTCAAAGGCCGCTCAGAAACCGTCACGATCGAATTGGACGGCAAACGGCTCCGGCTAAGCAACTTGAACAAAATCTATTTTCCTGAATCTGGCTACACCAAACGGAACCTGCTCGCCTACTACTATCGCATCGCAGGCTTCATCCTGCCTTTTCTCCGCGATCGTCCTTTGGTGTTGCGTCGCTATCCGGACGGAATCAGGGGCCAGGCCTTTTTTCAAAAAGATTTGCGCGAAGGTCTGCCGGAGTGGTTCAAGACCGTGCCCGTGGATTCCGAGCATCGCGGTGAGGAGATCCGCTACGCCACCGCCAATGATCGCGCTTCCCTTCTCTTTTTGACCGGCCTCGGTTGCATCGATCACAATCCCTGGTCCAGCCGCGATGCCGATCTCGAGCACCCCGACTATTTCTTTTTCGACCTCGACCCTTCTGACGGCACAGACTTTTCCGTGGTCGTCACGATCGCTCGGGCCCTGCACAAAAAGCTGGAAGAATTGCGACTATCTAGTTTCCTGAAAACCTCCGGCGCAACTGGGTTCCACCTGTACATTCCCGTCGACCCCGCCTACACCTATGAGCAGTTGCGAACTTTCGCCGAGATCGTCGCCCGCACCGTAACCACCGAGCACCCGAACCTCGTAACCAACGAGCGTTCCGTCGCGCGCCGCCCCCCCGGTCGCGTCCTTATCGATGTGCACCAGAATGCTCTCGGCCGGCCGCTTGCCGCTCCGTATGCCGTGCGCGCATTCCCCAAAGCGCCTGTTTCTGCACCCGTCTTGCCGCGCGAGCTACGGCCAGGCCTGCGGCCCGAGACCCTGAACATGCAGACCATCTTTACACGACTTAAGGACAAGGGTGATCTCTGGGCCGATTTCTGGAAGCGGCGCCAAAGATTAGAACAAGCCATCGAACTTCTCAGCGGCCGTATGCTCCCGAGAGCGAAGAAGGCGCCTTGATCGCAACGTGGGCGCCGCCCTTTGCCTTTTCCGAGCGCGGTGGCTGTGATTAAATGCCAGGGCACGGAGGTGCACTATTCCTCGCTCGGGCTTGCTTCGTGTTGGAACTTCTGGATACTCCTATAAACAGTGGAAGGGGAGTTTTTACCCCGATAGACTCCCGGACCGCGAAATGCTCAGTTTCTACGCCAAGCAGTTCGCGACGGTCGAAATCAATCACAGTTTCTATCGCATGCCCGCTGAGACTATGCTCCTGAATTGGGCAAAGAGCGTCCCCGAAGGCTTTCGCTTCGCCTTGAAGGCCAACCAGCAAATCACTCACATCCAAAGGCTCCGCGGCTGCGAGAGCACCCTCAAACGTTTCCTGGAAGTCGCCAGCGTTCTCAACGACGGCGACCATCTCGGCCCAATCCTCGTTCAGCTCCCGCCCAACTTTAAGTTCGATCGCCCCTTGCTGGAAGACTTTCTTGCTCTTCGCCCGCCCGCTTTTGCTTTCGCGTTTGAAGTACGTCACCCGTCTTGGTACACCGAGGAAACGTACGCCGTTCTTCGCCAGCACGAGACGGCGCTCTGTTTGGCAGAGACCGACAAGCAAACACCTCCCGAGGTGCTCACCGCCGGCTTCACCTACGTTCGCCTGCGCCGCGAAAACTACACTCCGAAAGAACTGAAAGCCTGGAGAAAACGCTTCGACGCCTGGCTTGGCCAGGGCGTCGATGTCTACGTCTATTGCAAACACGAAGATGAAGGCAAAGCGCCAGCCTACGCTCACCAGCTTCTCGGAAAAACAGCCTGACGGTACCCCTGCGTCCGCCCCGTCGCTCTCGACTTCATTTCGGGAAGGCGGACCCAGCGTGTTCTGTCTCCCTTCCCTGCGGTGAATCTCATCCCTCTCAAAACTCCACATGCAAGCGAAGGGTTGGTACCCACACGGGCCCGCGGTCGCGGTTGTATCCGGGATTGTTGATGTGCTGGAGACCAAACGCTGCATAGACTCCCTTCCAAAGATGGACCGTGTAGTATGTTTCCACAATGTTTTCGCGGCTGTAATTCAAACGACCATCGCCGAGGAGAAACCCGCTGCCGCCGAGAGCAAGATACTGCTGATGATCGCGCGAGATGCCGTTTGACACGAAAACGAGCCCCGCCCGATCGAATTTCCTCCGCCAGCGCTTGCCGTTGAAGCCAGCGCCGATCTCGGCGGTTTCGTCGACCTCGGTATACGCAAACGACTCGCGCCGCCCTTCATTCCATCCCCAACGGCCGAATACGCCCAGCCAGCCGTTGAGTGACTGTTCGAAATTGACTCCCAAGCCATACTTCACCGTCGTCTGAAGCGGATGTGCGGTGATGTCGGGAGTTGGAGTTCGACCCGCGAGAAAGTTGTTGATCGCCTGCCGGTAATCTCCCATGTTCGCGCGGTTCACGAACGTCAGGAAGCGGGCGATGCCTTCCTGACCGCGAATGACGCTGCCATGCACCTCGAATTCAAAGTTTTCCGAGCGCGCGCGGCTCATGTCCGCGTCGAGATGGATGCCGTTCGCAACCTTCGGCATCAGCGCCTCCGCAAAACGCGCTGCCCAGCGCCGGTCGTGGTATTCGAGCATGGCGGCGAAAGTGTACCCCCGGGTATCCGCTGCGTAGTCGTATG
>Ga0209701_10000908_pt1 | contig 18349 bp, 19 predicted proteins | sample CZO8metaG_4_FD_188356 | JGI IMG/M metagenome (GOLD analysis project Ga0209701, IMG submission 188356) | Vadose zone soil microbial communities from the Eel River Critical Zone Observatory, Northern California, USA - CZOApr15con2H3.8 metaG... | ecosystem: Environmental > Terrestrial > Soil >... | reverse complement strand
TGTGCCGCCAAATTGCAGACGGTACACGCCGATCCTGGCCTGCTGCGCGAATGCGGGCCGCTCGGCGGTTGCAGGGACCCGGCGCCGGCGCAAAGCCTCTTCGACGGCGCGGCGCCCGGATTCGAAACTCTGGGGTTTGGTCTCGCTGGTCAACGCCATCGAGCGGGCCCAATCGAGCCTGTCGTCGTCCCAGTGAACGTCGGTCACGAGGCCGTCGCGGAGATTCGCCTCGAGGAGGTCCACCTCCGCGGGGGACTGCTTGAGCACCTCGTGGGCGTACAGCGCGTAGCAGCCGAGCTGAAACGCGGTCGCCTCCGGGTCCGACGCGCCGGTCTTCCAGTCCACGAGGACGAGCCGGTCGTCAACGTTCCGGAAGCCGAAGTCCGGCGCGACCCAGATCGCGGTGGACTGGATGAGCTCCCCCTCCGGCCCCGCCACGACGGTGGTGCGCTCGTACTCGCGGTTACCCAGGAAGTTGACGAGAAACGACACGCCGTGGCTCACGAAGAGCGCCACTGCCGTCTCCATCCAGTAGAGGAACATGATCGATAGCAGGTCCCAGCCGAAGAAGAGCACGCCGACGATGGGCGCGGCGTTGGCCGCGATGAGGGGGATGACCGTGGGGAAGCGGCGTGCTTGCCCGAGCGTGGCCATCGGGAGGAGCCTCGCGGTGTCAGCGTCGCTTGCGGGTCAGCGCGGCTGACGGGTCGAGCGCAGGGCGTCGGGATCCTCGTTGAACGCGCGGACGATCACCTGATAGATCGCCCCCTGTCTCAGGATCATTCATGGGTTGATCCTAGTCGGGGCTGAAGGCGCTCTTATAGTCCTGACGGAGGCGCGGATCCTGGTCGTCCTTCAGCAGGAGACAGTTCCCGGCGGCCAGCACCTCGATCTCCGTGCCCATGAAGCAGCGGAAGGCCTCCTCCGGCGTGCAGACGATGGGCTCGCCCCGCACGTTGAAGCTCGTGTTGACGAGGACCGGGCAGCCCGTGCGGGCCTTGAACGCGCTCAAGAGGGCGTGGTACCTCGGGTGGGTCTCCCGGTGAACGGTCTGGATGCGGGCCGAGTAGTCGACGTGCGTCACGGCCGGAATCGAGGACCGCGGGACGTTCAGCTTCTGGATGCCGAACAATGCCTGCTCGTCCGCCGTCATTTCCCGGCGGTGCTGCTTGGCCACGTCAGCGACCATCGCCATGTACGGGCTGTCACAGTCAAGCTCGAACCAGTCGGCGACGGCCTCGCGCAAGACGGAGGGGGCAAACGGGCGAAACGACTCGCGATACTTGACCTTGAGATTCAGGACCGACTGCATCGAGGGGGAGCGGGGATCGCCAAGGATCGAGCGGGCGCCGAGCGCCCGCGGGCCGAATTCCATGCGTCCCTGGAACCACCCGACGGCCTTCCCCTCGGCGAGAGCGTCGACGGTCCGGCGAATGAGCTCGTCGTCGGTCAGGATCGTGAAGCGGGCGCCCACCCGGGTCAGCCGTTCCTCGATCTCGCTCTGGCTGTAGGCGGGCCCGAGGTAGGCGCCCTGCATGAGGTCGTGCTCGCCGTCGACCTGGCGCGGCTGGCCGCGGAAGAGATGATACGCGCACAGGGCGGCGCCCAGGGCGCCGCCCGCATCGCCCGCCGCAGGTTGCACCCAGATGCGGCGGAACCGGCCGTCGCGGAGCACCTTGCCGTTGGCCACGCAGTTGAGAGCCACACCGCCGGCCAGGCAAAGGTTCTGGGCGCCCGTCTCGGCCGCCAGCGATCGGGTGAGCCGCAGCACGACCTCCTCGATCACGGCCTGGACGGAGGCGGCCAGATCCATGTGGCGCTGTGTGAGGAGCTCGTCAGGGCCTCGCGGCAACCCGCCGAACAGCTCGTGGAACGCATCGTTGGTCATCCGGAGGCCCGTACAGTAATCGAAGTAGTCGAGGTCGAGCATGAACGAACCGTCGGGCTTGAGGTCGATCAGCCGCTCTAGGATGAGCTTGGCGTACCGGGGCTCGCCGTAGGGCGCGAGGCCCATGACCTTGTACTCGCCGGAGTTCACCTTGAAGCCGGTGTAGTACGTAAAGGCGGAGTAGAGGAGGCCTAGCGAGTGAGGAAAGTGGATCTCGCGCTGCATCTCGAGGCGGTTCCCTGACCCGAAGCCCACCGAGGTGGTAGCCCACTCGCCCACCCCGTCCATGGTCAGAACCACGGCCTCCTGGAATGGCGACGCGAAGAATGCGCTGGCGGCGTGACTCTGGTGGTGCTCAGCGAACAGGAGGCGCCGGGGCCAATCGTAGTCCGGGGCATATCGTTTCAGCTCGTGCTTCAGCAGCGACTTCTGGAACAGCTTTTCTCGGAGCCACACGGGGATCGCCATCGTAAACGACTGAAAGCCCCGCGGAGCGAACGCCAGGTAGGTTTCGAGCAGGCGCTCGAACTTGAGGAATGGCTTATCGTAAAACACCACGTGGTCCACCGCGTCCAGCTCGACTCCGGCCTCCCGCAGGCAATACTCGATCGCGTTCCGCGGGAAGCGCGCGTCCTGCTTCTTTCGCGTGAACCGCTCCTCCTGAGCGGCGGCCACGATGCGGCCATCGGCGACCAGGGCCGCGGCGCTGTCGTGGTAGAAGGCCGAAATCCCGAGGATGCGCATGGCGTTTAGAAGAGCGTGTAGATGAACGGCGCCACGGCGCTGCCCTTGGAGAGGACGACGAGGCCGCCGAAGACGGCCAGCATGAGGATAATGGGGATGAGCCAGTACTTACGCCGCACCCGCATGAAGCTCCACAACTCCGTGAGGAAGTCGACCATGGCTCCTCCTCAGAACTGGCGGGGCATGGTGTCGGGCGCTGGGCCGGGTGGCCGGCGATCGATCCAGTAGGTGGCGGCGTCGGGGTTGCGCCGGAGGCACAGGGGATCCTTGCCCAGCGCCCGCATGATGAGCGCGATCGGCGTCACGGTGGTGAAGAAGAGCAGGGCCATCACGATCGGGTTGACCATGGCGTGGAGCAGCAAGCCGAACTTGAGCCAGAGCCGATTCAGCGGCGCGAGCACCCGCGGGACGAGCAGCGCCGCCACGAGGAACACCGCTGCCACCGCAAGGTTCCACCACCGGGGCGGCGCGCCGCGCCAGAGCGGTGCGAGCCCGATGAGACCGAAGACGACCGTGAAGACGAATCCGAAGGCCCTGTCGGAGGAGGACCGGATCTCCGTGTCCCGCGCGAAGCTTTCGTGGATCTGGGAGGCACTCCTACGACTCATCGACTACGACTCATCGACCGTTCCCCTCTGTCGGCCTCAATAGCTCAAGGTGGCACAACGTTTGACTGCGAACAAGCGACTTCGAGCCGCAGTCCCGCAGCTCGCGCCTTGGACGCTATGCTAGATTGACGCCGATGCTGCTCCGGAGGCGGGATCAGCACCTCGGATTTTGGAGCGGAGATCATCCAACCGCTGGATCGTGGGATTCACGGCGTTCGCGTCCAGCGCGACCGGCACCAGCGGGTCCAAACCGTCAGCCTCGCCTACAACTTCCTGGGCCACACTCGGTTCGGCGCCGTCGAATGGCGCACAGAGGACGCCGGCAGAAGCCGGTGCGCCCGGGCGCCGACGCGGCCAGCCACCGGCTGCCCAACTACCACCTCGAGCTACAGCGCCTGGGTTACGAGACGGCGCACGTGGGATCATGCTGCTACCCCCGTGGCGAATGCCGGAGCGCCATGGGCGCTCGGCGAGTCGGACGAGCCGTAGAACGCCCCTGCGGGTTACGCAACTGGCGGACACGACCGTAGGAGGGAGCCGCCCCGAGCGTGTGGTGTCCACGCCCGGGGCGGCGATGTGGCGATCAGTTCTGCCAGTAGTGGTGAGGGTGGCGCCATCCCCAAGACGGATAGGGGCTCACGACCACCGGCGGCGGGGCGACGTACACGGGGGGCGGCCCTGGAACGTAGAGCCTGGCGACGGGCGGCTCCGCGTAGACGGCACAGCCGCCGAGAAACAGTGCAGCTGCTAGCAAGAGTATGGTTTTCTTCATGGGCGCACCTCCTCGCACTTCACTTTGTGGTGTCAGGCTCCGAACAGCACCCGACGCTCCCAGGAGCAGCAAAGAGGATGCCAGCGATCGCGATTTTCCAATGGCGTCGGGTACTTCCGGCTTCGGACGGGCCCAGGTTGCCGTCGCGCGGACGGGAAACTAGTAAGCGTTACACCACAGCGCGGTAAGAGTTACATGCGGCGCCCGGTACGGTGACGCTGCGAGACACCCCGGGGCGCGGTTCAGCTCTTCCCGATGTTGTAGCCACGAGGCTTGAGACAGTCGACAAAAACCTGCCGGCGTTTGTCGGCGTTTCCGGACCAACCGACGTAGTCTCGGATCGCCTTCCTCACCGTCCCAAGCCCGCTCTCGGCCTCCCGCTGTGCCTCGCGATCGCATTCGAGAAAGTCGATCAGTATGCCTATGGGATCATTCGCGGTCGGCGCGCGGGTCAGCCGCACGCTCTGCGACGTGGAGCGGACCCCGGGCGGCGCCTCGTATCCCGCTGAGATCATGCATGCGGCATAGCCGGCGGAGACGACCGCCGTCCCCTTCGCCCACTCGTTGCATCGCGCGCGGTCGGCTTCGATCTGCGACGCGCTCTGATCTCGGACCGGCGTCACCTGGACCGTTGCCGCCGCGCTGCAGCCCGACAGGGCTAGGAGGGCGGCGAGACCGAGCAGCCCCTTCATCATGGGCTCAGAGCGTAGCACGCGTTCAAACCACCTAGCGGACCCAGCGACGGGACCCGCACCCATGAGACCCATGCGGATGGGCGTCCGCCGCCTCGCGCTCCCGGAGCCACTTGACTTCGGCCGCCGGGGGCGCGATCGTGGCGCGCAGCCCGGGGCAGGACGCACGGGTTGGCGGCCCGCGAAAGGGCTTGATGGAGGATATGGGCTATGGCCACGTCGACGACTGTAAGCTTCCCCTTACCATCGTCTCGGCGGAGATTGCGCTGGCGGGGCGAGAGGATCCAGCGCCTTCTGGCGCGCGACCGGACCCTGGGCTATCTGTTTCTCTTCCCCGCGATCCTCGTCATCGTGGGCCTCGTCGCCTACCCCTTTGCCAGCGCCATCGTGATGACCTTCCAGGCGAAAACGGCCGGCACCCCGGGGCGCTTCATCGGGCTGGACAACTACCGGGAGTTGTTACAGAGCGAGCAGTTCCTGCGTACGGTTGTCAACACCGTCGTCTACACGGCGGTCGGCGTGGGAGTCAAATTTCTCCTCGGGCTCAGCATGGCGCTGGTGCTCAATCAAGAGCGCTTCTGCAACAACCTGTTTCGCTCCTTTCTGCTCATTCCCTGGGCCATTCCGACGGTGATGTCCGCCCTCAATTGGCGCTGGATGTTCGACGATGCCAGCGGGCTCATCAACAATATCCTGGTACGTCTGAACCTGATAGACGAGACCATCTCCTGGCTCTCCAACCCCCACCTCGCCATGTTCTCGGTGATCGTGGTGGTGGTCTGGCAGGGCACGCCGTTTTTTACGATGAGCTTTCTGGCCGGCCTGCAGGCCATTCCCAAGGAGCTCTACGAAGCGGCGGAGATCGACGGGGCGTCGGTGCTTCAGCAGTTCTCCCACATCACGCTGCCCCGGCTGCGGCCAATTTTCATCACTGCGGTGATGCTGTCGGCCATCTTGACGTCAGCGGGCATCCAATTTGTCTTGATCTTGACGAACGGGGGCCCGGCCGATCGCACCATGATCTTTCCAGTCTTGGCCTATAACCTGGCGCTCGGCGGCGCCCAGCGCTTGGGGATGGGGGCGGCAGTTTCGCTGATCTTTTTCCCCATTCTGGTCGTCTTCATAGTCTTCCTGACGCGCCGCATGCTCCGCGAGAAGGGGGAGTAGGCCATGGCGCTGAGGATGACAGCGCAACGCCGTGCGTTCCAGGGCCTGGGGAATGGCATCCTGGTGCTGATGCTCCTGTGGACGGCGATCCCCTTCTACTGGATGATCGCCACGTCGCTGAAGCACGACAAGGAAATCTACGGGTATGAGGCCACGCTGATCCCCCAGAAGCCCACGTTGGACAACTATGCCACCGTGTTTCGTGAGACCCCGTATCTGACCTTTCTGCGCAACAGCGTGGTGGTCGCCGCCGGCTCCACGGCGGTGTCCCTCGTCATTGCCTGTCTGGGGGCGTACGCCATAGCCCGGCTCAATTTCCCCGGACGGGCACTCCTGGCGCGCGGTCTCGTGTTCACGTACCTCGTTCCCACCTCGCTGCTCTTCATCCCGATGTTCGCCATGATGAGTGTCCTCCGCCTCACGGATAGCCTGCATGGGCTCATCATCGCGTACCTGGGATTCGATGTGCCGTTCTGCACCTGGTTACTCATGGGCTATTTCAAGTCCGTCCCCGTGGAGCTGGAGGAAGCGGCCCGGGTAGACGGGTGTAACCGCGTCACTGCGCTCGTGCGTATCGTGCTGCCGATGTCACTCCCGGCCATCGTCGTGGTGACGTTTTTCTCGTTCACGCACGCCTGGAACGAATTTCTGTATGCGCACGTGTTCACCAGCACCACCAGTGCCCGGACGGTGACCACCGGCCTGGTGAACTTCATGTCGCAGGACGTGTTCTTCTGGGGGCCCCTGATGGCGTCGACCGTCATGAGCGCGCTGCCCCCGGTGCTCATGTTTCTCGTCTTCCAGCGCTGGGTGGTCAAAGGGTTGACGCTCGGAGGAGTGAAGGGCTAAGGAGGCGGCAATGCCTACACGACGCGAGATCCTGAAGCAGGCTGGGATGACCGCCACCGTCCTGACAACGACCGCACCCTGGTGGCTGGTGCGCCGCGCCCATGCGGCGCGCCAGGCGAAGCTCGTCGTATGGAATCCAGCCGCTCTGGCGCCGCAGGTCGACAAGATCATGCAGGAGCAGTGCTATGCCTACGCCAAGCAGGCGGGGATCAAGGAGAGCGAGATCGATTATCAGATCATCGGCGGTCCCCAGCTCGTACCCAAGCTGGTGGCGGCGCTCGAGGCCGGGAACCCGCCGGATATCACCCGGTTGATTGGCGGCTACGTGCAGCTTTACCGCGCGCAAGGCCACCTCCTGGAGGTGACCGACCTGGTCAACAAGATGCAGAAACTGCAAGGGGGGCTCTTTCCTGTCTCCATGCCGAGCGTCATGCATCAAGGCAAGGCGTATGGTGTGCCGCAGTCCATAAGCCCGTGGCCACTGGTCACCCGCCTGGATCTCCTCGAGGCCGCCAAGGTCGAGCCCCCCAAGACGTGGGACGAATTCGTCGAGGTCTGCAAGAAGCTGCAAAAGCCGCCGAAACTCACCGGCTTTGGCCTTTGTCTGGGTCTGCAAACCGACACCGACAACAACGTCATGAACATGATCTGGTCCTACGGCGGCAAGCTCGTCGAGGCGGACAACAAGACAGTGGCACTGCACTCCAGGGGCACGATCGCTGCCGTGCAGCTGATTGCGGACATGTTCAACAAGCACAAGATCATCCCGAAGGGGGCGATCGCGTGGGACAACACCGGGAACAACAAAGCCTATCAGTCACGCCAGGTGATCTTCGTCTTGAATCCCACCAGTATCTACGCCCATCTGGCGGACTCCGACAAGGAGCTGTACAAGGTCACGGGACTGCTGCCGGTGCCGGCGGGGCCGGCTGGTGCCGTCGAGGAGCTCTCGACGGCGGACTGGCTCCTCTTCAAGCACAACCCCTATCCCGAGGTGGCCAAGGGGCTAGCCGAGTACTGGATGGCGCCGGAAAACTTGAAGGTCATGATCGAGGAAGGCGATGGCCGCTGGGGGCCGCCATACAAGAACATGTACGACTCCCAGTTCTGGAAGCGGCCGGTGTTCGAGCACTGGCGGGTCATGCTGGAGCGTGGACGCCAGTTCCCCTCTCCCGGCACCACGAATGCCGCCTCAGGCGAGGTGCTGGCCACCTTCGTCATCGGCCGCATGATGCATCGGGTGCTGGTCGAGAGCTGGAACGTCGAGAAGGCGGTCGTAGAAGCGCATAAGAAGGCCGCGGAGATCTATGCGCGGCACCAGGCGGGATAGGCCTGATGAGCCGAGCCTAGGAACTTCAAAAGCCTTTTCGCGGCACGAGCCTCGGCGGTCCCTTCGAAGGACAGCGCCGCGCGGAGGCGCTCGCCGCTGGCGTTTTGCACGACCAGCTCGGCCGCGCGGAACGTCCACGCGGCCCTCCTTCCCGCGCCGCGCTCGGCCTCCGCCACCGCTATCGTAGAATTCCGGCACAACTCAGTAGATGGATGCACTGACCTTCGGCCGTCTGCGAAACTTCGGCCGGGTGGACAAATGCCTGTTGCTGCTTTCGATCATTAGCAGCGCAGCATACCTGGCCACGCGCGGGGTTCAGCCGTTTCCGGGCAACGTCGCGCTCAAAGCACTGAGTATCGCTCCGCTGGCAGTGCTGGCTTTCAGAGTCCTGGGCACAGCCGGCAGCAGCCCGAACGGTGTCGAATCGCGGCATACGCGCGACAACCTCATCCTGGCGGCGGCGCTCGTGCTCTCGTGCCTCGGCGATATCTTTCTTCATCTCGATCCCCGCCGTTATTTCAGGCACGCCTTGGGAGCGTTTCTCTTCGCGCACCTCGCTTACATTGTGCTCTTCACGCGAAGCTGGCCACGACCATTGCGCGCCCGAGGCAGTCAGATGCTCCTGACGGCGCTGGTTCTCGTCTACAGTCTGTTGGTGTCGAGCTGGCTGTGGTCCGGACTAGGTACGCAGGCTGTGCCGCCGGTGATGGTCTACAGCTGTGCGATCACGGTGATGACCGTGTCGACGATCCTCGCCGGATTCTCAAAGCCGTTCGTCTGGATCGGTGCGTTGCTGTTCGTGATTTCGGATTCGCTGATTGCCGCTGGCCGTTTCAAGACGGCGGTGCCGCTGGCCGAGTATATGATCTGGCCGACGTACTATCTGGGGCAGTACGGCATCGCCATCGGGTTTCTTCGGGAGAAATCAGGAGACGACTCACAAGGATGAGAGCGGGTCGTGGGGTGTGGGTTCAGCCCACGAGCTTCGCCGCGACCTCCGCCGGCACCTGTGAGCGGAGCTCCGGATACACCTCGAGAAGGCGCGCAATGTCGGCCAGATCTTTCTGGCGCTTGCTCGGCCGGCGAGACGCATCCGTCACCGCCCAGATCTTCCCGTGCAGCACGTCCTCGAGGTGAGCCACCGGCAGGCGGACGCCGAGGACGTCGCGAGGCGCCGCCCGGTCCACAAAGGCGAAGTATCGTGGATCGGTCTGGATCTGGGCCCGAAGGTCGGATCCCGCGTCGGACACGTTCAGGCTGTGGGCAAACCGCTCGACGGCGAAGGCCTCGCGCAGGAGCGCTTCGGCACGCGCCAGCTGCTCCACGGCGACGGCAAGGTCGAGATCGAGACTCACCACGGGCTCCGCGTACGCATTTACCGCCTGACCACCGACGACGCAAAAGCGGATGTCGTGCTCGGTCAGCAGGGCGATCAGCCGATCGAGGAAATCCGCTCGGTCGAGGGTCACGGCCTTCCAGAACGCTCGGGCACGCATGGATCGCTCACGCTCGCCGCTATCATACCGGACGGAAGGCGCACCGGTATAGCCACGGCCACGCGGATCACATCTCGGGGCGGTCCTTCAGCTCGCGGGCCCCGGCGCGACGGCCTGGAGCAGCTGGGCCATGCCTGCAAACAGCGCAGCCAGCGTCGCGGCGGTCTCGGGAGGCGCTTCGATCACGAGACCGCCGTGGGCGGTTCGCTGCACCGTGAGCCCCGAGAAGAGCTTCTGGACGTCGACCGCGGACGGCGGCGGCGCCGGCTCGGGCGCGCCCGAGACGCGGGCGTCCCGCGACTCGTCGGCCGCGGCCACGATGGCGTCGATCTCGCGCTCGGCGGGGCCGTCTTCCGGCTCGGCGGCCTCCACGCCGCGCGCCGAGGCGCGCTCCGGGGCCGGCGCCACGATCCGCTCGATCCGGGAGAGGAAGCTCCCCGAACGCTCGAACGCCACCTCGTCGCTCGTTCCGTCGAACAGCCCCACGAAGAAGGCCTGCTTCGTCCCCACGAGGTCCGAGATCCGCGACTCGATGCCGGGCTCGCTGACCAGGTTGTAGACGTCGATCGGGCGATTCTGGCCGAGGCGGTAGATGCGGCCGACCCGCTGCTCGAGGACGGCCGGGTTCCACGGTAGCTCGATGTTGATGCAGGCGCTCGCGGCGCGCTGCAGATTCAGGCCCACGCCGCCCGCATCCGTGGCGAAGAGGACGCGGCACGCGGGGTCGTCGTGGAACTCCACGATGTTCTGCGTCCGGCGCTTCTGGCCCTCCTCACCGGTGAAGAACGCCGCCCGGACGTTGTCCCGGGCGAGCACGTCTCGCGTGGCCCAGTGCGCCAGGCGGAGCATTCTCCGCCACTGGCTGAACACCACGACCTTGCGCTCCTGATCGAGGGCGATCTGGCCGATCAGCTCCCGCAGCTCCAGGAGCTTCGGGCACGACAGCCCCTTCAGCGTGGTCTCAGTGGGCCGCTCGATCCTCGACAGGTCGGGCCAGATCTCCTCGAACCGGAGCTGGGCCAGGCCATTCGCGATGATTCGCTGGGTCGTGAGGAGCATCATGAGCTTCAGAAACTCCGCCTGCGTCAGCGGCCGCCGCTTCGAGCGCGCCAGAAGCTGCGCGATCGGCATGTTGAGGGCGTCGTGCTCCTCGACCTGCTCGGGCGTCATCTCGATGGGGATCCTCGTGTCGGTCCGCTCCGGGAGCTGGCTGAGCACCTCCTTGCGGATGCGCCGGATCATGCAGCCGGCCAGGCGGCTCCGCAGCGTGTCGAGGTTGCGGGCGCCGCCGATCTCGGTCTTTCCGTCCACCGCCGTCGTGTGCCATGGCACCAGGCGCCACTTCGGCTCCAGCGCGAGGTCGTCCACCCACTCGACGATCGACGCCAGCTCGTCGATCCGGTTCTCCATCGGCGTCCCGGTCAGGACCAGACGAAAGGGCGGATCGAGCTGCTTCACCGTGAGGGCGGTCCTGGTCGCCCAGTTCTTGATTCGCTGGGCCTCGTCGAGCACGACGAGATCCGGGTTCCAGTCGCGGACGATTCCCAGATCGCGGAGGAGCTGTTCATAGTTGACCACGAGGAACCCGCGGCGGCACGCGTCGAACGCCGCGCGGCGCTGGCCGGGGTTGCCGTCGATCACGGCGGCGGGTGCGTCGGTGAAGAGCCGCCACTCGCGGAGCCACTGGGGCTTGAGCGCGGCGGGCACGACGAGCAGCCCACGCCGGACGCGGCCCGTGTGCCAGAGCGCGTGGCAGGCGGCGATGGCCTGCGCGGTCTTTCCGAGGCCCATGTCGTCGGCGAGGAGGAGCCGCCCGCGCGAGAGAAACCGCTCGACGGCCTCTCGCTGGTACGGGTAGAGGCGCTGCTTGAGCGTCCGGAGCGCTTCCTTGAGACGGTCGAGGTCCCGCGCGCCCTGACTCGCGCGCGCGATTCGCCGGCGGTCTTCCTGAAGCAAGGCGTAGAGGGCGGGTTCGCCGCGCCCATCGCCGAGCGCACCGAGGAGTTCCTCCACGACCTGCCGCCGCCGCCCCGGACTCCCGGGGACTTCGAGCGTCCAGCCTCCCGCCTTCGCGGGACGCAGCCACCGCCTGAGACCGGCGCCGGGCGTGCCGTCGACCCAGCGGACCTGCGCCAGCCAGTCGCCCGGGCCGGTGAGCGGGCGGACCGGGTCCCATCGCAGTGGCGACTCGTTCGGGGCGGGCTCCCGCCTGGCCTTCTCGAAGGCGCGCGGCTTCGCGGTGAGGTCCTCCAGCACGGCCAGCAGGTGCTTGCACAGGCCGAGCGAGCTGCGAAGGAAGTCGGCGCAATCGCAGTGGCCCACGATCGGGTCGAGGCGACGGAGCAGGGTGCGATAGGGCCGCGCGGGCGAGCCCTTGCGCCGGGTCGCATACAGGCCGAGGAGGCGGCCCCCGCCCGGCCGGGACACGATCCGGAGCCCGTCGGCCTTGCCGAACGCGACCCGGCGCAGCAGCGCCTCGAGCGCCTCGCGGCGGACCGGCCAGTCGGCCCCGGCGGTGACCGCGAGGATGTGGCGGACCAGCAGCTCCGGCGGCACGGCCCCCGTCTTCCGGTGGGCGCGCGCGAGCAGAGCCTGATAGGCCTCGACCTCGATCGTGTTGTCCATGGTCCCTCTCCGTGCGCCGGTCGACCCTCGCGATACTGCTTTGTGCATAGCAATGCCGTCAAGGAGCGTCGAGGTCGATCCGTTCACTCGCCTGCCCGGACAGCTTGCGCGCGGTCAGGTCGAGGCCATTCGATCGGCCGTGCCGGACGCGCTCGCGGAGACGGTGCGTGAAGGTGGAGGGCGCTTCGGGATTCGCAATATCCGCGTGCGCCTGGCGCGGGCGAAGGACGAATCCATCCACTCGCGACACGATGGAGGCCTTCAGTTCATTTGGCGGCGCGGGCCATGCTGACGTAGCCGATGCCGAGAAATCGAGTCGCTCCTGCTCGAGCACCCCGCGGCCGCCGACGCCGCGGTGATCGGAAAGCCGCATCCCGAGGCGGGCGAGATCCCCAAGGCGTTCGTCGTCAGGAAAGCGGGGCATGACCTCGGAACCGACGACGTGGTCGCCTTCGTCAAGGGCCGGCTGGCCAACTACAAGATTCCGGGTGAGGTCGCGTTCGTCGACGCGATCCCCAAGACGCCCTCCGGCAAGATCTTGCGTCGCGTTCTCAAAGAACGGGAGCTCGACAACGCCGCGCGACCGCCGGCCTGACACGCGCCCCTAGCCCTCCTCAACGGTTGCGGGGCCAGTAGCGGCGCAACCCGAGATTCAGCGCGACGAGCCAGGCGGCCCCGCCGACAATGAGCAGACAGCGGCCATTCACCAGGTCGGCGGTCAGCTCGTCCACACTCCTGAGAGAACAGTCGAGCGACACAGGCTGGCGGGACTCTAATCCGGGTGCAGTGTGTACGTCCAGCACCCCCTTCGAGCACGACGGCGCCGCCCTGGTCCGTCATCGTCGCGCGAAGCGGGCAGAGCCTACTTGACGCGCCGGGATCCTCGCGGTATCGAGGCGCATATGAGCGGCCGCTGGCGGATCGTTCTGGCGCTTTCCGCGGTGCTGGCGGCGGCCTGCTCGAGCGTTGTCGCTCCGTACCGACAATACGAGATCCGGTTCGATGCTCCGGCGATGCCGCCGCTGGGCACGAGCCCGAGTGACAGCGAGCTCATCGACTCGATCGCCTGGCTGATGCGCCACCGGCTCGATCTGCCGTTCCCACCGGACATCAAGGCCTACGTCTACGTCAACCAGGCGACGTTCGTCGACGGGCTCATCAAGATCGCGGGCGAGAAGGCCGACGATGCGTGGGACCGTCGCAATGCGTTCGGCGTCGCCACGGGCGCTGGCCTCCTCCTGCGTGGCGACATCCTGGCCCGGATGAACCTTGCCGGGCGGGCGTCGCTCTACGCCCACGAGCTGACGCACGTGAGCCAGGGCAGGCTCCGAGAAGGCGGACGGGGCCGACCCGCGCAGTGGATCCTCGAGGGCCATGCCGAGTGGGTCAAGTTCAAGGTGGTCGACGTGCTCGGCTATCGAGCCTACGCTGAGTCGCGCGACATCATGGTGCGCGCCGCCCGCGAGTCGACGATTAAGTTCTTCCCCGACCTTCCGGCGCTCATCAACAACGCGGCCTGGACCGAGGCGACGCGGCGACTCGGCGCGATGGCGACCTACGGTCAGGCGTTCCTGGCGGTCGATTGGCTCGTCGAGCAGTACGGCAGTGCGAAGCTCCTGGAATATCTCGGGCGCTTCGCGCTCGACACCGATCCGCGAGAACACTGGCGGACAGTCTTTCCGATTGCCTACCGCCAGTTCGTTGACGAGTTCCGCGCCCGGCTGGAAGGCCTTGGCCGACCTACGCCGCCGGCAGGAGCGGACAGCCCGGCGGCATCGCCGCCTTCTTCTTCTCGATGATCGCGCCGGCATACTTCTCGAGGTAGTGGGTGATCGTCTCGACGCGGATCTTCACCGACCCGGCGGGCTTGGTGAAGTCGAGGTCCTGGAAGGAGAAGAAGAGCGTGCCCGAGCGCTCGACGCCTCTGCTGGACCGGCGTGTAGGTTGGCTGGTCCATGCCACACTCGTAGGACGACATCCGAATCACGCAGTCCTCGCCGAAGGCCCAGTCCATCAGGTCGGCGTCGATCGGGAAGTACTGCCCGTCGCGCTGCCGAGAACGGCCTTGATGTCGCTTAGCCTCTTTAGCCTCGAGCTAGCCTCTCTCGCTACTCGATGCAGCTCAGGCTGTTGAAGCCGTAGTGGTCGTCGTAGCGCCAGGGCGGCGGCAGCGGACCCGACGTAGGGAGCGCGGCGTCCGCGCCGCCGTGCAGGCCGACGGTCGAGCCGCGGCGCACGGTCTTCGTGGGCAGGCCGATCACGCGCGCCACGGCGGGCGCCTCGGGCACGGCCAGCGTGACGTTCTTGAAGAAGCTCGTGCTCACGATGGCGTCGGCCTCGGGCAGGGGCTCGAGCATGGTGGGCGCGCCATCCGTCGCGTCGTCCTCGCTGGTGAGGAAGACGGTCTTGATGCCGAGCCGCTCGCAGGCCTGAATACTGCGCACCACTTCGATGAACTCGTTGCCCCCCGCGTCCCACGTCACTACCGCGCCCTGCGCCCCGAGCTGCTGGGCGAGCTTGGCCGTCTGGTTGGCCATGAGCTGTTTCTCGGTCTGCGTGGTCCACTCCGTGCGGAGCGAGATCACGCCGAGGAAGTTCCAGTCCCGGCCGTGGCGGCGATAGAGGTCTGACAAGAGCGGGTTGTTGGCCACGGTCCACGACATCGCAAAGGCGGTGCGATAGGGCCCCGTGAGCGCGCCGTCCAGGATCTCGTTCGGATGCAGATACCAGGGCGGCGTCAACTGGGTCAGGCCGTAGGTCGCCGTGCAGAACGCGGTAGGGGAGCCCGACATGGCCTGCGGCGAATGCACGCACCAGATGTAGACGACCCTGGGGAGCGCCGGATCCACCGGCGTCAGCTCGAACACCTCGCGCTCTGGCGGTGTGAGGGCGCGCACCGCCTCGCCGAGCTGATCCGAGACCGTGAGCGCCGCCTTGTGCACGGCGTAGTTCTTGACCTCTTCGCTCAGCGTCGCGTCGGGCTCGACCACCAGACAGAGGTTGACGAGCTTGCGGTAGGGATACATCTCGCCGTAGGGCCCGGACATGTCGAGGTAGGTCTCGACGTAGTCGCCGCCGGCGTCGTGCCAGTTGACGCTCGACACCTCGACCACGCCCATGCCGGTGAGGCGATGCGTGCGCCCTTTACCCACCGTGGCGATGTCGCGGCCACAGATACCTGGGTAACAGACGCCTGGGCCCTCCACCTTGACGCGCGGCTCGATCACGTCGCGCACCGGCCAGATCCGCACCGACTCGCCCGGCCGCGCGATCTCGAGCTCGGCCGTGGCGATGCGCGGGTCCTGCCGCACCGCGGCCAGGACGGCCTCGCGGTCCACCGTGAGCCGGCCCGCGTCGTATCGCGTCGTTCTACCCAAGGCGATGTCCGTGACTGGGAAGGTGCCCATCTCAAGACGCATGCGCGGCCTCCTCGGCCTTTCCGGGCGCCATTGGATCGAAGAGCGTCGGCCCGGGCACGGCGATGGTCAGCGTCTGGAGTGCCGTGGTCACGATGCGCATGCCGAAGGCGTAGTCCTTCTCCGGGCTCAGCGTGGGGTCGCCGCAGACGTGCTCGATGCGCGCGCCGCGGATCACCCGGTTCGCCCCCGTCGTGAGCGCGAAGTTGTAGATGGCCGAGATCATCCCCACCGGAATTCCCACCCGCTCGATCTCCTTGGCGATCGTTGCGCCGCAACGATTGCACGTCCCTCAGGTGGCGACGAGCAGCGCGCCGTCGACGCCGCCGGCCTTGAGGTCTGCGGCGATGCTGCGCCCGTGCCCGGCCGACACCGCCACCGGCGTGCTCACGCCGGGCAGTGCGTAGATGTGCTCGTGGACATGCCCAACCTTGCCCTGGCGCTCGAGGTCGCGCAGGAAGGAGAGCGGCAGGATGTAGTTCGGGTTGCTGTTGACGAGGTGATTGAAGTAGCCCGCGTGGTACGCCTCCCAGTCCGCGGGCGAGAGCGACTCGAGCTCGGCCACCGTGTGCCGGTGATAGCGCACGGCATTTGCAGAGACCTGCTTGTCAGGGTTGCCCTTTCGCACGAGGCCGCCGGTCGTGATCATGGCGATGCGGGCGCGCGAAAGGTCGGCGACGGGCGGTGCAGGGGGCACGCGCTCGGGCGCGGCATACGGCACTTCAGACCGATAGGGTCGCCCGTGGAGCTTGTCGAGCAGCATGTCGAGCGCGCGCTGATAGCCCGGGCGCCCGCGGTCGTGGACGCGGCGCATGCCCCGGGGCAGGTAGCCGTCCACCTCGGCCGGCCCCAGCGGTTCTCCTCGGCCCAGCCGCCGCACCAGTGGCGCGAGCGCGTCGAGCGCGGCTTGCATGGACGTCGTCGAAGCGCCGGTGGGCACGATGTAGATCCCGCGCCGGGCGCTCGACGCGCCCGGATTCTCCGGGTGCATCGCCGTGATGGCGGGGATGCCCTGGCCCTGTGCGACCTTGCAGACGAGCGCGCACGCCAGGCCATAGCGTCCCGAGCCGAACGCCGGGCCCGCGACGAGCACATCGGGGCGGAGGCGGTCGAGCTCGCCGGCGATCACACGCGAGGTTTCCTCCGCACGCTCATTGATGAAGTTGTCGCCGCCGACCAGGGTGGCCTCGACGCGCGCGCCGTCGCCCAGCGCCTTCTCGAGGACGCGGCCCGGGCCCACGGCGCCGGCCCGCACCGTCACGCCGACATGCGCCTGGTCCTCGCCGCCGATGCCACCGAAGAACTGGTTCACGTAATGCACGATGCGAAGCGGACCGCTCATGGCGCTATCCCTCCTGCGGACCTCTGGCTATCGGAGCGGATTCTAACGGCAAGCTGGTCCGGTATCCACCCTCAGAGGGTTCGTTGAGTTCGAGCGTCGCGACACGTATCCTCGACGCATGGGCAACACCTGGGGACGCCTCTTCCGCGTGACGACGTGGGGCGAGTCGCACGGTGGCGCCACCGGCGCCGTCGTCGACGGCTGTCCCCCGCGGCTGCCCCTGTCCGAAGCCGACATCCAGCCGGACCTCGACCGCCGCGCACCGGGACAGAGCGCTCTCGTGTCGCAGCGCAAGGAGTCCGACACGGTGCAGATCCTGTCCGGCGTCTTCGAGGGGCAGACGCTCGGCACGCCGATCAGCCTCCTCATTCCGAACGAGGACATGCGGCCCGGCGACTACCGCGAGATCCGCGAGAAGTACCGGCCGAGCCACGCTGACTATACGTACGACGCGAAGTACGGGGTCCGCGACTGGCGCGGCGGCGGCCGGACGAGCGCGCGCGAGACCGCCGGACGCGTGGCCGCCGCCGCCATCGCGCGCAAGCTCCTCGCCGTGCGCTTCAACGTGACGGTCGTGGCCTGGGTCTCGAAGGTCAGCCGGCTCATCGCGGAGTGCGACCGCGAGAAGGTGACCCGCGAGCAGGTCGACGCGACGCCGATCCGCTGCCCTGACCTCACGGTCGCGGAGCGCATGATCGCGGCCGTGGAGGCCGCGCGCAAGGACGGCAACTCGCTCGGCGGCGTCGTCACCTGCGCCGTGCGCGGCTGCCCGGCGGGCTGGGGCGAGCCGGTGTTCGACCGGCTCGAGGCCGACCTCGCCAAGGCCGTGATGAGCCTGCCCGCGAGCAAGGGCTTCGAGATCGGCTCGGGTTTCGCCGGGACCGACCTCACCGGCGCCGAGCACAACGACGAGTTCTACATGGAGGGCGAGCGCATCCGGACCCGCACCAACCGCTCGGGGGGCGTGCAGGGCGGCATCACCAACGGGGAGACGATCTACTTCCGCGTGGCGTTCAAGCCGACGGCCACGATCATGCGCGAGCAGCACACGGTCAACATCTATCGCGAGGAGACGACCATCCAGGGGCGCGGCCGCCACGACCCGTGCGTGCTCCCGCGCGCCGTGCCGATGGTGGAGGCGATGACGGCGCTCGTGCTCGCGGACCACGCCCTGCTCCACCAGGCGGTGACGTAGCCCGCATTCAGCACGGGGTCTCGGCCCGCGCTACTCCCACGCGCGGTTGTCGACGGTGTTCTCGTAGGTCGCGCCGGGCACGGTCATGTTCCACTTCACCGTCCAGCTGTAGGTGTCCTCGAAGCGCTCGCGAGTGTAGGGCTGCGGTGCGGCGTGCAGCAGGCGCCACGTCTGCAGCTCGTGCGGCTCGAGCAGGCCGCCCGTCTCGCGCACCAGGTAGTGAAC
>Ga0209701_10000905_pt1 | contig 18362 bp, 20 predicted proteins | sample CZO8metaG_4_FD_188356 | JGI IMG/M metagenome (GOLD analysis project Ga0209701, IMG submission 188356) | Vadose zone soil microbial communities from the Eel River Critical Zone Observatory, Northern California, USA - CZOApr15con2H3.8 metaG... | ecosystem: Environmental > Terrestrial > Soil >... | reverse complement strand
GGGGTTGGCGTGAGTGGCCCTCGAGGCAGAGGCCCATTGCCCACGGCCCGAAGGCTTTCTTCCCCGAGAGTGTAACATTACTTAATGCGTTTGTATTAGTGAATTGGACTCCTCAAAATCTTTTGCTCGTGAGTGATCATCGATCCTAGCCTCACCCTTGTAAGTTCAACGTTTCCGCGTGTCTCTAATCTGACCGACTAAATCACAATGTCGGCTGGGGAACCAGTCCGGGCCAATGTAAAACAAATCGATGATGTGACCGGATCAGGGTAACCCAGCCGAAGTCAGTTCCGCGTAAAATAGGGCAAATTCATAGGGAAGGCAATAGGCGAGAAGAATCGTGGCTCGTGTTCGTGCATCGTGATCGTCGCGTCAGGGAAAAAAAGATGAAGGGGGAGAGAAGAGTCGCTTGGTGGCACGCTAATACAGAAGGCCCGAGCTCAAATGAGCCGGGCTTTCGATCATCCGTCGCGGCTCCTACCTATTTCGCCGGATAGGCGAGAGGCTGGCCTTTCTCGGTGATCAGAACGACCAGGAGCTTCATTCCGTCAGTCTTGCTCAGGTTCGTCGCCTCGTGTACGTATGAGGGCTTGGCCGGGTCCGACTGAAAATAGATTGCCACGCCTGGCTTCATGTCGACCGGCGGTTTCCCCACCTCTTCCATGACCCCGCGGCCTTCGAGAACATAGATGAATTCTTGCCCGGGGTGATAATGTTTCCCGCTCCTTGCCCCGGGTTTGTACTCGGCAATGAACATCGTCACTTCTTTCTTCGGATCCGCCTCCAAATCCTTCTTAAGAATAGGCGTGCGCGTCAGCCCCTCCTGGGCGCTGATGCTGCGGACCCCAATCGCCGCTCCAGCGATCACCGCTATCAAAATTAGTCCGAGGATTACCTCCGTGCGCTTCATAGATGCCCCCTTTTTGATTAATGATATACTTCCACCTTCTTCTTTGGTCGATGGATCTAACGCAACTACTTAGATCTTTTTCGTATACTTCTGAGGAATTCTAACGGGCGGCGTCCAGAGAATCTCCCCGCAAGCCACCTCTCCGTACCCCACCTGCACGCCGCTTAGGTAGGATTGGATATGAGCGGACGATAGCTACAAAAGCGAAAGTTGTCAACAAAAAATCGGGGCTCTTGTTCGTGAACGAGTACGAAACCCGAGCACGGGGGAGAACATCGCATTCAAGCCCAACGAATCAGCTGGGCCTTTTTCAGCGGTCTGCTACGGTTTCGACTCGGCGAACATGCGCGAGAAGACTTTTTTTGCATTGCCCTCGGTGATCTTGCGGCGCTCTTCGTCAGTAAGCCACTCGATCGACTTGAAGATCGGCACGATGTCCTCGAAATTCCGTCCGGTCTTGGGGTCGATGGCATTGACCGCGCCGAACATCTCTGTGGCGAACAGAACGTTGTCGACGCCGATTCGCTTAATCAAAAGCTCCATCGACTCTTTGTCGTAAATCGCCATATCCCAGTAAACTTTACGCACCGCCTCTTCGAACGGTTCGAGCCCCTCTTTGACGTGCATGCCGCGATGGCGGTTCCATTGGTAGGGGATCGCGCCGCCGCCGTGGGGAATAATGATTTTCAGCTTGGGAAAATCCTTGAAGACGCGCGATTTCAGAAGCTCTACCGCCGCGGAGTGGTGCTGCGCGATGTAATAGGAGTTGGTCAGATGCATTGCCGGATGGAGAGAAGCGCTGGCGTGGATCGTGCACGGAACATCCAACTGCACCATCTTTTCCCATAGCGGATACCACCATTCGCTTCCCAGAGAAGCGGTCAGAGGCTCGCGACCTCCCGCCACGTCGGGATTGATGTTGCAGCCCACGAACCCCAGCTCCTTCACGCAGCGTTCGAGCTCGTCGATCCACTCTTTGGGGCTGACACCCGGCGATTGCGGCAGCTGGCAGACGGGAGAGAGCTTGTCCGGCCAGAGACGGGCCACACGGGCTATGAGATCATTGCAGGCCTCAGTCCAGTAGCGGCTCACGAGCGGCGATCCGAAATGATGTCCCATCGCCGACGCCTGTGGAGAAAAGAGCAGCCGGTCGATCCCCGACTCTTTCATCCGCTTGAACTGCCCCTGCATCGAGCGCTCCAGTTGCTCATCGCTGATCTGCAGTTTGGCCCGCGCCGGCCTGGCGAGATCCGTGATCTGCCGCCCGCGGTAAGACTGCAGCTCCAGAGGGGCGGTAGTGTAGTGGGTGTGAGCGTCAATGATCATAAAATCTCTCTCCTCATTTTTTCATCCTTCATCCCTCATCCTTCACCCTTTAACTAAACGATTGTCACTCTCATGACGGTCTGCTATACAACCTCTCTTGTAAGAAGCCGGCAATCGAAAGGAGCATCGTCTTATGCCAGACATACCGCGCCTCAACGGCGTAATCAAAGCCCTGGAAGAAGGCAGGATCGCCTTCGCCGCCTTTACTCCCGTGGACGTCGAGAGCGCGATCGCCATGGCGAGTTCTCCTTTGGACGGCATCGCGTTCGAAATGGAGCACGCGCCTCTGGACTTTCCCGGTTTGAGACAAGCTCTCCAGTACATGCTCGACCGGCGCCAGATTCTCGCAGGAGGAACGCTCGCGCCTAAAGTCACGCCGATGGTGCGAATTCCGCCCAACGGCGGAGAGATGAATCAGTGGATCGCCAAGCAGGTGCTCGACATCGGCGTCTTCGGGATCATCTTTCCCCATGTCAGCTCGGTCGAAGAGGCCTGGAATGCCGTCGGCGCCTGCCGCTATCCTCGGCTCAAAGAGGCTCCCCTCTACAATCCACCCGGCATCCGCGGCGATGCGCCGGCCCGCGCCGCCCGCTATTGGGGACTCACACAGCAGGAATATTACAGCCGCGCCGACATCTGGCCGCTGGCTGCGCAAGGGGAAATCCTCGTCGTCATCCAGTGCGAAGACACCCGCGCGATCGAAAACCTGCCAAGAATTCTGAAGGAGGTGCCCGGGATCGGCGTTGTCCTCATCGGTGAAGGGGACCTGAGCCAGGAGCTGGGCCATCCCAGAGATTACGACCACCCGGTCGTCGCCGATGCCATCAACTCGATTCTCAAGATATGCAAGGAGCACAACGTGCCCTGCGGCCATCCCCATCCCGACAGCAAAAACATCGAGCGGTTGATTTCCAGCGGCTACCGATTTCTGATGCCGACGGCGGCACGCTCTTTTTCCGTGCTTGAACAGGGGCGCAAGCTTTCCGGAAGAAGCTGACGCAATTCCTACGGATGAACGGCCTCAGTGAACCAGTCGGTGGGGATATCTTTACCCGCGCCAACCTGCTTGGCTTTTTCCACGAGGCGAGCCCCGACGGCGGAAAACTGCATCCCGAAGCCGATCGGGTTGAGAAAACAGCTCACCTGCCGGTCGTCCTTGCGCTTGGGACCGCGGCCAACTGCCAAGTCGCTCAGTTCCGGCAGCGCGTTCCAATCAATTTGAAGATCCGGACGGCCGTAATCGCCATGCTCCATCTCCGGCACCTCTTTCTCCAGCCCGGCCTGCGCGATCCCGATAGCCAGATTGCGATGATGGATCGCCACGATGTCGCACTTCTTCAGAGTCTCTCCGTCGATCTCGCTGTGGCGGATCGTGGAAAGGTGCATGCCGGGTTCCACCCAGTGGGGCAGAAACACTGGACCCATGGAGTTTGTGGCGGCCGCAACGATATGCGAACCCTTGACCGCTTCTTCCGCGCTGTCCACGGGGCGCACTTCAATCTCGAGGGTCTTTTCCATCTCAGCGGCAAAGGCCTTGCGATTGGCGGCGGTGGGGCTGAAGACTTTGATCCGCTGAATTCTTCTTACGGCGCACATGGCCATGAGTTGCGTGCCAGCCTGCCATCCCGATCCTAGTATCCCCACGACAGAAGCATCCGGCCACGCGAGATATTTAGCTCCTAATCCGTTCGTCGCCCCTACGCGCAGCCGCTGCAGGCAGCCGTCGGGAAAGATGGCGAGAGGCTCGCCGGTGCGCGTGCTGAAGAGTAGCACGAGCCCCACGTAGCGGTTGCCCGGCGCAGAAGGGATCTTCACCCGCCGTTGTCCGCCGGCGATTTCAGGCCAGTGGACGATGTCTGAATCTATTCGCACGCTAGCTACCCCGGCCCCCGGCACCGAGCCGCTCATGGTTTTGAACCCGTGCACTGACAACGGCTTCGGTCCCCGCACCAAAAGATCCACCCGCGGGGTGTTCAAGGCCTTCCCTACTCCCAGGTCGCGGTAGGCATTCTCGAGCGAGCTGAGAACATCATCCATGGTCAGCAGCCGGTCTACGTCGTCATTGCTCAAGATGAGAGTCATGTCGCTTTCTCCTTGTGGTCGATTTCTTCCTGCAACAGAAAGAGCCCATTGGAAGGTATGAAACCGACGCCGACCATAACAGAACGCGAGCGAGTAAGACAACTCCGCCGGCGAACCGCCCTGTCCCTGAGGAAAGATGGACTCCGAGTCGTTGGAACTCTCTGCGAGGCTGAGGATAGTTCGACTTTGCTCACTATCCTGAGACTTGTCGAAGGATGAGCAGCATCGATGTCTGATCCGCCACCGTTCTTTGGCGGAGAGTTTCCATGCTGCCCGAGGCGAGCAGCTAAGACTTCCCGCCTCAGCCTGAGACTGATCCGCCTCTGGCAGAGAGGAGGCGCCGAAGCGAAGGGACGCGAAGTTCGCGCGTGACAGTTGGTTCAGCTCTTGCCAAGCTCCCATCCTTTCCACTAATATCCGCCAATCCTCATAGCCGAACATCGGAGAAAGAAGATGAGAATAACTCTCGCGAAAAAGTGGCCCCTCTTCCTTTTCCTGATCCTGTTCATGGCGCTTCCCGTCTCCGCCCCGGCGCAGCAACTCGAGACGGTGATCCTCGGCATTGTTGGGATATCAACCAACTCGATCCATCCCTTCATATCTAAAGACGCGGGTCTCTTTTCAAAGTACGGGATCGAACCCCGTCTGGTCGTCTTTGAAGGAGGTTCTACTCTCGCCCAGGCCGCGATCGCGGGCGAATTGAAGTTCTCTGACACGAGCGGCCCGGTAACCATCGCCTCCCGGTCCGGAGGAGCGGATACGATTATCATCGCAGGCCACATCAACATCCTGCCTTACAGCTTGGTTGCGGCCAAGGGAACCACCCGCTGGGAGCAGCTCAAGGGAAAGAAGATCGCGATCAGCCGTTTCGGTTCCGGCACTGACACAGCCATCCGGCTGGTCTTGACGAAATTCGGGCTCAATCCGGAAAAAGATGTGACCCTGGTGCAGCTCGGAGCCCAGCCGAGCCGCTACGCCGCTCTGGTTGCGGGTTCCATAGACGCCACTCTGGTCGCGCCTCCCTTTGACGTCACAGCGAAGAAGCAGGGCTTTCCCGTCCTCGTCGACATGGCCCCCCTCGGCATTCCCTATGCCCAGCAAGTCCTCGAGACCACAGACCGCACGATCCGGGAACATCCTCAAACCGTGAAGAACCTTCTCAAAGGCTTTATTGCAGGCATACAGTTCGCATTTGCCAATCCCGAACCCACCAAACGGATCATGGCCAAGTATCTAAAGATCACCGACCCCGAGATCCTGCAGCGAACCTACCAGCACTATACGGAAAGCACGGAACGCAAACCCTACCCGAACATGGAGGGCGTGCGCTACGCCGTGGAAGAAGTCGCCAAGCGGATACCGACCGCAAAGGGGAAAAAAGCCGAGGAGTTCGTCAACCTGAGATTCTTGGACGAACTCGAGAAGGAAGGCTTTTTCAAAGAACTCCCAAAATAGACAGACGAACTGGAGTATCTCGAAGGGCCGATGCGTCGGACGAGAAAGTTTAAGCGCACCTCCGAGAGACCATCAGCACTCAGTTGAGCGTGAGACGGCTCTATCGCATCGGACCCGAGGGACGCTCCCAGACCGGCCGATGGCAGATAAGCCTCTTTGCACGGTCTGCTAAAGCACCGCAACCAGTTCGATCTGGAATAACACCTCGCCGCGGACAGGCACCTTGAGGGTATGGCGGGCCGGCCGATTTTTTTCATCGGGGAACATCTTCAGCCACTCCTTATTGATCGAGTCCCTGTAGTGCTCTTCCTTCACGTAGACGGTCATGCGGATGATGTCTTCCGGCGTCCCGCCTGCCAGCTCCATGAAGATTCTGATATTTCGGAACAGCGCCTCCGCCTGCTTGTCCGGGTCCGGCGGCGGGCTTTTGACGTTGGGCTCAAGACCCGAAATCGCCGACGAATAAACGACGTTGCCGATCTTGGCGCCCATGGGGATCGGGTTTTGATGGTGCACGCCTGGGATTTCGATGATCTTTCTTTTCGCCATGCTTCGCTCCTTATTTGCTGATATGCGTATCCTGGCCGAGCACCGGATTGGCAACCGCCGCTTCGAGGGTTTTAATGCCTTTCCATTCGCTGGCGGGACGGACATAACCGTTGGTTCCGACCTGATCCAGCCCCCAATAGATTTCCACACAATGCTTGTCGGGGTCGAGAAACTCCACGGAGATCTGGCATCCCGCCCTGCGGCGGCCGTCGAAGGTGATCGCAACCTTATGCTCGCGCAACCGGTCGCGCACGCGAAAGACTTCCTCGAGCGTCGCAACTTCGAAGGCGATATGATGCAACTCGGCGTGTTTTGACTGCCCCGGGCCGGCGCCGACCAGCGCGATCGCGTGATGGTCCGTGTTGCACCGAAGGAAGGCGAAGCCCCCGGGCTGAAGATCCTCGGTATAGACGTCCGAAACTTTGAATCCCAGCACCTGAGTGTAAAAAGTCACGGAGCGATCGAGGTCGCTCACCATCAAGACGACATGACCGAGCCTCTGAATCTTAAACGGCATTCCCTTTGGCGGCGTCATTTTTCTCAGTTTCTCGACATCCAGAGCCATATCCTTCTCCTTTCGCCACTCCTTGTCTTTCTCTGCGCGCGCGTCATTTCTTGCCCAACAGATTGATAAAGGTGGAATCGATGATCTCGCTCGGCGGGAATTTCTTTTTCACTCTCCCCGTCTCAGCCTCCTGCTCGATGGCAACGGCAATTCCCTTCTCGAGAAGCCGGCCATCCGGCGGGAAGGACTCGCGGTATTCGTCATAGCCCGCGGCGGCTTCCGCCGCCTGCATCTGCACGTACTTTCTCAGCGCCTTGATGCCGTCTTCCCGATTCTCGCGGGTGTGCCTCACCCCTCTCTGGAAGGCCCTCAGGAACTTGGTCACCTGCTCCTTCTCTTTTCCCAACCATGCTTCCCGGCCTATGAACCCCACATTGGACCACTCGGGGTAAATCTCCTTGAGATCGAAGAGGAGGTTGAAGCCGAGCGATTTCGCCCTCTGCGAGACGGGAAACCAGAGCACGGTGGCATCGACAATGCCCGAGGCCAGAGCCGTGAAGCGCGCCGGCGTGGCGCCGATCTGCAACATGGTCACATCCTTGGCATCCACGCCGAACTGGCGAATGCTGGAGCGAGTCAGAAATTCTGAAAGAGAACCAAAGCGGCTGATAGCGAATTTCTTTCCCTTCGCTTCTTTCAGCGATTTAAAGTTGGGACCGCCGTAGAGCTGAAACGGCATCACATTGGATATCGCCCAGAAGTTCTTGATGTCTATCCCGCTCGCCCGTGCGAGCACCGTCTCCGGCACTCCGCCGGCCATGATCTGCACGTCGCCGCCGATCAGAGCCTGGAGGTTGGTCGTGCCCGCATTGAACATGACCACCAGGACATCCAGCCCCTCGTCTTTGAAGAAGCCTTTGTCCTGGGTCACATAGATCGGCAGGAAGGCAACGTTCACCGTCGAAACGCCGACGACGATTTTCGCGTCTGCCGGTTGGATCTGAACCCCACACAAAAGAAGGATCAGTAAGATCGTGAGCCAAACGTTACTTCGATGCATGGGCGCTTGCCTCCTGACCGACCTAAAAATTCACAGGGAACGAGAAGCGGGAATGCACGCAATGCAATTTACCGGATTCTGATTTCATTTCTTGCCCGATTATCATAGAAGGGCATGGAATGATAGGTCAACGGACATTGACAGGGTGCTGACAAATTGCGTAGGCTGTTTCCCAGTCCGAGTTGCGAGGGAGGGAAGACCCATGATGCAAAACCTAAGACTCATTATGCTGCTTGGCGTGGCGGCCATCGCGCTGCAAAGTTGCGTGGTGCAAGAGCGCGATCGGTTCGTCTCTTGCGGAAGAAGCCACCGCCTTCAGATCGTTGACCTGGACGTCGCGCCGGACCCAATCGCGCAACGCCAGCGAATCGATCAATGGCGCGTCAGGCTACGCGCGGACGCGTCTGGTGAATGCCAGACGGTTCTGCGAATTCAGGAGAGCGTCGGCAAGCAGCTTGTGGCCGAAGACCGTGTCTTCCGTCTGCGGCCTGGGATGAATGACATCGTAATGGACCCCGCGGGCGGCTACGGATTCAGCCAGGCCCAGCACTGCTATCAGGTCATTGCCGATATTGAAGGAACGAGGCAAACGATTGACGCGGCCCGCGATTTTTGCGCCCGGCAAAGAGCCGACGGTCGCTGGTCCATGCGTTGATTTGGCTAAAGCCGTAAAGTTCTACTACAGCCCCAACCGGGAGAAGGATTGATCGAGGAGCTTGAGCGCCTGATCCACCTGGTCCTTGGTGACATTGAGAGGCGGGGTGATGCGGATCACGTTGCCCATCAGCCCGCCTTTACCGATTAAAAGTCCGTTCGCTTTGGTCAGCTCGAAGAGCCTCTTGACCGCCTCAGAATCAGGTCGCTTGTTTTCTCCAACAAGCTCGAGTGCCTGCATGAGCCCCATCCCGCGAACATCGCCGATGATAGGATATTTTTGTTTCAGATTAGCCAGTCCTTCTCGCAATCGTTGGCCCATGACGCGGGCATTCTCGACTAAATTCTCTTCTTCAATCACCTGAAGAGTCGCAAGCGCCGCCACGCTGGTGACCGGGTTGCCGCCGAAGGTCGAGATCGTCATCCCTTTCATGCTGCCGGCAATTTCGGGAGTCGCAATCGTCGCGCCGACCGGAACACCGTTGGCCAGCCCCTTGGCGAAGGTCATGATCTCCGGCTCGACGCCCCAATGCTCGATGCCGAACATCTTCCCTCCGGTTCTGCCCCAGGCCGTCTGAACTTCATCGCAGATAAACAGCCCTCCGTACTTGCGCACGATCGAGACGATCTCCTTGAAGTATTCCTTCGGTGGAGTGATGAAACCCCCGACTCCCTGAATCGGCTCGGCGATAAAAGCGGCAATCCGGCCTGAGGTGGTGGTCTGGATCGCCTCTTCGATGTCTTTGGCGCATTTGAGATCGCAGCTCGGATAGGTAAGGTTGAACGGACAGCGGTAACAATAGGCGTTGGGGATGTGATGGACGCCGGCGACCGGGGTCGGCATCAGGCGCCAGGCCGCATGAGCCGTGAGGCTCATCGCCAGATGAGAGCGGCCGCTGTAGCTGTGGCGCAGAGCGATCACGTCCTGACACTTCGTATGCATCTGCGCGACCAAAACCGCCGTCTCGTTCGCCTCGGTGCCGCTGTTGGTGAAGAAAGATTTTTGCAGCTTTCCCGGAGTGATTTGCGCCAGCTTCTCCGCCAGCCGCACGTGCGGCTCGTTCGGATAGAGCGTGGAGATGTGTTGGAGCTTTTGCGTCTGCTCCTCGACAGCCTGCGTCACTTTTTCGTTGCAGTGGCCGACGCTGATGGTAACGATGCCGCCGAAGAAGTCCAGATACTCTTTCCCCTCGATGTCGTAGACGTAAGTCCCCTTCGCATGGTCCACCACCAGAGGCTCCTCATAGTAGTTGGCGATGGCGGGAAAAAGGTACTGCTTATGCTTTTCGATGACCTCTTGTTTCTTCATAGTGATAGATGGGGATTTTAATCTGGATGAAGAGCCCGATTCAAGCCTCGATCGGCTTTTTTCCCGGACCGTAGATGACTTTTCCGGGCCGGGCGCCGGTGTGATGGCCGTTGTCGACCACGACAGTGCCGTTGACCAACACGTAATCGATCCCCTTGGGATACTGCTTCGGATCCTCATACGTCGCCGTGTCGCTTACCCTGTCAGGGTCCAGCACGACAACGTCAGCCCAGTAACCTTCTTTCAGGAGGCCTCGATCTTTAAGAGCTAAGACTTGCGCAGGTAGGGATGTCATTTTACGGATCGCCTCCTCCAAGCTTAGAACATTTTCTTCCCGCACATATCTTCCCAGCACACGAGGGTTGGTGCCGAAGCTGCGCGGGTGAGGCTTGCCCGGATAGTCGAGATTGAGCGCGCTGCCATCGGAGCCGACAGAGACCCAGGGCACCCGCATCACCGTCTTCACATCCTCCTCAGACATGGTGTGGTGCACGCCCAAGATGAAAGCTCCTTCTTCGAAGACCAGATCGAAGCAGGAACTTGCCGGATCCTGTCCCCTAATCTTGGCGATCTCGGCGACGGTCTTTCCTTCGAACGGTTTGAGCGCAGGCGTGTCGAAGCGGGCGGCGGCGATGCCCTCCCAGCCGCCGTGCTCGTTGACGTACTGATCGAACTCGGGGTCTTGCATCACCCGCTCGCGGAACACAGCATTCTTGAACTGCGGTATGGTCTCACTCACGGGCGCATTCTGCACCCAGCGCGGGAAGAGCCGCCGCCAGGGGTGCTGCATCGCCGTGTAGGGATATTGATTCGCGGTGACCTCGAGCCCTTCGCGCCGCGCCTCCTCGATTTGCGCGATCACCTGCCGCACTCTCCCCCAGTTGCTCTTCGCGCGCATCTTCAGGTGATAGATGTGCACGGGAATCTCCGCCTCCCGCGCGACGCGCAGCGCCTTCTCAAGCTCTTCCATGATATCGAAGCCTTCGCTCCCCAGGTGGACTCCGTAATAGCCGCCGTAGCTCCTGGCTACCTTGGCCATACCGACGACCTCCTCCGGAGATTCCGGACCCTTGGCGTGCCAGGCGGCAGTAAGTCCCAGCGCCCCTTCTTCCATCGCCTGCGCCACAAGCCGATTCATCTGCTCCTGCTCCGCGGTTGTGGCCGGCCGCTCTTTGTAGCCGACAACGACCTGCTTGACCTGCTGAGGAGAGACTCCCGAGGCAACATTTATGGAGATGCCTTGCCGCAGCAGACGTTCGAAATATCCGGTAAAGGTCGCCCAGTCCGTCTCGATACCGTTACGCCTCCTGTGCTCGGCGCGATATTCCTCCAATACCGGACCGGCGAGCGGCGCTACAGTTTGGCTCTCGCCGATGATGTCGAGGGTAACGCCCTGACGCACTTTGCTCTCGGCGTTGCCGTCGGCGACGAGCGGCTGATCGCTGTGCGTGTGCATGTCGATAAAACCCGGAGTGACCACGCATCCTTTGGCCGATATAGCGCGCTGCCCCGAGGAAGGGTGGAGCTTGCCGATGTCGGTGATTTTTCCGTCCTTAACTCCCACATCGCCGTAGAACCAGGGGTTTCCTGTGCCGTCGATCAGACGGCCTCCGTGAATCACAATGTCATAGATGGCCATGGACTTCCCCTGCCGTCGTGGCCTATATCACCGGCGGCTCTTAGGGACAAGGTTTCCCAGCCGTCCGAAGATTCAACACCGGCCCTGACGCTGTTGAACGGATTGAACGCTTTGAACGATTGGAACAGTTCCAGCCGTTCAAACTGTTTAAGCCGCAAGGTTGGCCGCAGCCGAAAGCGCTGCCTGAGGGATCATCGCTAAACCTCCCACTTCCCCTTGATCGTCGGGTAATCGAGAGATTTTTTTAGCCGCCTCAAAAAAATGCTACGGGGTATCTCCCTGGCGCCGAGGCTAAGGAGATGGCGAGTCGTGACCTGGGCATCGATCATCTGGAATCCCCAGCTCTTCAGCTGCTCGACCAAAGTCGCCAAGGCCGCTTTGGAGGCATCCGTTTTCAGAAAAAACATCGACTCGGCGAAAAAAGCTCTCCCGAGCGAAACTCCGTAAACACCCCCGACGAGCTTTCCTTCCAACCGGCTCTCCGCGGAATGGGCGAAACCCATCTCGTGGAGACGGATGTAAGCCTTTTGCATTTCCGCCGTGATCCAGGTTCCGCGCTGACCTTGTCGAGCAACCGTGGCGCAGGCGCGAATCACCTGGGGAAAAGCTTGATCCAAGGTAACGGCGAAGGCGCCTTTCCTGAGCGTCTGCCGGAGCCGCCTGGAGATGTGAAACTCGTTGAGATCCAGAACCAGCCTGGGATCCGGCGACCACCAGAGGATCGGCTGTCCCTCCATGTACCAGGGAAAGATTCCCAAGCGATAGGCGAGCAGAAGCCTCTCGCTGCTCAGGTCTCCTCCGACAGCGAGCAGGCCGTCGGGCTCGGCATGATCCGGGGGAGGGAAAATGATTTCTTTGGTCAGTCGGTAGATCGGCATAGATTTTCGGAGAGGATCTTAGCCGCTCTTCCGTCCCTTGCAAAGCTCCACAACCAAGTACTATCCTGAATGCTGAGAGGTTGGAAGATGGCTGTGTTTAGAAGAATCGACCATGTGGCGCTGCACGTGAGCGATTTGGATCGTTCCGTCGCTTTCTACGAAAGACACTTCGGCTTCAAGAAATATTTCCAGAACGCGGCATCGGGAGGAATGCAGATCGCCTATCTGAAGTTGGGAGACACGATTTTGGAGCTGACGCACAGATCCGACGGCTCGATGACGGGCTTTCACTTCTGCCTTGAGACGGACAAGTTCGACGAGGCCGTAGCCGAGTTACAGAAAAAAGGAGTAGAATTGGTGCGGGCGCCCCATGACACCGCGGCGAGAGAGGCAAGAGAGAAGGGATGGCGGCGAGTCGTTTTTCGAGGGCCGGACGGGGAACAAATCGAACTGAGAGGATAAACCAACACATTTTAGAGTTTGGATTTCGGATTTTGGATTCCAATCTAAAATCCAAAATCCAAAATTATTGTGTCGTTTCTGCTTGGTAACGAAAAGCTGGAGGGCTGATAATGTCTGAGAAAGGTACTTCGACCATAGCCGTGGCCTGCCCTTGTTGCGGGGCGACCCTCACTGTCGATCCATCATTGCCCGCTGTCTTGGACCATAAGCTGCCTCCCAAGCCTCAAGTCGTCGCTCAGTTGAAGGACGCCGTCAAACTCGTAAAAGAGGAGGCGACTCGCCGCGACGAGAAGTATCAGCAGATCGCCGAAGCGGAAAAAAACAAATCGAAGGTGTTGGACCGGAAATTCCAGGAACTCCTCAAGAAGGCCAAAGAAGAGCCGATCACAAAACCTATTAAAGATATTGATTTGGACTAGAGCCGACCACAATGGCATTTGATCCGATCCATTGTCAGGAGCCTCCGCGTATTTCTTTGCATACACGCCAGTAGTTACAGCTTTTAAATTTCTATTCAACGAGAATTGAAGCAAATCCTGACCGTTGTGGGGCAGGTCTTAAGGGGACGGCGGTTGCAAATGGCGGTTCAGAAACCCCGCTCCACATAGGTGGCGGACCCCCTTGCTTGCGTAAAGTTCCGGGCTAACTAAACGATAGTTCAAAATCAAATATGTTTGGCTAGAATTTTCTGCTTTGATGTAGGCGCTGGCTCGGCCCTGGAGCTACTTTTCTTTGATTCCGCCCCAGGAGTCCAATGACAAATCTTTACCTTAGAGCGTCCTGCGAACTTTATCTTCTTCCGGCGCATCAGCCCCTTGCGGACACACTCAGGGTTAAACCCTAAGACTTCACAAATATTCTCAAAAGAAAAGAGCCAGCCGCTCTTCTCTTCGAGAATCCACTCTTCCGCCCCTCGAAACATCCTCCTTCCCCTGCCGCCTCGAGCCAAAATAGACTTCTGAAAACACGCAATGGCATCCTCCAAGACTGCCAACATCAGCGTCGTCTCCGGCTCTAGCGGAGTTTTCCTGCGGAAGCTCTCCAGGTACTGAGCTGGGAGAAGAATATCGGGCTGAAATAGAGAAGCTATTTTTTTCCTCTGCGCTGAAGCCTGCCCCATCGTTCATATAGTTAATAACTTGCCTTGTGTGAGAAAAATTCCGAGAAAACCATTTAAAAAATTTCTTCCTGCAGGGAATTTTTTCAAGCCGATTCTTGTCATACAGAACGAAGGCCGATGATCGGCCGGAAAGGAGGTGAGGAAAATGAAAAGTATCCAGTTACTATTATCAGCCCTGCTTTTTACCGGGACTCTAGGTTTAAGCGCCCAGCCTCTATGGGCTCAGGTATTGGCTCAGGGCGTCCTGTCGGTAGTCGCTCTTCCAGCCAGTAACTACTGTCACATGAAGTTTCCAGCGATCCGTGAAGAGACCTTAGGTTGGGATCATCCAGTCCTTAAGGATGCTGACTCTGGCGATATGATCGACTTCTACGGACCGTGTAACCACGATCCTCTGGGAAAGGATGAAATCAAAACCCAAATTGCTCAGCGGAATCGTAGAAAGCTGCCTGAGGACTGATAGTCTCATGACTGAGTTCAAGGGAGGGAGGGTTTATGCCTCTCTCCCGAGGATTTTAGCCACTTGCTTCTGGCAATCTGGCTAAGATCTTTTCCGAAGTCAGAAAATTTGGAGAGTTCGGGAATATTTATTCAAATGGAGCAGTCTTACAGTTTTAAAGGAGACAATCACATGATGACAATACAGAATATGCAAATACGGAAGGACTTATGGCGGCTCTACGCCATGATAGGCGGCCTCCTAACTAGCCTTTTCGCGCTCGCTGCCTGCAGCCAGATGGTTCAGCCGACATCCACCAGCGCGGCGGCCAAGGCCTACGTTGGCAATTTCAAAGACAACACGGTGAGCGTGATCGATACCGGCGCCGGCGCAGTCGTCGCGACGGTGCCGGTTGCCGCAGGGCCGCACGGCATGGCGATAACGCAGGACGGCCGCACCGTCTACGTAAGCGGCGACGGCTCTTCCTCGCTCGACGTCATCGATACGGCCACCGACAAAGTGGTGAAAACGATCAACGTCGGCAAGGCGCCGAACGGCGTGGCGCTCACGCCCGATGATCGGCTGCTGCTGGTCGCGGTCTACGACGAGAACCGTATCGCCTTCATCGATACCTCGACACAGGCCGTGATTGCCACGATGGCGGTGTCCAAGCCGCATACTGTGGCGATCAGCCCCGACGGCAAGCTCGCGTACGTCACAGTGCAGGAACCGGGCCACTTCGGGCTCGCCCTCATCGATCTGGCTACGCGGAGCGTCGTTCGCACCCTGCCGCTCGACAAGACGCCGCGCGACGGAGAGTTCGGTTACGATGGCAAGGTGTTCTACGTTACGCAGGCCGGGGTCAGCTCGGTCCAAGTGCTCGATCCAACCTCCGACAGGATCGTCGCGCAGATTCCAACGGGCGTATCGCCCCATTTCGTTAGCTACCCGCGCGGCTCGGTGGTCGGCATAGTCGTCGTGCAGGGGCCGGGCGAGCTGCTCTTGTTCGACCCGGCGACGAACAAGCCGGCGCGCAGCGTCGCGGTCGGCAAACAGCCGCACTGGGCGACCGCGTCCGGCGACGGTAAAACGGCGTACGTAACCAACGAGGGCTCGAACGATGTCACCGTCGTCGACCTAGCAACCGGCAAGACCCGGACAATCGCGGTCGGCAACGCGCCACGCAAGGTTGTCGTCCAGCGCGCTGCGACGACCGCAAGGAAGGGAAGTTAGGATGACAACCTACCATAGACAAGTTCGCAATAGCTTTTGGAAGCGGTTCGCCGTGGTCGGTGGCCTCTTAACCGGCCTTTTCGCGCTCGGTGTCTGGACGCAAATGGTGCAGCCGGTATTCGCCGCCCCAGCGGCCGCGGTGGAGGGTGGCGCCAAGGTCTCGATCGCTAACTTTGCGTTCACGCCGGCTGAGATCACGATAGCTCCCGGCGAGAGCGTCATTTGGACCAATGACGACGGCGCGCCGCATGGGTTGGCATACCACGACGGCGCAAAGGGCACGGACCTTTTGCTGCCTGGAGCAAGCTTTACCCGTCGGTTCGACCGCCCCGGCACTTACGATTACAACTGCTCGATCCATCCCTACATGACCGGCCGCGTGGTCGTACGCGCCCAATGATGCGTGGAGTTGTACGTAGCGTAGCGGAGGCTAAGGAGGAAGGAGCGCATTATGAAAAACATTTCACGAATTTTAACATTGGCAACATTATTCAGCCTTGCCTATTCTCTTAGCGCGTCTTCGGCAGAACCGCCCAAGGGGCGTTCGATTACGCTAGGTGATCTAACATTCTCGGACCGTGGAACCAAAGACGTGAAGGGCCAAGGCGAGTTGGATTTGGAAGCCGATAACTACTACTTCGAGCCCACCTTTCTCCGCGGCACGCCCGGACAAAAGCTCAAACTGGAAATCGAAAATGATTCGGGAACGCTGCACAACTTCACCATCCCGGAACAACATATAGATGTAGACATCCCGCGGAAGGGAAAAGTGGTGGTTGAAGTCACTTTCCTGTCGTCTGGGATGGTGCGCTTTTTTTGCAAGTTTCACTCGGAGCTGGGCATGAATGGTGAGCTGCTGACCGGAGACGCCACACCGCAGGCCGTCTCCCCCCGGAGCTCTAAATAGAACCGAGTTGGGCTTCAGGCACTGAGCAGGAGAAAGACATAATAGAGGAACTCCCTTTTAAGCGGGATCATCGTGAGTTTGTTAAATCGGGAAGGGAAGAGAACCCCGATCAATGAAACGCGGTGCTCAAGTTTCTGCATTATGGGATTCGAACGGAAGAGAGTATCGCAATGATGAGAGAGAGCAGATGGTTATTTTTGCTCCTTTTCTTTTTTCTGTTTGATTCTGTCAAGGCTCGATCCCAAGAGCCCGCCAGTCATCTTCTCCAGAGGGGTCAGTATATCTTTTCGCTGGCTGGTGGCTGCGCGTGCCACACTGTCCCCAAGGGGGCGCTAAATGTCGGGGCGCGTGAATTCCCTATTCCTATGGCAAAGATCTACTCGACTAACCTTACCGCCGATAAGGAGACGGGTCTGGGAGACTGGTCGGATCAACAGATTCGCGATGCCGTGACCAAGGGGATTAGACCGAACGGCGAGAAACTTCTGCCTGTCATGCCCTACGAGGCTTACTCGGGCATGTCGGAACAAGATCTCGCGGGTCTGATCGCTTACTTGAGGAATTTGAAAGCAGTGCGAAAGGAAACGCCCGCGTTGAAAACCTGGGCTCCCTTTTATCGCGCCGGCGGTACCTTCGTTTGGTTTCAATTCTTCAGCCGCTTTTCCAATTCCCCTGCCAAGGCTCCTCAAAGCGGTATCGAGAGGGGGCGCTACTTGGTAGAGCATGTGGCTCTTTGTATTGATTGCCACACTCCGAGAAATTTTATGGGAGTGCCTAACCGATCACTCTATCTCGCCGGAGCTAAGAAGGGACCTTTGGGTGAGAAGATTCCGAACATCACTCCGGACAAAGAGACCGGCATTGGAGATTGGAGCCGCAAAGATATCGCGGAACTTCTTTTAACCGGGACAAAACCGGATTTAGATAAAGTGGAAGGCCTTATGGCCGAGGTCATCGAGGCGGGCTTCAAGAATATGAAGCGCGAAGACGCGTTGGCGATCGCCGACTACCTCAAATCTGTCCCGCGGATTAAGAATAAGATCCAATGATACGGTTCATCTTTAAGAGATGGTCGAAGGGAACTTACGGGCGCAGGTCCGAATGAGTTATCTCTCGCTTCTGGAATCGTCCCGAAGTACGCGGCCGAGCAGGGATCGCTATGCAAGCGCGGTGATCGCGGAGAGATGACGATGCGCACAGCGCCGACACGGATCCTCATCTTGGGCGGCGGCTTCGGTGGAGTCTACACGGCGCTGACCCTGGAACAGCTCCTACGACACGAGCTCCGACGCGGGGCCGTCGAGCTCGCGCTGGTCAATCGAGAGAACTACATGGTCTTTCAGCCGATGCTCCCGGAAGTGATTTCTGGCAGCATCGGCCTCGTGGACACGATCACCCCAATTCGACGTCTGTGTCCAAACACGAATCTCTACACCCGCCCGATCGAAAAGGTCGACATCCAGCGCAGGCGCGTTCTCACTGCCGCCGGCCTCGGTACGCGGCCTTGTGAGATCGAGTACGACCACCTCGTCATCGCTCTAGGCAACGTCACGAGCCTCGCTGACCTGCCCGGGCTCGCAGAGCACGCGCTCCCTTTCAAGTACTTGGGCGATGCGCTCACCCTGCGGAACCGTGTCATCCACACCCTGGAGGAGGCGGACATCGAGCCCGATCCCCAGGTGCGTCGCGCGCTCCTGACGTTTGTCGTCGCGGGCGGCGGCTTCTCTGGCGTCGAGGTTGTGGCCGAGTTGAACGATTTCGTCCGCGCGGTCGCGCGGAACTTCCGCCACCTCAATGCTGGCGACATCCGTGTCATCCTCGTGCATGCAGGCGA
>Ga0209701_10000897_pt1 | contig 18414 bp, 17 predicted proteins | sample CZO8metaG_4_FD_188356 | JGI IMG/M metagenome (GOLD analysis project Ga0209701, IMG submission 188356) | Vadose zone soil microbial communities from the Eel River Critical Zone Observatory, Northern California, USA - CZOApr15con2H3.8 metaG... | ecosystem: Environmental > Terrestrial > Soil >... | reverse complement strand
CGGCAGGCGGTTCGCCTCCGCGATCACGAGGAAGCGGTCCAGCATCCGGAGGTTGGGCTCGGGGTCCAACGCGGCCGCCACCACCACGACCTGGTCCACATTGGCGGCGATGGGCTGGGCCCGGCGCCCCACCCGCTCCCCCGCGGCGACGCGGCGCGCGAGCATCGAGCGTCGCGGCCGGACCGCCGCGATCGTGGCGGAGCGATCGGCGCGCACCTCGAGCTCCACGACGTCCCCGGCGACCACACGCTCATCGTCTCGGTGCTTGAGCTTGCCCCGGAGCGTGGCGTTGACCTCGCCCTCCGCGGTGTGCACGCGGTAGCTCGACCCCGTCCGTTCGAGGACCACCCCCGTCGTCGTCACCCCCACCCCGCGCCCCCGGCGCCCCCGGGGCCCCCAGCGCCCTTCCCACGGCGCTCGAGCTCGATACAGCGGTCCAGATGCGCCTTCACCTCCGCGAGCGTCAAGGCGGTGAGCGGAGCCAAGGCCGCAGCCGGTGTGGCGCCCCAGGCGAGATAGTCCGTTTCCAGGTGCGCCACTGGGCGGTCGCCCGCGTCAGACCAGCGCACGAACAGCAGCGCGGCCCCGTAGCGGCCTTCGGCATCCGGCGCCTCATCGACGAACGTGCCGACGGAGTACGCCCGGCCGTCCACGCCGCCGAAGGCGGGGGCGCGCTCGTGGACGCGGCGGTAGCCGCCCAGCGTGTCGTCCGTCAGCTCCGCCGTAGTGACTCCTTCAGCACGTTGCCGAGCAGGAACGCCACGTTCGCGGGTCGCTCCGCGAGCCGGCGCATCAAGTAGGGATACCACTGGGTGCCAAATGGGACGTAGACACGCACGTTGTAGCCCTCGCGGCGCAGGCCGACCTGGAGGTCGCGCCGCACGCCGTACAGCATCTGAAACTCGAAGCGGGCGGGTGCCACGCCGCGGTCGCGGGCGAAGGCTTTCGCGTGCTGGATGATTCGCACGTCGTGTGTGGCGATACCAGGGTAGGTGCCCTTCAGGAGCAGCCGCTCGAGACACCGCACGTAGGTGGCGTCCACGTCGCGCTTGTCGGGGAACGCCACCGTGGGCGGCTCCTGATAGGCGCCTTTGCACAGTCGCACGCGCGCGCCGAGCGCGATCAGCTGCTCTAAGTCCTGTTCGGTACGCCGCAGGTAGGACTGCAGCACCACGCCTACCGCGTTCCCGAATTCCGGATAGAACGCCCGCTTGAAGAGCTGCAGGGTGCGCTCGACGTAATCGGACTGCTCCATGTCGATCCGCACGAAGGAGCCGAGCGACTTGGCCTTGGTGATGATGGCGCGCAGGTTTTCGACGCACAGCTCCTCGGCGATGTCGAGCCCCATCTGGGTGAGCTTGACCGAGACGTTGGCGTTGGCGCGGGCCGCCGCGATGCAATCGAGGGCCTCGAGATAGGTGTCCCGAGCCGCATGCGCCTCGGCGGCGTTGTGGACCGATTCGCCCAGCACGTCGAGGCTGGCGCTGATCCCCGCCGCGTTCAGGTCTTTCAGGGCGGCGACCCCGGACGCCACGGTCTCCCCCGCGACGAAGCGCGACGCGAAGCGGCGGGCGAGACCGTTGCCCCGGATGAAGCGGAAGATGCGAGGTTGCTCGCTGAGCCAGAGGAGGCCGGCGCGGAGCATCGTTCAGGTGCTCGGGCGAGAGGGGTGCGGCGTCGGGTGCCCGGCGCCTACGGATAGAACTTGGCGCCGCGTTGCGCCTGCTCGCGCAGCGCCTCCGCGGGCGTGAACCGCGCGCCATAGCGCTCCGCCAACCGCTCGAGCTCGCTCACGATCCGGTCCGCGCCCAGGTCGTCGGCATGGCGGAGCGGACCGCCGCGGAACGGCGGGAACCCGAAGCCGAAGATCGCACCGATGTCACCGTCGCGCGGGCTGCGCACGATTCCCTCCGCCATCGCCCGGGCGGCCTCGTTCAACATCACCAGGACCAGCCGCTGGATGATCTCCGCGGGGCGTGGGCCCCCGTTGGGCTGCGTCCCGATCAGCTCGTACACCGCGGGGTCCACGCCCGCCTTCTTCCCGCCCCCGTACTTGTAGAACCCCCCACCGGCCTTGCGCCCCAACCGGCCGCTCTTCACCATGCCGGCGAACGCCGGGGCCGGCGCGAGCCGCTCGCCAAACGCGGCGTGCATCACGCCCGACACCTTCTCCGCCACGTCCAGCCCCACCTCGTCGAGCAGCGTGATCGGCCCCACCGGGAAGCCGAACTCCACCATCAGCCCGTCCAGCTCTTCGATCGCGACGCCTTCGGCGAGCAGGTGGCCCGCTTCGTTCATGTAGGGGGAGAGGATCCGGTTGATCCAGAACCCGGGCCGGTCCTGGGCGACGATCGCCGTCTTCCCGAGGCGGCGGCCGAAGGCGACCGCCGTACTGACCACGCCGGGCGCGGTGCGGGCCGAGGGAATCACCTCGAGCAGCGGCATGCGGGCGACCGGCGAGAAGAAGTGCATGCCGATCACCTGCTCCGGACGGCTCGCGACCTGGGCGATGTGCTCGATGGGCAGGGTCGACGTGTTGGAGGCGAACACCGTGTGCTCGTGCGTCGCCGCCTCGACCTCGCGCAGCACCTGCTGTTTCACGGCGAGATCTTCGAACACCGCCTCGATCACGAGCTCGGCGTGGCCGAAGCCTGAGTAATCGGCGTTGCCCGAGAGCAGCGCGATGAGCCGGGCGTGCTCGTACTTCGTGAGCCGGCGGCGCGCCAACCGCTCGTCCAGGATCGCGCGCGCGGCGGCGAGCCCCGAGGCGACGCGCGGCAGGTCGGCGTCCTTCATCCGGACGTCGACGCCCGCCTGGAGCACCGCGGTGCCCGCGATCCCCGCGCCCATGAATCCCGCGCCCACGACGCCGAGGCGCTTCACCTCGCGCGGCGGGGGCGGGTTCGGGAGCCCGAAGTCCTTTTTCAGCGCGGTCGTGGCGAAGAAAATCTGCACCAGCTTGCGCGACACATCGGTGACCGCGAGCTGGCCGAACAGCTCGGCCTCGCGCTTCAAGCCCGCCGCCAGGCCGTGGCGCAGGCCGTGCTCCACCGCCTCCAAGGCGGCGAGCGGCGCCGGATAGTTGCCCCGCGTCTGGGCCAGCACTTGCTTGCGGGCGGCGCGGTACACGAGGCGCCGACCCAGCGGGTTGCCGTCGAGCAGCCATCCCACGAACCCGCCCGGACGCCGCCGCCGCGGCCGCCACCCGCCCGCCAGGCGCCGCGCGGCCTGGAGCGTCACGTCTCGCAGGATCGCCGGGTGCACGAGCTCGTCGACGATGCCCAGGCGGAACGCGCGTGACGCCCGCTCGACCTTACCGGTGAGGATCAGGTCGAGCGCCGCGCGGGCCCCGATGAGCCGCGGCAGGCGCTGGCAGCCACCCGCGCCCGGCAGGATGCCGAGCTGCACCTCCGGGAGGCCGAGCTGAGTCTTCGGGTGGTCGGAGGCGACGCGGTAGTGGCAGGCGAGCGCGAATTCGAGCCCGCCCCCGAGGCACGCGCCGTGGATGCCCACCGCGATCGGCTTGGGAAAGCGCGCGACCCGCTCCAAGAGCTCCTGGCCGTCGGCCGAAAGCCGCTCCGCCTCGGCGGCGCTCGTGAGCCGGACGAACTCCTCGATGTCGGCGCCCGCGATGAAATTGTCGGGCTTCCCCGAGAAGAACGCGACCGCCTGGACCGCGCGATCACCCTCGAGCGCGGCGAACGTCGCGTGCACGTCGTCCTTCACCGCGCGGGAGATCTTGTTGACGGACTCGCCCTTCAGATCGAAGGTGACGACGGCCACGCCGTCGGCGAGCTCCCAGGTGAGCGCCGCGCCGGGGCCCATCAGCGGCGCTCCAGCACCATGGCGAAGCCCATGCCCCCCTGCGCGCAGATCGACAGTAAGCCGAACTGCACGTCGCGGCGCGCCAGCTCGTTCGCGAGCGTGGTGACGATCCGCCCGCCCGTGGCTCCGAACGGGTGGCCGATGGCGATCGAGCCCCCCATCACGTTGATGATGTCTTCGTTGATCTCCCAGCCCCGGGCCGCCCAGCCCTGCAGGTTCGAGAGCACCTGGGCCGCGAACGCCTCGTGCACCTCGATCACGCCGAGATCCGCCCAGGCGATCCCGGCGCGCTCGAGCGCCTTGGGAACGGCGAAGATCGGCGCCTGCAAGAGCTGCCAGCCGGGATCGACCGCGGCGACGGCGTAGGAGCGGATGTAGGCGAGCGGCGTGTAGCCCAGCGCGCGCGCGGCCTCCTCGCTCATGAGCAGCACGGCGGACGCCCCGTCGGTCAGGGGAGACGAGTTCGCCGCGGTGACGCTGCCGTAGCGGCGGTCGAACACCGGCTTGAGCTTCGCCATCTGCTCGAGCGAGGTGTCGCGGCGGATCCCGTTGTCTTGGGTGATCACCGCCTGACCCGGACGCGCCGGGAACCAGGGGATGATCTCGGCCGTCAAGCGCTGGTCGTCGGTCCCCTGGGCCGCGAGCTGGTGACTCCGCAGGGCCCACCGGTCCTGCGCCTCGCGCGAGATGTGGTTCTCCTTCGCCATCTTCTCGGCCGATTGCCCCATCGTCTCGCCGGTCGAGGGCTCGGCGATGGCGGGGGACACGGGCACCAAGTCGCGGGGCCGGATGCGGCTGAACGCCCGCACCCGCGCCGCCAGCGACTTCGCCTTGCTCGCCTCGACCAGGATGTCGGCCAGCCGGCGGGAGGCGAGGATCGGAATGTCCGAGAGGGCCTCCACCCCGCCGGCGAGCACGACGTCGGCATGGCCGGAGGCGATTTCGTCGTGGGCATTGGCGACCGCCTGGCCGGACGATGCGCAGGCGCGGTTCAACGAGTAGGCGGGGATCTCCTTCGGGAACTGGGGCAGCAGGCTCACTTCGCGCGCCACGTTCGGCACCAGGGCCGACGGGACCACCTGCCCGAAGATCACCGCGTTCACGGCGGCGCCGTCGAGGTTCGTGCGCTCGATGAGCTCGCGCGCCACCCCGCGGGCGAGGTCCACGGCCCGCACGTCCTTGAGCGCCGTCCCCGCCCTGCAGAACGGCGTGCGGCACCCGGCCACCACCGCGACTCGCCGTCCGTTTCCCACCGGCATTACATTCTCCTCCGCACTAGGAACGAAACCTACCACGGGGCCGCCCGCCGGGCCAAGCCGGAGGACGCCGACGAGCGAAACGGAGTTCTCGCAGCGCACGCGCGCCGCGGCACTCGCCGCGATGGCGGCCGAGCCCGTGGACGTCCTCGTCATCGGGGCCGGCAGCACCGGCGCGGGCGTCGCCCGCGACGCGGCGCTGCGCGGCTTTCGCACGGCCGTCGTGGACAAGGGCGACCTCGCCGGCGGTACCTCGTCGCATTCGTCGCGGCTGATCCACGGCGGGATCCGCTACTTGGAGCAGTACGACTTCCGGCTCGTGCGCGAGGCCTCGCGCGAGCGGCGCGTGCTGCTCACCATCGCCCCGCACCTCGTGCATCCGCTGCCGTTCGTGTTCCCCGTCTACCGGGGCGTCGGCGTGCCGGCGTGGCGCCTGCGCGCCGGCATGTGGCTGTACGACCTGCTCGCGGCTTTCCACAACGTGCGGATGCACCAGTGGCTGGGACCGCAGGCGACCCTCCGGCTCGAGCCCGGCCTGCGCGACAAGGATCTTCAGGGCGCGGCCCTGTACTTCGACGCGCAAACGGACGATGCCCGGCTCGTGATCGCGACACTCCGGAGCGCCGCGCACGCCGGCGCGCTGGTGGCGAGCTACGCCGAAGTGACGGCACTCCAGAAGCCCGACGGCCAGGTGCGCGGCGCGATCGTACGCGATGTCTTGAGCGGCCGGACTCACACGGTGCGCGCGCTCGTCGTGGTGAACGCGACGGGGCCGTGGGTGGACCGGTTGCGCCGCCTCGACACCCCGGCCGCCGAGCCGCTGTTGCGCTTGACGAAGGGCGCGCACGTCGTCGTGCCGCGCCAGCGCGTCGGCCAGACCCGCGCCGTCACCCTCACGTCCCCGCTCGACGGCCGCGTCATGTTCGCGCTGCCGTGGGGCGATCTCAGCTACATCGGCACGACCGATACCGACGAGGACGCCTCGCCGGACGAGGTGCGCGCGACGGGGGCGGACGTGATCTACCTGTTGCGCTCGGCCAACTGGTTCTTCCCCACCGCCCGCCTCTCTCCCCACGATGTGGTCGCCACGTGGGCCGGCCTGCGCCCGCTGTTGCGCCCGGCGCGCGACATCGCCCCGTCGGAAGCGTCGCGTGAGCATCGCGTGGTCGAGAGCGCGGGTGGCCTCGTCACGATCGCCGGGGGCAAGCTCACCACGTATCGGGTGATGGGGCGTGACGTCGTGGATCGGGTCGCCGCGCGCCTGCACGCGCTGGACGGTCGGCCTCGTGCTCCCCGCCCGCCCACGGACCGGGTCGCCCTGCCGGGCGGGGAGACGGCCGACTTGGAGGGGCTCGTGAAAGCCGCGACGGCGCGCGGCGTGCGCGAATCCATTGCCCGCCACCTGGTCGGCGCGTACGGCAGTGAGGCCGCCGCCGTGCTGAATCGGGCGGACCGCGACCGCGGCCTCAGCCAGCCGATCGTCGCGGGCCGACCGGAGCTCTGGGCGGAGGTGGCGCACACGCTGGAGCGCGAGATGGCGTTGCGAGTCTCCGACGTCTTGATCCGCCGGCTCCATCTGTTCTACCTGAGCCGAGACCAGGCGCTCTCCGTCGCGAGCGCCGTCGCCGACCGCATGGCCGAGATCCTCGGCTGGGACGAGGCGCGACGAGCCGAGGAGGTAGCGGGATACGTACAGCAGGTCGAGCGATCCCGCGCCTTCGCCCAGGAGGTGGCGGGGCTCGGTAAACCCTGATAGTATGAGCGGCGCGATGCGTGACCGACATTTCCTCGGACTCGTGGCCGCGCTCGCGTTGGCGTGCGGCCGTCCACCCGAGCCGGCGCGTGGCGGTACCGTCGAAACGGCGCGCCGCGGGCCGCCCGATTCACTCATCCCCGACGGACCGCTCGGGGCCGCCATCCGACGCGGCCGCGCGCTCCTCGCTGCAACCGGCGACAGCTTACCCGCGCATGTCGGCAACAAGCTCCGCTGTGTGAGCTGCCACCTCGACGACGGCCGCCGCGAAAGCGGGACCTGGATCGGCACGTTCGCACGCTACCCGCAGTATCGCGCGCGCAGCGCCGCGGTCGAAACCATCGAGTACCGGGTGAACGACTGCTTCCGCCGCAGCATGAACGGCACGCCGCTCGCGACCGACGGGCCCGACATGCGAGACATCGTGGCGTACCTGTGGTTTCTGTCGCGCGGCGTAGCGGTCGCGCCGCCCGGGTCGTCCGCTCGGCTCGCGAAATGGGCCGCGTTCACGGCCGACACCGCGGACGGTGGGCGCGTCTACGGGACCGCATGCGCCAAGTGCCACGGCCCGGACGGCAGCGGGACCGCCGTGGCGCCGCCCGTGTGGGGGCCTCGGTCCTACAACATCGGCGCCGGGATGACGCGGGTGCGAACCGCCGCGGGCTTCATCCGGGACAACATGCCGTTCGACCAGCCCGGCACCCTGACGGACCAGCAATCCTTCGACGTCGCGGCGTACGTGAACGCGCACCCGCGGCCCGACTATCCCGATAAGGTGAACGACTGGCCGAACGGCGACGCGCCGCCCGACGTCGCCTACCCGACGCGCGCGGCGCCGCGCCAGCGAACGTCGGGGCCCGTGCCCGGACACCTTCCGTAGCACACCTGAGCGTACTCATCACTTCAGAGGAGGCCGTATGCCGGAGCTCACGAACTTCACCACGCATCGCCGCGGATTCCTGGGTCGGGTCGCGGCGGCCGCCGCCGCGTGTAGCCTGGGCGGGCTGGGTAGCCTCGTCGTCCCCGCGGCCGCCGCGGCGCGGGAAACGGGAGCCGCCCGCGACCCCTCCCCGAACCCCGAGTTCGAGGCGTGGCTCGACAAGATCGGCGGGAAGCACAAGATGTTGTTCGACGTGCCGGAGCCGAACGAGGGCTTCGCGTTCGCGTGGGCGCGGGTGTTCCTCGATACGACTAACGAGAACTACGGCACGACCGACGCCCAAAACTCGGTCGTGATCGTGCTGCGGCACTCAGGAATCCCCTACGGGATCCAGACCCCGATGTGGGCGAAGTACAAATTCGGCGCGGCATTCAAGATCGACGACCCCGCGACGAAGAAGCGGGCCGTGCGGCACCCGCTGATCAACTTGAAGCCCGGCGATGTGCCGATTCCGGGGATGGGCGTGGACGAGCTGCTCGCCAAGGGGGTGCTCGTCGGGGTCTGCAACATCGCCCTCACCTTCAACAGCATGCGGCTCGCGAAGGAGACCGGAATGAAAGCGGAGGCGATCAAGAAGGACTGGGTCGCGAACCTGCTCCCGGGCGTGCAGGTGGTCCCCTCGGGCGTCATCGCCGTGAACCGCGGGCAGGAAAAGGGCTGCGCCTATTGTTTCGCGGGGTGAGCAGGCCGCATTCACGCAAAGCGTTTAGGCAGGCGGGAGGGGGAGGAGCGCGGTTCGCTGCGCCCCTCCCCCTCCCCCTCCCCTGCCCACGCTCGGTCCCTGGGCCCCGTTCCGGCTAGCGCCGGCTGCGAGCGTTCCCCAAGAGTCGCAGGATCTCGAGATACAGCCACACGAGCGTCACCATCAAGCCGAACGCCCCGTACCACTCCATGTACTTGGGCGCTCCCGCCTCCACACCGCCCGCGATGAAATCGAAGTCGAGGATCAGGTTCAGGGCCGCGACGACGACGATCACCCCACTCACAACGAGGCTCGCCGTGCCGTTGCCGGACAGGCCCGGCATCGCGACCCGAAAGAACGAAAGCCCCAGGCCGATCAGGTAATACAGGGCGATCGCCCCGGTCGCGGCGACGACTCCCAGTTTGAACTTTTCCGTCGGCTTGATCAGGCCTGAGCGGTACGCGATCAGCATGGCGGCGAGCGTCGCGAAGGTGAGGCCTACGGCCTGCACCACGATCCCGGGGTATTTCGTTTCGAACAGCGCCGACAGCCCGCCCAAGGCCAAGCCCTCGAGCGCCGCGTACACCGGCGCGGTCACGGGCGACCATTCCTTCTTGATGACCGTGGCGATCGCCACGACCAGCCCGCCGATCGCGCCGAGCCAGATCCACGGGGTGACAACCGAGGAGTCGAACGCGGTGCGGACCTGGCTCCAGACCCAGGTCGCCGGTACCACGACGAGGAACAGCAGGAACGCCGTCTTGTTCACGGTGCCCTCGAGCGTCATCGGCGGCGCGCTGGGATCGCGCCGGGTGTCCGTAAACGCGTTAGCGCGGAGGGCGGGATTCGAGGTGCGGAACAACGCCATATGCTTCCCTTTCAGTTACGAGTGCGCAAGATCAATCGTAAATCTAATCGGTTGCTGCCCTCGACGATTCAGCTCCAGCCGCGCAGCCCGCGGATAAAGTCGTGGAGCACGAGGAACTTCTCGAACACCGGCACCCCTTTGCGCTTGCGGCCGAATTCGGCGAACAGCTCGCGCAGCCGGCCCCGCCGCGCGACGTAGAAGCGGAACGTCTCGGCGAAATCCTCCTGCGGGTGCGTCGCCGCGTACGCGGTGACGTAGTTCGGGAGCGTCGTGGTCACGCCGCGGCGCTCGAAATCCACCCACTTCGAGTCCGCGACCCGGTACGCCTTGCGCACCTCGCCGAACGCGCGCCGGAACCGGCCCGTGCGCGTGAAGGCCCAATTGTGAAACAGGAACGAGTGCCCCAGCTCGTGCAGGATCAGCCCCGTGAGCAGGTTCCACGAGATCTCGTCGCGCCACCGCTTGCCGGTCACGTAGCGGCGCTCAATCTCGATGATCTTGGGCGTGCGGTGCGTGACGCCGGAGACCCCGGGCCGGAGCAGCACGCGGTAGTTCCACTGCTTGATGCGCCCCACCACGAGCAGCTGCCGTACGCGGCGCAGCGCCTGGCGGATGAGGTCGCGCCCCGTGGCATCTTCGCCGCACCAGGGGCACACCTCCATCCAGTCGTTCACGCCCTTGCTGCAATGCGGGCAGATGTTCTGGAACACCCCCTCGTAGCGCCACTTCTGGGGCCGGCCACACCAGGGGCAGGACCGCATCGGGTACATCACCCCGCCGCCGCACCCCCACTGGCAGCGCCGGTGGTAGGCGAACCCCTTGGGGGCCTTGAGGGGCTCGGCGCTCGAGTCCTGGTCGGCGATGTCGCGGCCGCACCAGGGGCAGAACGCGAAGCTGTCCGACACCATCCAGCGGCAGTAGTAGCACTCGGCGCCGGTTCGCTTCGTGGTGTCACGCCACTCGAGCCGCCGCCCGCAGTTCGAGCAGTACGCCCAGAAGGGCTCGAGTTCGGCCGCGCAGGTGGGGCAGCGCAGCTCGGGGGTCGGCACTTCGCGCCTACGCGAGGTCACGCCGGAGCGCCTCGTCCACGATCCGCTGGATGAAGGCCGGATAGCTGAGGCCCGCCTTCGCGGCGGCGTCCGCCATCTCGTTCTCCTGGGCGAGAAACGGGTTGGGGTTCACCTCGAGCACGTACACGGCGTCATCGTGCGTGAGCCGCAGATCGACCCGCCCGTAGTCCTGGAGCCCCAGGGCGTGAAACGCCGTCGTGCAGACGTGCGCGATCTGCGCCGTCACCTCGGCGGACAACCCTTTCGCGAACACGTTCCTGATCTTCTTGCGCTTGCGGTATTCCTCGTCCCACTTGGCCTTGTAGGTCGCGATGCGGTGCTCGCCGTCCGATTCCCCAAAGGTCAGCTCCACGATGGGCAGTACCTGGGGTGGGTCGTTGCCGACGAGCCCAACGTAGAGTTCCCGGCCCTCGATCAGCTCCTCGACGATCGCCGCCTGGTGGAACTTCTCGTGGATGAACCGCGCCCGCGCTGCGAGCTCCTCGTCGTCCTTCACGACCGAGGCCTGCGCGATGCCCACCGACGCGTCCTCGAGCAGCGGCTTGACGATCAGCGGGAACCGCAGCTCCGAGGGGCAGACCGGCTCCTCGCCGGGGCGGAACTCCGCGAACACCGGCACCCGGATGCCCTCGTGGACCAGGATCTTCTTCGTCAGCGACTTGTTGCGGGCGACGAGCAGCCCGGTCGGCGAGGAGCCGGTGTAGCGGTAGCCGTGCATCTCGAGCACGGTCGCGAACGCGTACTCGTGGCGGGCGCGGCCCCGGAACGCTTCGCAGCCGTTGAACACGAGCTTGGGCTGGAACGCCGCGAGCCGCTCGAGCACCGGCGCGAGCTCGGCGGCGACCCCGACCATCAGGACGTCGTGCTCCTGGGCGAGCAGCGCCCGGGCCACGTCGTACTCCGCTTCTTCGGCCTTCGCCGCCAGCTCTCGTTTGTAGTCGGCATCCTCCCACTCGGGGTGGACCGTATCGAACGCGACGGCGACCTTCATGCGAGTCGGGCCCGCGCCATGTCGCGCCGCACCGTCGTCAGCGCGATGAGGATCACGAGCCCGCCGACCGCCCCGGCCGTCGGCAGGAGCAGCATCGCCGGCCGCAGCCCGACGCGATCCGACAGATAGCCGATCAAGGGTGGCGCGATGGCGTCCCCGGCGAGGTGCGAGAACAGCACGAAGGCGCCGAGTACGGAGGCCCGCACCGTCGGCGGCACGACGTCGAGGAGCACGGCGGAGAGCGGCCCGTTGTACCAGGAGTAAAGGAAGAACGTCCCGAACAAGAGGGGCACGAACAACCGAAGGTCGTCGATCAAGAGCAGCGCCGCGCACACGGGCCCGCCCAGCACGAAGCCGGCGCCCGACACGACCACCCGGCCCCCACTCCAGCGCCCCAGCAGCCAGTCCCCCACCCGGCCGCCGAACAACGCCCCCAAGCCACCCCCCGCGAGCCCCCACAGCCCGAACTGACGCCCCACGGCGGCGACCGAGAGGCCGTGGGTGCGCTCCACGAAGCTCGGCGCCCACGCGATGAGCCCGTTGACGGCAAACGTGACCAGTGCCCCGCCCATGAACATCCAGGCCAGGGTCGGCGTGCGCAGCACCGTGCCCGCAGCCCGCAAGAATTCGCCGAACGCCGTGGCCGCGACCTCACCCGCCTCGCTCGTGCCGCGCACGGCGACCGGCACGAGCCGCACCACGGTCCACACGACGCCGACGCTGACGCACGCGGCGAAGGCAGCCGTGTCGAGCCCGCTCGGGAGGCCCGGCACGGCGGCGAACACGCCGCTCAGGCCCGCGCCCGCGAGCGTGAGCCAGATCAGCGGTTTGCCGAGTTGGCGCGCCTGGCCGAGGCGGGCGCGGCCGCGCGCGTACCAGCTTTCCACCGTGGCGCGGATCGTCGGCGGGGGCCGCCGCCGCGGTTCGCGCAGCCGGGACGCGAGCAGCGCGAGCAGGAAGCCCGGGATCCCGAGCGCTACGAACGCGAACCGCCAGCCGTGCCGCTCCGCCAACACGCCACCGAGCCAGATCCCGAGCACGCCGCCGAACGCCATCCCGACCGAGTAGATCCCGATCGCGAACGCGCGGCGCCGCCCGCGGAACAGTTCCGCGATCAGCGCCTGGGCCGCGGGTCCGTAGCCCGCCTCCCCGACGCCCACGAGCGAGCGGCACGCCAGGAGCTGCCAGAAGTGGCGCACCGTCGCCCCCAAGACGGTGAACACGCTCCACAGCCCGACACCGAACGCGATCACGGCGCGCCGCGACTTCAAGTCCCCCACGACGCCGAGCGGCAGCGCCGCGAGCGAGAGGACGATGACGTAGGCAGATCCGAGCCAGCCGAGCTGCTGGTCGGAGAGGACGAGCTCGCGCTTGATCGGCTCGAACAGGGCGAACACGACGTTGCGGTCGATGTAGTTGAGGAGGTTGATGAGCGTGAGCAACCCCAGGGCGTAGGCCGCGTACGCCCGGGTGGGGGCGAGGATCGCGGGGGCGACGCGCCTAGGGTCTGCGGTCGACAGTCGTCGCCTCCGCCCGCCGGTCGCGGTCCGCCTTCGCCTCCTGATAGGCCGCCGTGAGCTGGCGCATCAGCTGCTCCCGTCGGTCGTACAGCCGCTTCAGCGGCCGCGGCTTGCGCTTGGCCAGCGCGTAGGCGGCGAGGATCGGGAAACCGATGGTGTTGTCCATGTAGCAGACGACGGTCCCGGGGAGCTGGTCGGGGTCGACCTTGCCCCAGCTCACCGCTTCGGCGGGCGTCGCCCCCGACAGCCCGCCCGTGTCGGCGCGGGCGTCGGTGATCTGCAGGTAGTAGTCGTGCCCCTTCTCGCTGATCCCCAACACCTCCTGAATCTGCGGCTCCGTCTGCAGCACGAAGTTCTTGGGGCTGCCACCGCCGATGATCAGGACGCCGCTCTTGCCGCCGTGGGTCTTCGCCTCGAAGACGATCGCGGCGGTCTCGTTCACGTCGGCGCTCGGGTCGAGGCGCAGCCGGGATCCGCTGAGCGCCTGCTCGGCGACGTTCATCCCAATCGAGGAATCGCCGGGCGACGACGTGTAGATCGGCAAGCCGCACTGATGCGCCACACCGAGCAGCGATTTCCGGGACAGGCCGAGCGCCTGCTCGCGCGCACGCACGTAGCCGCCTAGCAGGTAGTGGTACTCGGCGGTGCTCATGGGGCGCTGGAATTCGGGACGGGCGGAGACTTCCCGGATGTAGGCGTCGGTCGAGAGCAGCACCTCGTAATCGAAGAAGATGTCGTAGATGCGGACGATCCCTTCCGCCCGCAGCTCCACGTCGTCGGCGAAGGGCGTGCCGCGGTGCATCGCGAGCCCCAGGCCGAAATGGGCGTCGTGGTACAGGTTCGCTCCGGTGGAGACGATCCAGTCAATGAACCCCGCCTCCACGAGCGGGATCATCGTGGACATGCCGAGCCCCGCAGGCGTCATCGCCCCCGTCAGGCTCATGCCCACGGTGACGTCATCCGCGAGCATCCGCTCGCTGAACAGCCGGCACCCCTCGGCGAGGCGCCCAGCGTTGTAGGCGAGGAACGCGTTGTCGACGAGCTCGGGCACCGTCTCCCGGCCCGTAATCGGCTTGGGGTCGATGCGCTGGCCGCGCAGGAAGTCCTTGCGGCTCACGGACGACGCCTCATGGGGTATCCGTGTCGACCGGGGGAGAGGCCTGGGTGCGGCGCTCGCGCGCCTGCCGAATGATGGCGACCGCCTCCGCTGGACTGTCGGTGACGGTGAACAGCTGCAGATCGGTGGTCGCGATCTTGCCCTCGCCCGCCACGCGATCCCGTAGCCAGTCCACGAGGCCCTGCCAGTAGGCCCGGCCGAACAGGATCACGGGGAAATGCTTCACCTTGCCGGTCTGGATCAGGGTGAGCGCCTCGAACAGCTCGTCCATCGTGCCGTAGCCGCCGGGGAAGACGACGAACGCGGTCGAGTACTTCACGAACATCGTCTTGCGGACGAAGAAGTAGCGGAAATCGATCGCCCGCTCCACGTAGGGGTTGAGGCCCTGCTCGAACGGCAGCTCGATGTTGCAGCCGATCGAGAGGCCGTTGCCCTCCTGGCAGCCGCGGTTCGCCGCCTCCATGATCCCCGGGCCGCCGCCGGTGATGATCGGGAAGCCCTCCTGGGCGAGCATGCGCGCCGTCTCGACGGCTTGCTCGTAGGCGGGATCGTCGGGCGGCGTGCGGGCCGAGCCGAACACGGTCACGGCGCTGTAGACGTCTGACAACGTGTCGAACCCCTCGACGAATTCCCCCATGATGCGCAGGACGCGCCACGAGTCCGTCTTGGTGAAGGCGCGGCGCTCGCGCGGGCCTTGCGCGAGAAACCGCTCGTCTTCAGTGACCGGTTTGCGGTGCGAGCTGCTCAAGCGCTGAGACATGGTCGTCCTGCAGGTTGTAAAAGAAGGGAGAGAGGCGGACGTGACCGGGCCGCGCGTCGGCGACGATGTCGGCGGCCGCGAGCTGACGCACCAGCCCCGCCGGGTCGGGGGCGGGTAGCATTACGATCGCCGAGCGCTCGGCGGCCCGGGCCGCCACCTTGGGCCGGAACCCGCGCTCCCGAGCCCGCGCGATCAGATCCTCGGTGAGGGCCGCGCTCACCGCGCGGATCGCCGGGATGCCGATCTCCTCGATGTAGTCGAGACCGCCGTGCTGGGCATGCACCGCCGCCAACGCCGGTGTGCCGAGCTCGAAGCGCCGGGCGTCGTCGTGCCGCTCGAGCACCCGGGAGTCGAAGGCGAACTGGTCCTTGTGGCCGAACCAGCCCGCGATCTGCGGCGCGAGCCGCCGGGCGAGCTCCGGCCGGACGTAGAGAAACACAATCCCCGGCCCGCCGAGCAACCACTTCAGCCCGCCCGCGGTGAGAAAATCGACGCCCGCCGCCGTCGCGTCCACCGGCAGCTGACCGACCGACTGGTAGGCGTCGATCAAGCAGAGCGCGCCCTTGGCGTGCGCCGCCGCCGCCACGGCGGCGATGTCCTGGATCGCGCCGCTCGTGAAGTACACGTGCGACGTAGCGACCAGCGCCGTGCGCTCGTCCACGGCACGCGCGATCGCCTCGACTGGCACCGAGACCTGGTCGGAGCTCTCGACCACCACGACCTCCACGCCGCGCGGCCGCTTCGCGAGCCACTGGTATGCCACCGTCGGGAAATCGAGCGATGTGATGACTACACGCGGCCGGCGCGCGTAGTCCAAGGCCTCCGCCACAGCCGAAATCGCGACCGAGATGCTCGGCGCCAGCGCCACGGCCGCGGGCGGGGCATTCACGAGCCGGGCGTAGCGCGCGCGCAGGTCCGCGAGTGCCGTCCACCACACGTCGTACCAGGCGGACGCCCCGCGTTGCTGCCAGACGTCGAGGAATTCGGTGACGCGCCGGCGCGTGCGCTCGCCGAGCGCACCGAGCGAACAGGTGTTCAGGTAGGTCTTGTCCCGGAAGATCGGGAACTCACTCCGATACCGGGCGAGCGGGTGAGCCCCGGCGTGCGTGCCCGCGTCGAGGCCGCTGGCGAGCGTCATAGGCGGTCAATATACAGGAGGAAGCCGCCCAGGCGCGTCCATCACGGGCGCGCGGCGCCCGGCGGGTAGGGCCCTCGATACGCGAGATCTCGCACCGCGTGTGCAAACAGCGTCTTGCCTGACGCAAGATCGGCGACCCTTACGACGGACGGCGTATACCACACGAGAAGATGATCCCAGATGAGGAAGGGCGCCGGCCAAGAGTCGATAACGAGGTGGCCGAGCCTCTTCCCCGTCGCGGCGTCGAAGGCTGTCACGTCGTACCTCTCCTTGTCGTAGTAGGCAACGAGGACGTGATGGCGGTCGACCGACACCTCCGGGTTCCAGAACTGCGTTGGCCGCTTGGCCAGAATCACGTCCGGCAGGGTTTCTCGCCCTCTCGCGCGTCGCAGCAAGATGATGTACGAGTTGTGGCGTATGGGCTTGGCAACCGTCACACGAACCCCGCCCGTCTGGAACGGCTCCCACACGGACCCGCCGCGCCCGTCACTCTTTTCGGCCAGGAACCGCTCTGGGAACACCTCGGTGGTGGGGACGAGCGTCGCTCTGGCCAGGTCCACTTCGACCGCCCCCCTGACCACTTGGCCGCCTCGCGCCGGGTGAGCAACCGGCGAGACATCACGCGTCTCTGCCTTCCAGAGAAGGAAATCGCGGTCGCGCCTGACGCACCCGTACAGCTCGAACGACGTCCGCAGATCCTGTTCCAACACAACCCTCCACCCATTGACCTCCAAGTCCGGGAGCTGAGACCTGACGTCTCCGGTACGCGTGTCGAGCACGAAGAGCCGTCCGGCGGTCCTCCCGGGAAGCGGAGGAGCCACCGCCAAGAGCTCGTTAGCGCGTGCTAGTAGCGGCGCGGCGGCATGGTCGCTGTGCCAGAGCAGCGTACCAGTCCGGAGGTCGACGGCGTCAATGCCCGTGGTCTGGTTCATGACGTAGAGCACAGCTGGCGTGGTGCGTTGGACAATCACGCCGATCGACAGCGTCTGCGACTCGGGCTCGGCGGCCGGCGGCGGTGATTGAGCAGTCGTTGCGCCGGATGCGAAGATCAGCGCGACCGAGATCAGCGAGATGTGTTTCCTCGACATGCGGCCTCTTTGCGCCCGAGCAAGGCGCGAGTGGGACAGACGGATCTTAGCACGATTGGCGCTGCTGTTTAACTCGGTGCCGCGCCAGCGACTCCCACCGTTCGTTCCCCCCAGCGCCTTTTTTCAGGAGGAAGAGGGCGCGGGCCACATCTCGCGAGTAGATTCCCCGCATGCCGTCGCTCGCCCGTTGGCCGGCGCTCGCCGCGCGCCTCGCCGTGCGGGGCCTCGTGAACCCGCGCCTGGCGCTGGACCTCGTGCGCCTCGCCTGGAGTTTCCGCGCGCGCGCGTGGTACCGACGCCCGCCGTTCCTGCCGCTGCCGCCGCGCGACTACGTCGCGTGGCGCATGTTCACGGCGTACGGCGACGAACACGCCGTACCGCCAATCGAGGACGTGGTGCGGTTCGCTCGCTGGCGGCGGGAAACGCTGCACCTCTAAATGAGCGACGGCGCGCAGCACGAGCGGGCGGCCAGCGCCCAGAGCAGCGCCCGAGTGAAGCAGCGAGCGCTCGAGCTCGGGTTCGACGCAGTGGGGATCGCGCCGCTCGAGCGCAACGCCCACGCCGCGGAACTCGACCGCTGGCTCGCGGCCGGCTACGCGGGGACGATGGCCTACCTCCATCGCCAGGCAGCCGCGCGAAAAGACCCAGGCCGCATCATGCCCACGGCACGGGCCGCCGTGGTCACGCTCACGAACTACTTCCACGGCTGGCCCGACCCCGCGCCGGCGCGCGTCGCGCAGTACGCCCGCTCGGGTGACTACCATGAGGTCCTCGGGCGGCGGCTCGAGCGGCTCGCCGCCGCGCTGGCGGAGATCGTGCCCGACACGGCGACGCGCTGCTACGTGGACGCCGGACCCGTCCCGGAGCGCGAGCTGGCGCAGCGCGCCGGACTCGGCTGGACGGGGAAGAACATGATGCTGATCCACCCCCGGATCGGCTCGTTCACATTCATCGGCGTGCTCCTCACCGATGCCGACCTCGCTCCCGATCTGCCCTTCGAAGCCGACCGCTGCGGCAGCTGCCGCCGCTGTCTCGACGCGTGCCCCACCGCGGCGTTCGTCGGGCCGCGCCTGCTCGATGCGCGGCGCTGTATCTCCTACCTCACGATCGAGCACCGGGAGGCGTTCAGGGACGGCGAGCGCGAGCTCGTCGGCGACTGGCTGTTCGGCTGCGACGAGTGCCAGGACGTGTGCCCGTGGAACGTGAAGTTCGCGGCGGCGACCGCCGACCCGGAGCTCGCGGTGCGCCCAGAGCTCGCGGCGCCCGATCTCGCCGCGTTGCTCGCGGGCACCCCGGAGGCCTTCGAGCGGCGGTTCGGCGACACTCCATTCGAGCGGCCCGGCGTCGCCGGGATGCGGCGTAACGCCGCCGCCGTCCTCGCGAACACGGGCGCCCCGCCGTCGTGA
>Ga0209701_10000896_pt1 | contig 18421 bp, 15 predicted proteins | sample CZO8metaG_4_FD_188356 | JGI IMG/M metagenome (GOLD analysis project Ga0209701, IMG submission 188356) | Vadose zone soil microbial communities from the Eel River Critical Zone Observatory, Northern California, USA - CZOApr15con2H3.8 metaG... | ecosystem: Environmental > Terrestrial > Soil >... | reverse complement strand
TATTCGACCCAGTCCTCCGGCGCGTGGCTGATCCATAGGCGAGCCTCGCCGCGTTCCTTCATATCCTTGAGACGCTTGATCGAGGCGCTCGCGTCGGCCTGATCGTAATCGCTATCCATCGCGGCAAGCGAATCGAGTTGCGGCCGGACGTGGATGGTATCGCCGGTGAGCACGATGCTCTCGTTCTTGAGCCGCACCAACAGCGAGCATTCGCCGGGCGTATGGCCGGTGGTCTTGAGGACCGTGAGGCTGCCGTCGCCGAAGATGTCGGTGTCGCCGGTGAGTTCCTTCCAGTCGAAGGCGCGCGTCGGCAGGAGGTCGTTCAGGATGAAGCCGTTGCGCGCCTTGCGGTCGGGCCAGTACGCGTACGGCAGTTCGCCCTTCATGATCAGGAACTGCGCCTGCGGGAACAGCGCGAGTCCGCCCGAATGGTCGAGGTGCAGATGCGAAGCGACGACGTACTTGACGTCGCTCGGCTTATATCCGTGCAGCTTGACCTGCTCGTCGACGACCTGTTCGTGCGTGAAGCGGATATTCTTGAGGAACTTCGTCGCCCGTCCCCAATAGCCTTCCGGGTCGACCACGACCTGCGGATTGCATCCGGTGTCGAACAGCACAAGTCCCTTGGGATGTTCGACGAGGAAGCTCGGGATCGGAATGTCGAGGACGATGTCCCGCCCGCCCATCATCAGTTGCGACTCCATCATGCTGATCGTGGCGCCGGTGAGGGCAATGAGTTTATTGGCCGTGGCGAGGCTCATAGGCGACTCCTCCTGATGGCGCCATAGTGGAACGCGCGCACTTTCAGCGTCAAGCGCCGCGACGCTATGCTCTCGGGTAATGAGCGCGGACGCGGAAGACGGTCGCTTCGAGCAAGGCCTTGCGCTGTTCAACGCGGGCCGATTCTTCGAATGCCATGAAGTGTGGGAGGAAGTTTGGAAGCGGAGCAGCGGCGGCGAAAAACTTTTCTACCAGGGATTGATACAGGCGGCGGTCGCTCTGTTCCATGCCGAACGCGGCAATATGCGCGGCGCGGCGTCGACTTGGGCGAAGGCGCGGCAGAAACTCGAGCCGTTGCCGTCTGAGCATATGGGACTGGCGCTGGGCGAGTTCAGAGCGTCGCTGGAGGAGTTCTTCGCATCGGTGAGCAAGGGCGAATTCAAGGCGGCTCGACCGAAGCTTCGTCTGGTCGCTTTGGGCACTCAGTAATCACGTGACGACCTAACTTCCGTCCCCTTCCCTAAAGGGAAGGGGAGCAAGTTAACTGGGGCTTAATGCGAGACCGATACAAACCTAGAAGGGGATGTCCTCGTCGTCCATCGGAGTGGGAGCGTTCGCGGCGAAATCTGACGGCGCTTCGTCCTGAGCGCCCGGGGCACCCGCGCGTCCGCCCAGGAATTGCACGGTCTGCGCCACGATCTCCGTAGTGTAACGCTTGCCGCTGCCGTCCTTGGCGTCGTACTGGCGCGTCGTGATGCGGCCCTCGATGTAGACCTGCCGCCCTTTCTTGAGGTACTGGGCGCAGACCTCCGCGAGCTTGCCCCATGCGACGATGCGATGCCATTCGGTGCGCTCCTGGCGCGTACCGCTGCGGTCGGTGAAGTTCTCGGTGGTAGCAATCGTGAAGTTGGCGACACTTTGGCCCGACGGGAGGTAGCGGACTTCAGGGTCGCGGCCCAGGTTGCCAACCAGAATCGCCTTATTTACCGACATGCTATTGCTACCTCTGTCCAAAAACGTAGACCCCACGGGGATGCGGCGCAAGCCACCCAGGGCGAAGCTGTTGATAAGTACCTGGGCCGTGCGGCTTCGAGTTCCAGCTTTTGTGACGAGTGCCCACTTTATATAATCTGTATGCTCGTCCGCGGGGTGGTGGCAGGTTGAGAGGTTGATGGCTGCTTCGAATTCGAATCCCGTCAGAATTGTACCGCTCGGCGGTCTCGGCGAAATTGGCCTGAATCTTTTGGTGATCGAGTGCGGCCAGAGCGCCATTGTGATCGACGCCGGCGTGATGTTCCCCGAGGAACGCGCATTCGGCGGCGGCCTCCTGATACCCGAGCTCACCTATGTGGAAGAGGCCCGCCTCAAAATTGAGGGCGTCATCCTCACCCATGCGCACGAGGACCATATCGGCGCGTTGCCGTACCTGCTGAAGCGCTTTCCGGTCCCCGTGTATGGCAGCGAGATAACGCTCGCGTTCACGCGCCGTAACCTGATCGAAGACGAGTTTACGGGCGCCGATCTGCGAAAGATCTCGCCGGGGATGGTTCTCAGTCTGGGGCCGTTTGAGATCGAGCCGATTCGCGTAACCCATTCGACGCCCGACTCGCTCGCGCTGGCGATTCGCACGCCGGCGGGCGTGATTGTTCACAGTGGCGATTTCAAGATCGATCCGGCCCCGGTCGACGGCGTCATGTTCGATACAGAGCGCTTCGCACGTCTCGGCGCCGAGGGCGTCGAACTTCTGCTCTCGGACTCGACCAACGTCGAGCGCACCGGCCGGACCGGCTCGGAGAGTTCGCTCAAGCCGATACTGAGAGAGCTCATCTCGCGCACTCGCGGCAAGTTTTTCCTGTCGTCGTTCTCGTCGCATCTCCATCGCATGCGCCAGGTGACCGAGGCTGCGCGCGACGCGGGACGTTACGTCGTGCCGCTGGGACGCCGGATGGCGGAGAGCGTGCGCCTTGGGATGGAGACCGGGCAGCTAAACTTTCCGGCCGGCACGTTTATCGATCGCGCCGAGGCTGATTTTCTCGAGCCGCACAAACTGGCCTTCCTTGCGAGCGGGAGCCAGGGTGAACCGCTTTCGGCGCTGGCGCGGCTCGCGACCGATACGCATCCGCAGATCCGCGTCGAGGAGAACGATGTCGTAGTACTGTCCTCGCGCTTTATCCCCGGGAACGAACGCACGATAAACACGCTGGTGAATCATCTGTATAAGCGCGGCGCCGAAGTCTTCTATGATGCGGTCGCGCCGGTGCATGTCTCAGGTCATGCGAGCCGCGACGAACTCGCCGAGATGATCGGACTGGTGCGGCCGAAGTGCTTCGTACCGATTCACGGCGAGTACCGCCATTTGAGCCGTCACGTCGCCCTCGCGATCGAGGCGGGGATTCCGGAGCGCAACTGCTTCCTGCTCGAGGATGGCGACACGATTATCATGGATGGCGGCGAAATCAGGCGCGGGCGCGTCGTCGAGCACGGGCGGCTGATGGCTGACGGCGACGAGCTGGGCGACCCCGACCTGTTACGCGAGCGCCGCGCGCTTGCCCATGACGGTACGGTGATCGCAATCCTGGCGATCTCGGCGAAGACCGGCAAAATCGTCGCCGGCCCGGATTTGCTTTCGCGCGGGGTGGCGAACGGCGACGGTACGTCGGCCCATCTTGCGCGTGCGAAAGCCGAGCTTACGGGCCGCATCAACCGGCTCATCAAGGCCGACGGCGCCAACGAGGCGCAACTCAAGGAAGAGATGGTTCGCGCCCTGCGCCATTACTTCAGCGATGTCATCGGCAAACGGCCGATAATCATTCCCTACGTCATGGAGGTTTAGGCCTTATCGCGCGCCAGCCGAAAGTCCCGCCGATCGAACTGGTATCGGCCGTCGAAGAGCCGCGCCGCCATGGCCGCATCGCGCGCGAGTTCGCCGCGCTGGCGCTGATGGCGTTTGCCGCCTTCGCGATCCTGAGTCTCGGATGCGTCGATCTCGAGTATCATCCCAATCTCGGCGGTCCGCTCGGCGTCGCGCTGGCCGAATCCGCACGCTACTGGTTCGGCTATCAATCCTACGCATTGGCGATACTGGCCGGATGGTTTGCCTTGCGGATATGGAGCGGCGCGGGATTGTGGACCCTGGCGTGCGACGCGGCGGGCGGATTCGCCGTGATCGTCGCGCTCAGTTCCGCGGTAGGTCTTTTGGAGGCTCCGGGTTTTGACGCGGGCGGCGAGGCCGGCGCCACGGTCGCCGGCCTGCTCAGGACCTGGCTAAACCTCGGCGGCGGTTTGCTCGCCGTGATGCTCGCGCTGGTCGGTGGGCTCGCGCTGATGCTGCGGCGGGCGCCGACCGACCTGGCGGCGGCGCTCGCGGGCGCCGCGCGCCTCGGTCGCGGCAGTACGTCCGGCAGCGAGACTTCGGCCGGTGTCGACAGCCTTCTACTCAACCGGGAAGCGGCAGGCGCTGCGGGAGAAACGCCGGTGCCCGGCGTGACCACAGCCGGTAGTGACATGCCACTTGTGCGCAAGGCCGAAGTTACAAAGCCCTACGCGCGCGAAAAAACACCGGGTAAGGAGCCGCGCGTCAAAGGCTCGTATCGCCTGCCGCCGACATCGCTACTCGATACGCCGCCGTCGGAGCATGCGCAGATCGACGAGGCGGCGCTCGAGCGCAGCGCGCGCGTGCTCGAACAGAAGCTCGCGGACTTCGGCGTGCAGGGACAGGTCGTCGAGGTCCAGCCCGGGCCGGTCGTGACGATGTACAAGCTCGAGCCCGGATCGGGAATCAAGGTCAGCCAAATCGTGAACCTGGCCGACGACCTCTCGATGGCGTTGCGGGCGGCCTCGGTCCGAATCCAGGCGCCGGTGCCGGGCGAGGCAGTGGTCGGGATCGAGGTGCCGAATCGCAAGCGCGAGAAGGTTTACATCCGCGAGATTCTCGAGGCCGAGGAGTTCTCCGCGGCGCAGAGCCAGCTTATGATCGCGCTCGGCAAGGATATCTCGGGGCGCCCGATGGCGGCCGACCTCGCGACGATGCCGCATCTGCTGATCGCGGGAGCGACCGGCACCGGCAAGTCGGTCTCGATTCATACGATGATCTCGTCGGTGCTCTTCAACGCCACCGCCGACGACGTACGCTTCATTCTTATCGACCCCAAGATGCTCGAACTTTCGGTCTACGAGGGGATCCCGCATCTGCTCGTGCCGGTCGTGGTCGACCCGGAGAAGGCCGCGGCGGCGTTGTTGTGGGCGACGCAAGAGATGGAGCGGCGTTACCGGATGATGCGTGACCTGGGCGTGCGCAATATCGACGGCTACAACCGTGCACTCGGTTCCAACGGGCTGGTCGAGCTCAAGGCGGGCAATCTCGTTGCCGAGGGCGAGCCAGCGGACGAGGGCGCGGACTTGAGTCCGATGACGCATCGGCGGCTGCCCAAAATCGTGATCGTAATCGATGAACTCGCCGACCTGCTGCTGAGCGAAGGCAAGACGGTCGAGCGCGATATCACGCGGCTTGCGCAAAAGGCGCGCGCCGCCGGTATCCATCTGATTCTCGCGACCCAGCGGCCGTCGGTCGACGTTATCACCGGGCTTATCAAGGCGAACCTTCCAGCGCGAATCTCGTTCCAGGTGACATCGCGCGTCGATTCGCGCACGATTCTCGATTCGATCGGCGCGGAGCGTCTGCTCGGAGCGGGCGATATGCTCTTCATGCCGCCCGGAACCGCCAAGCTGCGCCGCCTGCACGGACCGTTCGTGTCCGAGACGGAGATTCGCCGCGTCGCCGATTTCCTGCGCGCTCAAGGCTCACCCGAATATCAGATGGAAATCCTCGAAACGACCGCGCCCGGCGAGGGAGATATCGACGGCCCCGGCGGCCAGAGGGATGAGTTTTACGACGAAGCCGTGCGTATAGTGTTGGAGACCGGGCAGGCGTCGATCTCGATGATCCAGCGCCGGCTCAGGATTGGCTATAACCGCGCCGCGCGGATGGTCGACGAGATGGAGCACGAGGGTATCGTGATGCCGGCAGACGGCGGGCGTCCACGCGAAGTGAGGCTGCGGGGCGCCAGTTGAAATGTCTCTCGTCCGGATTCGTCTAATTATTTAAGTGTGAATGCGAATCGAAATAGGCTGTTTCACTAGACATTCGGTCTAGACAGCCACAGACGATATGGGCGGCAGGCTAGCTGAATGTCGACCGAAATGAATAGGCTTGGCGTCGTGCGAGCCACATCCAGGAATGCGCCAGGCGGCGCCGCTGTCATTTTTTCAACAGCTTTTATAGCGCTAGCGTTCGTTCTCTTTGTGGGTCGATGCGGGCATGCCGCTGGAAGCCCTCCCTCCAGCCTCAAATCGACGCTTTCACGCCTCCAGCGCCATTACCAGGAAACCGACTCCTTCCGCGCGAAGTTCAAGGAAACGGTTACCCGGGCCGGCGGGATCCCGCAGCTTCGTGAAGGCACAATCGCATACCGTAAGCCGGGCCGGATGCGCTGGGAGTTTACCGGCGACCAGCCCGAGACGGTGGTGAGCGACGGCACTACGATTTATGATTACGACCCTGGACTGAACCAAGTCGTCGAGACGCCGCTGAAACAGGCCTTCAAGACTCAGGCGGCGGCGGCTTTTATCCTCGGCGTCGGCAACGTCCAACGCGATTTTAGTGCTTCGTCGCCGCCCTCGTCACCCAAAGATAGTCTAATCTATCTCCTGCTCACGCCTAAACGTGGCGGGGACAAGGTCGCACTCGGGCTCGACCCGCATACGTACAATATCGTTGCACTCGCGCTTACCGACTCGCTGGGTAATACGACCGCACTCAGTTTCAGCGACATCCAAACCAATCTGCCGCTGGCGTCGTCGATGTTCGCGTTCAAGGTGCCGAACGGGGCGGATATCGTCGGCGCGCAGGTGCCGCAAGGAACAAAAGCACCAAATTAGCGGCGCGAACGCTATTGTTTACGACCCCCTGATTGCACCACGCGCGGCCAGCGAGTAGACATATATGCCCTTAGTGCGTGGGAGCCGGCATGGAAAAGGTCCATCTGCTCAGCTTGGGCTGTCCCAAAAATCTTGCAGATAGTGAGCTAATGCTCGGAGCCCTGAAGCGGGCTGGATTCGAGATCACGACCGACCCCGATGACGCCCAGGTCCTGGTCGTCAACACGTGCGCCTTTATCGAGGCGGCCAAGAAGGAATCGATCGACGCGATCCTGGAAGCGACGACTATAAAAAAGCGCGCGGCGGGCCGGCGATTGGTGGTCGCGGGATGCCTCTCGCAGCGTTACGGCGCCGAATTGCGCGAAGAACTGCCCGAGGTGGATATCTTCGTCGGCACCGGCAATTTCCTCGAGCTGCCAGAATTATTGCGGCGCACCGAAAGACCGGAGCTGCGCCCGATTCCCTATACCGGCGCGGCTCATATCCTGCCCTCCGCCGACGCACCGCGAATCACGACCGGCGACTTCTTCACGTCCTATTTGAAGATTTCCGAGGGCTGCAACCATAAGTGCGCCTTCTGCATTATTCCCAAGATACGCGGGCCGCATGAAAGCCGTCCGCCGGCAGATGTAGTCGCCGAGGCCCGGACGCTCGCGGCGCAAGGCGTGCGCGAGTTGAACCTTATCGCGCAGGACCTGACCGCCTACGGACGCGACGTCAACCCGCCGACCTCGCTGGCAGCGTTGCTCAAAATGCTCGCCGAAGTGGACGGCGTCCGCTGGATTCGGCTGTTGTACTGTTATCCGAACTTCGTGACCGACGAATTGCTCGACACCATCGCGTCCCTTGACACAGTGGTTAAATATATCGACATGCCGCTGCAGCATGCCGACGACGAGATGTTGCGCGCGATGAGGCGGGAGCGTTCGGGCGCGGCGCTGAGAAAGATCCTCGAGCGAATCCGCCGGCGCGTGCCGGGCGTTGCGCTTCGCACTTCATTTATCGTCGGGTTCCCGGGTGAGACCGACGCGGCATTTGCCCGGCTGCTCGATTTCGTTCGCGAGGAGCAATTCGACCGGGTCGGAGTGTTCACCTATTCGCGCGAGGAGAATACCGCCGCGTACGACATGCCGGGGCAGGTGCCCGAACGGGTCAAGCGCGCACGGCGGGCGGCGCTGATGGAGACGCAGGCGGAAATTTCACTGCGAAAGAATCGCGGCCTGCTTGGCCGCGAGTTAGAGGTCCTGGTTGAGGGTCCTCTGCCCGGGCGCGCCACGCGGTTGCGCGGGCGAACGTCCGGCCAGGCGCCCGAAATCGACGGGATGGTAATTCTCAAGGGCGAGGCCCAGCCCGGTGAGTTTGTGCGCGCCCGTATCGATCGGGCGCTCAGCTATGACCTGGGTGGCGAGGTAACGGGGGAGATTGTTTAACGGGAAAGGGTGGCGAGCTATGCCGAAGAAATCGACGGCGGCAAACAGAAAGAAGTTCCTGGCCGACCTTCGCGAGCATCTACTCGACATGAAGGCCAAGCTCCTTGCCGAAATCGAGTCGGAACTAAAGGCCGAGCGGGAGGGGAACAAGGACGAGGGCATGGACACCTATGACCTCGCCTCGGAGGAGCGTGATCGCGAGATCAGCTTCATCCTGTCGGATCGCGAGCGCGTCAAGATCAAGCAGATCGACGACGCCCTCGAACGGATGGACGAAGGCTCGTACGGCATCTGCGAATCCTGCGGACTCGAGATCGGCGAGGAACGGCTCCAGGCAATGCCGTTCACGCGGCTGTGCCGCGATTGCCAGCAGGACCAGGAGCGCGAGGCCAAGTCGCAGCGCCGTTACGACGACGAGCGCAATACCTATCGCAAGATCGGTTCGACCGACGCCGACGAGGAACCATCCAGCTAGTTTCAAGCGGCGTGCTCCGTTGTCGCACGCCGTGCGAATGCCTTGCCGCGCCGAACCGGCACGAAGCCCGAGAATGGATGGCGTCGGCTGAAAGGGCGATGCGGCACGCGCTGCAAACCGGGTCGGGGCTACTGGTTCCCGATGTGACAGACGCCGAAAGGCGGCAATGTGTCTTTACGCGCGGCGCGCAACAAGGCATCTTAAATAGAAGACACCCGCATCCGAACGCCCGTGGTTTGATATACGATAGGGCCCGCACGATGCGCGACAACGGCGCATCGCTTGAAAAAAGTATTTGATGAGAATTTTCGGAGAAGTCGAGTTTGAGGCTGAACGGTCCGAGCCGCAGGTTAGCGAAGCGCTGGCGCGGACGCGCGAAAACCTCGCTTCTGTAAAGGCGATGGTCGCGATCGCGAGCGCGCGAGGCGGCGTCGGCAAGAGCACGATCGCGGTCAACGTCGCGGCGGCGTTGACGCTGAACCGCCGCAAGGTTGGGATCGTCGACGCGGATCTCAATTCCCCGAGTATCGTCGCGATGCTGGGGATGAAGCCAAACAAAAGATTTGCCGCTTCTGAGGCGATGGAGCCGGGAGCCGGACCGATGGGCCTGAGGGTGGCGGCGAGCAACCTGCTGGCCGATGGCGAGCCGCCGCCGGTAAGTTTTCTCGACGAGGAAGCGCCCCCCGCTGCAACCAACGGGCGCGGGCCGGTCGAACTGAGCTACACCGGCACGTTAAGGCGGATTCTCCAGCAAACTCATTTTGGTTCGCTCGACCTGCTCCTGATCGATCTGGCGCCGGGACTGGAACAGTTGCACCGCATCTCGAAGATCGTGTCGCTGACCGGAGTAGTAATCGTGAGCCAGCCCTCGGAGCTTTCAGTGCGAGCTATCCGAAGCGTACTCGAAATCGCCGAACATACCTCGACCGCGGTTATCGGGATCGTCGAGAACATGGTGGGTTTCAACTGCGGCGGATGCCACGCCGTGCGGCCGCTCATGCCGCAGGGCGACCTTGCAAGCGTCGCGCGTGAGGCAGGCGCTCCAATCCTGGCGCGGCTGCCGTTCGACCCCCGGCTGGCCGAGGCCTGCGACCATGGCGTCATGTTCGTCAAGGAATACCCCGACACGCCGCTGGCGAAGCAGTTGGCCGCACTCGCGCAGGCGCTCGACGTTTCGCATGCGAGCCCGTCAACAGCGACCTCCGCGGTCTGAATCCTTCGTGCGGAATCAGGTTTACGCTACCGCCGATTTGATGATGGCTCCGGCAGGCTCGCGAGGCGCGAATGCTCGAACATGCCGGCGCCTTCGAGCGTACCGAAGCGGTAAACCGCGAAGCCGAGCGAGGTCCAAATTCGCACACCGCCGGGTCCCGGACGCGACAGCGTCATGAAGGTTTCGGGCCGTCCCACCAGGGCGTCGAATTCCTGCTCGCGGATCGTAAAATGTGCGGCAATTCGTTCGGGCGGATTCTTTGGCGATGGGACATCGAGATCGAATCTGGCCAAATCACATTCCGAAACTTGACCGTCGACGACAAGCCGTGCCGTCTGATGCGGCGCCACGCCGTCGAGCGTGACGACGCGCGCTTCGAGCGCGGTGTGCGATTCCCGCTCACGAAAACACGCCCACACCATTCGGCGCGAGTCGAATCGATGCGGTCCGAGACCGCTGAACGAAACACCGACACGTGCGACCGCGTCGAGCGTCTGTCTGCGTCCGTCCAGCGCGATCATCCCATGTAAACGGCCGAAGGCAGCGGTCGCCGGCAAGTTTTGCGCGATCCCATCTCCGGCCGCGGCGTCGGCCGCGCCGGTTGCGGCCTGCTCGAGTCTCGCGAACAGATCGGCGAACCTGCTCGAACCGGCGCACAGCTCGAGCGCGGCGGAGACTTCCATCGAATCGTCGAGCCTGCCGGCGGCGAGCGCCCGCTCGACGCTCATGTAGGCGGTGCCATCGTTGACGACCACCGCCGGTCCGCGAAACTCGAGTCCGCCCTCGCGCGCATCCATGCCGAGGCTCAGCGGTCCCAACGCGATTTTTTCGCCACTTAGATGGGCACGGCCTTCGGCGGTGAACATCGCGACGCAGCGGCCGCCGAACATGACCATGATTCGTCCGCCGGCGGCGCCGGGTCCAAAGTCGAAGCTGACCATCCCACCGATCCGCAGGGCCGGATCGAAAAATTCAATGCCCGCCCGAATCGGCGTTCCGGACGACGCTTTCGCAGCACCCGGTTTGCGCGCAATTCGCGGCGGCGACTCGCGAATGATCGGAATTGCCGTCGCGCCGGCGGATTTACCGTTGGCGCCGCGCGAAAAAATCTTGCTTAGCGCGTCGATATTGCGCGCGCGTAATGCGCCGGGCAGCCGCAACGTGACCGACATTTCGAGCTGAAGCGCGTCGATTTCGCCGCGCGACGCCATCGCAGCGAGTGCCCGCAGCGCGGGAAGCGCGTTGGTCTCGTGACGCGCGGTGAAGGCCTGGAGCAGGTTTTGACGATCGCCACCCGGATAGCGCATCCCGAAGCTCGGGATGATGCCGGTTTCGCGCAGGCGTTCCGACAGTTCGCGCACCGGCCCGTTTATGAAACTGTCGCTTGCCGAGACATGGGCGCCCGCGGGCGGGAGCAGTTTGCCGTTCACCTGCCTGAGGCCGAGTCCGAAATCGATGCGCGGCTCGATGATGTTCCAGCCATGAATCAGGAGCACGGTCGCGTGGCCGTGGCGCGCAATGATTCGGCCGACGCGCTCGGCGATTAATTCGAGGATCCACGGCGCATGCGCGAGCACCTGTGAGAGCCGGTTGCAGTCGAGTTCGTTGCGATCCATCCCGGCGTTCACGAGCGCGGCCGCGTCGAGACGGCGGGCGAGTTCACGCGTTATCGCGGCGGTTTCGAGGTCGTTGACCTTGGGATTCAACGTCGCATGCGCGGCCCGGCCGGCGCGGCCGCCGTGCGGCGCGATCAACAACAGCGGCGCGTCGCCGTCGCTGATTTCGAGCCACGGCTGCCGTGCGATGTTATGAGATTCGTCTGCCATTGGCGGCCCGAAGCGTTCGTCGCGCTGCCACGCGCGCGGGATGAGCATGGAGCACGAACGACATTACGAAATAGTAGGCGACGAAGCCGAGCGAGATGTAAAGCAGGATCGGGTTGTGCGCCGGCAGCATCGGCAGCATCGCAACCGTCGCAACCGCCCATATCACCGCTAGTGTGAGTGTCAGCGGGCGCATCAGCTCGGTGCGGTTCGGGTAGATGTATTTGATCGGCACGAACACCATCACGCCCAGTATCGCCAACACGGCCGCATTTACGATCGGCTGGAAGCCGAGGCAGAACAAATATAGCGCCACGAGATTCCAGTACGACGGAAATCCGCGAAAGTAATTGTCCTCGGTCTTGGCGTCGGTCCGGCAAAAGCCGTACGCACTTGCAACCATCAGGAACGCCGCCAGCGCGAGCCCGCCGGCGCCGCGCGGGACGATTCCCGCACGGAGCATGAGAAAGACCGGGGCTGCGACATACGTGAGGTAGTCTACCACGTTGTCGAGCAACGCGCCGTCGAGCATCGGGATTCGCTCGCGTATGCGGACTTTGCGTGCGAGCGGACCGTCGCTCGAATCGATCGCGACCGCGACCGCCATTACGATGAACGCGGCGCGAAACTCGTCGTGGGCGATATAATTGAGCGCGAGCAGACCGGCGACCGCGCCGAGCGCAGTGTAGAGATGCACCGCCCATGCACATCCCTTGAGAAATTTCTCACTCGGCATCGCTTGCCAGAAAAACGGCTTTTACTTGCCAACCTCGGGTTTCAGATCACGCGGCCCGAAGTGTTCTTCGAGCACCGTCATGAAGGGACCGCATGCGCGCCGCTTTTTCACGTGCGCGAGCGCTTCGTTGAGCGACATTCCGCAATTTGCGCGCAGGTACGCGATCGCGAGCGTCGGCGCGCGATTCAATCCGGCGTTGCAATGGAGATAAACGCGTTCGTCGCTCCGCAGCAACGCTTCGAGCGCTGCCAGCGCCACCGGAAGCCGTTGCAACATGTCGTCGGCGCTGCCGTCGTGGATGGGCGTATGGACCAGCTTGACGCCGTAGTGAGTGCAGACCTCGCGGAGCTCGGCAATCTCAACCCCGTTAATTCGCAGGTCGACGTCGTCCTGGAGGTTGTGAACGGCGGTGACGCGATGCTCGTCCTTGAGCCAGGGAATGTCGACGCGGCGCGGGTACTCGCCGACCAGCAGATGCTCGGTGAGTTCGCTCACGGAGGGCCGCCCGTTGCCGCGGGTCGGCCGGGCCTCGTCTTCGGGTCTTCGGCTGAACCAGTCTACCATGGTGTGAAATCTATGCAGGAAAGCGCGCAGTGCCAAGCCCCGCTCGCCTCACTTCATAGCGCTGTGTGCTTTTCACCCGCGAACCGCGATTCCAACTCGGCAAACGTAATCAGCTCGACGCCCTGCGTCTGCCATTGATCGCGATACGACGCACCGTCGGCGCCGATATCCGCAATCGCATCGACGACCACGTGGAGCTTCGGTCCGAACTTGAGGAGACCGTGGACGGCGTCCCGGACGCATACCTCCGTATAGACGCCATAGACGACAACGTCGGCGTACCTCTTGAGCAATCGCGCGAGAATCTTTTCCGCGTTGTGATTTCCGGCAAAGACGTCAAAAAGCTGCTTCTCGAAAACCAATTCGCCCTGATGCTCAAGCAGCGCCTCGATCTCAGTCGCGCCTAGTTCGCGGCTTTCGATAAACAGGGGATTAAGCGGCGCCGTCCCATCGATCTTTTTCTGCCCCGGCGTCGCATCCATACAATGATCGGGATAGTCGCCGCCGTTGCGGGTGAGTTCGCGATCGCCGGGGAAATGGCGGTCGGTCGAAGCGACGATGCGAATTCCCAGGCGGCGCGCAAGATTCGTCACCGACGCGAGTCTAGGGATGATCCGATCCGTCCCCGCGATGCATAACTTGCCACCAGGCAGGATGAAATCGCATTGCGTATCGACGTCGTAGAAGAGGGTCGTTTCGGGCCGCATGGTTGCCTCCGAAGTCCCCCACCTATCCTTTGATCACTGCGACGGGTCGTAGTCGCGCGACGCGGTCGCTGATTCCCGCCGCCTCCATCACTTTTACCACGTCGGCAACGTCCTTGTATGCGTCCGGCATCTCCTCCGCGATCGTCGCGCGTCCCCGTGCGCGAATCGTCACGCCCAGCTCGGCTAATTCAGCGACAAGGTTCCGTCCGCGGCCTTCCTTCTTGGCCTTCGCGCGGCTCATCACGCGGCCCGCACCATGGCACGTCGAGCCGAACGTCTCTTCCATCGCGCCCACCTTGCCGATCAGCAGGAACGAGTAGCGTCCCATGTCACCGGGGATCAGGACCGGCTGTCCAATCGCACGCACCGCCGCTGGCAACGCCGGATGTCCCGGCCCGAACGCACGCGTCGCGCCCTTGCGATGAACGCATAGCCGGCGGCGCACGCCATCCACCGTGTGCTCCTCGAATTTCGCGATATTGTGGCAGACGTCGTAGACAAGTCCGAAGCCAAGCTCGCGCTCGCTCAGGCCGAGCGTCTCCATGAAGGCGCGCTCGGCGAGATGCATCATGATTTGCCGGTTACACCATGCGAAATTCGCCGCCGCCGCCATCGCGCCGAGGTACGCCTGACCCTCGTCCGAGCGAATCGGCACCGAAGCGAGTTGCCGATCCGGCAGCTTGATCGCGTAGCGACCCATCGCAGTGCCGATGAGCTTCAGGTAGTCGTCGCAGGTCTGATGGCCGAGCCCACGCGAGCCTGAGTGGATTATTACGGTGACCTGGCCGAGTTCGACGCCGAGCGCGCGCGCCGCCTCTTCCGAATAAATCTGATCGACGCGCCCGACTTCGAGAAAATGATTTCCCGAGCCGAGCGTGCCGAGTTGCTTGCGGCCGCGATTGTAAGCGTGATCGGTGACGGCATCCGGATCGGCCATCGCGAGGCAGCCGTTTTCTTCGGTATGGTCGAGGTCGGCCGGGCTCGCATAGCCCTCGCGCGCGGCCCATCGGGCGCCATCGCGCACGAGCCGCTTGAGTTCCCCGATGTTGAGCGAAGGAATCGCGCCCTCCGAGCCGACGCCGGCGGGGACGGCCGCAAAGAGCGCATCGGCCAACTGCTCAACCCGGTCCTCGATGTCATCGTAACGGAGCTTCGTGCGGATGAGCCGGACGCCGCAGTTGATGTCGTAGCCGACGCCACCGGGTGAAATCACACCGTCGTCAGCGTCGGTCGCGGCGACGCCTCCGATTGGAAAGCCGTAACCCCAATGGATATCGGGCATCGCGAGCGAGTAGCCCGCGATTCCGGGCAGGCAGGCGACGTTGGCAACCTGCTCGAGGGCCGGGTCGTCGCGGATATCGTCGAGGATGCGCTTGCTCGCGTAGATTCGCCCGGGTACGCGCATCGCACCACTCATAGGGATCTCCCACAGGTAATCGTGTATTCGCTTCAGTTCCATCCGCCTATGAGTTGTCTCTTTCGAGCTTGTGGTCATGGGAAGTCACGGCCGTGGCGAGATGCGAAAACGAAGAACATATTATCACCAACACCCCGGCGGCATGTTCATCGCGATCGGCACGTGATGCGCGTCATTGCGGTTTGTTTGCAGCGGTGGCGCCGAGTTGCTCTGATTTAGCGCGCAGGTCGGCGATCAGCTTGTCGTAGCCATCATTATTGATCACGCGGTTGAACTGATTGCGGTAATTCGCCATCACGCTTATCGCGTCGAGCGTGATGTCGTAGACGCGCCAGCCGTCTTCATCTTTTTTTAGCAGATAATCAACCTGGATCGGGTCGGGATGCTCTTTCAGCGCGACGGTGCTGTACACCCGCGCGTAATCCGGCCCGTCGTATGATTCGCGGACGAACTGGATTTTGGCGCTTTTGACCTCATCCTGGACCTTCTCGACGCTGTAATCCTTAACCTTGCTGAGGTAGACCTCCTCGATAAAGGTCGTGAAGAGCGGCACGAATTCGTTTCTCTGCGCGGGAGTGAGCTCGCGCCAATGTGGGCCCAGCGCCGATCTCGCCATGTAGTCAAAGTCGAAGTAGCGGGCCGCGGCCTCGCGCAGTTTCTCGCGTCGGGTGCTCAGCGACAACGCCTTGTCCTGGAAAATCGCGATCGCTTCCTGGAGGCCGCCCTTGACCAGTTGAAGTGGGTCATTCGGAGATGCGACGGCCGAGGTTGTAGTGCGGGGCGCGAGCGGAGACCCAGCAGCCGCGACTGCGGCAGCCGCCAAAATCATGGCGAGGGTGGCGACGACGTACCGGCACAGGGACATGCGCGCTTTCGGGATCATCAAGCAGTAATTTTAGCTCCATAGCTCCGTGTACGCGATTCGATTCGACGAGGCCTGCGGTCACGTCGCGTCAGTGACAAGGGCACGCGCTTCGGGAACGTTAAGCCAGATTCGCAGAACGAAGCAGTGATCTGGCCCGAAATGGGTCACTTTGCCCTTCCTGCCGTCCATCCATCGGATTCATCGAAAAGCGGCATGGATTTGCGTATATAAACGCGGCGAAATGGAGTGGGGTGTTTTCCCGCGGCATCGCTCTTGCTTACAGGAACAGGGGGCGTCGGCGATGTATGATCTGACGCAATTCACGCTTGGTGACATGACCCGATGCGGCGCCGAGTTGCGGCGATTTGGCTCGGAATCAAAGAGCATGGAGCAGGCCGCAGCCGGGATTGTCCGCTATCTCTATGAACGGCTTGGTTATTCCAACTCGGATCAACGCTCTTGTGTTCTGGTGCGATTCTACAAGACGCATCCGTATGGAGATCTCGCGCCGGACCTTCAAGAATTCAGCCGTTCGATGATGCCAGGCGTTTCGTTGGACTTGGCAACCAAGTGCCTGACGCTGCTCGGCACGGCGGGAGATCAACCGGAGTGGAATTACCCTCATAAGTCACGCGGACACAGGGCAATTCCGATGCCGAGCGCGCACGTGGTTGACCAAATTCCGATGATCGCACAATTGGTTCGGCAATTCGGTCTCGAAGTGAATACCCTCCTGGCTCCGAAACCGGAAATCATCCAGGAGCTGGACCGAAGAACATACAACGTGTTTTATGTTCAACCCGCGAAGGACAGTCCGTACATTCCAGCCCAAAAAGAATTCGTGGTACCGCATCATGTCGAGTCCGTCCTGGGTTTTGGCGGAGTATTGCCCGAGGGAAACCTTTTCGCCGTGATCATGTTCGCAAAAGTGCCGATTCCAGTTTCAACCGCCGAGATGTTCCGAACCGTCGCGCTCAACGTGAAGATGGCTATTCTGCCCTTCGTTGAAGGACCGATCTTCGCAGGGTAAGGGCCGGCGAGAGGAAGGATGGAAGTGCGGAGAAGAACACAGCCGTATGGCTGAGAATAGGGCCGAAAACTACATTCGTCAGCTCGAATCGCGCGTCACCACACTGCAGGAGTTGCTCGAGGCCCAGGAACGCACTCTGATTGAACAGTCGGAGCGGCTGGAGAGCGCGCGTGGGGCGGCGATGGCGGCTTCCAAAGCCAAATCGGAATTCCTTTCCACCATGTCGCATGAGATTCGCACGCCGATGACGGCGGTGCTTGGAATGGCTGACCTGCTGATCGAGACGGAGCTCTCGGGGGACCAGCGACGCTACCTGGATATAATGGTCGCCAACGGGAATTCGCTGCTCGAGCTGATCAATAGCATCCTGGACCTTGCGAGAATTGAAAGTGGCCGTTTGCAACTGGAAAAGACCGGATTCGACATCACCGACCTGATCGACAAGACGATTTCGACGTTTGGTGTGCGGGCGCACGGCAAAGGACTCGAACTGATCGCCCGAATCGCGCCTGGCGTACCGGAGCGCCTGGTGGGCGATCCGCTGCGCCTGAGGCAGATTCTAATCAACCTCCTTGGCAACGCAATCAAGTTCACGGAGCTCGGTGAGATCGTGCTCGAAGTCGAACAGGATCCGGAGTCAAACGAGTCAGGCGTTTTGCGTTTTATCGTCGCAGACACGGGAATCGGTATCGCGGCGGATAAGCTCGATTCAATCTTCGGCAGCTTTAACCAGGCCGATTCGTCCACGACCCGCCTGCATGGCGGCTCCGGATTGGGGCTTGCGATCGCGCATCGTCTGGTTGGCTTGATGGATGGCAGGATCGGTGTGGAGAGCGAGCTGAATAAAGGAAGCAAGTTCTCCTTCACCGTGCATTTCGGACTCGAGGCCCGGGTAATTTCGGCGTCGGCGCATGTAGTATTGAGCCTTGCCGACTATCGCATCCTGGTGGTGGACGACAATCAAATCAATCGACTGATTGTGCGCGAGATGGTTACGAGTTGCGGGGCCGAGGTAAGCGAAGCCGTATCCGGCGAAGAGGCGTTGGCCGCGATCCGCGAAGGAGTGAACGCCGGCCGGCCCTACCGGATCGTGCTGCTCGATATGAGAATGCCGGGGATGGACGGTCTGGAGGTGGCTCAAAGGATTCAGCAGGAGCATCTTCCGATCAGGCCTCTGATCCTGATGCTCTCTTCTGACGACCTCAAACCGCAGGTTGCGCGACTGCGAGAAATCGGGCTGGACGCATATCTCGTAAAACCGATTACTCGCAAGGAACTGTTCGAGGCGATCCGCAGGGTTATCGAGGAGGCGAACCTCAATAGCGCCGATACACTGCCCGAGCGGCACGCGCCGCAGATTCAAAGCGCGACGTCCGCCGGCGCACCGGAAATGAGAATATTGGTTGCGGAAGACTCGCCTGACAACCGCCTCGTGATTGCCGCGTATTTACGGCGCGAACCTTACCAGGTCGATTTCGCCCATGATGGAAGAGAAGCGGTGAAC
>Ga0209701_10000893_pt1 | contig 18446 bp, 21 predicted proteins | sample CZO8metaG_4_FD_188356 | JGI IMG/M metagenome (GOLD analysis project Ga0209701, IMG submission 188356) | Vadose zone soil microbial communities from the Eel River Critical Zone Observatory, Northern California, USA - CZOApr15con2H3.8 metaG... | ecosystem: Environmental > Terrestrial > Soil >... | reverse complement strand
TGCCGCCCCAACCTCCACCCATGATGTTCTGACACAGAAACCGTCTGCCGGTCCGCGGGTCGATGCCGTGAAAGGCATAACCTCCCATGTCGCCCTTGTGGGCGGCGGGAATTTGTTCTCGAAGGGCAGGGGCCAATGCGGTCAAGATCAGGTCGATGACCGTCGGCAGCGTCCGGCTCCAGTTGCCGACCGGGGCCGGCGGTGTCGCGCTCAGAATTTTTCCGGGCGGGATGATGACTTTCAACGGGCGAAAGCATCCCTCATCGATCGGGGAGAAGGGGCTCACCAAAGATTTGAAGGCGACGCGGCTTGCCGCCACGGCGCCCGACTCGCCGGAGTTGATGGAGCCTTTAACCTGGGCGCCGAGCTCGGAAAAATCTATTGTCATCTCCTCGCCGGAAACGACGATTTTGACCTTCAAGGGCACCGGATGGTCGAGATCGACCGCGTCGCTGTCGAACTGCGCCTCGGCCCGGTAAGTCCCTGCGGGAATTTTAGCGACCTGGCGGCGCGCCAGTGTTTCGGACTGGTCCCAGATCTCCCGCACACAGTCCAGAAAAGTCTCCAACCCGTAGCGGTCCAATAGTTCGGTCAGCCAGCGCTCGCCGATCCGGCAGGCTGCGATCTGCGCTCTCAAGTCCCCCATAGACGACTCCGGAAAGCGGATGTTGTCCGAGATGATCTGCAAAACGTCGCGCTTCATTTCTCCGCGCTGGTACAATTTGACAGAACGGAGCTGCAGTCCTTCTTCGAACACTTCCCTGGTGCCGCTGGAGGCGAAGCCGACGCGGCTGCCGCCGATATCGATCCAGTGCGCGCGCACCGCGGGAAACGCGACAAGCTTCCCGTGGTAGAAAAGTGACGTATAGACGACCACGTTGTTCAGGTGCTGGCCGCATACGTAGGGATGGTTCATGATGACAACATCGCCCGGCTCGAATCCATCCTTTTGGTAGCGCCTCACTCCGTCGAGGATCGCCGGTCCGAGATCGGCGAGAAAGATGGGGAGCGCGCCGGAGTTTTGTGAGATGATGTTTCCCGCCGGATCGACCAGCCCGACGCAATAGTCCCGGACCTCGTAGATCATCATGTTGTAAGAGGTCTTGCGCAGCACCGTCGCCATCTCGTTGGCCGTGGTTGCCAAAGCGCTGCGCACGACCTCGAGAGTGATTGGGTTGACTCTTGTGGCGGCCATCACTTTCCTTCTTCCACGGAGACTCCGCGGGAAGCGGCGTGCTTGGAGACCGTGGCGCCGCGGAGCTGGTAGAGGTAGCGGAGGATATCCTCGTTGGTCATGTATTTGCTCATGTCGTAACGGTCATGATGGACCATTTCCTCCAAAGGGCGCCGTACTCCTTCGCGCGGCCCTACGTCCGGAAATCCGATCGGAATGATCAAGTAGAGCGTCAGCAGATCGGGCACTGCGAGGATTTTTTTAAAAGGCTCCTGGATGTGAATCGTCACCCACTCCGAGGTCAATCCCAGGGAAGCGACCGCCATGTGGATCAGGAAAGAGGCGTTCGCGAGACCGTCGGTCAAGTGGGACTGGTCCCGTCCGAAGGTATGCGCGCCCATCACCGTTCCCCACTGGCGCCGGCCATCGCCCAGTACCACGATGACCGCCGGGGCGAGGTGCCAATTCGCTTTAGCCTTGTTGAATTCCAAGGACTCCCGAGGGTCTCCCTTGACCTGGTAGGAGGGATGGCGCAGTTTGTACTCCCGCTGCTGCTCCATCCAGAAGATGTAGTCCGTGTTGTATTCTGAATAGGCGTCGCGAAGCTGGCGCTTGATTTCCGGGTCTTTGACCACGATGAACTCCCAAGGCTGGGAGTTGGCGCCGGACATGGCCCACCGCGCCACTTCCAGGATTTTGTCCAAATAGTCGTCCGGAATCGGTTTGGAACTGAACTTGCGCACGCTCATCCGTGTCTTCACCAGACTGAGCAGCATGTCGTATTCCTTAGTCGTCTCTGCCATTGAATTTCCTCCTTCGACCTCCGGGGTAGAATCGGCGGCGCAAGCCCAGTGGGACAAGGAAGCTAGCGACTACGGAGAGTCTCTTCCAGAACCGATGGATCGATAAAGTCCGCCGGGTTGCGCTTGGCAGCGCCGGGCGTCTTGGGATCGATGCTCTCTAAAAATTCGCGCAGCCCGTCGGGGTCGGTCTTCAACCATTCGGAAACATTTTTTACAAAGTAGTCGTAGGTCTTGGCGGCGTCGGCCTTGGATCCAACGTGGATGTATTTTTCGATGATGCTGACCGTGACCGGGCGATTGCTCTTGAAGGTCTTGATCGCCTCGAGGTGCGCGCGGAGATACTTCTTTACGGTCTCGCGCTTCTCTTTTAGATCCCGCTTGCGCGACACGATGGACAGCTCCGGGTAGCGCATGCCGATATCGCCCAAGTCTACGATTCGCTTTAAGCCCATCGCCTCGGAGGCAAAAAGACCCGGCGGAGAGATGACCGTGGCATCGATGGCGCCCTTCTGCAAAGCCGCGAGCCGGTTCTGTTCTGTGCCCACCTGTAAAAAGATCACTTCCTTGAACGGATCGAGGCCGTAATGTTTGAGAGCGTAGCGCATGGCGATCTCGTTGTTGCCGCCGAAACTGGCGATGCCGATTTTTTTGCCCTTGAGGTCGCGGATCGACTGGATCTCCTTGCGGGCGACGATTCCGGCCGAAATCGTGTTGGAAACGGTCCCGACAATGGTTACCTCGGCGCCGTTCAGAGCGGCCTGCGCGGAAACTCCCCCGCTAGTGTGAGCAAAATTTAAATTGCCGGCTAAGAGGACCTGCATGCTCCTGGAGCCGCCGGAGATCAGCACGGGATCCACGTCAAGCCCAACCTTGCGGAACTCGCCGGTATCCAGCGCGACCCAGAAGGGAATATTGTAACCGGCAATGCCGGGATAGCTTGCGGTTATTCTTTCTTGCGCTCCGGCAAGAGAACTAAAAAACAAAATCAGCAGGCTCGCATATAGCAGGTTCAATACGCTCTGCTTTTCGGATTTCATCAACTCTTATCTCGTGAGAAAACTGGAACAGCCAGCGTGAATCTTTTTCCTCGGATATCGCTGACGAGGGAGAAATCATTTCTTCGTGTAGTATAGCAGGGTTGGGATGTCAACTCATTAAGAAACTATGGGCAAGAGGTTAAGCGAAACGAGGGGAGGGCGCAGGCCGGTCTCACTGTTTCTCCGCTGCCTTTTTCTCTTGGAGTTGTCTCTTCCAGCCGAGGGTCCTGGCCTTGGCGCCGATCTGTTCGGCCTCTGCAATCATTCCCTTCCGTTGATAGAAGATGGATAGACTCGTGTAGGCCAACTCATCCTCAGGGGTGACCTCGATCAACTTTTTTCCGGTCTCGATTGCCTCATCGAGCATGTCACTGTTGGCATAGGCCATGGCTAAGGCGTGAAGGGCCTCGGCATAATTGGGATCCTGCTGTAAGGCCTTCTGGTAGGCGTCGACCGCTTCCTCTAACCGGCCGTCGGCAAAAAACTCCATCCCCTGGTTATAATAGTCTTCTTTCGTCACTCGGCAATTCCTGATTTCTAATCGGACAATTTCGGCTCTGACAGAAAAGTGGTAGGTTCCGAATTGTTTGCGACGGACATGGACCGGCCAAGCTGTTCCAGAATCATCCTCTTGAGCCTGGCGGGATCGATGGGCTTCTTGAAGATCACGCCCTGAAGGCCTTCGAGGCAACTGCGCTTGATGACGTGGTCTTTGTCGTAATAGAAAGCGGTCATGAGAATCACAGGCAATCGCGGGTTTTTCTTTTTCACCGCGCAGTAAAGCTCGTAGCCGTCGATATCCGGCATCACCACGTCGCTGAGTATGAGATCGAACTCCTCCTTCTCAAAAAGCTCCAAACCCTTCCTGCCCGATGGCGCGGTCTCAACGACACAGCCTTCTTCCTGCAGGAGGCCCTTCAACGACTGGCAGACGCCGAGGTCGTCGTCCACCACCAGCAACCTGAGCCCTTTCAGGGGAGTCTCCTCCGCTTGTTTGGTGTTTTCTCCCGAACGCGTCTGACACTTGACCGCAAGATCCGTCATCATCTTGCCGTCGAGATATTCCTTGGTGCCGTACTCTCCGCCCTCGGCCATTTCACTGATGCGCTGGGTAATCTCCTGGATCTTTCTTGTCTGTTGTTCGACCGACTCCAGCCGCTCCGACTCGACGACATAGTCCTCATCGCTCGCCACTCGCCCGACGTAGTGCCGGATAAGGTTGAGCTCGTTGACAAGAACCTCGAGGGAATTGTTGATTTCGTGTGAAAGCCCGACTGCGATTTCGCACAGCGTGGCCAGCTGGTCCCGGCGGCGGATCTCCCGGATGTCTTTGGCAAAACCGATGGAGCCGATTTCGCTATCCTTTTCATCGTAAATGATGGATGCCGAGATGGCGACCGGTATGAGCTCTCCCTTCTTGGTCTTGAAAGTCGTTTCAAAATTTTGAACTTTTCCCTTTTCCTCTTTCTCCGACCGCCGGATGGCGGCCATGACCCTGCGGGCCTCATCCCGGCTGGGATAGACCGCCGCGACGCTTTTCCCCAACATCTCTTCATGGGTGAAGCCGAGATTTTGTCTGGCGCCGTCGTTGTAAAAGATGATGGTCCCTTTGCTATCAACGGCGATGATAATGTCATGGGAGCTTTCGACTAGCTTCTGGAAGTATCGTGGGGGCAAGGACATATGGAGCTCAGCGTATTTCTACAATGATAAGTCTTTTCACTGAATGAATGCAAGAGGAGCTTGCGTCAGGAGTGGAAAAGTTGACAGGGTTGGGTTTCAAGTCTATCTTCGTATCCGGTGGTTTGGCGATGAAAAGGGAGATCGAGCTCATCATGTTCGATCTGGATGGAACGCTGGCCGACACGGGACGCGATCTCGCCGATGCGGTCAACTACGTCCGTTCCTATCTCAAGCTTGAGCCTCTCGATGATCGCCTGGTCCACAGTCATGTCGGGCGCGGTGTAGAGCATCTTCTCCGCAGCTCTTTGCCCGCGCATCTTGAGATGCGGTTCAATGAGGTCATGGACTTGTTTCTTGAGCGGTATGAAAGTCACATCTTGGATACAACGGCGCTCTATCCCCACGTGATGGAAACTCTGGAATATTTTAAAGATAAGAGAAAGGCAGTCGTCAGCAACAAGCTGCACCGGTTGACGGTGTCGGTCCTCAGAGGATTGGGCATCGAGAATTGTTTCGATGCAATCCTGGGCGGGGACAGTGTCGCACAGAAGAAGCCCGACCCGGCGCCTCTCAGGCAGATGCTCAGCTCCTTTGGTATCCGGCCTGCAATGGCGGTGATGGTGGGGGATGGAGATGCGGATGTCGAGGCCGGGAAGAGGGCAGGGGTCTGTACCTGCGGCGTGACTTACGGATTGGGAAAAAAAGAAGAACTGATAGAAGCGAAGCCGGATTTCCTCGTCGACGATCTCAGCCAGTTGACGCAATATTTCTGTTGATCTGTGAGTCTAATCTAATAAGGAGGGATTCTATGTCGGCGACCATCCCGGAGAATTATCGAGATCTTTTTAGCAAAAAGGCCTTCGCTCAGCTTGCGACGTTGATGTCCGACGGCAGCCCGCAGGTCACGCCGGTCTGGTGCGATTACGATGGAAACTATATTCGCATCAACACGGCGAAGGGGCGCGTCAAAGATAGGAACATGCGGCGCAATCGGAAGGTGGCCCTAACGGTCGTGGATCCCGATAACCCCTATCGCTACCTTGCGGTGCGGGGCGAGATCGCGGAGATCACAGAGCAGGGGGCCGATGCCCACGTCGATCTTTTGGCCAAGAAGTATCTGGGAAAAGACAAGTATCCGTTCCGCCAGCCCGGGGAAGTGCGCGTCCTGTACAAGATCCGCCCGGAAAAAGTTTCCACGATGGGATAGACTTTCTCACGCGCGGTCACAGCTACTGCCCGTAGAGGTTTTTAACAAACCCGCTCTGCTCCATCTCCTTCAAATAGGAGACGTCGATCAAGCTCGAGGGCGTAATACTCTTAGCCTTCGGGAAGCGGGATGCAGTCTCGTCCAGCACCATTTGAATACCCTTCGTTGTCGGGTACGGGACCCTCGGCATCACCTTGAGGGCGTAGTGTTGGTAGGTCTCGTCCAATATATCTGCATCGTTGATGCGCGAGTACTTGGCCAGGACCTTGAGGCTGAAGTTCTTGTCGCTCTTGAGCCGGTAGAGTCCCTCCACGTAGGCTTTCATGTAGCGGCGGATCGTCTCCGGATTCTCGCGCACGTAAGTTCGCGTGGTCACCACTCCCGCTCCCTGGTAATCGACCCCGACGTTGCTCAAATCCGCCAGCATCGAGAAGCCGAGTTTTGCCGCCTGGAGATGCAGCGGAGAAGAGAGCAATCCACCGTCGGTGCTCCGCGAAGCCAATCCGGCCAGGATCTCCGGCGACCCACCCATCTGGATCATGGCAACGTCGTGGTCGGGCTGTAAGCCCCACTGGCCCAAAATGTAGCGCAGAAGGAAATCATCGGAGGTGCCGAAGCGGGTGATCCCGATCTTTTTGCCCTTGAGGTCTTCGGGTTTCTTGATTTCCGGTTTGACCATGAGCTTCTGGCCGGGTTTGTGATTCGGGCCGGCGAGCATCACCAAATCGGCGCCCGCCAGATTCGCTTGAATCACCGCCGGGATGGCGATCTCAGCAATGGGGATCTCTCTGGCCAGCATGGCCTGAACGATCTTGGAGCTGCCGCCGATGTAGATCAGCTCGACTTCCAGCCCGTTCTTTTCGAACAGACGCGCCTCTTTGGTGACCCAGAGGACCGCCATGGAGCCGACGGTGGTCGGATATGCGACCTTGAGCCTGGTTGTCTGGGCGAAAAGAGCTGTCGGGAAGGCAGCGAGGAAAAGTGCTAAAGCGAGAAGCTTTAGTCTCATCTTTCTCATCGAGGAACCCGGATAACACCTCGTCTGATTTCTTAGCGGTGCTTACGGTTCCTTGCCCACATATTTATTGGTCCAGAGAACCCCTTCCTTTGGGGAGGGGGCTTTGGCCGGATCTTTGACGATTCCCGAACCTATCGAGAAATTGAGAACCTTCTGCCACCCCTCCGCTGTCATGTCGCCCCACCGGGGCATCGCGTCAGCGACCATAGAATAGGCCAGGTTAAACACATCGTCGCTGAGCTTTCCCGCGTTGAACGAGCGATGGGCGCGTAGGGCTGCCTTTGCCGCTTCGGGCTTAGTGCGGAAGAGGGCGCCGCCGCGAGAGATGGCCCGCGCGACTGCCGTGGCGATCTTTGGGTTTTTCTCGACGTAGTCCGGCCGTGCCATTAGGACCTCATAGGGATAATCGGTCAGCTCCGGCACTTCGCCTTTTCCTAGCGGAATCAGGACGTATCCCTTGCCGCTCGGTTCGGTGACTTCAGCCGAAGGAGGAGAGAGAGCAAACGCATCGATCACATTATTCATCAGCGATGAGGGAAGCTCCGTCCCCCCGAGATACACGAATTTGAGCTTGGACGGATCCCCGCCAATTTTTGCCACCAGGAATTTGAAGATCTGCTCGGATGCCGCTCCCGGACTGGTCGCCCCGATCGTGCCCAACTGCGTCAGCGCTTTGAGTCGCGCCTCGATCGGGCTTTCACGCGTGAGCCCCAGCTTGTCGACGATCGCTTTGCGCACCGCCACGCTCAGGGTCAGCGCCCGGTTGTGCGCTTGGATTGCGATCACCGGCACTCCTTCGAGATGCGCCAGGACCAGTCCTTCCGAGGTGGAAGCACAGAACTGCGCAGACCCTCCGACTACGGCAGACATACAGACAGGTCCGCCTGAAGCTGGAGTGACTTTTGCGCGCACCCCTTCCGGCTCGAAGTATTTGAGCTCTTCTGCAACCCAAACGGCCGCAAAGGCCAGGTTGTTCACGGCAGTCAAGACGGTGACTTCCGGCAGCTCCTTCTGCGCTCGCGCCTGAGGAGCTATCGCGAGCAAGACTGCCAGGACCGTTACATGAATCACCGTGATCGGAAACCTATGGCTGATTCTCATTTTGAGACCCCCCTCTCTCTGCCGATTTTAGATTTTCGATTTTGGATTTTAGATTTAATCGGAAATCGGCAATCCGAAATCTAAAATTGGTTAGCCTTGGATCGTTACGTGGTCGGTGCGGACTTGCCACTGAAGCACTCTTTTCTCGATCATCTCCGCTACCTTGTCCATCGCGATGACCATTAGCATAAGCACGATAATGCCGACAAACACGTCGGCCGTCTTGAAGATTCCTGCCGACAGTCGAATGAAGAAGCCCACTCCTTCGGTCGCGGCAATGAATTCTCCCACGATGGCGCCAATGACGGAGAAGGGGATGCTCGTCCTGATCCCGGTAAAAACATACGGCGAGATCGCGGGCAGTATGACCCTGAACGTGAGCTTCCATCTGTTGGCCCCCATGAGCCTTGCGAGGTCGATGTATTCCTCGTCCATCTGTCTCATGCCCGCGTAGGTGTTGAAGAAGTTGAGAAAGAAGGTCAGCAAGAAGACGACGCCAACCTTGGACCAGATTCCGATGCCCAGCCAGACGATGAACAGCGGCGCCAGCGCGGTTCGCGGGATTCCATTGAGCGCCATGATGATCGGCTCGAAGATTTCCGCCAGGAGTTGGCTGCGGCCAAACCAGTAGCCCAGAGCGATGCCTGAGAGCGCACCCACGGGAAATCCAATGCCGATCTCCTGAAACGTGACCCAGGTATGCTGGAGCAAGTCACCGGATTGGAAGCTCGTTATCATGGACGAAAGGATCCGGCTCGGGCTGCTGATCAGGAAAGGCTCGATCCACCGCCCGGATGCGATCTCCCACAACAGCAAGAAGCCGACGACCACAGCAGTGCGAAGAAGCATTACCCACAGGCTTCGTTTCCAGACGAATCCGGCTGTCTCGGCAATGGCGGCTTCTCCGCTTGAAACCCCTGCGCGCGCTTGCTCTGGGCTCATCTCCTTAGCCATCGGAGTTGTTCCTAACCCCACCGATATTGAGTTCGTGACGGAAGATATTCCACAGCCGGCCGTAAGCCTCGTCGAAGCCCTCCTGGCGGTGGATCTCGAATATGTTGCGCGGCCGATTCATCGGCACCTGGATGACGTCTTTGATCCGGGCCGGGCGGTGCGTCATGACCACAACGCGATCCGCCAGCGCCACCGCCTCCACCAAATCATGGGTCACAAAGACAATGGTCTGGCGCTTTTGTTCCCATATTTTCAGCAGTTCGTCTTGCAAGATCATGCGCGTCTGCGCGTCCAGCGGGCCGAACGGCTCGTCCATGAGGATGACCGGCGGCTCGTAGGCGAGCGCGCGAATGATCGAAGCCCGCTTGCCCATGCCGCCTGAGAGTTGCGCCGGATAGTACTTCTCGAATCCGGTCAGACCGGCGAGATTGATAAAATAGCGCAGTTGCTGCTCGCGCTTCTGTCGAGAGTAGTGCTTCGAATCGAGACCGAAGGCGACGTTGTCTTCCAGAGTGAGCCAGGGAAAGAGCTTGCTCTCCTGCGGCACATAACCCACCTTGGTATTCAAACCCTGCACTTCCGATCCCTGATAGAAGATTCGGCCGCCGGATATAGGCGTCAGTCCCGCAATGAGCTTGAGGAGCGTCGATTTGCCGCAGCCGCTCGGCCCTACGATGGTGACGAACTCTCCGTAGGAAATGTTCAAGGAGATGTTATCCAGCGCGACCATCGTGCCCCGGTCGGGAGTCTGGAAAGCTTTGGTGACGTTCTCGACCTGAATGACGAGATCGCCGGCGCCGTGGGCTTTTTCTAAAGCTTCGCGGGAGGATATTTCCTGCGCGGCTGCTTGATGACTCTGTTCCATGAATTCGTCGCGCATTCTCCCACCATCAGAACTGCCGTGTCAACCTGGATTGGGCCCAAGGGGAACCTGCGCCTCAGCAGGGGCCGATGATTCTCTACTCCTCTGCTCCAAAGTGCCAGCTTGACTCGGTAGTTCTCTCTGAGAACCGTTAATGTCGGACGTCCGCTGTCTTCGGCGCAGGCTCCCCTTGGCCCTCGGCAGGAATGCTTCTTCATCACTACTAGGCCGACTGCATCAATGTTACTGGGTAACGTGCTCGACCTGTTTCCGCTTCCCCTTGATCGAGGCAATCGGATGACGTATGAGAATCCTATCCGACAGGGAGTGGAAGATGGTTGTAAGCGAGCACGTTATTCGGAAAAACAGCGGCAAGGCCTTCGTTGTGAAAAAAGGGCAGATCCTTCGCGTGATCGGACAATCGACGGCGGATTTCGTCGTCTTTAACCTGAACGATGTGCGGGAGCGCTTCGACCAGGCGCGCACCAAAGTGGACCAGGGAAAAATCTACGTCAGCACCGGGGACGTACTGATCTCGAAGTTCAACAACGTGATGATGACAATCGTGAAAGACACTTACCAGGGCGCCCATGATATGGAAAAGGGAATGTGCAGCACTTCATTTTACAGGAAATGGGGCGAAAGAATATTTGAGATCTACGGTGCGACGTGGAGGAAGCTCGGCAGAAAAAGGGGCGCGGCGCCCAAGCACGGCTGCTGGGAGAATCTCGCCAAAGCTTTGAAGCCGTGGAAGGTCGCCAAGGAAGATATTCCCAGCCCGCTTAATATTTTCCAGACGATGGTCATCAACGCCAAGACCGGCACGATGAGATACGCCATGACGCGGCCGAAGCCCGGGACGCACATGGATCTCAGGGCCGAGATGGATTGCTTGGTGGGAATCAGCGCCTGCCCGGAGGGCGGAAGAGGCAAGGAGTTGAAAATCATTATCTACAGCCGGTGATTTTCTCTCGAGGAACCTGCAGATGCTTGACAGCCCCGGCGCTATGCGGGATATAGCTCCAAGGGCGGGAGCAAAAAAACGAGAGACAAATTTGCCGGAGATCTTAAGGGAGATGGAAAAAGATCGGCAAATAGCTGATGGCCTTTAAGGCCTGTTCGGAGAAAGGGAGTAGCCATGTTCGAGGACCTGCGGAGTTATTTGTCTTACCTGGAAGAGCGAGGGCAGTTGCTCCGAGTCGGTGAAGAAGCGAACCCGAAGTTTGAGATCGCCGCAGGCATCCGCAAGACCTCGGATATCGAAGGGCCGGCGCTCTTGTTCGAAAATATTAAAAATTATCCGGGTTGGAGAGTCCTCGGCGGTTTGTTTGCCACGCGCAAGCTGGTCGCTCTGGCTTTGGAGACGCCCGAAGATCAACTTCTCGAGCGATACATGACTTTGGAAGAAAAGCGCATTCCTCCGGAAATGGTCGCCACGGGTCCGTGCAAAGAGATTTGCTGGAAGGGCGGCGAGGTCGATCTCCATCGCTTGCCCATGGTGACCCATTCGGAAAAAGATGTGGGACCGTATATCACCATCGGGGTGCAGATTGGCAAAGACGCCGAGACCGGAGTGCGCAACGTCTCCATCCACCGGATGCTGCTCTTGGGCAAAGACCGCCTCTCTCTCTGGGCGCCCTCGGACCATCACTTGGGCCGGATGATTTTGAAGGCCGAGGAAAAGGGACGAGGTTTGGAAGTCGCCACCGCCATCGGCGTCGAACCCACGATCATCATCGGCTCGCAGGCGAAGGTGCCTTACGGCGTCGATGAATTCCACGTCGCGGGAGGACTGCGCGGGGCGCCGGTGAAGCTCACCCGATGCGAGACCATCGACGTCGAGGTCCCGGCGACGTCGGAAGTCGTCATCGAAGGGGTCACGGTGCCACGCGAGCGCGTGGCGGACGGACCCTACGGCGAGTATCCCGGCACCTACAGCGAGGCGAAAAATGCGCCGGTGCTGAAAGTAACCGCCATCACGATGAGGAAAAATCCGATCTACCAAACGGCGCTGACGGGGTTTCCGGTCACGGAGAACCACACGCTGATCGAATATGCCAATGCCGCAGTCGTTTACCGCGAGGTCAAAAAAATTGTTCCCGAGGTGAGGGCGGTCCATATGACGCCGGGTGGGACCTTTCGTCACCATGTGGTGGTCTCGATCAAAAAGCGGAGTGAGGAGGAGGCGCGCAACGTGATTCTGGCGCTGCTCGCGCTCGGCATCGGACTGAAGCAGGTGATCGTGGTGGACGAGGACATCGATGTGCGCGATCCGCTCGATGTCGAGTGGGCTCTGGCTACGCGGATGCAGCCGGACAAGGACATCATCATCATTCCGCGCCTGGCCTGTTCCACTCTGGATCCCTCCGTGCCCGTGCCGCGCACCACCGCCGGTTTGGGTATTGATGCGACGATGCCGATCGGTGACAGCGAGAGATTTCAAAAGGTTCTTGTCCCCGGCGTCGAAAAGGTAAAATACGTATAAAGAAGTTTAGAGTTTCGAGGTCAAACACTAGCCGACGACATTGAGATTAGACCCTCACCTTTAATCCTCTCCCTTCGAGGGAGAGGGTAGGGTGAGGGTGAAAGCTGATCGCTGATGGCTGACTGCTGATGGCTTAAGGGGACGATGAGGGATTTCGAATACCTCGAACCGACCACAGTTGCCGAGGCCTGCGCCTTGCTCAAGCAACATGGCAGCGAAGCCAAAGTCTTTGCGGGCGGCGCGCATCTCACAATTCTGATGAAGCAGGGGCTGTATCAGCCCAAGGCCCTGGTTAACATCAAGAAAATTCCTGAGCTCAAGGGAATTCAGTTCAATGCCGAAGAAGGGCTGACCATTGGGGCGCTGGTGACCCATCGCGAGCTCGAAACTTCGGCGCTGGTCAGGGAGAAGTTTCCGGTTCTCTGCGAAGCCGAAAGAGAAGTCGCCAATATCCGCGTGCGCAACATGGGCACGGTTGGTGGCAATCTCGCCTCAGGCGAGCCGCTGACGGATCTGGCGCAGATTTTTATTTCACTGGATGGCCAAGCCAAGATCGCCGGACCGGGCGGCCAGCGCACGATCGCGATCGAAGAACTCTTCGTCGACTTTTACCAGACGAGTCTCGCGGAGGATGAAATTCTTACGCAGGTGGTGATTCCGCCGCCGCCCCCCCGCTCCGGCGTCGAATACATCCGCTTTTCCAGCAGCTCGGTGGTCGACAAACCTTGCGCCGGCGTGGCAGTGCGCATTTCATTGGAACCGGTGAACGAACTTTGCCGTGCCGTCCGCATCGTTCTCGGCTGCGTCGGCGCGACGCCGGTCAGAGCGCGGCGGGCCGAGGCGCTGCTCGCCGGGAAGAAAGCGACGCCTGAATTGGTTGAAGAGGCGGCCGCCTTGGCGTCGCAAGAATGCAGCCCCGCCAGCGATCTGCGCGGCTCGGAGCAGTACAAGCGCGCGATTGTGCGCACGTTGGTGAGGCGCGCGGCGGGCAAGGCTTGCGAACGGGCCCTTTGATTTTGGATTGCCGATTTTAGATTTTCGATTGAGGAGAAGAAGAATGGAGGAAACAGTTTGGACTCGGTGCTTTGATTACTCCGACAATCTAAAATCGAAAATCCAAAATCGAAAATGGATGGGGCTTCTTGCCATCGTAGTCACACTCACGATGTGTAGGGCGGTGGCTCAGGCGCAGCAGCAGGCAAAGGTACCTATGATTGGGTGGCTCGGAGCCCGTTCCGCTCCCAGTCAAGGCGGTAGTCCAGGCGGGCTCGTGGTACTTCGGCGTATGCTCCGTGATCTCGGCTATGCTGAGGGCAAGAACATAGCTTTCGAGTCTCGATACGCCGATAATAAGCTCGACCGGCTCCCCGCCCTGGCTGATGAGCTGGTCCGTCTCAAGGTTGACATACTCCTCACGCCCGCGACGGCTGAAGCCCTAGCCGCTAAGAACGCTACCAGGACGATTCCCATCGTTTTTTACACCGTGCCTGATCCTGTTGCGGCTGGGCTGGTTGACAGCCTCGCACGGCCTGGCGGGAACATCACGGGGTTCACCCCAATTCAGGCGGTCTTGGCCGGGAAACGATTGGAGTTGCTCAAGGAAACCGTTCCCAAGCTCTACCGCGTTGCCGTGCTGTGGAATCCACAGGACCCGGAATCTGCGCAACAATGGAAAGAAAGCCAACTGCCGGCACGAGAACTGGGTCTGCAACTTCATTCCATGGAGGTCAGCAGCGCCGACAAATACGAGAGCGCGTTCAAAGAGGCGACTAAGGCGCGTAGCGCCGCTCTCGCCGTGACGCAGAGCGCGTTGGCCGTTTCTAATGAAAAACGGATCGTGGACTTGGCGGCAAAAAATCGGTTGCCGGCGATTTATACTCCGGCAGATTTTGTCGACAGCGGTGGCTTGATGTCCTACGGGGCCGACCGCGACGAACCCTACAGGCGTGTAGCGTCTATGGTCGACAAGATCCTGAAGGGAACCAAGCCCGCTGACATCCCGGTCGAGCAGCCGACGAAGTTTGAGCTGGTGATTAATTTTAAGACCGCCAAGGCTCTCGGCCTGACGATACCACCGATCGTGCTCATGCGGGCGGAGCGAGTCATCAAATGATTTTGGATTTTCGATTTTAGATTAGCGAGAAACTAAAAAAAGATAGAGCTCGGATTCTGGATTTTCGATTGCTGGTTTTGCATTACAAGGCTTGCATGGTGAGATTTGATATCATTGACACAATGGGGCCTCGGTGCCATCGTTTCGCCAGGAGGTTAACTTATGGGACGGCCAATGAAGTCTTCGCGCAAGCGACCGCGGATCAGCGTTGACGTCTTACCCGAAGTACGTCGTCGCCTTCGTCTGGCAGCGGCAAAACGCGACCTTAGCATTCGGCAATACGTGCTCGAGGCGATTGAAGAACAGATTCGGGAAGATCTCGGAGAGGAAGACGAGGGGATGATGACCTTAACAGCAAAGGCTGACCCGGTCCTGGCCGAGCTGTGGGACAATCCGAAAGATTCCCAGTATGACCGCTTATGACCGAGGAGATGTGGTGCTTGTCAGTTTCGTCTTCTCGGACAAATCAGGAAAAAAGCTCCGCCCGGCTGTTGTCATTAGCTCTGCCGCTTATAACCGCTCGCGGCAAGAAATCATTGTAGCAGCTATCACGAGTAACATCAGACGCCGTCTCTTCGGCGATCATCTGATAGCTGAGTGGAAAGGGGCTGGGTTGCTTTTCCCGTCGGTGGTGACCGGGATCTTCCGTACGATTAGACGAACGATGGTCGACCGAAAAGTGGGTACCATGCCGAGGCCCGAGATGGTAGCGATCGACGTGAAACTGCGTCAATCGCTTGGCCTGTGAACGTTGGTAAAAGGAGATTATAGAATCTTGAAGATCGCCGAACCGGCTGACTTGCCCGGGAAATAGGCCGTAAAGTTCGAGGTTGTTATCAATGCTGAAAACGGCGAATCAGATTGGCTTAACGATTCCACCGATCGTGCTGATGCGGGCGGAGAAAGTCGTTAAGTAAGGCAAAAGGAAAAATGCAAAAGGAAAAAATGAACAGGGGAAAACTATGAACAGAAAAATCGTTATCTGGCTAGTGGCAACTATCCTTCTGGCTACTGTTTCTTTTGCCGAGGCGCAGCAGGCGAAGAAGGTGCCGCGGATAGGATTCCTAAGTTCTCTCTCCCCTTCTTCCATCTCGGCCCGCACCGAGGCATTCCGGCAGGGTCTGCGCGAGCTTGGATACGTGGAGGGGAAAAACATTGTCATTGAGTATCGATATGCAGAGGGAAAACTAGATCGCCTGCATGAGTTTGCGGCCGAATTCGTGCGTCTCAAGGTGGATGTCATCGTCACGGGTGGGCCGTCAGTAAACCGCTTCGCCAAAGAAGCAACTGCTACGATCCCCATCGTCCTGGCGTTTGATAATGACCCTGTCGGAAACGGGTTCGCGGCGAGCCTTGCACGGCCTGGCGGGAACATCACGGGATTGTCAACGCATTACCCAGAGATAAGCGGAAAACAACTGGAGCTTCTAAGGGAGATCGTCCCCAACCTCTCCCGCGTGGCCGTCCTCGGGAATGCGACCCAACCGGGCAGCCCGCAAGCGTTAAGAGAGATCAACGTCGCCGCAGATGCGTTCGGGGTGCAGCTTCAATACCTAGAAGTACGAGGACCCAAGGATATCGAGACTGCATTCCGAGCGGCAAGCAAGGGGCGTGCTGACGCAGTCCTTGTGCTAGCGAGCCAGATCGTTACTTCTCACGCAAAACAATTCGCAGAAATGGCGGCAAAAAGCCGGCTCCCGGCGATATACTGGAGCTCAGAATTTGTGGAGGCCGGGGGTCTTATGGCCTAGAGCGTGAGCATTACCGACTTGTTCAGGCGTGCCGCCGTCTATGTAGACAAAATCCTGAGAGGCGCAAAGCCTGCCGACCTGCCCGTCGAGCAGCCGACGAAGTTCGAGTTCGTCATCAATCTGAAAGCCGCCAAGCAGATCGGCCTGACGATTCCGCCCAACGTGCTGGTGCGGGCGGATAAGGTGATTAAGTGAATTTTGAATTGTGGGAATTTGAGAGACATAGAGACGAAATATCTAGGGATGCGAGGGTAAAGGAACCTACTGGTAAACAAATGACCGCGGACTCACGGAACAATTTGAAACGTCTTCCTTCGATTGAGCCGGTAGGTGTTAAATCCGCGACGGTCCAGAGTAAACACGCACTCGGTTTCCAGCTCTTCTCCCAGCGCAACCAAAGTGGCATCTGCGAAGTCCATCGGGACATTGCGATACCTGTCCATCAGAGCTGCGACCTGTCGGATGCTTGCTTGGGAGGAAGGGATCACTTGAAACGCACCTCTCAGGATAAACTCAAGAACAATTTTCTGCGCCTTCCACTCAGGCCCAACGAGGTAAAGCGTCTCGGTCAGAACCGCTTCCGTAGTGACAATGGGTCCGGTCCATCTCTCCAGCGCCGCCACACAATCGTCGTGCAGCTTCTCGCTTCTGTCCACGAGGGCGACGAACGGGCCGGTATCCAACAAAAGTTCATCTGCCATGGCGCAAACGGCGGATCAAGTAATCGCGGTGTCGCTGTCCCAAATCGGGCCGGCCGCTTTCAATGCTGCCGAGAAGATCGCGGACACGCTCGATTGGGCGTACCTCCGGTTGGGTATCCAGAAAGTGTTCCAAGGCTTGGCGCACCACTTCCGAACGCTTGCGTTTTAGGCGTCTGGCCGAGCGCTCTAGCTTCTCCGCCAATGCCACCGGCATTCGCATGGTTAATTGACGCTCCATACTGCGTTCTCCTTTTGTATTGCAGTGTAATGCAAAGCGTTGCAAAAGTCCAAGTCCGGCTAGGTGCGGCCAAAATCTTAAAAGGCGCCAAGCCTGCCGACATTCCAGTCGAGCAGCCGACGAAGTTTGAGCTGCTGATTAATTTAAAAACCGCCAAGACTCTCGGCCTGACGATTCCGCCGATGGTGCTCATGCGGGCGGAGAGGGTGGTCAAATAATTTTGGATTTTCGATTTTGGATTTTGGATTGGAGGAAAGACCGTGAATAAAAAGATCAGCGCCTTCCTGCTGGCAACTATTCTTCTGGCCGCCGTTCCCTTCGCCGAGGCACAGCAGCCAAAGGCCTACCGTGTCGGTGTCATCACCGCAGGTGGCGTTTGGTACGAGACAATTGACGGGCTCCGGGTCGGACTAAAGGAGCTAGGGCTTGAAGAGGGGAAACAAATTGTTTTGGACATCCGGGATACAAAAGCCGATCTGAAGGCGGCGGAGGAGGCGGCGAGGAATTTCGAACAAGAGAAAGTCAACCTAATATATACAACTCAAACCTCCGTCACCATAGCAGCAAGGCGGGCGACGGCAGACATACCCATCGTTTTCTGTTCCGGGGCCGACCCGGTTGTTCTCGGGCTCGTGGAGAGCTTCGCAAAACCCGGGGGAAGACTCACAGGCGTGTACTACCTGATCACCGACCTCACCGCGAAGCGCCTGGAGATCCTGAAAGAGATTATCCCGAAGCTCCGCCGGGTAGTGACATTCTACGACCCCCGCAATCCTGTTGCCGCCGCGTCCGCCAAGTTCGCGCGGGAGGAGGCTGCGCGGCTGGGGGTCGAGCTTGTCGAACGGCACGTCGCTTCCATCGAGGAACTTCAGGCGGGTATGCGAGCGCTTAAGGTTGGGGAAATGGATGCCTACTTCGCAGTGTCGGACGTAATCGCGAGCAACCAGGCTCAACTGATCATCGACACGGCAAGGGTCAAGAGGTTGCCGACTATGTTCGACCAAACAAGTCATGTCATCAAGGGAGGTCTCGCCAGCTACAGCGTGAGCTTACACGAAGTTGGCCGCGTGTCAGCGAAGTACGTCCAGCGCATTCTTACTGGTGTTAAACCCAACGACTTGCCGGTGGAGGGGGTCCATAAGATAGAGCTTGTCATCAACTTGAAGACCGCCAAGCAGATCAACCTCACGATTCCGCAGTGGGTGCTCATGCGGGCGGATAAGGTGATCAAATGAGTGCTGGCAACAGGCGTTAGGAAAACCGTTTCGGGTTCTTTCTCTAAACTCGAAACTCCAGACTCGAAACTCTGGTATTCGGTC
>Ga0209701_10000892_pt1 | contig 18447 bp, 17 predicted proteins | sample CZO8metaG_4_FD_188356 | JGI IMG/M metagenome (GOLD analysis project Ga0209701, IMG submission 188356) | Vadose zone soil microbial communities from the Eel River Critical Zone Observatory, Northern California, USA - CZOApr15con2H3.8 metaG... | ecosystem: Environmental > Terrestrial > Soil >... | reverse complement strand
TCACGCTGTGGCCGTCCAAGATCGGGACCTCGTCCTTCGCCCTGAGCTATGAGGTCAGCGAGACACGGAGCGGGCGCGTCCTGGCCCGCGCGAAGACCGTCCTCGTTTCGTACGACTACCCGAAGGGGAAGTCGAAGCCGATTTCCGCGGACTTCCGAAAACTCCTGGAAGGAGCGCTCGAGGCTTGAGGCCGAATCGCCTCCTCAATTCGAGGCGATCACGAGACACTCGCCGCGGTCCCTGCCAACAACTCCCGCAATCTTTCCGGCGAGGCGGTCGGCGGAGAGCACACATTGCCCTGACACACGAACGCCACGGGGCCAGCCTTGGCCTCCTTCGTCTTGAGCATCGGCTCGACAAGGGCCGGAACGAACATGTCGTCCTTGTCGACGACCAAGACCGCAGCCCCGGGGGCGAAGGTCTCGAGGGCCGCGGCGCGGAGGGACTGCACGGCCGCGTCCGTCCGCGGCCCGAGGATCACGATCTCGGGAGGCGGATGGACCCACAATTCGGCCGCGAGGAGGTAGGTTCCCGCGAACACGGGACCGTATCGGTGGGCATCTCCGGCGAAGGCCATCAGGAGCTCGTCGTGGCGCAGGCGATATTCATCGTTTCCCGTGAGCGCATGGAGTCGTTGCAGCGACAGGGCGGCCACCGGGTTCGCTCCCGAGTAGGGCGAGTCCTCGAAGGGACGACGGCGGATTTCCCGCAGCAGGAGTCCGTCCGTCGTCCGGAGGTCGGTCGCGACGTCGAAGAACCCGCCCGCCGGGTCCCAGAAGTGCTTCAGGACGAACACCATGATTCGTTCGGCGGATCGGAGATACTTCGGGTCCCCGGTCGCGGTGAAGGCCGCGAGCAAGGCGTCCACGACATACACATGATCTTCGAGCAGTCCGCGGACCTTGCGGTTCCCATCGACGGAGGCATGCCACATGCCGAGTTCGTCCGACCACATCTCCGTGAGGATGCGATCGAGAGACATGAGGGCGAACGCGCGGAGATCCTCCCGATGAAACGCGATCGCGGCCTCTAGCACGGAGGCGATCATCATCCCGTTCCAGGAGGCGAAGATCGTCCTGTCGACCCCGGGTCCCGGCCTCCGGTCGCGCGCGGCCTTGAGGTTCCGGCGACCGCTGTCGATCAGCTCGCGGACGCGGCCGACGGGCATGCCGAGGGATTTCGCGATGGCCTCCGGCTCCTGGTCGACGAAGAGGACGTTCTTCTGCGGGTTGTGGTGCATCTCTCCGCGGTCCTGGACTTCGAACCGCAGGGCGAGGACCCGAGCCTCGTCCGCGCTCGCGGCTTCCTTGAGCTCGTCTAGGGTCCAAGTGAAGTAGTCGCCGTCGTCGTCGAGTCCGACATCGGCATCCTGGCTCGCGTAGTATCCACCCTGGGCGCGATCCGAGAGGACCTCATCGGCCCATGCGAGGATCCCTTCCGCCGTTTCTCGATACAGCGGATCCTTGGTGAGCATCCAGGCGTGGACATAGTTCCGGAGGAGCCCTGCGTTGTCGTACAGCATTTTCTCGAAGTGCGGCACGATCCACCGCGGATCCGTCGAGTAGCGATGGAACCCTCCGCCCACCTGGTCGTAGACGCCGCCGCGGGCCATGGAGGTCAGCGTTCGCGTGACGATTGTCCGCAAGCCTTCCTCCCGCGTTCGGCGGTACCGGGCCATGACCCATTCCATCGTCCCCGCATGGGGGAATTTCTGCTGGCCCGAGACGCCCCCGTTCACGGGATCGAACTGGCCGCGGAGGGAGTCGGCGCTCTCCTTCAGCAGGGCCTCGTTCACGACGCCGTCCTCGACCAGGGACTTCCGCCCTTCCGCGAGGGCGCGATGGAGGGCCTCGGCCTCCCGCAGGGTGTCCGCGCGATTCGTCCGATAATACTCGGACATGGCGAGCAGGACGCGGCGGAAACTGGGCCGACCGTGCGCGTCTTTCGGCGGGAAGTAGGTGCCTCCGTAGTAGGCCTTCCCGTCCGGCGTGAGGAACCCGGTCAGGGGCCAGCCTCCTTGGCCGGCGATCGCGCCGATCGCCTGCTGATACCGCGCGTCGATGTCCGGGCGCTCGTCCCGATCCACTTTGATCGCGACGAAATGGTCGTTGATGACCTGGGCGAGCTCGGGGTCCTCGTACGACTCGCGGTCGATGACGTGGCACCAATGGCACCACGTCGCCCCGATGTCAAGGAGGATCGGCCGGTCGAGTTCTTTCGCCCGACGGAACGCATCCTCGCCCCATGGATACCAGGCGACGGGTTGGTGGGCCGCGCCCTTCAGATAGGTCGAGGTCTCCGCCGCGAGCCGATTCGCCGGCTTCTCCGTCATGCGATTGACCAACAGCCTCGCGGGCTATGGCCTTTTGGGGCTCGTCGAATGTCTACTTCCGATAGAATTCGGTGTAGCCGCAGGTGTCGCAAACGAAGGCATCGAACTGCGAGAACATCGTGAATGCATCCGCCGCAATATGGCCGACCGATAGCGGACCCCCGCCGGCCCGGACACTCTCGAAGCGCTCGATCGCAGTGGCACCGCACTTCGGACACGGATGTCCGGATTTCATGAACCGAGTGACGCGGAGCGGAACCAAGAAGGTTCCCTGGGATTGCCGCGACCAGACCGACCTATTTCTTCAGGCGTTGCGAGAATTGCTTGCGGAACTTCGCGACCTTCGGCGAGATGACGGCACGGCAGTAGCCCGCGCCGGGGTTCTTGCGGAAATAGTCCTGGTGGTATTCCTCGGCTCGATAGAACTCGGGCGCCGGCGTGACCTCGGTGACGATCGGATGCCGCCAGATTCCTGCATCGGTCACCTCCGCGATGACCTGCCTCGCGGTTTTCTCCTGTTCCGGGCCGTGGGTGAAAATCGCGGAGCGATACTGCGTCCCTTCATCCGCGCCCTGTCGGTTCAGCGTCGTGGGATCATGGATGGAGAAGAAGATGCGAAGGATGTCCACGTAGGGGACTGTCTGCGGGTCGAACACGATCTGGACCGCTTCGGCATGGCCCGTCGTGTCCGTGCATACCGCCTCGTAGGATGGATTCGCTCGTTGCCCCCCCGTATAGCCGACCTCCACTTTCTCCACGCCGATCAGGTCCTGGTAGAGCGGCTGCAGGCACCAGAAGCAACCGCCGGCGAGGGTCGCGACCTCGTGGTTCGACTTCGGCTCGGTCATTTGGATCGCCGACTCATCATGCAAGTTCCTTCGGGATGAAACTTTGCCCGGGAGGTTGACTTCCGATCCCACGGCTACGTGACGAGCGTCGCGGCGTTCGACCGAAAGATTCGTTCGAGGGTGGCCGCCTTCAGAGGGAGGGCTCGGAGGCCTTCGATCTCCTCGCGGATTCCAGGGATGCCCGGGCCTGGCCAGTCGGAACCGAAGACGACCTTACTCGAGATCTCCTCGAGCCGCGGGAACCATTCCAGGAGGCGACGGGGCGGGATGCTCGAGATGTCGAGGACGACGTTCGGATGGCGCCGCAGGAGGTAAAACGCGGTGTCACACCAGAGGGGCCGACCGCCATGGGCCATCAGGATGCGGAGATCCGGAAAGTCCTGGGCCACATCGTCGATGGCCATCGGATCCCCGTATTTCGATCGGGCACCGGGAAAGATCGAGGTGCCCGTATGGATCATGACGGGCATGCGAAGTCGTTCGGCGGTCTTGTAGATTGTTCGGAGGGCTGGAAATTTCCCGTCCACGTAGGCGTTCGCCGCAAACAGTTGGTGGGGCGGATGGATCTTCATCCCGCCCATCTCCCACTTGGACGCAAGACGCTCGACGTCGCGTCGCGGGTCCTTCGACCGCTTCGGATGGACGGAACCGAAAGGGATCAGGCGCTTGCGGTCCTGACTCGCGAACTCGCCCACGAAACGGTTCGCGTCTTCGGTGAAGCCCATCACCTCGGGGGCGACGTAGTTGATCAGGCAGGCACGGTCCACGCCGGCGTCGTCCAGATGGGCGAGCAGGGACCTAGGGTCCGAAAGGATCCGCCGGACACGTTCGATGTCCGGGACCCGATCGAACATCAACTTCCGGACGGAGGGTTTGAACTCCGCGTCGGGCTCCACATGGACATGGACGTCCGTGATCCCGGGCACGGCGCGCGGTAACTGGCCGCCGTGGAAAGCCTTTTCGCGGCCTGTTGCACGAGGTTTTCCGAACCTCAACGGCTTATGCGGTCCATGGCGCAGCGACTTCGGCAAGCGTCTTCGCATGCGATGATCGAGTCCGGCGACTGGCGATGCGCCTGCATCGTCTCAATCCGGCGAAGGCAGCCGTCGGATGACCTCGCGGTAGTCCCGATACGGCGTCGTGCAGGGCGAGCCTTCGGCATACAGGAGGAGGTTCTCTCCAGGGTCTGCGTTGCTGAGGGCCAGGATCGTGGACGAGACGGTGCCATAGCCAGGGCCGTGCACGCAGAGGCCGACCTGCCCCGGACCGGCTGCATGGGTCCGAAGGGCCCGCTGCAACCCGCGCACGGCATCGTCCGAGTCCGAGAGACGCTTCGCCAGGAGGCTCTGCACGAGCTCCACCTTGGGATCCGTGGGGATGTTCCCGCCCTCGTTCGTGAGCACATTGAGGCCCTCGTGCCCTCGGTTCACCGAGAGCTCCCCATCGTACCGGAAGAACCGCAGGTCCTTGCGGGATGCGACGAAGAGATTCCAGAAGTTGTATTCATGGGTCTGGATCTCTCGCTGGAGGAAGACGTCGACGCCGGGCACGCTCGCCTGCCGCAACGCGTCGAGGACCAGCTGCCCCCGCGAGCGCGCGGTCTTCGAGGTCCGCCCGCGCCGGTTCGAGAGGCCGACGACGAGCCCGGTCCCGCTCGCCCCGATCCACGTGCCGCCCGCGAGTCGGTCCCGCGGCGCGACGAGGACCGGCGTCCCCTCCCACACGGAGGGAGGATCGGAAGGTCGTCCGGGGGACTCATCGCGGTTCATCCCGACGACCACGTCGTAGCCTGGGACCGAGCGCCAGAGGCCAATCAGGGTGCACATCTCGGGAGCCTCATGCCTTCTGCTTGAGGTCGTACGCGCGCATCTGCGCGACCCGCGCCACATCGGGCCGTCCCGCCTTGGCCGCCGAGTCCATCGCCTGTTCGTAGGTCAGGATCGTCGCCGCGAGAAGTTGCGCGTCTCCGGTCGACGAGGCCTGTTCGCTCATCGCTTCGGCCGTATCGAACAGGTACTTCGCCGCCGTGAGGTGGTCTCCGAGGGCTCGGAAGAATGCGCCCGCGAACAGGCCTTCGTGGGTGAGGCCCTCCGCGCCGGCCGAGAAGTTGTCCTTGAGGACGGCGGAGTACTCCTTCGCGACCGCGGGGAGGGACGGGTCACCATGGAGGTCCTGCACGGCGTTGCGATATTCCACGAGGGCCAGGTAGTTGCGTTCGTCGGCCGCCATGTCCTCGTCTCGGAGCGACCGATAGGCCTGCCCGGCCTTCCAGCGCCAGCTGCCCGCCTCGTTTAGGCGGCCGAGCTTTTCCGCACAGCGTGCCAGGGCCTGGAAGATGCCCACCCGGTCGAGGGCGGACCCGGACTCGGTGAGCCTCGTGTAATGCCCGAGGGCCTTCGAGAAGTCCCCCCGCGCTTCGGCGTCGATCGCCGCCACGAGATCCGACATGGAGGGCCGAAGCCGCTCGGAGGTTATCAGGCTGCGCTCAGATTTCGGCCCACTTGCCGTGGCCTTCCCACACGCGCACGTGGATGGAATAGCTGAGCTTCTCCCGCAACCGCTTCGAGATCAGGTCGCAGATGTTCTCGACCGTGGGATATTCGAGGAAGGCGTTCCAGTCCTTGTGGTCGTATTCCGCGAGGACCGTCCTCAGGGCCTTCTTCAGGTCGGCGAAGTCGAGGAGCATGCCCCCTTTGTGGTCGCCCTCGATGAAGACATCGACCTGGTACGTGTGGCCATGGAGCGACCCACACCGCTCGTGGCCCGGGAGGTGGTGGGCGCAGTCGATGTATTCCGTGACCCCGAGTTTCATCGATGCGGGACCAAAGGAGCGGCGGCCATAAAGGTTGGTGTGAGTCCCTCAGATGGGCGTCACGGTGAGGAAGCGGAGGGGCTTGTCCCCGCGTTGGAGGAACTGGTGGTCCTCGTTGGCTTGGACGAGCAGGACGGATCCGGCCCGCAGGGGGAACTTCTTGCCGTTGAGGATGAGGAGGCCGCGGCCCTCGGTCACGACGAGCTGATGGTCCCACTCGTGTCGGTGAGGGGCCGAGTATCCGCCTTTTCCGATGATCAACTCATGCAGCGAGGTCTTTCGCGCTCCGTCCTCGCGGCGAATAAGTTGCTTCATCTTCACGTTGCGACTGCCTTCTTCCAAGAATCGAATCGCCGTGACCGACCGGACGGTGGTCGAATACATGCCGGTGGCCCGGTGAATTCTCCCGGCTCATTAATCTTTTTGCGGACCGACGTCGATCCCGGTGGACGCGATCAAGGCCGAATTCGCGTCACGATTCGTATTCGACGGGATCTTCGACGCCCACCTTCGCGAACGCTTCGCGGCGCTCGCGGCAGGAGACGCAGGTCCCGCAGTGGATGGGCCGGTCCCAGTAGCAGGACCACGTGACCTCGAAGGGGACTTTCATCTCGAGCCCGAGTCGGACGACTTCTTCTTTCGACTTCCCGCTCAGGGGCACGAGGATCTGCACGGGCGAGGTGTCGTACGACCACAAGCTCATGTGAAACACACTGTTCAGGAAATTGAAGAATTTCGGACTCGAATCGGGGAAGGACTCCGGATCGATGCCGTTGTGGCCGCCCACGATGTACCGGACGCCATCGAGTTCGGCATAGTGGCCCGCGAGGCCGTAGAAGATGAGGTTCCGGCCCGGGATGTACCCCTCCGGGGAGTCGAGTAGACGGCGGTTCTCAAACCCCTCATTGCGCAGGTCGTCCACTTCCTTCAGGAAGGGGAGATCGACTCGCCGCACGGGCTCGGTGCCGGCCTGCGTCGTCAGCGCATCGACCGCAACGTTCTCCTTGGACGGGCGACGGAAGTAGTCGAAAGTCAGCGGGCGGATCCGCCAGCCTTGTTCCTTGGCCCACCACAAGGTGACCGCAGAATCGACGCCGCCCGACAGGAGGACGATGGCGCGTTCCATCTGGTACCGTCCACAAGCCGCCACGCCCAGGTGTGCGGCCCCGGGACGGAGGCTTCCGACCCATAAATATCTGTCCTAGGGGTCGCGGAAACGCCCAGGGCGCGGGCTCAAGTGGCGGGCGGTGGGGGCAGGTGATACGGGTCCCACAAGACCGCGAGTTCGTCTTCGATTCCCTCGAACGATTCTCCCTGCCACGTGGCCAGCCGCTGCCCGTACCGATCGCGCAGGACCGCGAGTAGGTGTTGCATTCGATGCACGATGTCTTCCGTCTGCCCCGACGTGACGAGGACGGCGAGGACGACGCCCGAGTCGTTGCACATCACGAAACGGTGCTCGCCGAGGCTGACTTCGTGGATCTCCCCGTCCCGCTCCGTGAAGGCCTCGCGGACGAACGAGGAGATGGCCGAAATCATGCTCCCGACGACGTCGCGATCCTTATCCGTCATCAAGGTGCGGGACATGTGTTTGATCAACAGCCCGTTGGAGGCGATGAGGAACACCTCCTCGATCACCGGCTCGGGCACGGTCGAGGGCACGGCGTCCGTCGGCGGAGGCGGAATCGCGGCGACCGGGAAGGCCGGCCGCGCGCGTTGGACGGTCACTTGAGTCTTCGACGGTTGAGGTTTCTTGACGGGTCGCACATGCCAGAGGTCCGACGAGGCCCAAGCGAAGCCCAGTCCCGTCCCGATAGGGAGATACCACCCCAACCAGGGCTGCCAGGACGCGGTCGATGGACCGCCGAGGGTCCCGCCGGAGATTTGAGGGATCGTCGTGCCGAAGTCCTTCGATGCCGCAACGGGGATCGCGAAGGCGATCGTGAAGATCGCGAACAAGGTGAGGGCGCACGCCCCAAGGAAGCCGAAGCCTGCGAAGATTCCGCGCAGTCTCTTCCATTTGGACACGATCGCGAGGGCGATGCCCGCGGAGGCCGCCACGAGCGAGCCGATCATGAGCTGCTGGAATTCCCCGAAGACCCGGGCCATGTTGGGCTGCGCCCGCCCGGCGGGCAGGCCCGCGAGCTGGTCGTAGGAATAGTTGCGGAACGTGGTGATGCCGCTCGTGCTGTCGTAGACCTTTTGATGGGCGACGAAGGCGCTATACGACCACGATTCGCTTCCACCGGCGTCCCGGGTCTCGTATTCCCACACCGGCTCGCCGAGGGCGACGAAGGCGATGACGAAGGCTACGCCCGCCGCGGCAACGCCTGACCAGAACGACATGGTCGTGGAAACGAGGCGGGCCTCCCGTTAAGAGGCCTCGGACCTGGTTATCGGCCCTGACAACACGCCATCCCGACTCGGGCCGGCAGGCTCACCGACCGGTCCATTTCGCGGTTCGTTTTTCGAGGAATGCCCGGACGCCTTCCTCCTTGTCGGCGGACGCCATCGCGAGGGCGAAGAGGGACTGCTCGTATCGAAGGCCCTGGTCCAAGGGAAGGCGCGCGGAGGCGCGGATGGCCGACTTCGCGAGGCGGACCGCGAGGGGACTGTGACCCACGATCTTCTCCGCGATCTCAAAGGTCCGCGGTTGCAGGCGGGCGTGCGGGACGACCTCGTCCACGAGACCGATCCGCTGGGCCTCGTCCGCATCGATGCGATCTCCCGTGAGGGTGAGCTTCATCGCCTTCCCCAGGCCGACGAGGCGAGGAAGACGCTGGCTTCCTCCGCCTCCCGGGATGATCCCGATGTTGAGTTCCGTCTGTCCGAGGACCGCCCGGTTCGACGCGATGCGGATGTCGCAGGCCATCGCGAGTTCGAGTCCGCCCCCGAAACAGTACCCGTTGATCATGGCCACGACCGGCTTCGACACCTTGTCGACCGCGTCGTAGAGCGTGCCGTGCTCGTACATGCGCCATTGATCCATCGGCGTTCGTCCTTGGAACTCGTGGATGTCGGCCCCCGCGGTGAAGGCCTTTTCGCCGGCTCCCGTGAGGACGATCACACGGGTCGTCGCGTTCGCCTCAAGTTCCTGGAGCGCCCGGATGAGTTCTTGCTTCAACACCATCGACATCGCGTTCAATTTTTCGGGGCGGTTCAGGGTGATGAGAGCGGTGGGATCCTGAGAGCGGACGAGAATCGTCTCGAACTGCATAGGAGACGGCGGGGCAAAGGCCGCGGGGCGGCTTGAGTCCTCGCTTTGAGTTAACCTTGAATAAGGTTGACTGCCCGAAGTTGGGCGACGTGCCACGATGGCCGGAGGCCGGATCACTTGCCTTGGAACTTGGGTGCTCGCTTTTCGAGGAACGCGCGGAAGCCTTCTTTGGCATCGGCCATCGCGAACAGGCGATTCTGCAATTCCCGCTCCAAGGCGAGTCCCTCGTACATCGGCATCTCGGTCCCTTCCGTCACGGACCTCTTGATGAGTCCGACGGCCCGGCCGGAGTGCTGCGGATAAGCGAGCCCCTTCGCGAAGGCCATCGTCTCTTCCCAGAACTTCGCCCTCGGGAACACGCGGTTGAAGAGGCCCCAGTCGAGGGCTTCTTTCGGAGTGATCATGCGCCCCGTCGCCATCAGGTCGATCGCCCGGCTTTTCCCGACGAGCCGCGGAAGGCGCTGCGTGCCCCCGGTCCCCGGAAGGACGCCGAGCGTGACCTCCGGCAGTCCGACCCGCCACGCGCCGTCCGAGGCGATGCGGAGATCCGTCGCCATCGCGATTTCGAGGCCGCCGCCGACGCAGTGGCCATCGATCGCCGCGATGAAGAGCTTCGGCGTGCTCTCCATTTTGTTCAGGATCTCCTGACAGTTCAGGCAGAACATCGCCTTGTAATCGGGCGTCGACGAGGCCAGGAGATTGATGTCCGCTCCGGCGGACCAGATTCCATCGAGCTTCGACGCGAGCACGCAGATGTCGATGTCGTCGTCGAATCGGACGTCGTCGATCATCGTGCTGATGTCCCGCATAAGGTCGGCGTCGTACGTGTTCGCCTTCGGCTTGTTCATCCACGCGACGGCGACGCGGTCTTTCTTCTCTAGAGAGATGTAGGTCAGATCCATCGTGCTGCCCCGGTGCATTGCAAGGGAGCATGCCGTAATAAAAGCTAGCCCTTACGCGCTCCCCGCGGGTTCCGGCGTCCCCCACTTCTCGTTGAACAGGAACTCCTCCTTCACGAAATTCCAATGCCGGCTCCTCATGTAGCGTTCGGGGAGGACGGTCCGGAGGTAGTCCACGTAGGCTCCGCGGTCGAGAATCACCTTGCCGTTGGTGAGGAGTTTCCCGTGGACGTCATAGGGAAGGTACACGTAACCGACACCCGCGGCATCCGAACCTGCTGTTCGATAGTCGCCAAACTCCGCGAGACCGCGGATACGGAAGAATCTCCGATCAGGAAGGAAAAGGAGGTCGCTTCGCGCGATCCCCCGGACCGTTTCGCCCTTCTCGACGATCCGTCGGAGGATCGCCTCCGCTTCCTCCCGCTTGCAGCCCGCCTTCGCCATGATGATCGCAAGGTTTGCATCCTTCACTTTTCCAAGGACTTCGTCGATGTAGATCGATTGCGCCTCGGCGTTCTTGAGCGTCTTGAAGACGCCCTTCACGAGGGCCCCGCCGAGTTCCGAGCCGAACATCTCGAGCCCGCGAGGGTACCACATGTTCAACGTCTGTTGGAGGTCTTCGATTCCGAAGTTTCCACCGTCGAGGATCGCGGCGACCGCGATGGACTTCATGAGCGTCTCGCCGGCCGCGAGATGATAGGACTCTTCGAGGAATCGCATCCAGGGCATCGAGAGGGCCATCGGACCGTAGAGGAAGTGGTGCTGCATCTCCAGTTGGAACTTCCCGACCCGATCGATGAACGACATGAAGGTGGCGGAGTCCATGAGGCTCTTGAACTCGATGTTGAAGGCGTCCAGCACGTGCTCCCCCGGTTTCATCGCGAAGAGCTCCTCCATCGTCTCGGTCGCCCAATGCCTCCCCCATCGCGCCTTGTCGAACGTCGGATCGAGGGTCAACACGCCCGCCATCTGCATGTGATGCCGCAGCTCCTCGACGCACACGCGTTTCTTCGAGAACGAGATCGCGTCGAGCTGGTGGCCCGTGGGATCCGTCCGGTGCATGCCCTCGACGATCTCCTTGTCGAGTCCTGTGAGGGAGCCGCGGTCCAGTTGCTCGTAGACCATCCGGTGTTGCTGGATCGAGCCCAGCTCGGTCGATGCCTGAGCGCGGATGATCCGCAAGGCGGTCATGAACTGGGCGTCGGGCATCTTGTCCGCCGTCCAGAGGCGGCCAGACAGGTCGGCGGTGGCCGGCGTGTTCCCGACCACCTTCTGGGCGAATCCCGCGAACCCGTCGGGTTTCGCCATGATGACGTTCAGCCGGGGCATCGGAATCTCCGGATAGAAACGGGACCAGTTCGGACGATCGAAGACCGTGGGCATCTCGGGGAAATAGGTCTCCTGCCACCGCGTTCCTTCGTCCGCCCATTTCTTGGGAAGGGCCTCGATTCGGAACTGGTCCAGGAGCGCCATGCCGACCGTTGCGATGCGCATTGGGGAGGATGAACCTTTCTCGACGGACGACTACCGTCGCGAGAGGACCCCGACGTAGTCGCCGGGTTGGTATCCGCCCTCCCAGATCACGCGCTCGAGTTCCCATCCCGTGTCCTCCGCGAGGCGCGCGAGTTCCTCCGGAGGGATCAGGAGCAGGTCAAACCAATCCCCGATCCGTCCCTTGTACCGGACGCGGAGCGTGAGGAGTCCCGGAGGTCGGCCGCGGCGGACGTTCCACTTCACGTACGGGAGATGATCCTCGGACCAGGTCCCGGGGATCCGGCTGCTTCCGATCAGATGGCCTCCTTTCCGCACGATCCCGCGAAGGTCCCGCAGGAATCGGCGGAAGCGCGGGATGTCTCCGGCAAGGCCGAGGTTGTTGCCGAGCATGAGGACGGAGTCGAAGGTCCCGAGTCCGCGGGGCAACCGGTGCACGCTCGCGGGATAGACGTTCGAGAGGCCCCGGATGCGGGCGAGGGCAACTTGGGTCGGAGAGGCGTCGACCCCGACGACGTCGAACCCTCTCTTCTCGAGGACGAGCGCGTGCCTTCCGGGTCCGCACCCGAGGTCGAGCACCCGGCCGCGGACGAGGCGGATCGCCTCCCGCTCCATCCGCGGCCACTTGCTCGGCGGGGTGAAGTAGCTCTCGATCTTCGAGGCCCTTCGATACCCGTCGTCCCGCTCGAACTCGACCGCGACCTTCTTCCCGAGCCAGTGGTCGAGCATCGCGCGGGCGTACAGCTCGAACGAAGATCCTGGGGCGGGCCGACGGGCGGCTTTCGTCATGCCGAAGCCGTCATGCGGACCCTCCATCTTGATGGTTGCCTCGCGGGGCCATAGCTACAAGATAATCGCTGTCACGCAAGCCTTATCCCTCGGCCACGCGTACATGGAGCGGGGGAGTTCCCAATGGCGCGCGCCCGCAAGGAGGCGAAGTTCGAAGTTTTCGGTCAGGAGATGATCGAAAAGGTCGTCGCGAAGAGCGGTAGCTCAGGGCGTGTGTACCTGCCGCCCGATTGGATCGGGAAGCGGGTGAAGGTCATCCGCGTGGACTGAGGCCCTACATGCCGCGGCGTTTCGGCCCGAAAGACGTGGCCGCGTGCGGGCAGTGCGGGAGCGACCAGGTCCATCCCAATCTGCTCGTCATGGGGCCGATCGCGGGCATCGATAGCGACAGCCGGTCGTTCGTGTGCCGTGCCTGCGGTCATGTCGGTTTGCCGATCATCTTCGACACGGAGGGCGCCCGCGCGCAGTTCGAGCGAGAGAAACGTGGGATCTGGGAATCGGAAGCCAAGTCCGACCGTAACGAGCTCCGGGCGATTCCGATCCTGCCCATCCAGACGGATCCCTTGTTCCCCGTCAAGATCCTCGATCTCCTGCCCCTCCGCGTCGCGACCGTCACCGGGGTCCGCTGGGACGGGGCCCGTCTGACCCCCACCGCCTACCGAGCATCGTTCCAGGAATACTGGGATGCGATCGGGGGACCGCGGTACAACGCGGCCCGCGTGTACGTCGTCGACCTCGCGGGGGTCAACGACGGGAATCCGAATTTCGAGGTGACCCGCCATCTCGGGAAGCGGTGCGACGTATGGCTCGACGCCGGCGGCGGCGAGCCGGAAGAGGTCATGGACGGATACATGTTGGACGTCGAGCGGGTCGTCGCGGGCACGAAGACCCTCTCATCGCCCGAGGCGTTTGCGGGTCTCTATGCCCTCTCGACGGACGTCCTGCCTTGCATCGACTGGGATGGGAAGGTTGTGTGGCGGGCGGGACACCACGGGCCAGTGGAGGTGCGGGACGTCGTAGAAGGCCTCCGAAGAATTGGGTTCTCATCCGCCTGCGTTCTCGACTTGCGCCGCCTCGGGACCGAGCTCGGGCCGGATCCGGCCGTCCTCGCGATGCTGGAGGGACTCGACCTCGAGCTGTACCTCGGCGGAGGGCTGCAGGAGTCCGATGTCCTCCGTCTCCGAGAGCAAGGGTTCTCGGGGGGCCTCGTGGACCCCTTCACGCCCGTGATCCGAGACTTGCTGTCCAAGGTCACGAAGGCCGCGACGGCCGGGGCAGACGCCCCCGCGAAGGCCTCGCGGGCGTCCCCCGCGCCTGGGTCCGTTCCGAGCTCGAACGGAGTCTAGGTGCCCTCTGCGGAATCTAGGATTGTCATCGACGCGGATCATTGCGCGCGATCTTCGGATCTAGTTTTGACGGAGCCACTCTGGTGGTCACACGCGCTCGAGTTCGATCCCAGCTTTCTTGACGAGGTCGAGTCCATCGTTCGATCGGTAGGCGGAGCGGTAATAGACCTTCGATGCTCCGCTGTTAATGATTGCCTTCGCACATGTGGCACAGGGCTGTCCCGTGATGAAGACAACCTTCTGCGGGTCGTTGACACGCACTTTGATCAAGGCGTTTATTTCAGCGTGGACACAGTTGTGAACGACCGCCCTCTGGGCCACGTAGGAATTGTCTTCGGCGACCTCTAGGTTGAAGACAGGCTGGTCGACCGCCCTCGTCCGAACCATGCTCACCTTCGACCAAACAAAGCCCTCGGTGAACTTGTCATACGTGGCGTCGTGCTTTCCGTGCCAAACAATATCGTCGTACTGGTCGCGGACATCCGGATGCCGATCGTATTTCGCCTTGTCTGGCCACAGCTTGCGGTCGTACTCGATCCCGATGACTTCGTCGTTTCGGATTCCCACGATGTCCGGCCGGACGCAATGATCGACGACAATGCAGCGCCACCCCTTGGCCTCGTATTCCTTCTTGACCTCGAGGAGTTCCTCGTACACCTTCCTAGTCGTGTCCTTCTGCAGGTGCACCTGGCTGATGGCCGCGCGAGAAGGATCGTAGATGTGGATTCCCCTCATTGGGTTGTTCCTCCGCATTCTGGCACTGGACTGTTTTCGCACGAGCAGCCCCTTGGACGACTCCTGAAAACAACGTGCGCACATGCGCCGGTAGTGAGGGATTCGCTTCCCACAGCCCGGGCAGTCCTTGGCAGAGACCGCCAGGTAGTCCCCAGGGATAATGTGACGCGCTTCGAGCCAATCGGTTCGGCCCCCTCGTCGAGTCAGGAACGGATGCTCACTTGTCGCCGTCTTTCGTCGGACCATGTTCGCTAGGCTGCTCGTATCCAAGAATAGCTCGACGAGCCCGCCGCGATACTTGTGTCGGAAGGTTCGGGTTACTCGGCGGAAGCGGTCTTCGTGAGTACGGACGCGATCGCCCACCTGGACCCGCTGGATTTCTGTCGGACCATCGGCCGTCGTCACGAGTGAGCCGGAGACGAAACACCCGCAGTTTCCCGGTTGATCCTCCTTGCAGTCGTCGTGGCTGAACCCCCTTGCGGTTCCGTTGTATCCGAAACCATAGATCTGGGTCATGTCCTGAGAGGCGATAACACAGGAAAACTGGGCGCGTTTGCACGTCGAGCGACGCGTGAGCCCCATCGCGAAATCCATGATGAGACTTTCAAGACTTGGCCGTTCGATCGTCCCCATGATTGTGCCCATTGCGAGACAAGATGCGGGCGAACTTAAGGCTTGGCGACACCTTGATGAATGCGTGCCCGGGCAACGGCCCATTCACGATGCAGTTACAGCGAGTCGCGAGCAAGTCGCGGCCTTTCGGCTCACGCGTCATCATCTCGCATCTCGTGCGGCGGCCGGCGAGGTCGTGCAGGTGGCCGGAGACATGGGAGGGGCCCAGGCGCAGGTGCGGTCGGCCGCCCAGATGTCTCTGTGGGCCCGGACCCGCGGCCTCCATGCGGCGGATGTCGAAACGGCTCTCTGGGAGGACCGGACGCTGACCCGGGTCTGGTGCATGCGCGGCACGGTCCACGTGGTGCCGGCGAAAGATTTCGCTGTCTTCGTGCGTGGTTGTGCGGGTCGGGCGGAACGGGACGCGCGGTGGATGGCTCGACGCGGCAGGCCCATGGACTTGATTGAGAGGATGGTCCAGCAGATTGCAAAGGTGTTCGACCGGCCTCTCACACGAGACGAGGCGGCGGATCGACTCCGCGGGTCGCTCGGGACGTCCAAGAGGATCCGACTCGGCCGCGGATGGGGCAAGGAAGCGGACGCGGACGCCTTCGAGGTGGACGGTCACACGGTATCGCTCGGGGGAATCCTCGGGTACGCGTGCATCCGGGGGATCCTGTGCGCCGGGCCTCCGCGTGGCAATCAAGGGACCTTCGTGCGACCCGACGCGTGGCTCCGCGATTGGCGGGACCTTTCCGTGCCCGAGGCAGAGGACGAACTCTTGCGGGTCTACCTCCAGGCCCACGGGCCCGCGACCGTGTCCGACTTCGCTTGGTGGACGTACGTGACCGCTTCCGCGGCTCGCGCCATTTGGAACCGGCAAAAGGACGATCTCGCTCCCGTGGCCGTCGGTGGCAAGACCGGCTGGGTCCTTCGCGACGACTTGCCCGCCTTGCATCGTGCGCGCATGCGGCGGCCCACCGTTCGACTCCTCCCGTTTTTCGATGCGTTCCTCCTGGGCCACAAGGACAAAGGGCATCTCGTCGAGGCGAAGTACTACAAGCGGGTGTATCGGCCGCAGGGATGGCTGTCGCCTGCCATCCTCGTCGACGGGCGAGTCGAAGGCACTTGGAGTCATGAGCGCAAGGGCCGACGGATCGCCCTCCGTATCGAGCCGTTCCATCGTTTCGGCGCGGAGCTCCGAGAAGCGATTGAGGGAGAAGGCCAGGATCTAGGTCGATTCCTTGAGGCCGACGAGGCGAGCCTTACTTTCGCCAGCGGGCCATGGTGATCGGAGGAGGGCCTCGACGAACCGGTTTCTTGACCACCGCCAACTCGGCCGATTCTGACCCTTCGTCCTCCGGCGGCCACCGGTCGATCGCGGTCGCACCTCGGCGTTTCCCGATGAGGAACCACGCGACTCCCGCGGCGGCCGCGAAGGACACGATAGCGGTCGCGAGGATCGATCGGGGAAGGTCGCCGCCCGAGATTCCCGTATCTTCGCGGCTCGTGACCGTGACCGTCACGGACGCCGTCTGGTTGTTCCCCGCGAGGTCCGTCGCGCGCGCGTAGATCGTGCGCGTACCCAAGGCCAAGATGACTCGCACGTTCCACGAGGTCTTTCCCGAGGCCAGGGTCCAGTTCATCCCGTCGGGGCTGACCTCGACCCATGCGACGCCGACGTCGTCCGAGGCGGTTCCCGAAACGATCGTGGATCCGGGGGCGACGAGCGCGCCGTCCGACGGCGCGGAGATCGTAATCGTGGGCTTGGTCGAGTCTCCGCCCGGCCCCGGGCCCTTGGGCGTCGCCGCAACCGGCTCGCTGCGCGGACCTTCGCCGATCGCATTCACGGCGGAGACTGCGTACTCGTAGGTCACGCCATTGGTGACGGCACTGTCCAGGAGCGACAGGCTGGAGACGCCCTGCACGAGGATGCTCAAATTGTCCGACGAGAGTCCTCGGCGCACGGTGTAGGTCTGGACCGGGGACCCTCCATCCGAGGCGGGCACGGACCACGCCAGCATGACCTTCCCGTTCCCTGCGGTGGCCTCGAGGTTCTGCGGCGTACTCGGGACGGTCTGACCGGACGAGGGTGCCGCGGAGACCTCGTTCGAGAGACCCCCTTCGCCCGCGTCGTTCACGGCACTCACGCGGTAGAAGTATAGCTGGCCGTTCGCGAGACCTGTGTCGGTATACGAATTCACCCTGCCGATGGTCGTGACGAGGGACTCGCCACCGCCAGCCGTCCCACGATAGACCTTATAGTTCGTGACGAGGGACCCGCCGTCCGACAGCGGGTCGTTCCATTGGATCGTGACGGCCGCGTTTCCCGCGGTCGCCCGCAGGTTCCGCGGGGGATCGGGGGGATTCGCAGGTGCCGCGGAAACCTCGTTCGAAGGGGGGCCTTCCCCGACTCCGTTCACGGCCCGGACGACGTAGTAGTAGGTCTGGCCGTACGTCAGACCCGTGTCCGTGTACGAGGTGACCACGCCAACGTGAAGGGACACGGACCGGTCGCCACTGATCAAGCCTCGGTACACGTTGTAGCCGATGATCGGGCTGCCCCCGTTGGAACTAGGCGGAGACCACGTCAGGTCGATCGAGGCCTTTCCTGGTTTCGCTTGCAAATTCTGCGCGGCGTCCGGAAGGCGCGGTCCCGTGGGCGTGACCGACACCTCGTTGGAGGGACCTCCCTCGCCGACTGCGCTCACGGCGCGCACGACGTAATTGTAGGTGACCCCGTTCGTCACGGTGGCGTCGGTGTAGGTGAGGACATTCCCGACGGTCGCAAGAAGTGAAAAGCCTGCGGGAGGTGTCCTCCGGTACACTTTGTAGTTCGTGATCGCCGAGCCTCCATCGGAGGCGGGCGCGGACCAACCCAGGGTGACAACCCCATCCCCTCCGCTCGCACCCAGGCCTTGAGGTGGCCCCGGAAGGCTCGCCGGGGGGTGCGGGGTGGCGGACGCCTCGTTGGATTGTGGACTTTCCCCCAGCGCGTTCAGGGCACTGACCTTGTAGCGGTACGTTTTCCCGTTTGTCACGAGCAAGTCGATGTACGAGGTGACGAGCCCAATGTTCCCGACAGGTCCCTCCTTCCCGGGCGCTTCCCCCTTATAGACGAAGTATGCCGTGAGGGGAACTCCGCCGCTGTCGGCCGGTGGGTCCCAGGTCAAGGTCACCCTGCTATCGCTGCCCGCGCCATTAGCGTCGAGAACGCGAAGATCAACCAGGTTGACATTGGGCGCCACACCGGCCAGATGGCCGCTCGACCTATAGCCGTTTCCACCAATGATTCCCGCTACGTGCGTTCCGTGACCGTAGAGGTCATACACCAGGTGATTGTATTGGTTGTAGACGGTCGTCCCG
>Ga0209701_10000885_pt1 | contig 18526 bp, 11 predicted proteins | sample CZO8metaG_4_FD_188356 | JGI IMG/M metagenome (GOLD analysis project Ga0209701, IMG submission 188356) | Vadose zone soil microbial communities from the Eel River Critical Zone Observatory, Northern California, USA - CZOApr15con2H3.8 metaG... | ecosystem: Environmental > Terrestrial > Soil >... | reverse complement strand
TGATATTGTCCCGATAGGTATAAGTTGGATTCGAGTTGTATATCCCGTTCGGGATATAGCCCGGATCCTCTCCAAAACCGCCACCATAAGCGTCACCGACCAAGTTGATTCCAGGAATAATCCCGTTACCATTCCCCCCAAACAGGTCTCCGATGGTCATACTGGGCGGACGCTGCCAGGCACCGGTGTTATTGAGAATGATGTGATCCGTGGTGTAGCTGAACACAAATTCGTTCAACAGGGTTGGGGAAAAAGTTGAACTCAGGCGGGTAACCAAGCTAACGCCCGGCCCTTTGAACGCAGTCTGGATGGTTGGAAAACTGCCGGCATTCGTCCAAAGTGGAACCGGAGTGACCGTGTCCCATGAATCGTGGATGAAGCGGAACGTGAGGCGCTGCTTGTCGGTCAAGTTATGATCGACCCTGATTAACTCTTCCCGCCAGTTAGTAGGAGAAGTCGGAGACTGCACAAAGAATGAACCAGTATCGTTCACTGTTGTCGCGGGCGGGATCAAGGCCAGCAACGCCTGAACATTGGGGTCGTTCGGATCAAAGCCGACGGTTGTCAGGTCAGGCGTCGGGTTGCCGTTGACCACCGGGCAAAACCCGCTGTCGGTTACCGGAGGGCACTGCTCGCTGAAGTCGCCCGCCCGCTCCGCCGCGGATGGTACTTGCACATTGAAGTCCTGTCCCGGTACCCGGTCCTTGCGCCATTCCTGCGACCAGAAGAAGTAGGTGTGATTTTTCCAGATGGGTCCGCCGATGGTGTATCCGTAGTCGTTCTTCTTGTAGGGAGGCACGCTGGCCTGGAAAAAGTTGCGGGCGTTAAATGCGTCGTTGCGGACAAACTCGTACGCGTTGCCATGAAACGCATTGGTTCCAGATTTGGTTTCAACTTCAATCGTGCCCGATCCGTTGCGGCCGTATTGCGCGCCATAGTTGGAAGTGAGCACCTTGAACTCGGCGATGGCTTCCAAGCTGGGATACACGTTCAACGTGCTGTTGCTGCCGTTGTCCATGTTGTCGCCGCCATCCAGTTCCCAGTTGTTGTATTCGACGCGGCCGCCGTTGATGCTGAAGCTGACGTTGCCGTAGACGCCGACAGTGCCTTCGTCCTGTCCGGTCTGATTGCTGACACCGGGAACGAGCGTGACCAACTGGGTGAAATTGCGGCCGTTCAACTGGAGCTGAGTGATCTCTTTGCCAGTGACCGTCCCCGTTAGATCCGAGGACTGGGTTTCTACCTGGGCAACGTCGGCTCCGAGCACGGTGACTTCCGTGGTGGCGGCGCCGACTTGAAGAGGCACGTCCACGCGTGCCTTCTGAGCAACGCGGAGGACGACATCTTTCGCCTGGAATTTCTTGAATCCCTGGGCGACAACCGTGATGTTATAAGACCCGGGAGGCAGGGCCGCCACCGAATATTCGCCGTCGCCATTGGTAGTGGTTTCGCGATTGATTCCGCGATCGGCGGCGGAAACGGTGACTTGCGCGTTCGCGACAGTGGCACCGGACGAGTCGCGGACCGTTCCGGTTACGGAGGCTGAGTCCTGGGCGTGGAGGAGCATCGCCGAGAATATAGCCATTACAAAAACGATTCTGCTGAAGAGACGGATGTTCATACGTGACTCCCTTGGACTACTGGAGATGAAGGCTGGGTCCGCGTCCGTTGGAGACGGACTACCCGAGCCCGGGATTTGGTTCTGACTTCCGCGCCGCACATCTTTGAGGATTCCATCTTTGCCGGCCCTCCTCCACGGAGGGGCAAAAACCCTTTATTAAAACGTGTCAATAGTGCTTCAGCTCTTTCCCGGTGTCAAGTCAAAAGAAGGTAATGTTTTTCGCAAGGTGGTTCACTTCAAACTCCGGGTAGACTCGCGCACGATCAGATCGGGCACGACTTTGCGGTGAATCGCACGGGCAGGCTTTTTTTCGAGGCCGGCGTTGATGGCCTCGATGACGATGGCGGCAGCGGCAGCGCCCATGGCTTCCATCGGCTGGCGAATGGTTGTCAGGGCGGGGCAATAGAGGGCGGCGGGCGCAACATCGTCAAAGCCGATCACCGAACATTGCTCGGGAACACGGATGCCCGCCCGGGCCAGAGCGCGGATGGCGCCGAAGGCAGTCATGTCGTCGAAGGCCATCAGGGCAGTGAAAGGACGCCGGCGGTGCAGCAGTTCCTGGGTCAGCTTGAAGCCGTCTTCGAAACTGGAGAATGGGTCGCGTGACTCGGGCAGATCCACGACGAGCTTGGGATCGATCGGGACATTGTGCTCGCGGGCGAGCGCGCGCACGCCTCGCCAGCGCGGCTCGGTATCGGACAACTGACGCGGGCCGCGAATGAAGGCGATCTTGCGATGGCCGAGCGAAAGCAGATGCTCGAGGGCGGCACGGGCACCCTGCGCGTTGTCCACGATCAAAGAACTGATATGGTCGTTCTTGAGTTCGCACCCCACGATGGCAGTGGGGATATTACTTTTCTCGATGTCGGCGAGGACATTGATGTCGAGGAAGAGCCAGTTGGCGAGCACGACTAAACCTTCGATGCGGCGATCGAGCAACATCTCGAGATAACGCTCGAACCGGCTGCGCTCGTTGTGCACGTCGGTCAGGATAGGCAGAAACGAGGACTGGTAGAGAGCGTTCTCCATGCCGCGCAGCACCAGCGTGCAGTAGGGATCGGTCATGTCGAAAACCATGATCCCGACAGTGTGGCTGCGCCGGCTGCGCAGCGAGCGGGCGAACAGGTTGGGACGGTAGCCCAACTGAGAAGCAGCGCGCTGGATGCGGCCCTTGGTGGTATCAGGAATGTAACGGGCCAGGGGCGCGTTATTCAGGACGATGGAAACGGTGGCGGAGGAAAATCCGCTCCGCTCGGCGACGTCGCGAATGGTGACGGCGTCAGATTTGGAGCGCTTGCGCGCGGTCTCGGGCCGGTGGGCCGCGGCCGAGGGCGCGGTTTTGGAAGACTTCGAGTCAGCAGACCCCATGGACGCCTTGAAATTCGGGCTCTTGCTGGCGGACACTACAGCACGGTGAATCGAGTGTCAAGCACGAGTGTGGTACGGGTGGCTTTCCTGCTGCTTCTCTGGCCCTTGGGGATGAACTCGCAGAGCGCGGCCCCGGTGGCGAGAGGCGCGCCCACGGCGCCAGCCGCAAATCCGCTGAGCCTCTTTTCTCTAGGAGAGGCAGCGCTGCGTGAGAACAAACTGGACGAGGCGGAACGGGATTTTCGGGCCGTGCTGGCGGTGGATCCGGGATTGGCTGGGGCCTATGCCAACTTGGGCGTGATCCACATGCGGCGCAAACAGTGGCCGCAGGCGCTGGCCATGCTGCGCAAGGCGGAGAAGCTGGCTCCGGGAATCGCGGGCATCCGGCTGAATATCGGGCTGGTCTATTTCAGGCAGAATGATTTCTTGTCGGCGATCAAACCGTTTGAGTCGGTCGTGCGGCAGGCGCCGGACTCCTATCAAGCGCGCTATCTGCTGGGCCTATGCTACTTCTTCAATGATCGGTGGGCAGATACGATTACGACGCTGGAACCGCTGTGGGGGCAGGCTTCCACCCAGGTGAATTACCTCTACGTGCTCGCCAGGGCGGCAGAGAAAGCAAAAAACGCTCCGCTTGAAGAGAAAGCGCAGAGCCGGCTGGTCGAGATCGGGCAAGGCACGCCGGAATACCGCTTGATCATCGGCAAGGCGCACTACAATCGCGGCGAGTATGACGACGCGGTGCGGGAACTGGAAGCGGCGGCGCAGGCCGATCCGAAGCTGCCGTTCGTGCATTTCAACCTGGGGCTGGCGTATCTCCGTAAGCAGGACCATGAGCGAGCGCGTGCCGAATTTAAGAAAGACCTGGAGCTCGAACCGGACGTGGCATTCACGTATGCGGAGTTGGGGAATGTGGAGTCCACGCTGCAGCGCGAAGATGAGGCCGCGAAGAATTATCGGCAGGCGCTCAAGCTCGACCCGCGGCTGGTCAGCGCACATATGGGACTGGCGAAGATCGAGGAGCGGCGGCGAAATTATCGCGCCGCGTTGGCCGAACTGGACGAGGTCATCCGGCTGGACCCAGGGAATGCCAGTGCGCGCTATCTACGAGGACAGGTGTTGGTGCGCATGGGCCGCGAAAAAGATGGACGCACGGAATTGGCAACCGCCACGAAGATGCTTAACCAGCAACGCGCCGCGCGACAGAAAGAATTGGAAGGGGAGCCGGCGCCGAGTCCGGAACTGGCGCGGGAGCCGGAATAGTGCAGCGCGTTACAACCTGCGAATGTCAGTTGACGCCACTGGTGGTCCGGCTAAACCCCAACGCGTATGCATCGCGGGGCTGTGTCTATTTTGGATGAAGTGAAGCGCGCCGCAGCCGTGCACGCGGGTCCGACGACGACACGAGGTCTTGCCACGATTGCCACAGCTTGCGAGGCCATTCCCTGTCCATACAGGGGCGCTCGATGGTCAGGAAGAATCCTCCACAACAGATTAATACGCACGGCAAGATCAATATGGCCTGGAGCCCGTAGTAAGCCCAGAAGTTCTGCCCGATGTGCAACGGTGTCGATACGTGTCTTACCGCAGAGATGACCAGCACATGGAACAGATAGATGCTGTAGCACATCCCCCCAATGTTTGTAATGACGCGATTGCTGAAGATGGACGAGCATATCCTTCCACGGAACGCCGCAAGATAGAGCACAACAATAAGAAATGGAAGGAGAATGTGACCGGTATTCCCTTCCGAATACCACACGAGCGGCCAGCCGCAGAGTGCGAGAGCATCCCAGCGAAAAGAGGGCTTCCACTCGCGGCGGGTGAGGTACAAATCGCAAACCAGAAACCCGGCCAGGAAAAACGCCAGATAATAGAGGATGGACGCGCGCAGGTGAATGTTGCGATGCGCACCGATGCTGAGGAAACCGGAACCGAGCATCAAAACTGCAAGCACGGTGCGGCGAATCGTAGCGGGCGGAATAGTAAACAAGACCGCCAGAAGAGGCACGAGCACGTAAAACTGAATCTCGATTTCCAACGACCAGGCGACCAGGTTAATAGCGCCCGGGAAAGCGCCAAAGAAGGCATTGTGAAGGTATGCAAAGCTGGAGAGCAAGTGCGGCCCCATCTCTCCGAGATGCCGATGCCCCGCGATCATCTGAACCGCCGCCCACACTAACAAACTAATGAAATAGGGCGGCTCCAGCCGAGTCAGACGCCGCAGGAAATACTGTTTCAAATCGACCTTGGCTGCCTTCAGAACGTAGTGGGAAGCGAACGGTATTCCCAGAATGAAGCCGCTGATAGCGAAAAATAATTCAACCCCTCGCTTGGGAAAATCGGAACTCATCGTCCAGGGGGCTGGAATGATGCCGGTTTCCAAAGCAGCATAGAGATGAAGGAGGGCAACCGAACTGATGGCAACGAAGCGTAACCCGTCGATCTGGGGTATGAATCGTTTTTGTGTGGTGATACGTCTGAACTGCAGCATTGGCTTGATTCGGATGAGAATATCATTGATCGGGAATGACCGGTGGGGTGCTCCACACTGTCCGGACGCAATCAGAGATCGAGGTGGCGCGGTGGGAATGCGTGGCTGGAAGATACCGGCGTCAGCGCGCCTGTACACACTCCAGAATTTCGGCTTCGCTGAGGGTATGGTCACTTAACTTGGCGACACGATAGATGCGTTCGATCAGCTCGTCGGTCGCGGGATAGCCGCGGTGTTCCAGCCAGAACTGGATGTTGGATTTGCCACTCATCGGCCCGACATCAATGATCTGTTCGAGTCCGAAGACATGCGAGGGAACGCCGGAGTAGACGGCGTTCGCGAGTTCGACATCCTTTTTCTTATAGGCCTTGATCACGGCGGCGGCGTGAACTCCGGTGGCGGTGCGGAAGGCGTCGTCACCGACCACCGGATAATTGACCGGGATCGGCACTCCTGTCGCGTTCGACACGGCTTCGCAATATGCTTTGAGCCTGGTGAGGTCCTGCTGATCCCAGGGCGAGATGCCCATGAGTTTCAGGTTGACCAGCATCTGATCCATCTGTGTGTTGCCGACACGCTCACCGGTGCCGAGGGCGCAGGCGTGCACACAGTTGGCCCCGGCAACCAAGGCGGCCATTGAATTGGCAGTGGCGAAGCCGCGATCGCAGTGGCCGTGCCAGTCCACGCGGACTTTCTCGCCGGAAGGTTTGACGACCTCTTCCATCACGAACTTGACCAGCGCGAAGGTGCCCATCGGAGTGGCGTGTCCGGCGGTGTCGCAGAGGACGATAGCGCGCGCGCCGCAGTTGATCGCAGTGGAGTAAAGGCGCTTGACCATTTCCGGATCGCAGCGGGTCGTGTCCTCGGTGACGTACATGGCTTCCAGGCCTAGCGACACGGCGTATTTGACGGCCTTCTCGGTGGTCTGGAGCAGGAAGTCATCGGTCCAGCCTTCAGTGTAGCGCCGGATCGGACTGGAGCCGATAAAAGTCGCGGCTTCGATCGGCAGGCCGGTTTTCTGGACGATCTCAGCGATCGGGCGAATATCGTTTTCGTGCGTGCGAGCCGCACAGTTCGCCTTGATCTTCATTTTGTGGGCGACGATCTCGCGCGCCAGAGCGGTGACGTGCTCGACCGCGCGTACGCCCGCACCAGGCAGGCCGAGGTCGAGCAAGTTGATGCCAAGCGCCTCCATCAGGTGGAGGATTTCAATCTTCTGTTCGATCGAAGGATCGCGGACGGAGGGTGACTGCAGGCCGTCGCGCAGGGTCTCGTCATTCAGCAGGACCGGACCCGCCGGGCGCAGAGATTGCGGGTAGAGACGGTTCCAATCGTAAATGAGTTCAGAAACATTCATGTGTGGTGTGGCGCGGGCGCCCTCGCCCGCCGTACTTTCAGACTAGAAAACTCTCAAAGTCAAATCGCGCCGCGAAGAGAGTCAGAACGCCCACCTCAGCCCCTGAAGGGGCCGCCGAAAACACTCGATGTTCGGCATCGCTGAAAGCGATGCCCTGATACGAACCGGCCCTGGTTCAAGACGTCCCTGTTCAGACGTCCTGCCCGACTACTTCCCTTCTTTCGGCACGACAAACCCAAACATGGAGAGTTGCCCCGGTCCCGCAACGTTGATCCCGCGCGCGTCTTCGGGACTGGGCAGGTAGAGCGTCTGACAGAATTCGCAACGATAGACTTCCCTGTCGGCCCCCCAGGCTTTTTCCACGCAACCGCATTCCTGCTCGAGCACATCAGCGGTATAGAACCAGCGCTTCAGGTGTCCGCCGCAGAATTTGCCCTTGTCGTTTTTTTCGTTGCAGGCACGCTGGCCCGGCTTCTTGATCTTGACCTTGTGATTGGGAAGCTGCGCGACTGCTTGCGTACTGACTGGTTCACTTGAAGCCACGGAAGTCTCCATTGCGTAAGTCAAAACAGGTTACAGGCTTATTGTACCGAAGACCAAAATCGTGGCGGCTAGGACCGTCCCTTGCGGGACTCAATTTTCCCATGCACGATTACCCGGCACTCACGTGCCGGGCTTTCCTGTTCCGCCGCTTCGCGGCTGGAGAATCGTGTGTCTTCTGCCCTTACTTCATCCCGAGGATTTGTAGTCTAGTATCGTTGCTCAACCTGCCAGTCGTTTCTCCAGGTCTCGCAGGCTTGCGCTCCACTCGTTCAAGCCATCGGCTTCGAGCCACAGGTCTTTGAGTTCGGAGTTCGTCCGCACTCGTTGGATGGCCCGGATGGCGAGGCCGGTTAAGTCCGGGATCGAGCCATCGGTAGAAGAATTGGCTTTGCTGGCCCAGTCGGCAATCTCTATTGGCGAGGGGTGTGACGGTTCGCCTTTAAGTGCGGCGACCGCCTCGGCGGCTGCTACCGCAACACTGGCCTCGGGTGCTTCAAGATAGTCGGCGTTATCGGCGGCGCGGGACAGCAGGGGCTGCAAGTCTTCAACTGATAGCGAGGTGAGTTGGGGGAGCCAGGCTTTAGCGCCCTCATTTTCGAAGCTGCCTGTTCCCCATCCGGCCATGAGTCTCCTCTGGTCAAACTCGGTGCCCTTGGGGATTATAAATTCTCCGGGAGCGCTGACGGAGACTCCAGCGCAGGCTCAGAAGTAAAAGCGTCGGACAGGAGTGTCCGACCCACACATGCCTGGCCACCGCACTATGCCCAGAAGGTGCGGTCCAGAGTGCGGTATTGGATTGCCTCGGCGATGTGCTTGGGCTCGACGTTGGGAACGCCTTCTAGGTCCGCGATGGTGCGGGCTACTTTCAGGATGCGATCGTGGGCACGGGCGCTGAGTCCCTGCTGCGTCATGGCGCGTTCGAGCAGGCGCTCGCAGTCGGGGGACAGGTCGCAGAACGCGCGGATGTGCCGGGGAGACATCTGCGCGTTGCAGTAGAGCTTTTCTTTTCCGGAAGTGAAGCGCGCGAGCTGGATGTGCCGGGCACGGATGACTCGTTCCAGAATCTTGGCGGAATTTTCGGGCTCGTGCGTACTGCGCATTTCTTTATAGTTCACGGCGGGGATGTCGATGTGGATGTCGATGCGGTCCAGCAGCGGGCCCGAAATCTTGGAGATGTAGCGCTGAATCATGGGCGGCGTACAGTGGCATTCGTGGGTGCGGTCGTTGTGAAATCCGCAGGGACAGGGATTCATGGCTGCAGCCAGCATAAAGCGCGCTGGAAAGGTCAGAGACATGGCGGCGCGCGCGATACAGACGGTGCCATCTTCGAGCGGCTGGCGCATGACTTCGAGCACATTGCGAGGGAACTCGGGCAGTTCGTCGAGGAAGAGTACGCCGTTGTGAGCGAGCGAGACTTCGCCGGGACGTGGGATCATGCCGCCGCCGATCAGTCCGGCATCGGAGATTGTGTGGTGTGGAGCACGGAAGGGGCGCATGCCTACGAGGCCGGCTCGGGCGTCGAGCACGCCAGCTACGCTGTGAATCTTGGTCGTCTCCAGGGCTTCTTCGAAAGTAAGTGGCGGCAGGATGGTGGGGATACGCTTGGCAAGCATCGTCTTGCCCGACCCGGGAGGCCCGATCATCAGAATGTTGTGCCCGCCGGAGCAGGCAATTTCCAGGGCGCGCTTGGCGGTCTGTTGGCCGCGGACTTCTTTGAAGTCCACCAGGAAGTGCTGGGCTTCGCTCAAGAGCTGGTCACCGTCCACCTGCAGGCGAGTGACACCGTTGCCGGAATTAATGAAGTGGATTACGTCCAGCAGCGACTTAACGGGATACACTTCGAGGCCATTCACCATCGCGGCCTCGCGCGCGTTGACTTCCGGGACGATCATCCGTCTTACCTTCCGGTCGCGGGCTTCGATAGCGATGGGCAGGGCGCCGCGTACTCCGCGGAGGCTGCCGTCGAGCGACAGTTCACCGACAAAGAGGGCGTCAGGAATCTCTTTCTTGTTCAGGCCGCCATAGGCGCCAAGGATGCCGAGCGCCATGGGGAGGTCGAACCCGGAACCTTCCTTGCGAATGTCGGCAGGCGCGAGATTGATTGTGATGTTGGTGGCCGGAATGTCGTAGCCGCAGTTCTTCAAAGCGGCGCGGACGCGGTCACGACTCTCGCGCACGGCGGCGTCAGGCAGGCCGACAGTATGAAAGTAGTCGTCTTTGGTCTTGACGTTGGAGACGTCCACTTCCACGTCGATAATGCTGGCGTCAATGCCGTAAACAGCGGCACTCATGGTCTTGTAGAGCATAGGGATACCGGTGGGCACAAGGAGGGAATGATGCGGGTGGGAGGACCCAGATCGATCATATCAGCCTGCCAGTGTTGTGATGTGACCTACGTCACCCGTTACCGTGATGGAACGTTGCCATCGTGAAGAACGGCGTTCGATGCTACGCTAAGTTGAACTTGGCGGGAATGCTGCGCGGTTCCCAAAGAACGCTTGCGCGCTTGCGAGGTATCCCGAATGCCCGAGCAAGGACATACTCCGAACCGGCCGGATCTTCCGCCCAGTCACCTAGAGCGGGAGGAGAGCCAACTGTGGCGATGGGCGCTCGGACTTTTCGTCCTGATGGCCCTGGCTGTCGCCGTCCTTTCCTGGGAACAACTCAAGAACCTGCCTTACCGGCTGTGGGCGATTCCAGTCGGCCTGCTGATTTTGTCGGTATTGTTTGCCGTTTATGCCTTCGGCCGGCGGCGCGAAGTCGGGGAACTGAAGCATCTGCTGAAGAACCTGCAAGACCGGGCTGGGGTCATGCCCTCCGACGACCAATTGGATCAGCTTACGCAGATGATTGCGCGCTCGCAGCGCAACTTCAAAGAGCTGATTGACTCTCTGGAAGATGTGGCGCTCGCAATCTCGCTGGACGGCACGTTTCGGACGGTGAACCGGCGTGTCACAGAGATCCTGGGTGTTCCCTACACCGACATTGTCGGTCACAAGCTGGCGGAGTTCCTGAGCTCCGACCTGCGCGCCGAGAGCGATGCCAGCCTGTCGCGCTTTCTGGAGAAGCGGCACTGGGCGGGAGTGGTCGAAATCCATCTTAAGAATGGATTGAGTCCGAGTTATTACGACTGCGTGGTCAACGCCATCGTCAAGAGCGACGAAGTGGTCGGCGCCAGCGTGCTGGCCCGCGATATCACGGAGCAGCGAGAAAAGGAGCGGCGCTTCACGCAATTATTCGAGACCCTGCAGGAAGGTGTGTACTTCAGCACTCCGGAAGGAAAGCTGCTCGACGCGAATCCGGCCCTGGTGCAAATGCTGGGATACCGCAGCCGAGAAGAGCTGCTAGGGCTGCCTCCCACGGGCCTGAATGTGGAAGCGGACCAGGAGCCTGTGCTGGGCCGCGCTGGAAGTCAGACTGGCAGCACGCGTACTCGCGAAATCCGGGTAAAGAGAAGGGACGGGAGCGTGGCAGTGTGCGTGGACACATCCACTGGCGTCATGGAGGCGGGACGGATTGTGCGCTACCAGGGCACGCTGGTCGACGTCACCGAAAAGCGCACGATGGAGCGGCAGCTGCGGCGTCAGGAAGAATTCCGGCGGCACCTGCTGGAGAGTTTCCCCGACCTGATCCTGGTGCTTGATCCCAAGGCGAGTTACACATTTGTGAGTTCGCGGATCCGCGACCTTCTCGGCTACGGGCCAGAGCAGTTGATGGGAAAGAAAATCGAGGAGGTGACGGATAATTCGCCCGAGCTAGTGGCGCTGTACCGGTCGGTGGCGAACGGCCAGCAAGCGCTGGCGACATCGGAATATGGGGCGCTGCACCAGGACGGCAGCTGGCGCACCATGCTGGGCACGGCGAGTCCGCTGCTCGATACCGAAGGCAAGCCGGCGGGCGTCATCATCTCGGTGCGCGATGTAACAACAGAGAAGAAGCTGGAGCAACAGGTCATTCAGAGCGAACGTCTGGCGGCGATGGGACAGATGATCGGGGGCTTCGCTCACGAACTGAACAATCCGCTCACCAGCATTCTGGGCATGACGGAACTGCTACAGGAAAGCGAGACCAGCGAAAGCAGCCGCAAACAATTGGTGTCACTGCATCAGCAGGCACGGCGAGCGGCCGAGATCGTGCAGAACCTCCAGTATTTCGCGCGGCCTCCGGCACCGGGACGCAGCCCTGTCAATCTGAGTGAACTCATCCAGCGGACGCTGCACTTGCAGGCGTATCCGCTGCGCAAGAGCAACATCACGGTGGACTTTTTGCAGGAGCCGACCTTGCCGGCGGTGATGGCTGACCCGAATCAGCTGATGCAGGTGTTCCTCAACCTGATCCTGAATGCGGACCAGGCAATTCGCGAGAGCCGGGACAAAGGCACCATCCGGATCCGCTTGGGACGCAATCCTGATTCGGTGTGGGTGATGTTTCAGGATGACGGACCCGGCATCGCGCCGGAAGTCTTGCCGCATATTTTTGATCCGTTCTTCACCACCAAGCGGCCGGGCCGCGGGACCGGTTTGGGATTGAGCATCTGCAAGACCCTGCTCCGCGAACACAACGGGAACATCGACGCGGCGACGGCACCGGATGGGGGAGCGGTATTCACGATCACGCTACCGGTGACAAGTAGCCAGGACAAAGCGCCGGCTGCGAACTAGCTGCCAGGCGAGACATTCCATGATCCAGACGATCAACCATGGAGCAATCCGGGAACTTCGCCTTGACCGTCCTCCGGTCAACGCATTGTCTCCGGAATTGATCAGTGCGTTGAAGAAAGCAATTCAGGCTGCGCCTGGCAATGGCGCCCGGGCGATGATTCTCTCCGGCGCGCCCGGAAGATTTTCCGGAGGACTTGACGTTCCTGTGCTGCTCGGTCTGGATCGTCCGGCGATGGCGGCTCTCTGGCGGGATTTCTACTCGCTGATCGATGCAATTGCGGGATCGCCGATTCCGATTGTCGCGGCCCTCACTGGACATGCTCCGGCGGGTGGAACGGTGCTGGCATTGTTCTGCGATTGGCGAGTGATGGCCGAGGGAGATTACAAGATCGGACTGAACGAAGTGCAGGTCGGCATCCCGGTTCCACCGGCGATCCTGGCAGGCATGCGGCGGCTGGTCGGGCTGCGGTCGGCAGAACAACTGTCGGTGAGCGGTGCGTTGCTCTCGGCGAAGGAAGCTCTCAGAGTCGGACTGGTTGACGAACTGGTTGCCGTGGAGCGAGTCGTGGACCGCGCAGTGGAGTGGTGCCAGCGTCTGCTGGCACTCCCTGCGGAGGCGATGACCAGCACGCGACGCCTGGCGCGTGCCGATCTGGTTGGTATTTTTGAAGTCGACCTAGAGCCTGAACTGCAGCGCGTAATTGCAGACTGGTGGAGTCCAGAGACACAGTCAACGTTGCGCGCGCTGGCGGAACGATTGGGGAAGAAGATGGGCTAGATGCTGCCCCGAGCCTGGCAGCGGGCAGGAAGACTTCAATGCGAAGTTTGCTTTTGGGTGGTGGCGCAGCGGTTCACCGCTGCGATGATTGCGCCTCTTGAACCTCGGCTTTTAGACGCCGAGGTGAAGGCGCCAATCGGCAATCGCTTCTCAGCGGCCTCCTAGCGTTCCACCGCCATAGCCACCGCATTCCCTCCGCCCAAACACAGCGCAGCGATACCGCGGTGGACATCCCGGCGGATCATCTCGTAGATCAGCGTGACGAGCACACGCGCTCCGCTCGCGCCAATCGGATGGCCCAAAGCAACCGCGCCTCCATTGACGTTCACGCGGTTCATGTCGAGGCCGAGTTCCCGGATTACCCCAAGCGCCTGCACCGAAAAAGCTTCGTTGAGCTCGTAAAGATCTACGTCGTCCTTCTTCCAGCCTGTCCGCTCCCAGATTTTATGGACCGCGCCGACCGGAGCCATCATGACCCATTTAGGATCGATGCCGCTGGTGGCCTGATCCACGATCCGGACCATGGGACTTGCGTCTAACTCCTTCGCGCGTGCCGCGCTGGTCACTACCAGGGCTGCGGCTCCGTCGTTTACGCCGGGAGCGTTGCCGGCGGTAACGGTGCCATCCTTTTTGAACGCTGGTTTGAGCGAACGCAAGACTTCGATGGTCGTGTCTTCGCGCGGACCCTCGTCTTTGTCGAAGATCACGGCGGGCTGGCCTTTCTTCTTCGCCGGGATCTCAACAGGAACGATCTGGGATTTGAAGTGGCACTCTCTCTGCGCGGCAACGGCCTTGCGATGGGAGTTCACGGCGAACTCATCCTGCTCTTCGCGGGTGATGCCGTATTTCTCAGCGACGTTCTCGCCGGTCAGACCCATGTGGTAGTCGTTGTAAATGTCCCACAGACCATCATGGACCATGGAGTCGATCAGTTGCCCGTTGCCGAGACGGTATCCCTTGCGCGCATTCGGAAGGAGGTAAGGCGCATTGGTCATGGACTCCATGCCGCCGGCTACGACGATGGAAGCGTTGCCGGTCTGGATCGCCTGCGCCGCGAGCGCCACGGCTTTCAATCCGGAGCCGCAGACTTTGTTAATTGTCATGGCACCTACTTCGGGAGGAAGTCCGCCGAAAAGTGCGGCCTGCCGCGCGGGATTCTGACCGAGGCCCGCAGAGACGACGTTGCCCATGATGCACTCATCCACCTGCTGTGGCTCGACACGAGCACGCCTGACCGCTTCGCGGACTGCGATCGCACCCAGTTGTGGAGCGGTCAAGTCGCTCAAGCTACCTTGAAATTTTCCGATCGGCGTGCGGCATCCGGAAATGATGACGACATCAGTAGAACCGGCCATACATAGCTCCTTCGCAGGGCTCTTCGCTTGCAGAGTACCTCTCATTATAGATGGATGATGAGGGCGTGAAGGTTCAGGAGAGATGAGAACGCGATGTAGCGTTGGAGGAGTGGCGATCTTGCCCGCGACGTGTGAAATTCGTTGTAGCGAGTCGTTGCGCGCTTCGCTTGTAATGGAGTGTTGAACTTTTTCTGTCGCGCGAGTGAGAGAAGTGACTTTGGTGCATCGTTGCGCCACGCTCTCACGCTCATTTTTCTCTTGACTTCACTGTGCGTTGACTCTATACAATCAAACAGTTGCGACAGAAGACCGTTGCAAGATTCCATGAACAATGGAAAGGGAGAATAGATCCATGGCAACCAAAAAGAAAGCAAAGAAGAAAAGCAGCAAAAAGCACTAAGCACCTGCAACAAGGCAACGAACGGGGACGCGATGAGCGTCCCCTAAGTTTTTAGGGACGAACCTGCCGATCACGTCAGTTTGCGCGCGGGGATTTTTTCGACGGGGCCAGAATCACTTTCTCAGTCGCCGGACAAAGATTGCGATACGGACAAAAGACGCACTGGTAGCCTGGTTTGGCGGCAAATTGGCCCGCAGCTATGCTCTCCGCGACCTTCTGCACGCGGATCTTCGCCTCTTCCAGTTGTGCATCATTGCGCGTGGTTGCGACCGCAATATTGTTCTCCAGGTTGTAGAAGATCAGCTGCGAGACGTTGTGTCCCCAGACCTGTTTTGCGGCGAGCGCATACAACGAGAGCTGCAAGCTTTCGTCGGCATCTTCCTGGGACTGAGGCTTGCCGGTTTTGTAGTCGACGATGGCAACTCCGTCGGCACCGGACCGGTCGATTCGATCCACCCGTCCTCGTAACTTCGTTGCCCCCACCTGCAACTCGAAATTCTGTTCGGTGTTGAGTACGTCGGGTTGCGGTGTGGAGCCTATCAGCTCCAGAAACTGCCGCAGCTGCTCAGTCCCCTGCTTCAGATACAACTCGTACTGGTAACGGTCCGCAATCCCGGCGTCCGCCAGACCCTGCCGGAGCAACTCAAAGAGTTCCGCATCGCTGATCGGGCGACCAAACTGGCGAGCGTCATAGAATGTGCGGAGAACGCCGTGCATAACGGCGCCATAGTGCAATGCCGCCGAAACGTCATGCGGGAGGTTCCACTCCCGCTCCAGCTTGAAGCGAAGAGGGCAGCTTTCGTAGGTAGTAATGGCTGATGCGCTCAGGCCAGTCACAAAATTGGCGGAGGGCGGCATCAGCAACCAGGCGGCGACATTGGAATGCTCGATGGCAATTTTTTCTTCTTCCGCAAACAGATCGTCCTGCACCGCCGCAGCCGGACGCAAGTGCCAGAACTTCCGGTAGGCCGGATTGGGCATGAACTCCCGCAGGAACTTGGTCGGCGTCGGATCTTTCTTCGCCCGTCCTTGCTGTGTATAAATGGCCAGCGAGTCTTTGGCGCGAGTCATCGCCACGTAAAACAACCGGCGCTCTTCTTCATCGTTCAGGATTTTGTCGTCGCCCTCGGATCCGGAGGTACGTAACTCGCGCGGAAGGTCTACCAAGGGCTCCCGCCACGAGCATGGAAACGATGGCGACGAGCCCCGAATGATCGCTACGTGGCGGAATTCGAGTCCCTTCGCGGTATGCACGGTTAGCAGGCGGACGGCATCGGTGGTGGTGGGAGGAAGGGCGATAGCACCGTGCGCCTGAGCAAAATAATCGAGGTAATCGAGAAATTCCGCGGCAATACCCGTTTCGACAATTGGCTTGGTCTGCCAAAAATCCACAAACTTGAGAAAAGCGGCGGCGGGCGGCGAGTCCGATAGCGTGAAGTGCCGCATCACCAACTTCGCGGCGTCAACTGCTCGAACTCCCTCTTTTTCTACTAACCGATGCGCCTCATCAACAGTTTTCAGGACAGCGGGCCCACTGGCCAGTTTTTCCAGCACCTGTCGGAAATCGAGCTCAGCGCGCCGGACCGACCTCATGGCGGCCCGCAGTTCCGCCGCATCGATCGAGAACTGGGGCAGGGCGGCCACCCGAAACAAGCTGGCGGCGTCCCCCGGACTGACCGCAGCCGTCAGGCAAGCGATGACGTCGCGGACTTCGGGCGTGTGTAGAACATCAAGCGCTTCGATGGAAAATGGGATGCCACGCTCGGTGAACTCCCGGACCAACTCCTCGCGGTGGCCGTGTTGCCGATAGAGGACTGCAAAGTCGCTCCATGTGCAGGGTTGTTCCTTGTTCTTGCGTTTCTTCTGGATCTGGCGAGCGAGGTCGGCGGCTTCAACTTCCTTGTCTCCCCAGGTGACGATTTCGACCAGCGGCGCGACTATCGGTTCGCCCTGGGCGAGTGCCTCTACCTCACGTTCGGACGCGAGGGGCGCACGCTGATAAGAAATTCCACTTCCCTTCTGCGAAAACACTGGCGGATTGTCGTTTACGAATCCAAAGGCACAACGAAGGATGGGCGAGAGCGAGCGCCGGTTCTTTTCGAGAGCAACGAGACGGGTGCCCGGAAAACGGGCTGCGAACAAAGTAAATGCTGCGCTGGATGCTCCGCGAAAACGGTAGATGGCCTGATCGGGGTCGCCGACCGCAAATACATTGGCGGCAGAGCCGGCGAGCAGGGACAGAATCTCAACCTGAGCGAAGTTGGCGTCTTGGAATTCATCGACCAGCAGAAATCGCGTTCGGCACTGTTCTTCCGTGACCAGCGCGGGGGCATTTTTCAAAAGATGATAGGCCCGCGTGATCATGTGCCCGAAAGTGCCCAGGTTCTTCTCTTCCAGCATCCGTTCGACGGTGGCGTAGACGCTGGCGATCTCCCGGCAGCGGTCGAGAATTTCAGTGGGCTGAAGTTCGCTCTGTTTCTTTGAGCTGGCAACGCGCTGCATGGCGACTTCGCCGCGTTCCAGACAATTCACATAGGCAGAATATTGGTCCGGACCGACGAGTTCGTCCTGGCAGCGGCGCATGAAGTCCAGCAATGCGTCGAGAAACTGGCTGACGTTGGCAGCCCGGACGAAATACTTCAAGCGTAGATCGCGAATGTGCCGCCGCAAATACACCCAAAGATCTTTGTCGTCGAGCACGCCGAAGTTTGCGCCGCGCCGGCGAAGCAGATCATTGCACCAGGCGTGAAATGTCATGACCTGGAGGCCGGCGGCGTTCTTGCCTTCGAGCTCGGCCAGCACGCGTTTCTTCATCTCTTCCGCGGCATTGTCGGTATAGGTAAGAGCAAGAATTTCGTCGGGGCGGGCGTGGCCTGCGCGGATCAGATGGGCGATACGTTGCGTGAGGACAGTAGTCTTGCCGGTACCGGCTCCGGCTACGACGAGCATCGGGCCATGGACATGCTCGATGGTCTCGCGCTGGCGCTCGTCGGGCTGAACCTTCGCGGGTGACAAGACGGACGGACTCACTTGCCGGAGCATATCAGAGGACGCTGTGGAAGGCGGTGCGGAAGGTCACTGCAGCGCGTCGAGAGCAAGGGCGGTGGCAACAATGGCCGCGGTTTCAGCCCGGAGGATGGTGTCGCCGAGCGAGGCGGCGGTCCACCCGGATTCGCGGAACCATTGGAGCTCGTCGGCAGTCCATCCGCCTTCGGGGCCGATGGCTAGGGTGAGGGCGGATGGACGGGAACGTAGCGCGTCCCGGAGGCGCGTGCTGTCTTCGGATTCGGCGAGGACGATGCGCGAACCTGCGACGCCGACGAACTCCTTAAGATTGGCGGGAGCTGCGATTTCGGGCGGCGCCGCGCGGCGGGATTGCTCGGATGCCTGGAGAGCGATGCGCTGCCAGCGCTCGCGGCGCTTCATGGCGGCAGCGACAAGATGGGAGTCTGTTCGGCGAGCGATGATCGGGACGATTCGTGTGATGCCGAGCTCCGTGCATTTTTCGATCGCCCATTCCATACGATCGAATTTGAAAATCGCGAGCGCGAGCGTCAGGTCGGGCTCTGGAGAGATGGACTGTCCTTCGCCGAGGGCGAATTCGACGCGCTTATCGGAGATAGAGGTGATCGTCCCGCGCCGAACTGAAGTGTCGGTAGCAATGTCGAATTCCTGGCCAATTTCCGCGCGCAGGACTCGCGTGAGATGGAGCGCGTGGTCGCCGACGAGGGCGGCGGTGTTTCCGTTGGTTTCGTCGGCGATCCAGCGGCGGCGAGTCATGGAGCAGTTCTCGGTTCTCAGTTCTCAGAAGAAACAGACGCACATCTAAATAATAACCGCTAGCATCTAGTCTGAGAACTGAGAACTGAGAACTGAGAACTGAGAACTGAGAACTGAGAACTGAGAACTGAGAACTGAGAACTGAGAACTGAGAACTGAGAACTGAGAA
>Ga0209701_10000883_pt1 | contig 18542 bp, 19 predicted proteins | sample CZO8metaG_4_FD_188356 | JGI IMG/M metagenome (GOLD analysis project Ga0209701, IMG submission 188356) | Vadose zone soil microbial communities from the Eel River Critical Zone Observatory, Northern California, USA - CZOApr15con2H3.8 metaG... | ecosystem: Environmental > Terrestrial > Soil >... | reverse complement strand
CCGGCGCGCCGAATGCACAGCAGCGACTCCATCATTACCCGTTCCCGGTCGATCCATTGATTGCGGGCGGCGGCCTCTATCATGGCGTATTCTCCCGAGACCTGATACGCCGCCAGGGGCAGGTCGAATCGCTGCCGGGCGGCGGCAATCACGTCCAGGTAGGGCAGGGCTGGCTTGACCATGATCATGTCGGCGCCTTCTTCGATGTCCAGTTCGATCTCGCGAATCGCCTCGCGGACGTTTGCCGGATCCATCTGATAAGAACGGCGATCCCCGAACTGGGGTGCCGAATCGGCTGCCTCCCGGAACGGACCGTAGAAGCCGGACGCGAACTTGGCGGCATAGGAAAGAATGGGGGTATTGACGTAGCCCGCCTGGTCCAATGCCTTGCGGATCGCTCCTACCCGGCCGTCCATCATGTCGGAGGGCGCGATGATGTCCACGCCTGCCCGCGCCAGCGAAACCGCCGTGCGCGCCAGCAGTTCCAGGCTCGCGTCATTGACGATCTCGTACTCGGCGGTCGATGGCGGCGCGGCTGCCGCTGCCCCCAACGATCGCGGCCCAGACTTCACGATTCCGCAGTGTCCATGCGAGGTGTATTCGCACAGGCAGACATCGCCGATGACTAAGAGATCCCGCACTTCACTCTTGATGGCTCGTGTGGCCCGCTGCACGATGCCATCGTCCACCCATGCGCCGGTGGCCACCTCGTCTTTTTTTTCCGGTAGCCCGAAAAGAATTACGGCTGGAACGCCCAGCGCATCCGTTTGCCGCGCCTCTTTCACCGCTTCATCCAGGGAGAGGTTGCAAACTCCGGGCATGGAACCCACTTCCTTGCGGATCTCAGATCCCGGGCAAATAAACATGGGATAGACCAGAGACTCGGGACTAAGCCGGGTTTCGCGAACCAGGGAGCGCAACGTTTCCGTCGACCGCAGACGCCGCATGCGCGTGGCAGGGAAGGCCATGGGCAGATTCTAGCAGCCGGAGCGGGACGCCGGGCAATCTGTTTCCCGGTCGTGGAGTCCAGCCCGCTCCACAGCGATGCGCTGGCGCTGGTTACCTGAGTAACCTCCGGTAACCTCATGGTGACCTAAACATAACGACGAGAAACTCATATGATGCATTGGGATGCCCCTGCGTCCAATCTCGTCGCTGGCCTGCGGAATCGCACTGGTGTTGGCCTTTGCTCTGGCGCCCGTCGTGTTTCCAAATCTGTTCTTCCGTGTCGCGATGGGCAACTTGGTTCCTTTACTCGTTTCCACAGTCACACTCGTTCTCACTATAAGAAATACTCTCGACAGCCGCGGCCACACCAGGCTTTTCTGGGGACTGATGACCATAGGTCTGGTCATGTGGTGGTTCAATCAGGCAGGCTGGGCGTGGTTTGAGGTCGTTCGCCGCCAGCCGCTGCCCGACCCCTTTTACGGAGACATCATCCTTTTCTTGCACGCCGTTCCCATCATGGCCGCCGTCTCCATTCGCCCGCAAAAGGCGGATGAAAGCGAGGGTGTGCTCCCCAGCGCCTTGAACGTAGTCATTCTGCTGGTGTGGTGGATAGTCGTCTACGCCTTCGCGGTTTTCCCGGACGAATACCTCGTCAGGAACGTCCCCGTGTATAGCCTCCGCTGGGACATCCTGTATCTCGTGGAGGCGCTGATCGTAATTGCTGTCTCAGGATGGTCCTTCCTCACCAGCTCTGGACCTTGGCGAACGCTCTATCGCAATATCCTGCTGGCCAGTATTGTTTATGCGATTTCCTCGGAAGGCATCAATGCCGCTATCGCGCGCGGGACTTACGTGAGCGGGGGAATCTACGATGTACCCTTTCTGATGGCGCTGCTCGGTTTCTTCTGGGTCGCGCTGACAGGACGCCGCTGCTTACGCGAAACGCAAGCGACATCTTCGGCCACACCCGCGAATGCGCCTTTTGCTCCGCTGCTCGCGAAAGTGGCGCTGCTTTCGCTGCCCCTGATGGGATTCTGGGCACTGTTCATGGGCAGAGAAACGGCCTACTTGCGACAGGTACGCTTCACCGTTGCCATGGGCGGATTCGCTGTTCTCGCCTTTTTCGTTTTCCTGAAGCAGCACTTGCTCGATCGCAAACTGGTGCAGCTGCTCAGGCAGTCCCGCAACAGCTATGACAACCTGCAGCGGCTGCAGGGACGAGTTGTCCAGCAGGCCAAGCTGGCTTCGTTGGGAGAATTGGTCGCGATGGCGGCCAGCGAATTGGAGTATCCGCTCTCCACTATTTTGGGAAGTTCCGAGCGCCTGGCCGCCAGCAGCAGCCTGAGCCGCGAACAACTCTCCACCGCGCAGAAAATCGGCCAGCAGGCCCGGCGTACCCGCGACTTGGTCAATGACCTTCTCAGTTTTGCGCAGCAGACTCCCGGAGAGAAGACTCCACTGGAGTTAAAGCCACTGCTGCAGCGTGCTGTGCAGATGGAAGGATTCAAACTGGAGAACCGCGAAATCAGCCTCACCGTTAAGAGCGACGGCAGTTTGCCGCGCGTGCTCGGCAACTCCAACCAGCTTTTGCAGGCCTTCCTTCAGGTCGTGGAAAACGCCGTGGATGCCCTGCAGGACGCCGGCGGAGGACGCCTCCTCGTGTCACTGCGGCACGAGGGTAACGAAGTCGTCATCGAATTCGCCGACACCGGCCCCGGATTGCGTAATCCCGAACGTGTCTTTGACCCTTTCTATACCACCAAGCCCGTCGGCAAAGGCACAGGTCTGGGCCTCAGCGCCACCTATGGCGTGGTTCAAGATCACAAGGGGCAGATCACCTGCTACAACCGTCCTGAGGGTGGGGCGGCTTTTGAAATTCGCCTGCCCGCGCTCAAGACCGGTGCTCCGTTGAGCGAAGCCGCGCGCGCCTGAGCTGCCGATTGCAGAAGTCGGATTGTAGAAGTAAGAAACTGTTCAGAACTTCTAACAAAACCTGCCCCAGAGACCTCGGACCAGCTGGCGAAAATTCTGTGCCCGGGATCGAAGCTGACCCGCGGCGCTTTCAGCGAGGCCGCGCCCAACGAGCCACGCAGTCCGCCCGGCTGGTTCCCGTCGCTATCCGGCAAGAGGAAAACGTCTCCTGCGAACCCTCGGGCTTGGAGCGCAGATAGATGTCGTTGAGTTGTACTTGCTGGACCCGGATCTTACCGCCCAACCCATTGTGGCGTGCTGAAGCAACCAGATAAGCAAAAGCTGGCTAATACTTGGTGAGAGTACCGGCCCAGACGTAGCCGGTTGGGGTCGCAACAAAAATGATCTGGCTGGCGTCTTGAAGGATGACAAAATGCCAGCTGTTGTCGACGCCGGCAATCGTCATGGTTGTCGTTCCGGTGCAGTCCGAATTCACACTGTAGGTACCCGCAACTGGTTGCCCGGGCTTAAGCACGCCGGCGAAACTCTCGTTGTCGACGCCCGAAATGCTCCCATCGGCCCCGAATGAAATCTGACCTCCATGCGCGAAGGGCACGAAGCCGCCGACGCGCGGGAAGCTGTTCCCATTCCCGGCCGCGACGAGACCGTCCGTAGAATAGCCATACGAGTTGCCGCTGAGGATACTAGCGGAGCATGATGCCGCCATTAATCGCAGGGTGCCGGACTCAACTATGTCGGTGTTTGCGCCGACAAATTTGATCTCTTGGCCCCCGCTGGTAATCACGATACTCAGTCTGATGCCGCCACCGGTAGTGAAGGAAATTGTGCCCGTAGTGCAATCTGCATTCACGCTGTAAGTGCCCGAATCGACGTGAGGGAGTAATCCACCGCCGAAGTTCGTGTCATGTGCTCCAGAGAAATTTCCGTTTCCATCAAAGGCGAAGTGTCCGAAGTGCACGAAAGGCAGAAAAGCGCCGATTTTCGGTCCTTGGGTGTTGCCGGCAGCTCCCAGCGCGTGGCCTTCCCATCCATACGTGGAATTCAGAATGCTGTTTGGGTTTGTGCAAGTACCGCTTGCCCGGGAAGCAAGCCCGAGGAACGAAAAGACGACTACAACAAGTGTGCAAACCATCGATGGTTTCATTGAGGATCACTCCTTTGTCGTGCATTGAGAACGGATCATCGTCATTAACTGCTCACAACGGGCCGGGAAGTCCGAGCCTGGAGTTGAGCAGTGAAGCAAGCGTCGCCCGGCGTGTCAGTGAACCGGCTCGAAGTAGTGCTTGTCGAGCCAGCGGGCGACCTTCTTGCCGAGCACGGCTCCCTGCCTGTCGGCGGTGCGGAAGTGGATGCCGGCCCACACTCGGGCGCCGATGACCTCCTTGAGCGCATCCGAGAACCGGTCGAAGCTCCGCGTGGTACCGGATTTGTTGCTGAAGGCGCTGAAGGCGATCTTGTCGGTGCCGAAGAAGCTCTGCAGCGTCTGCACGAACGCACTGGTCGCGCAGGCGTGCCCCGAGGGGTGGTCGGGGAAGGGCGGCGTGACGAGCGGCGGCCCGCCGAAGACCGGTGTCGCCGGGTCGAACAGCGGTAGCCACGTCGGGTCGGCCTCGGTGGCGGGGTTGCCGTCGCTGTCCGCCTCGCGAATCGCCGTGATCGGTCGCCAGAATTGCCAGTAGTACTTGTCGTTCCAGCAGCCGATCGCGCCGTCAGCCGCAGCCAGGTTGGTCATGGCGAACAAGCGGGCGTTCTCGACGATGTCCAAGCCCTGGCTGGCCGCCAGCGTGCGAAAGATCCGATTCCAGAGCGCCATCGCATGGTCCTGCCAGAAGATCGCAGCATCGGTCTGGTCTGCCGTTCGGGTCGTGCTCGTCAGTGAGCCGAGCTTCTTGACCTCGTTGAAGTCCTCCGCATAGGCGGCACTGGTGAGCGCGTTCGGGCCGTCGGTGCGGAGCATCTCTGCGCTGGGGACGATGAACGGCCGTACGTTCCCGACCCACGGCGCGGGGTCGTTCGCGTAGTTCGGCGGCGTCGGCCGCCAGATGCCCGGCGCCGGCGGGTACAGCGTCGGCGGCGGCCCGAAGCGTCCGTCGCCTTGCCGTGCGGCGACCATTGCCGCGGCTGTCGCCTCACCGACAGTGATCCCCGCAGCCTTCGATCCCGGCGGGTCGTCGGGCAGGCCCGCTATATAGTTGTCATAGGTCCCCTGCAGCGTCGGCTGCTGCGTCGGGAAGAGCGCCACGAGCACGCGAAACGCCGCCGTTGCCGCGGCCGCAGCCTTCGAGTCTGACGGATTCGCACTCGGCTGCACGAGGTACGGCCGGTGGCCACGGTCGATTGCGTTGACCGCGTCATACACCGCTCCCTGCACCATCGCGAAGCTCAGCACGGACACGGGCGGCGGCTGCCCGGCGTTCACGACGATCGTTGTCGACGCGATCGCGTTCCAGTCGGTTACGGCGTCCGCTCTCAACTGGCTGGGTGTAATGATGGCGGTGGCCAGTAAAAGCACCGTCATCCAAAGTACCGCAGAGCGGCAGAATAGGGTTGTATGCTTCTCAAGACTGAACACGGCATTTCTCCTTAATGTTGCGTGTGGTTCCCACAATCTGTCTCTGTCACGGCAGCTACTACCAGTGCCTGACGGCCGAGGGCCGGCGGCCGGTCCATGGGCCTTGCTAGCGAGAATCCGCCTGGACCATGTGCAGGAGCAAGCTGTAAAAGGCGGTAACCCATCGTTGCAGCGTAATGCGGTTCATGCTCCGCTAAGGCGATACAGTGGTAGAATCCATTCTCGCGTCACCGCTTGGTTCCCCACGGCGAGAAACGGTGGTATATGAGGGATCCCTCGCCAGTTTCCTCCTCTGGGCTCTCCGACCAGCCCCCCGAAACACGCCTTGATTCGTGGAAGGAAATTGCCACCTATGTAAAACGGGATGTCAGCACGGTTCAGCGTTGGGAGAAGCGCGAGGCGATGCCGATCCATCGCCACGTCCACGACAAGCGCGGCTCCGTTTACGCCTTGAGTTCCGAACTCGACGCCTGGTTGCAAAGCCGCAAACTGCGTTTGGAGGAGGAAGAAAAAGAGCACGGAGCCGAAAGCCCTGGGGACGCCGAAGGTGACCCCCGATCAAGCCAGACTTGGCGGGTACGTCGCTGGCTTGTTTTGGCTGGAGTGGCGGCAGTCGCCCTAATTAGCGTCACTTACATCTTGACGCGGAGCCACGCGGTGAACGCGACTGGTCCTAAGATCAAGTCGCTAGCGGTGCTGCCGTTGAGGAACTTCTCGGGCGATCCCGGACAACAGTACTTCGTCGACGGTCTGACAGAGGAACTGACGACGGACTTGGCGAAGCTGGGCAATCTGCGCGTGATTTCCCGTTCTTCCGCGATGCTATACGCAGACACTCACAAACCGTTGCCGCAAGTCGCAAAGGATCTGAACGTCGACGCAGTGCTCACGGGAACGGTCGAGAGATCGGCCAACCGGGTACGAGTCCGCACGGAGTTGGTTCGCCCCGGTACGGACGAAGTTCTTTGGGCCGAGACTTATAACCGCGATGTCGATGATGTCTTACGTTTGGAGGGCGAAGTATCGCAGGCCATCGCCCATGAGGTGGGAATCAAGCTCACGCCGCAGGTGCAGCACCGGCTGGAACATAAACCGACCACCAGTCCCGAGGCTCACGATGCTTACCTGCGAGCGCGATACTTTTTCGACAAAGACGACAAAGAAGGCGCAACCAAGTGCCTGCAATATTTCCAGGAAGCCATTGCCAGGGACCCGAGTTATGCGGCGGCGTATGCCGGGCTTTCCCGCTGCATTGACCTCGGAACTTTTTTTAATCTTATGTCCGAGCCTGAGGCGGCTCCGAAGATAAAAGCGGCGGCGATGAAGGCGGTGGAACTCGATGACGGACTCGGCGAAGGCCACTCTGAACTGGGTGACTACTATTTAGCACGAGCGTGGGACTTCAGTGCTGCTGCGCGGGAGTATAAGCGGGCTATCGAACTCGATCCCAACTCATCGGTTGCGCACGCGGGTTATGCGTACTATTTCCGGGATCTTGCGCAAACGGATAAGGCTCTTCAAGAAATGCAACGAGCGCGCGAACTGGACCCTTTGTCCCTTAAGATGGCCAACGACTTCGCATGGTTTTTCTTGTACGCCCGACGCTACGATGAGGCGGTGAATCAATTACGCAAAGTGCTAGAGATGGACCCGAACTACCGGCGGGCGCGGTGGGGCTTGGCCCGCGCTTACGAGTTGAAGGGCATGTACAAGGAAGCGATTTCCGAGTGCCTGAAAATTCCGGCCCTGCCAAGCATTGACCCGTTCGCAAAAGCGCTGTTCAAGAATCGTTGTTCGCTCTACCAAAAGGCCTATCCAACCTCCGGCCTGGAACACATTAATCGAAGGTGGTTCGAGTCCGCTCGCCAGGAAATCAAGAATGCTATTAACCGAGATGACGATCCGTATTCCATCGTCACACTCTACGCCGCAAGTGGAGAACAGGGAAAAGCGCTCGATTTGCTGGAACGAGGCTACGCTCAGCACGATAGCAAATTGCTTGAGTTGAAGGTAGATCCCCGACTAGACAACCTGCGCTCCAGTCCTCGCTTTCAGGCCTTGCTTCGTCGCATGAACTTTCCCGAGTAGCGAGTCTCACCCGGTGCGATGTCGGCCCCAGCTCCGCCCTACAGCCGGTAAGGGAACGGTGGCGGTGATATTGGCCGTTATTGGGGTTTTTGTTAGAGGCTCTAGGCAAGAATTGAGTTAACTTCTGCGATAACCTCTTACTTCTGACGTGCCTATCCTCCGGCGGCCACGATCGCATCCGCGATCCTTGACGCCTCGGCCGCGAAGCGCACGTCGTGCGTCCGGATGATATGGGCTCCTTTCAAAATCAACGCGACCTCCGCGGCCAGCGTTCCGTAAAGCCGCTGCTCGACGGGAGCATCGTGGCCGTCGCGTGCCAGAGTTCGCCCGATAAACGATTTTCGCGATGTGCCCGCCACCAGCGGATATCCAACCTGTTGCAGTTCGGCAAAGCGCGCCAGCAGAGGATAATTTTCTTCGAAGCGCTTGCCGAAGCCGAATCCCGGATCGAGCGCCAGATGATCGCGCTTGATCCCAGCCAGAATCGCCTCCTCAGCCCATTGCCGCAATTCCCGCTTCACCAACAAGACTGGGTCGCCGATCGGAGGCAGTGCGCGCCATTCTTCGGGGCGGCCTCGCGTGTGCATGAGCACACCTCCCACTTTCAACTCGGCCAACGTCTTGGCCATCTTCGGATCCCAGCGAAAGGCGCTGATGTCGTTCACAACCTCGGCACCCACTTCTATCGCTGCGCGTGCGACGCTAGCCTTATAGGTATCCACGCTAACGATCGCGTCGGGCCGGCGCCGCTTAAGATCCCGGATCACCGGCAGCACCCGCTTCCGTTCTTCCTCCTCAGATACGGGAGGTCTGACCCGCGTCTCCGCAGCCGAGGCACCCTCCGCGGACTCCCGGGGTGGCGCCACGCCCGCTCCCGGCCGCGTCGATTCCCCGCCCACGTCAATGAGCATGGCCCCCTCGGCCAGTAACTGCTCAGCGTGCGCGACGGCCTTATCCGCATCGAAGTACAGGCCGCCGTCGGAGAACGAATCGGGCGTCACATTCACCACCCCCATGATCAGGGTGCGACGTCCCAGTTCAATCGTCCGGGAACCCAGGTTCCAATGAAAGATCGCCCGCATGTCGCCGTTATTCTAGAACGTGCCCGTAATTACTGGGTGTTACAATCTTGACAATGCCGCGCCGGTCGTCACTGTCGCACTACTTGCTTGCTGTCCTGTTAGTTGCCGGGTCAGCGCTGGCGGCTCCACCTAAACCTCTACAGGAGCGTATCGCAGGCGTGCTCAGCGCGCCGGACCTGGCGCGCGGCTTCTGGGGCATTGAGGTCAGATCGCTCTCCTCAGGCCAAACGTTTTACGCCCTCAATCCCGACAAGCTTTTCACTCCAGCTTCGAACACCAAGCTCTTTACGACTGCGGCGGCGCTCGCGCTGATTGGTCCCGATTATAAGTTCCGCACGACCGTCGAAACCGCCGGCACGCTCGACCGCTATGGGCGGCTGAACGGCGACCTGCTCCTGGTCGGACACGGCGATCCGAATCTTTCCGGACGCGAACTGCCCTACGACTTGCGCACCCAGCGCAACGATCATCCGATTCAGGCGCTCGAAATGCTCGCCGACGCGCTCGTCCAGAAAGGCGTGAAGTATGTAGATGGCGACATCGTAGCCGATGATTCCTACTTCGCGTTCGAACGCTACGGCGAAGGTTGGAGCCAGGATGATCTGGTGTGGGCTGATGGCGCTCCCGTTTCAGCGCTTACGATCAACGACAATGTCGTCTTCGTGAACATCCTGCCCGCCGATCGGCCGGGCGAGAAGGCCTTTGTCAGTGTCACTCCGTTTGCCGACTATTACCGTCTCGACAACCGCATCATCACGACTCCCGCCGGCACCGGAAGAAAATTCTTCGTGAATCGCGAGCCGGGCTCGACTGTCCTCACGCTCTGGGGCAACATGCCGCTCGATGACCCCGGCGCCAACGAAGCGCTCGCCATTGAAGATCCCGCGGAATTTGCCGCGGGGCTTTTCCGTCAACTCCTGGAGAAACGCGGCATTGTGGTGTACGGGCGCCAGCGCACCCATCACACAGAACTGGCGACGCTGTCCACCTTCAGCGTGACCGCCATTGCGCCTTCGCGCGGCGGCAGCGACGGTCAGGCGCGTCCTCTCAAGACCGACCAGCCGATCGTGCTCGCCAGCTACGAGTCGAAGCCCATGCTGGAAGATGTCCGGGTGGTAAACAAGGTGAGCCAGAACCTGCATGCCGAAATTCTTTTGCGCCTGCTGGGACGCGAGCGCGGCACCTCCGGAACCATCGAAGGCGGCCTTGAGGTGCTCCGCGGATTTCTCACCCAGGCGGGAATTTCGAACGACCAGTACATGTTCTACGATGGCTCCGGACTTTCGCGTCAGAATCTGGTCACGCCGCACGCGATCGTGCTGTTGCTGCGCTACGCTTCCCTCCAACCCTGGGGCGCGGCGTACAAATCCACTTTCCCACTCTCGGGCGTGGACGGCTCGCTCTCCGACCGCCTGAGCGCTCCCCGCCTGCAAAGCCGCGTCTCCGGTAAGACCGGGTCTCTGGGCGGCGTCAAGACGCTCTCCGGCTATGCCACCACCGATAGCGGAGAAGCGGTCGTGTTCTCGATCCTCTCGAACAACTCTAATCTCCCTCCCAAACGCATCACCGACACAATCGACCAGCTGGTGCAGGCGATTGTGGAGGATGCGCCCGCGCGATAGAGCATCCCTTCAGGCATGGAATCTTGAGATTGGATAGTGCCTTATATGCTTTGTGCAACAAAGTACTTGACAATCTTGGATCAACGGCCTTAACCTGCTGTCGTGCAATCCCACCGTGCGCGCCGAATTCGGTCGATTCACGGTATCCGCCCCCTTGATACCCGCGCGGCGGATGATCTGCGCTTCATCCGCCAAACTATGGAACTGTCCGCCGCGTTCACCGCTGTGCCCGGGTGGGGGATGGTTGCGGTGGGAGCGACGGCATTGCCTGCTGCTTGGCTGGCGTCGCATTACTCTTTTGACCTGCGCTGGCTGGAGATCTGGATTTGCGAAGCTGTTATAGCCGTCAGCCTCGCGATCGTGGCCATACAAAGTAAAGCGTTCCGACGCGGCTTGCCTTGGACTAGTGGACCTGGGCGAAAAGTGGCCTTGAGTTTTTTGCCTCCGGTGGCAGCGGCGGCGCTGCTCACTATCCCGTTGGTCCGGGCCGGTCTCGGGTCAATGCTGCCGGGCATGTGGATGCTGCTTTATGGCGTGGGCGTGATCACCGGGGGCGCGTTTTCGGTTCGTGCTGTGCCGGTCATGGGCGTTTGTTTCATGACGATGGGCGCGGCAGCTTTGTTTCTTTCCACGCTGGGAAACTGGGCCATGGCGGCGGGTTTCGGCGGGCTGCACATTCTGTTCGGAATCTGGATCGCGAGGAGGTACGGTGGCTAGAAGTTCTGTGGTACGGGACGATGCGCGCCTGCAAGCCGCAAAGCCGGCCGCCAAGGGTCGTGAGCGGCGCGTGCCCGGCGAGATCCCGCAACTCGACCGCCTGATCCATGAGCGCATTCGTTTGGGTATCATCAGCGCGCTGGCGGTGAACGACTCGCTCAGCTTCGGCGACCTGAAACGTTTACTGCATACGAGCGACGGCAACCTCAGCGTCCACGCGCGCAAGTTGGAAGAAGGCGGCTATCTCGCCTGCCACAAATTCTTCGAAGGACGCATCCCGCGCACCGAGTATCGCCTGACTGCTGCCGGCCGCCGCGCCCTCGATGGGTACCTGTGCGACATGGAGGAAGTGATACGCCGGGCGCGGGCGTGAAAAATTTGGCTTTCAACTTTGTTGCGCAAAGTACATTATGCGGGGAGTCACATCGTGAATATCGGATCGTCGCTCAAGCCTAACGTTTCTGCTGCAGTTGGAGCGATCCTCCTGGCGGCGCCGAGCTACTTTATCGGGGCGTCGGCTCTGCGGCAGAATGCGCCGGGACTATCATTTCTCGGCAGCCCCATAATTCTGCTCGGTGCCCTGTTCCTCGCATTCACCCTAAATGTTTTGTCGATCCTGTCGGTAGACCTTCGCAGCGATAGCGCACCGCCCGTCTTGAGCGTTTCGCTCTCTTTACGTTTGTCGAATCTCGCGGTGGTTGGGATCGCATTGCTGCTGCTCGGTACGCTGTTGGGTTATGCATTTCTTGAGAATTTCCAGCCGCGTCCGGTCGGCTAGGTTTATGCGGATGGTTCGCATGGATGAGGAGAAGCTAGGGGAAGGTCGCGAAGGCGAATCGAATCGGAGACAACAAGCCGGAAAGGAAGTGATGCCATGCGTGGGCAGCAAATCAACCGCGTTAGCGGCAAAGTCGTGATCGTACTGTCTCTTACAGCGTTACTTACGGTACTTAGCGGGTACACTCAGCCGCCCCAGCCGCCCGAGCCGGACGAAGGCGCTGCGGCACATATCTTTCAGCTCTCAATCGCGGCACTGGTGCCGATGATCTTGCTTTTCCTCGCGACGGCGGATTGGAAACAGCCTTTGCGAAGCGCGCGACCACTGGCATTCCCAGCCGCCGCGTTGGTTCTCGCTTTTGGAGCGCTGTATTACCTTGAGCATTACCGATAGGCTGCGACGCAACCGTGGATCAAACTGACCCGCCACCGCAATTCCTTGTGCTCCCCTAGACCATCGCGACCTTTGCCATTCTTTTGCGATCTCAGGACAAAATTCCCATTCTCTTCCCGACCCGCCCCAGCACTTCGAGTGCGCGCGTGAGTTCGTCCTTGGTGTGCGTCGCGGTCATGATTGTGCGCACTCGTGCTTTGCCTTCGGGCACCGTCGGAAATGCGATGCCCGTACCCAGCACGCCTTCCTTAAATAGCTCACGTGAGAACTCCATGGTCAACCGCCCGTCGCCGATGATGATCGGCGTGATCGGTGTTTCGCTGGCGGGAGTGGTCTTGCCGCCGATATTGAATCCGAGCAGTCCTAGTTCCTTCTTCCAGAAACGCGTGTTCGCCCAGAGCTGCTCCATGAGCTGCGGTTCCTGTTCGAGAACGTCGAAAGCCGCGATGCAGGTTGCTGCCACCGAGGGCGGATGCGACGTCGAAAACAGAAACGGCCGCGCCCGGTGATACAAGAAGTCAATGAAATCGCGCGTACCGCAGACGTATCCGCCGAGTGCGCCTATCGCCTTCGACAATGTTCCCACCTGGATATCCACCCGCCCGTGCACGCCGAAGTGGTCGATGGTGCCGCGGCCGTTGCGGCCGAGCACGCCGGAGGAATGCGCGTCGTCGACCATCATGATGGCTCCATATTTCTCGGCGGCGTCGCATAAACCGGGTAGTGCGCCAATATCGCCGTCCATTGAGAAAACGCCATCGGTGATCAAGAGCTTTCGTCCGGGCTGGTCTTTCACACTGGCTAACTGCTCTTCGGCGTGCGCGACATCTTTGTGGCGGAAGACCAGAATCTTCGCCCGCGATAGGCGACAGCCGTCGATAATCGATGCGTGGTTCAGTTCGTCGGAGATGACGAAGTCGTCTTTCCCGAGAATTGCCGAAACCGTGCCTGCGTTCGCTGTGAATCCCGATTGAAAGACCACGCACGCCTCGACGTTCTTGAAGCGGGCGATCTTTTCTTCCAGGTCCATGTGGATCTTCATCGTGCCGGCAATCGTCCGCACGGCGCCTGATCCGACGCCGTATTTGCGCGTAGCTTCCAGCGCCGCTTCACGCAGCTTGGGATGCGTTGTCAGTCCCAGGTAATTGTTCGAGGCCAGATTGATGACTCGCTTGCCGTCGAACGTGCACTCCGGCGCCTGCTCGTCCTCGAGCACCCGTAGCTTGAAATGCGTGCCCTTGGCTTTGAGTTCGTCGAGCTGGTCGGTAAGAAATGAGAGCGGGTTGGTGCGGGTGGCAGTGGGCATCTTCTTCCTCGGAGTCGACTTCAAACAGTTTCCGTGCGCCGGGCAATGCGAATCGGTGCGTGCTTCGAACTTATCAGTCTAATACTGCCGCCGACGCGATGGGAGCTCGCGATCCCAACTGCGAAGGACGAGCCAGCGGCTACGATTTCTTTGGCTGTCCCAATGCGCCCACTTTTCCGTTCGTAGCGTGCAGGTAGTCCGCCGGCGCGAGCAGGATTTGCAAGCCGCGAACGCCGGCAGAAATCGAAATCACATCAAAGAGTTCTATCGTTTCGTCCACGTAGACAGGGAAATCGCGTTTGGCAGCCAGCGCCGTCACGCCGCCCCGGACGTAGCCGGTAAGGGCCTGCAGTTCTTTCACCGGGACGAGTTGGATTTTCCTCTCGCCCGCCGCGCTGGCCAGAGCTTTCAGATCGAGTTCCTGATCTCCCGGGATGACAGCCATACAGATTCCGTTGCGGTCGCCGCGCGCCACCAGCGTTTTGAAGACTTGCTCAGGCGGCATTCCGATTTTCACGGCTACGGTTTCCGCCGCCAAGTCGTCGGGATCAACCTCGTACTCCCGCAACTCATAGCGGATACCCAGTTGGTCGAGCAACCGCGCCGCGTTGGTTTTCTGGGCCACGGGTTCGATTGTAAGGGGAGGGCCTACCTCAGCCCCTGAAGGGGCCATTGGAAGGCTTGACTTAGGCATCGCTGGAGCGATGCCCTGATACGAAGCTGGGTTTTTTCTGCAGTCTGTGAGGCGAGCTCTGATACGAATCCTCCTTTTTTCCGCAGGCCGTGAAGCGATGCCCTGATATGAAGCTGGGCTTTTTCCGCCAGCTGCTAAAGGCTGAGGCCCGGTGTATAGTGGCCGGGCATGATCAAATGGAGGACCTGTGCGCCTTATCCTGAACTGGCTGCTGAGCGCTCTGGCTGTATGGATCGTCTCTCGCGTTGTGCCCGGTATTTACGTGAATGGGCCGATGGCGGCGCTGATCGCTGCGCTGGCAATCGGCTTGATCAACGCTACCATCGGATTCGTCCTCAAAATCCTGACTTTCCCGCTGACGATTCTTACGCTGGGCTTATTTTGGTTCGTGATCAACGCCCTGATGCTGGAACTGGCTTCGGCGCTCGTGCGCGGGTTCGAGGTGCGCGGTTTCTTCGCAGCGTTTGTCGGGGCCATCGTACTCAGCATTGTCAGTTCGGTACTGCACTGGCTGCTGATGCCCAGCCGGCGGGTGGAATAAGAGAGTTGGCAAACCAGAAAATTCTTTCGCGCCAATGCCGCCGAGCAGCGTCTAAGAATGAGGGATAGTCTTACGGCACGTTCCCATGTAGGGATATCACAAGATGAAGAGAATAGTGACGTTGACGGCAGTTGCGATTCTTTCGGCAGTGAGCTTTACCTTCGGGGGGGCCCCCGATTCGCCCGCGACTCCGGATTCCTGGCAGCGCGACCTGCTGGCCTGGCGCGAGAAGAGAGCCGCTAATCTGCAAACGCCGGAAGGGTGGCTTTCGTTGATTGGACTGGAGTGGCTGAAGGAAGGCGACAATAGCGTCGGGTCCGCCGCTGATAACAAGATCCAGATCGCAAAGGCGCCGGCTCACCTCGGAGTTGTGCGTCTGGAAAAAGGCGGTGCGCTGCGGTTGCTCGCGCCGTCCGGCGGGTTTCCCAAGGAGTTGCAGGTTGACGGTCATCCGGCGCAGGAGCAGGCGTTGCTGTCCGATGACAGCCCTAATCGTTCAAAACTTTCGTTGGGTGGGCTGACGATCATTGTGATTCATCGCGACGAGCGCTACGGCCTGCGGATCAAGGACGCGCAGGCGGCTACGCGAGTTGGCTTTCACGGGTTGCACTGGTATGCGCCGAATGCCGCGTATCGCGTACGGGCGAAATGGATCCCTTATAACCCTCCCAAGATGATCGATATCCCCACGATTCTGGGGACGGTCAGCAAGCTTCCTGCGCCCGGCGTCGCCGAGTTCGCGATCGGTGGGAAGGTATCTCGGCTTGAGCCGGTGCTGGAAGATCCAGAATCGAAAGAACTCTTTTTCATCGTTCGCGACACAACCAGCAAGACCACGACCTATGGTGCCGGACGATTCCTGTATACGGAATTTCCCGACCATGGCCTGTCACAGCCGGGCGAAATCTGGCTGGACTTCAATCAGCTGGAGAACCCGCCCTGTGCGTTCACTCCGTATGCGACGTGCCCGTTGCCACCGACACAGAATCGCCTGAGCGTTGCGATTCCCGCCGGCGAGCAGCGCTATCACGATTAGCGTGATCTGAGCCGGATTTCTAAGTTAAATTGGTTCGGATCGATTTTCGGAGCGCCTTTTCATGAGATGGATTCTGGTCCTGCTGTGTGTGGTTGGTATCGCTGCTGCTTCGCTCGCGCTGCGGGAGCACTATCGCGAAGGCACTTCCCCGTGCAGCATCAATGAGCGCTGGGACTGCGGGATCGTGAACCACAGTCCATATGCTGTGTTCCTCGGGGTCCCGGTGGCGGTGATTGGAATTGTAGGGTATTTATTGCTGGGCGTGCTCGCGTTCAAGAGAGCTTACCGGCTGATGCTGCTGGCCGCGTTGCCGGGGTTGGCCTTTTCGCTCTACCTGGCGCACATCGAGAAGGATCTGTTGGGCGTGTGGTGCATCTACTGCGTCATCTCGTTGGGGGTCATTTCGCTGCTGACGCTGCTGGCGTTGGGCACGGTGATTGCGAGCTCAATGGGCCGGTCAAAGCAGGCGGTTCAATCATAGATCGTTGAATCATAAGTTCGTGCGGACTCGTCGGCCAGCAGAACCAAAGGCCGACTGAATCTTTGTTGGCGCGATCAGGCGCCAGGCTTCGCACAGGTGGAACCCCAGTTCTTCGTCGCTGACCGCGTCGAGTTCGATCCCTACCCAGCCGCGGACTCCCACATACGGCGGCATAAAGAACTTGTCCGGTTCGGTCTTGAGCAGCGTCGCCTGGAGACCCGGAGGTACCGGTATCCAAACCGCAATGTGGCCGTCGTTGTGGTGGTTATTGGCAAACATTGCGTAGACCTTCTTCCCCACGAAGAGAGTGGGCTCGCCATGCGAGAGCTTTTCCGTGGTTTGCGGCAGGGCGGCACAGAGCCGACGGACTCGTCTCACATGCTCTTCGCCGCCAGCGCGAGAGGCTGCTTTCGGAATTTTTTTCTTCGCCGCTTTCCTCAAACAAGAGACCTACCTTCCGGGCACCGATCGTAAGTTGATTTTCCCGTCGGCCTCCCACTCACCGACCGGCTGCTCCCACGTACGCGCCCGTGAGAGCGTTCACGATGCCAGTCCCGGCCGCCGACTCCTGGTCCTTGCCGTACATCACATACCAGTACAGGGCGCGCTGTTTCGGGTTCCAGAGCACAAAGTACGTCACCACTTGATTCGGGTTCTTCTTGATCAGGCTGGCACCCCCGTGCTCCTTCGACACCGCATACGCCTTGTCCGAGTCCGTCTTGAGAAACAGAGGCTGGAATCCGAGAGCAGGTACGTCGGGGCCGTAAGCCTCCTCGGTGCCCGCAGATGGTCCGTAAGGCGGTGCATCCTTCAGGCGGCTTCCTGAGCAAAAGAAGTACTTGATCTTGCGCCGGCTTGGCGAAATGAAGCCCGCTTTCCAGACGGTGGCTTTGCCGTCCTGGCCGTTAGCTTCACTATTGGCTTGCGATTCCAGGCGCACTGGAATCACATCGGAAGACCACCTCTGCGCCAGGCCATTCACACAGCTGAATGCTTGCAGGCCGCTATAGAGTGTCGGCGGCTTGCTTTGCGCTGGAGTCGCGGTAGTGCTGGCCGGCTGTCCCCCTTCTCCGCCTTTGGGCGTAGATTCGCATCCCGTCAACAGGTACATGGAACCCAGAATCATGACGAGCAGTAAAAATGGACTAGGAAGCGATTTCATACGACCTCCGGAACCGGCACAGATAGTTTTACGGAAGGGAAACGCAGAAATTGTAGAACTCGGGCCTTGCAAGGGCAACCGGGTGCGGAGGCGGGCTATCCTTTTCGTGTTGGTGCGCCTTCTTCGCGCAGCGCCGCAAAAACGCGCCGTACCTGCCCCTCAGTCGCGACGAGCGATCCTGAGTTGTCGATCACAAAATCTGCGGCTTTGATCTTCTCGTCGTCGGGGAGTTGCGCTGTCATGCGGCGCGCGACTTCCGCCCGCGCGGCTTCCTCTGAAATACCAAGCCTCGCGGCGAGGCGGTGAACGCGCTGCTCGGGCCGGCACGTCACGACAATGAGCCGGTCAAAGCGGTCGGCCACGCCCGCTTCCAGGATCAGTGCGGCCTCCACCATCGCGATGGCGCCAGGATCGTGTCGGCCGACTTCCTTCATCCATTCATCCTCCCGCTTCACGACCGCGGGATGCACGAGGGCATTGAGTTCCTTGACTCGCGCTGGGGCTTTGCCACCGGGCGTGCCGAATGCAGCGGAAGCCAGCTTTGGCCGGTTGACACTTCCATCGGGATTGAGAATTTCCCGTCCGAAGCGTCTCACCACTTCTTCATACACCGCTTGCCCGGGCTGCATCAGATCGTGCGCGATGCTGTCAGCCCGGATCAGGTGCACATCCAGCTTGACGAACATCTCGCCCACGACTGATTTGCCGCTTGCGATTCCGCCGGTGAGGCCAACTCTTAGCAAAGGACTTTTTCTCATTTAGAGCGGCTAATTGAAGGCAGAAGTAAGAAGTCAGATTGCAGAAGCAAACCTGAGCCTTCAGGTTGTAGGGTTGGTATCAAGAGGTTTTGACTTCTGCAATCTGACTTCTTACTTCTGCCTTCCCCCGCATCTTCGCCGCTTTCACCGTGTTCGCCATCAGCATGGCGATGGTCAGCGGTCCCACGCCTCCGGGTACCGGCGTGATCGCGCCTGCCACAGCCGCTACTTCCGGGTGCACATCCCCCACCAGCGTCGAGCCTTTGGCCAGAAAAGTCTCTTCCCGCTTCTTGTTACCGGCGAAAAGACGGTCAAACTCCGCGCGGGTGGTCACCTGGTTCATACCGACATCAATCACGGTTGCGCCGGGCTTCACGTAATCTCGAGTTATCATACCGGCGCGCCCAATGGCCGCCACCAGAATGTCGGCCC
>Ga0209701_10000882_pt1 | contig 18544 bp, 15 predicted proteins | sample CZO8metaG_4_FD_188356 | JGI IMG/M metagenome (GOLD analysis project Ga0209701, IMG submission 188356) | Vadose zone soil microbial communities from the Eel River Critical Zone Observatory, Northern California, USA - CZOApr15con2H3.8 metaG... | ecosystem: Environmental > Terrestrial > Soil >... | reverse complement strand
GGTGGATAAAATTCTGGCTGCCATCCAGTCTGTAGATAGCCCCGATGGCGTGCTGGTCTTGTTAGACCTGGGAAGTGCCATCCTGTCTACCGACATGGCACTTGAAATGCTGGGCGATGAGCAGCGCAAGCGCATCCGTCTGAGTTATGCCCCCCTCGTAGAGGGAGCTATTTTAGCCGCTCTTGAAGCATCGCTTGGGCATCCACTGGCACAGGTGCAACAGGCGGCAGAGCAAACGGCGCATGTCGAACAACTGCAATTGCTCAAACCACTGACCCAGGAGGACATTACGCCTGAGGAGCGCCTGGTACCCGCTGGAACTCTATCCCCAGGTGAGACCACGACACTCGAAGCGCAGTTCACGTTGACCAACCCTGACGGTTTGCATTTCCGCCCTGCCGGCCTTTTTGTGCAGACCGCCGCGCGCTTCCAGGCGCACGTCCGTGCATTTGGACGCGGACGAGAAAGTGATGCCACCAGTTTCTCTAGTCTCCTCTCACTTGGCTTGCGCCAGGGTGATACTGTTACCATTCGTGCCAGTGGAGCGGATGCACAGGCTGCGCTCGATGCGCTGAGTGAGCTTGTACGCGCGAATTTCTACGAAACAGAGTCCGAAGGAGCACCGCCAGCACCCGCATCCAGCGGTGAAGTACCACTGCCAGCAAGTCTTCCACGGCGAGCAGGAGAACCGTGGCGAGGCATAATGACTTCAGCAGGTGTGGCGGTAGGTCCTGCGTTCTTGTATACCTCGGGTGCTATCAGCCTGGGCGCGGTGGAGCGACATCCGATCTCCGCAGACCAGGTGGTCGTTGAGCAGCAGCGTCTACGTGAGGCACTGCACAGCGCGGCACAGGAACTGCGTTCGCTGGCAACAACGCTCCAGAGCAGCATTGGCCAGGCGAATGCTGCCATCTTTGATGCCCAGGCGCTCATGCTGCTCGACCCAGCTTTACGCGAAGACACGCTCCACGTCATTGAGGCAGAGCAGATCGACGCTGCAGGTGCATTGGCAAAGACAGGTGAGCTCTTTGCTGCGATGCTAGAAACACTCGATGAGCCTCTTATCGCGGCGCGCGCTGTCGATGTGCGCGATGCTATAAGTCGAGTCATAGAGCGATTAGGGATAAGCGGCCAGGTCGTACCGAAACGGGTCTTGAGTGACTTGAGTCAGCCAGTAATTCTGCTAGCCAGGGACTTGACGCCTTCTGACACCGCGCAATTGCGTCCTGAGTCCGTGCTGGGTATCTGCACGATCCAGGGTGGACCTACGGCGCATGCTGCCATTTTAGCGCGTGCGCTTGGCATCCCTGCAATGGCGGGCCTGGACGAGACCATCTTGCAGATGATTCACTCGGGAGACGAAGTGGGCCTGGATGCCGACAATGGCCTGCTCTATCAGCATCCAGCACCAGGAGTGCGTGCCGAACTCATGAAACGCGCGGCTGAACGACAGCAACAGCAGGCAGCACTGAAGGCTGAGAGTCAGAAAACACAAGCCCCACTTATTTTCAACGGCATGCATATCCTCCTGATGGCCAATATTGGGAGTGAGGCAGAAGCGGAGGCTGCGCGGCAGTGGGGCGCTGAGGGCGTCGGGCTGCTCCGCACAGAGTTTCTCTTCGCTCAAGCTCCTACACTTCCCAACGAAGATGAACAGCGCCACTTGTACATGAAGGTCTTTCGTGCGTTCAACGGAGATTCCTCACAGGCAAGCAAGCCGGTTGTCGTGCGCACGCTCGATGCGGGTGCCGATAAGCCAATGCCTGCGCTGAATGATATCCTGGGCCAGGCAGTTGAGGCGAACCCTGCCCTTGGCTTGCGCGGCATTCGTATACACCTGGCTCACCAAACATTACTTGAGCAACAGCTCGCTGCGCTTCTGCTTGCTGCCGCTGAGACTGGGACCCAACTGCATATCATGTTTCCCATGATCACGACCGTTGAAGAATTGCAGATGGCCCGCTCGATATTTGACCGCGTTTATGCGCAATTGAGCAGCAGACAGGCGGCGTTACCCGCTCATGTTCCTATCGGTATTATGGTCGAGGTCCCCTCGGCAGTAGTAATGGCTTCGGAGCTGGCAGAACTTGCGGATTTCTTTAGTATTGGCGCGAATGACCTTTTGCAATATACGCTGGCCAGCGATCGTACCAATGCCAGCGTTGCCAACCTTTATAACCCTATGCAGCCTGCAGTGCTGCGACTGATTCACCAGGTAGCCACGGCTGGGAGGAGTGCTGGCAAGCCGGTAGCTGTCTGTGGTGAAATGGCGGGTGACGTTCGACTTGCTCCCGTACTAGTGGGGCTAGGTATAGACGAACTGAGCATGACACCTACCGCGCTCCCAAAGGTTAGAGCTGCGCTCGCTCCGTGGTCGTCTCAAGAACTATCAGATCTGGCTGAAAGGACCCTCCGTCTGAAAACCGTTGCCGAAGTTGAGCGCGTGATCGCCGATGTACAGCCCGTCAATGGGCAAGGATGATACGACTCACTTTTCCTGCTCCTGTCCCTTTTGAGCGGCCTCTTGTTTCAGGCGAGCTTGTTCCTGGCGTTCCTTTTGCCGCTGTAGTTTTTCTGCTGCCTTACGTGCGACCTCTTCCGGGTCGGCATTGACGAGGTTCATTGTTGTGTAAATGCCCTGCGTGATTGCCAGCTCAACAGCCTCGACAGCACGATCCTCGCCTTGCTCGAGCAGGATACGTTCCTCGGCTGTGGGGATGCCCAGAACATAATCTCTGCCGTTCATGCGGCTGTTGGCAGGATGATCGATACCGACACGCAGGCGTGGAAAAGCGTTGGTGTGCAGATGATGAATAATGTCTTCCAGCCCGTTGTGCCCGGCAGCACTGCCCTTTAAACGCAGGCGTATTTTGCCGACGGGCAGATCGAGTTCATCGTAGATAACCAGCACATCTTCGGGCTTGATTTTGTACCAGCGCACCAGTTCACCGACCACTTCGCCACTGAGATTCATATAGGTGATCGGTTTGACCAGCACGACCTTCTCAGAGCCGATGGTACCACTCGCCAGGATCGCTCGACCGCGGCGTTCTGTCCATTTCCGGCCGAGTTTGGCCGCCAGTTTATCTACCACGCGGTAGCCAACATTGTGGCGGGTTCGTTCAAATTCTGAGCCTGGATTGCCCAGGCCAATCACCAGTTTCATAATCAACGACCATAGGCCAGGCGAATCGCCAGGTAATGTGGAAGCCCGGCCTCGATGATCTTCTCCTGGGTCTTCTCAAATGGATAAGGGACGCGATAAAACTCAAAACCGTGTTCGGTGTCATAGATCATGAACGCAGCGCGCGGGTCGCCGTCGCGTGGCTGTCCAACTCCACCGGGATTGATGATAGCCCGGTAGCCATCAGGTGCTTCCCAATGGCCCTCCGGGGGCGTAATCATTTCATTGGTCACTTTGATCATGCTCTGACTCAGACCTAAAAGCGTCAATAATTCTTCAATCTCACTGTTCAGAAGCTCTTCCGTGCCCGTATGACTAGCACCTGGCGAGGTAATATCAGGGTGCTCCTCTTCGTCATCGCTCTTCGTATAGTCATCATTCACCTGCTCTGCTTCGCGTGGAGTGTCTACTTCCTGGGTTGTCTCTGTTTCATCCACAGGAGTAGTGATCTCTCCTTCTTTCACAGGCGTGGTTTCCTCTGAAGCAGGGCTATCAGCAACCTGTGCCGGGGCGTCTGAGGAGGGAATGTCCTGTTCGACAAGAGCTGCGGTTGCAGTGATCGCAGGCTCCTCTTCCGCAACTTCGCTTGTAGAGGTTGCTTCTTCCAATGAAGTTGTATCTTCGGGCGTAGAGGTGTTGTCTGGCTCCGCTGAAGGGGCCTCTTCGCTACCTGTGTCCGCTGCGGTTTCTGAAACAGCCTCAGCCTCAGCCTCTAAAAGGGTGATGACCGCATCGTTATGAGTTTTCTGCTCTTCTAAAAGCGTGTTAGCTTCATCCTCGGTGATCGTGTTACCACTTTCCGGGTCTTTGTAAGCACTCATGGCGCTGCCGGCTTTCGTTGCGGTCAGCGCTGATTGCTGTACTGGTGGGTACACCACCACTATTTCTTCGGTCTCGTCCTCACTGCCATCTGTTGAATAACTTTCAACGCCATTGGATTGAGATAGGGCTGTTTCATTGCTTGCCAGGGGGAGTGTGGGAGTGTTGGCAATGGCGTCCGGCTGTTGGAAGATTACTGGCACATGCGTATGTCCGACGAAGCAATAACGGGTGCCGAAGTATTGAAAACTGCGTTCCGCCAGGATATCGGAAGTCAGATATTCCCAGAGGGGGCCATAGGGACTACCGTGTACGAGCGTGCACTCGCCAATTTCAAGGTGCTCAGGAAGATGAGCCAGGAAGGTGCGATGTTCCTCGGTCAGTTGCTCAGTGGTCCATTCCGCGGATACGCGGGCCGCGGCACTGAAGTCTTCCAGGTCAATTTTGCTGACGGCTGCCCAGTCGTGATTGCCGGCAATGATGACGTTCGTTCGTTCGCGCAGTTTGACAATGCATTCGTTTGGGTCGGGGCCATAACCGACCAGGTCGCCGAGGAACCAGATCTGGTCGATTGGCTTCTCTTGCGCGAGCTCATCGATTTTTGCAAGTACCGCTTCCAGGGCTTCCAGGTTGGCATGTATATCGGAAAAAATGGCGTAACGCATAATGTATTCACTCAATTCAAGCATATAGTATAGGGTAAGTTAGGCTATTCTATCATGTTTGTCACAAGGTTGCTAGTGGTGCAACAATTCATTGCACCCTCGGTAGTAGTAGAAACTGGTGAACTGGCTCGGAAAGCGCGAGAATCGTGCCCCCTGCGGCGCAGAAGATAGGGAAATATGCATCAACCAGGCGTTCATTAGTAATCAGAACCCCTTGATTGTTGTTTTTGTAGTGAGAAAGGCTTATAGATGGATCTGCAACAGTGGTTCAGTGTACGCCAATCGCGCCGTCGAGCGATACGCAATCTCAGCATACTAGCGGGAATCGGCCTCTCAATCGATGCTGGCGTATTTGCCGCGCGCGCGGTGTCTGCCTCAAGTCAGTCTAACCCCATCGGACATATCCTGATTGCCAGTCAGGAGAATCATTCCTTCGACACGTATTTTGGTTATTATCCACGCGCTGGAGCATATGGTGTTCCCCACGGCTATTCACAGCCGGATGGCCATGGTGGCACCGTCACGCCACATCATTATTTTTTCCCGTTTGTGTGGGATACCTCCCACACCTGGCAGGACATTCACCGTGAATGGGACAAAGGGGCTATGGATGGTTTTTATACCACCGACGGCTCAGATGCGCTCGGGTACTATGATGGCTCTGATCTCACGTATTACTATGCCCTGGCCGACGCATTTACCCTGTGCGGAAACTATTTTTGCTCTGTACTTGGCCCAACGGTACCGAATCGCCTGGCCCTGGTATCCGGCACCGCCGGCGGCAACACCACCGATACCCTTAACCCGGGGAGTGTAGACTGGCCCACCATTGTAGACTTGCTGGATGCCCATCATGTGAGCTGGAAGTGCTACAATCTTGGCCTGGGTCTCGGCAGTACGCTCGAGCACTTCAATGGGCTGATGTTTTTCAAACGCTGGCAAAATGACTCTCGCCTCCAGTTCAAGGAGGATGATTACTATAGGGACGTGCAGGCTGGAACTCTGCCGCAGGTGTCCTTTTTGATTACCGAGGAGCTGGTTAGCGAACATCCGCCCAACGATATTCAGATGGGCCAGCACAAGATGGCGGATGTAATCAATGCTTTGATTGCTTCGAGTTCGTGGAAAAGTTCTGCGTTGTTCCTGACCTATGATGAGGGAGGGGGGTTGTTTGATCATGTTGCGCCCCGGCAGGTGGATGCCTACGGGTTGGGCATGCGTGTGCCAACGCTGGTCGTTTCTCCCTATGCCAGGCGTGGCTATGTGTCGGGGTATTTATATGAGCATAGCTCGATCTTGAAATTCATCGAGCGCCGTTTTGGCTTGCCAGCGCTGGCAAGCATCAATCACCAGTTTGATAGCTCTACTCCGGGAACGAATAACGATGCTGCCAATGGCAAGCCGAAAGGTCCGCCAGAACCACCGCGCGATGGATTGAAGGAAATCGGCGACTTCTACGAGGCCTTCGACTTTTCGCAGAACCCGGGCTATTATCCGAAGTTGCCCGAGGCGCTGTGATTCTTTCTATCAAGCTCATGGACTCGGCGGCAGTAGCGGCAGCGAAAATCCCCAATCGAGCAGTATCCTCGCGTCATTGAAGCGGTGATTTTCATCGATGCTGTGCAGGACGATACCGATCAGGTGATGACCATTACGAGTGGCGGAGAAAACCAGGCATGCCCCGGCCTCGACGGTAAAGCCGGTCTTGATGCCGGTCATGCCCTGGTACGTCGCGAGCAAGGTGTTTGTGTTGTCCCATGAGTAACGGTGGTGCGATACAGTAGCGAGAAGCTGGTAATGTTGCGTGCGAACAATCTGGGCGAAAAGCGGGATGGACATGGCGTAGCGGGCCAGGCGTACAAGGTCGTAAGCCGTCGTGTAATGACCTGGTAAAGGCTGGTGGTTTGCGTCGTAGTAGGTCAGCCCATCGGGGTTGAGGTAGTGTGTTTGGAAGAGGCGCAGGCGATACGCGAAGAGGTTCATCATGTTCACAAAATTTGCAGTTGATCCCCCTACAGCATCGGCAATAGCAATAGCGGCATCGTCGCCGGAGGGCAACATCAGGCCATAGAGCAGGTCGTGGAGCGTCAACTGGTCGCCCAATTGCAGTTGCGCGCTGCTGCCGTTGTGCAGCATTACTTCGTTAATTGCATCCTGGTGGATAGTAACAACCTTGTTCAGGTCGGCTACCTGGATTGCGATGAGGGCGGTCATGATTTTGGTTGTGCTCGCCATCGGCACAGGGCTCTCGCCGTTCAGGTCGTCGAGGATATGATCAGTATCGTTGTCCAGTAAAATGGCCTCGGCTGCGCTAATCGCCGGCGGTTTCCCTCTGGCAGTAAGGATAGGTGTGGGTTTAGGAGTGGGCGTTGGGGAATAAAGGGGGGTGAAAGCCGGCGTGGTGACCGTGGCAGTTGGGGGTGATCCATCGAACAGGCGCGCCCCCATTGGTGTGAAGACGAGAATGGGCACAGCAATGATGGTGCTGATTGAGATGAACAATAGAGCAATTGCAACAGTACGACGTATCATCCATACTCCAGGGCGGGGCGTGCTGGCGCTCGCCCCGGTTTTTATCTACACGGCCTTGGGCCAACATGTATGATAATCGGTTACCTGTTCGAAAGCGCTGGCGACACGCAGGATAACGTCTTCGTCGAGGAAGTTGCCAAGCAGTTGCAAGCCAACGGGCAGACCATTGCTAAACCCGCCCGGGATCGAAACGCCGCAGATGCCCGCCAGGTTCGCCGGAATGGTGAACACGTCCTGCAGATACATCTCATACGGGTCGGATATCTCTCCGATCTTGAATGCTACTGAGGGTGAAGCAGGACTGACCAGTACATCGAAGCGCTCGAAGGCGCGGGTGAAGTCCTCGGTGATCAGCGTGCGCACCTTTTCTGCTTGCTTGTAATAGGCATCGTAGTAGCCGGAAGAGAGCGCGTAGGTACCGAGCATAATGCGGCGCTTGACTTCCGTGCCGAACCCGTACTGGCGTGTCTTCTCCAGCGCCTCCCATATGTCGTCAGTGTCGCGATAGGAATAGCCATATTTGACGCCATCGTAACGAGCAAGATTAGCGCTGGCTTCTGCCGGAGCTATAATATAGTAAGCTGCAACACCGTATTTGCTATGCGGCAAGGAAACCTCGCTGACCTCGGCTCCCAATTCACGCAGTCTTTCAATGTCGTCGCGCACGGCCTTGACTACTCCTGGCTGCGTCCCCTCTACCCAGTATTCCTCGGGTACGCCGATGCGCAGGCCTTTGATAGAGCCATTCAGTGCTGCGCTGAAGTCTGGTACTGGATCGGGAGAGCTGGTCGAGTCTCGTGGATCATGGCCTGCAATCGCCTGCAAGATCAGAGCGGCGTCGCGCGCGTCGCGTGCAAACGGGCCGATTTGATCGAGCGATGAGGCGAACGCCACCAGCCCATAGCGTGAAACCCGGCCATAGGTCGGCTTGAGGCCCACAACGCTGCACAATGCCGCAGGTTGGCGAATCGAGCCGCCGGTGTCGCTTCCAAGGGCGCCCATCGCCATGCCTGCCGCTACTGCTGCTGCGGAACCGCCACTGCTGCCACCGGGGGCGCGTTCCAGGTCCCAGGGGTTATGCGTAGGGAAGAACGCGGAGTGCTCGGTGGAAGAACCCATGGCGAACTCATCCATGTTTGTCTTGCCAAGCATTACCACGCCTGCCGCATTGAGTCGTTCCATCACTGCAGCGTCGTAAGGCGGCTTGAAATCCTTCAGCATGTTGGAGCTGCAGGTGGTGGTGATCCCTTTCGTACAAATTACGTCCTTGATCGCCAGGGGAATGCCTGTGAGGGGGGATACCGTGGCTCCGCTGCTAAAGCGCCGGTCAGCCTCCTCTGCTTGTTTCATGGCGAGATCATCGGTTACGAGTGTGAAGGCCTTGACCTTCTCATCCACCGCTCGAATGCGGTCTAGATGGGCGCGGGTTAGTTCGACCGAAGAGATCTTCCGTTGGCGTAATAGTTCTCCGGCTTCGTGAATGCTCAGTTTATATAACTCGGTCATCAGGACTCCTCCAGCACCGCGGGGACTTTCAGGCAGTTGGCTTCCTGTTCGGGGGCATTGGCCAGTAATACTTCCGGCGGGTATGACGGCTGTGGGATATCGGCCCGCGTGATAGTGCTCAAGCGTGATGCATGCGCGGTGGGCGACACTCCGCTCACATCGACCTCCTGTAATTTGGCGATGTTCTCCAGGATGACAGAGAGTTGACTTGCAAACACATCAACCTCTTCTTCGGTCAGACCCAGGCGGGCCAGTTTTGCTACGTTCTTTACAGTTTCGCGATCAATCATAATCTTCCTCTTCTCTTCACCAGCGAACATGAAAGCCGCTGAGATGCTCGGTTGGCTTCCCCCATACTTTTTGTACCTCGCTCACGTAGGCTGCGGGTGGCCCCTGCCTCAGCAGGGAGAGCAGGCGCTCCAGGGCAGGACGAGGTCCCTGGGCCAGTACTTCTACACTGCCATCTCTCGCGTTACGTGCATATCCGCGCAGGCCAAGCATCAGGGCATGTTCAACGACAAAGTAGCGGAAGCCGACCCCCTGCACCCGTCCACGTACGTAGGCATGCAGTTCTTGAATATCGTTACCGTCGTGCAGGTTTGTCATCGACACAATCATAGCATACTCTTGCTGATCTCACCAGAGGTCAGAACTCGGGTTTTCAGGAACATTTCAGGTGACGCGTGTAGACTTAAAAATCAGATGAAACAAACACGTTTGTCATGGCGTAATAATATACATAACTGTTGCCTATGCTTTAAGCTTTTGCATTCACGTGATACACTATGAAATGAGCAGTCGTCGAGAAGTTTGCCTGGTACCTGCGAAGCGTTTATAGATGAGGCCGTCACCAACGCTACTGTACCAGGCTCTATTGGAGAGTAAAGTATGCTGTCGGTACAAGATCTAGCTAGTGCGGTTCAACGAGTAATTAACAATGTCGAAAAAGTAATAGTTGGTAAAGCTGAATCGGTTGCATTCAGCCTCATAGCTGTCATCTGCCAGGGACATGTTTTAATCGAAGATGTGCCCGGCGTTGGCAAAACCGTCCTGACCAAGGCAATTGCTCGCTCCATTGGATGCACATTCAAACGCATCCAGTTTACCCCAGATCTCTTGCCAAGCGACGTAACAGGGGTCTCCATCTATAATCAGAAAACTGGCAATTTTGAGTTCCGGGCCGGGCCAATCATGGCCCAAATCGTGCTGGCCGACGAAATTAACCGCGCTACTCCGAAAACGCAATCGGCATTGCTGGAAGCGATGGAGGAGACGCAGATGACGGTTGACGGCGTCACCTATCATCTACCCGAACCATTCATGGTGATGGCGACGCAAAACCCCATCGAATATGAAGGAACGTTCCCTCTACCGGAAGCTCAGCTCGACCGCTTTATGTTGAACATTAAGCTCGGCTATCCCAAAGCCAGCGATGAGATGAATATTCTGGATACGCATCAATATCATCATCCGTTGGACGACCTGGTGCAAATTATGACTGCGGAAGAGCTGGTGCTGATTCAACAGCAGATACGCGGTGTCCATATCGATCCGACTATTCGAGAATACATCGTTATGATTGCCAATGCCACGCGCAATCATAACAACATCTACCTGGGAGCCAGTCCTCGCGGTTCATTGGCCTTGTACAGGGCATCTCAGGCTATAGCTGCGATACGTGGACGTGGCTACGTTATTCCCGACGACGTGAAACTTTTAGTGAAGCCCACATTGGCGCACCGTATCATCGTAACACCGGCAGCGCGTGTACGCGCCATTACATCTACCGCCGTCCTGGATGAAATTTTGCAGAGTGTGCCTGTGCCTGGTGCATGGGTCGGTGGTGGAAAGGGGCGCTGATCTATGCGACCCTGGCAAGCTATCCTACTGATAATCGTGTTGGCCTTCTTTGCAATCAGCAGCGGCTGGCGTGTGCTGTACTTACTCACCTATGTCATGCTGACCCTGTTCATTTTATCCTGGATCTGGGCACGCTACAGCCTGCGCAAGATGATCTTCCGGCGCACTGCCAGTGTTGGGCGCGTACAGGTTGGTGAGATCTTCGATGAGCGGCTCATGCTGGACAATGTGAGTGTGATGCCCAAGTTGTGGGTACAGATTGCCGATAGCTCAACCTTGCCGGGACACCGCGCAGGGTATGTCGCGAGTATGGGTGGTCGCAAGCGGGCGACATGGCGCGCGCGAACTGTCTGTAAGCAGCGCGGGCGTTTCCAGTTGGGGCCTGTTACAGCCACCAGTGGGGACCCATTTGGCCTGTTCCGACGGCGTATAATGCTCACGGTACCGAAGGAGTTGCTCGTCTTGCCGCGTGTGCTGCCAATCAGTAGTTTCGTGTTATTTACGGGAGGGTTGCCCGGACGTGGCCGCAGTTCACGGCGCGCCCTGCAAGCCACGACCAACGCCACTACTATTCGTGATTATGCAGCAGGAGACGCGCAAAATCGTATACACTGGCGCTCCACTGCGCATTACAATAGATTAATGGTGAAGGAATTCGATCTTGATCCCGCATTGGATGCGTGGATATTTCTTGACCTGAACGAAGCAGTGCAGGCAGGCGAGGGTGAACATTCGACCGAGGAATATGGCGTAACCATTGCTGCCACGGTTGCTGTATACCTGTTGCGCCAGGACCTGTCTCTAGGTATGATTATGAATGCACAACGACGTGAATTTCTCTCGTTGGATCGTGGCGAACGCCAGGTTGAGCGCGTGCTTGAAATGCTTGCCGTTGTCGAGGCGGGATCAGGACCCGAGTTGAAAGAAGCCCTGGCTCTGGATGCATTCCATTTCGGGCGGAATACTGTTGCTATTGTGATTACACCCTCGAACTCGAGGGACTGGCATGAAAGCCTGCGTCATCTTCAGCGCCGTGGTGTGCAGGTAGCTGTCGTAGGCTTAGATGCGGCATCATTTGAGAATAGGCCACCTGATGAGGATACTCTGGCCTTGTTAGAAGGTGCAGGAATACCTGTGTTGCGTGTCAAATGTGAAGCCTCCTTAACTGAAGCGCTTGAACGAAAATCCGAGGCACGCTATGCACGATGGAGGTAATGGCAATGCAGGATGCGACTATTGAACGTCTCTCGAAGATCATTGCAGAACCGCGCCCAAGCGACGGTAGTCCAGGCAAAAACAGGCGGTGGCCGCGCAAATCCAGCTTGCATATCGGCCTGGCAGAGGGGTGGTTTTCACTTTTCCTGCTGGCCACGGTGGTGTACAGCACCATCTGGTGCGTGCAAGCAGCAGGTTGGGTAGACCATCTCAATGTCCTCTCGTTGATCACGCTCCTCGGCCTGGCCAGCGGGGTATTCGCTGCTAAGCAGCGACGTATGCCACGCTTGCTCGTCCATGTAATGGCCGTTGCACTGGGCATACTGCTGGCTTTATGGCAGACCGCGGGCAATGATTATGGGGGGAGTGTTGCCGCCCTGGTCAATGACATGCATCAGTGGTTGCTGCTGGCGCTTGCCGGGGGCACCAGTAGTGACGATTCCATCTTCCTCTTCTTTATCATCGCGCTTAGTTTTCTGCTTGCGTATACAAGCGCCTGGCTTGTCTATCGCACACGCAGACCGTGGCTCATGATTCTTGCCAATGCTGTTGTGCTACTTATTAACCTGAACTTTATCGATGCGGGTTATATTGTCTTTCTGGTAGTGTTTCTGGTTGCTGCGCTGCTGCTGCTGCTGCGTTTCAACCTCTATGAATCTTCGGTGCGCTGGAAAAGGCTGGGGCTGCGTTGCTCGGATGACCTGGGGTGGGAGTTTATGCAGGCTGGAGCGTTGATCTCTATCGGTATCCTGATCCTGGCATGGCTATTACCCTGGGGCTATACAAATGATGCCGCAGCACAGGTCTGGAGCGCCGACAATAATCCCTGGGTACAATTGCAGAATGTCTGGGATCGGATTATTTCGGTCAGTGGGGGCACCAATATTGCGAGTCACGGCAACTTCACTGACACACTCGTGCTGGGGGGAAATCCTAATCTGAACGGCGATCTTGTTTTTACTGTCAAAACCGATGATAGCGGCGGCCAGTACCTTGAGGCGGATAGCCTCGATACTTATAACGGCCGGGCCTGGACTTACGGTTCAACGGATGGAACATCGCTGAATGCTAACACGGTAAAATACGATGGATCAACGCTTTTACGCCCCGTGCAGCAGCACATCACCGTTGTGAATCCTCCTGGTGAACAGCACCCGTACTTGCTGGGAGCCTCGCAGATTGCTTCGACGAATCAACCGGTGGTCGTGCTTACCAGTAAAGCCAGTGGGGCGACCATTGCGTGGGTACGGAAACTTGGGAAACTGGCAGCGGGGAATAGCTATACAGTTATCTCTTATGTTTCTGCCGCCCCTATAAAGACCCTGCAGACAGTCCCGATGCCTGCCGATGCTCCATCCTTTACGTACGACCCGGCTCATCCAGATTTGCTCCCTCCCGTCATCTGGTATGACCCGAATATCCTCAACGCGAACTTGCTGCAACTACCGAAAAATCTTAATCCCAGAATAAAGCAATTGGCAGAGTCCATCACTGCCGGTTACTCCACCATGTACGACAAGGCTGAGGCGCTGGAGAGCTACCTGCGCGACCACTACACCTATAATGTGAATGTCTCTCTGCCGCCTGGCCAGGAAGCGGTCTCCTGGTTCCTGTTCAACGGCAGCAATCAAGGGTTTTGTAACTACTTTGCTACGGCAATGGCCATCATGGCGCGAGAAGTGGGTATACCTGCGCGTGTGGTGGCAGGGTACACCAGCGGGACATACGATGTAAAACAACACGAGTGGTTGATTCATGGCTTTGATGCCCACCTGTGGACGCAAGTCTATTTTGCCGGTTATGGCTGGGTCAACTTTGAGCCGTCGGCGCACTTTTCGGCCTTTACCCGTCCGACTGCTAGTTCGACCGTCACGACCGGCCCTGTCCTGCCTGGTGTCCCCATTGTGCCTCGTGGTCGTAAGCCGACTTTGCCTGAAGAGACCAGTGGCGGGCAGTCGGGTGTGACCACGACGTCCGCGCAGCAGGGGTTGCGCCAGGATATTGGTTTGACGCTGGTTGGTTTGCTCCTGCTTATTCTGTCAGGCGTTGCTTACTTTGGGGTCTGGTGGCGGCGCCTGTTCCGCAGCTATGGGATAACTGCACAGGTCTACGGGCGTATTTGTCTGCTTGCAAACTGGGCGGGTATCCCAATACGGCGTTCGCAAACACCCTACGAATATATGCATGCCCTGGCCGAGGCGGCTCCAGATCAGGCCGTGACTTTGGAGCGCCTGGGGGATATCTATGTCCGTGAGCGCTGGGCGGACCCGGCCAGTGCCGAGCACCCGAGACGCAGTGGCGAGATAGCGCAACTGCCGGCTATATGGAAAAACCTCCAACCCCAGCTCTTCCTGCATGTACTGCGGCATCCGTACTTCCTGCGCTGGATTCCTGAGCATCTCCTGGGCTTCATTCGCAAACGATGGCCGCGCGAGCGTACGCGAGTGCTAGCAGAAGATGCTATAGAGATAGAGGAAGAGCCGTAATCGGCTGAGTATTTTGCCGGAAAAGAAGGGGAGTCGAACCAGCACCGTTTCTTATCCAACGTCTTGCAGCGTCCAAGATGGAGTGTGCGCGCGAGTAGCCCCATATAAAAACTGGACTAGGTGGCGAGTGGTACTGCTTCACCATTCGCATAGCGTTTTTTGCCGTTTTCCGTGAAAACTGTAACGCCGCCATGCCCGTGTACTCGCCATTGGCCGTTTGATCCAACAAGCGCCGTTGCGCCGTCGATGCCAACAACCGTCGCCTTTCGCATGGGGCGGGAGACCGTGCCTGCCAGCCATGCGGGCAGTTCATCAAAGTGCGGGATGACGGCGATGCCAGGGACAAGCCCGAGCGCCGGCAGAGTGCGCCATACCTGGGGAAAGTCGAACAACTCACTGCCGAGGACCATTGCTCCCGCAGAACAGCCTGCTATGATACCGCCGGCAGCGAAGACACCCAGGATAGCCTGCCAGGAGGCAGTGCCTTGCAGCGTCTCAAGCAAGTAGCGGGGCTTGCCACCTGAGAAGTAGATGAAATTTGCTGCGGCAAGTTGTGCGGCCACTTCATCTTTGCCAGCATCCGCTCGATTCAGCAACATAACCGGTTCGACCGCTGCGCCCAGTTGGGAGAAGTGTTCAACACCCATGCGCGCCCAGCGCTCCGGTACACCCGCGCCGTCGGGCGCCGAGGCGGTTGGCAGCACGACTACACGCGGTGTGCCATTAACCCGCTCGAGCAGCATTTTATCTACCGGTAGCATTGTTGAAAGATACTCGCCGGCCCCTACGAGGGCGACTGTACCGCTTACTGATATCGTCATCTTTACCATCCTTTGCAAGGTCTCACCAGGAGTCCGCTCTTTCTCTACAATTCTAATCTTTGTGAACCATGTGTTGTCAAGCGTACGCTGCTCATCGCGGGGACAATGTTGTGTGATATGCTACTCACAATGAATTTCTGATCACTCCTTAAGAGGGGCACTATGATCACCCAGGCAAGCTCAAATACATACATCGCCGTGGACATTGGAGGCACCAACACTCGCCTGGGATTATTTGAATCATTGGATTCAACAGACTTTGTAGTGCTTGCAAAGTTTCCCACCGTGCAAAACTATGAAGAGCAAATCCATCAAATCGTCGCTGCCATACAGAACAGCGGTAGAGAAGACCTTGCGGGGATAGGCGTCTCAGCCGCAGCGCGTATCGCCAGGGATGGACATACAATCATCTTTGCACCAAACCTGCCTGGCTATATTGGCAAACCTTTTGCCCAGGACTTGTTTGAATGTTTCGCGTGTCCTGTACGGTTTGCACATGATACGGTGTGTGGCTTGCTGGCTGAAAAGAAATTTGGCGCCCTGCGCAACATCGACAGGTGCGCTTACCTGACCGTTTCGACGGGAACAGGAGCCGCCATACAGCTCGGCAAAGCTTCAATCTCGCTTACATCTTCGATTGAGATAGGACACCAGGTACTTGACGGTAACACATTAATATGCCTGTGTGGTCAGGTAGGGTGCCTGGAAACATTCACTGGGGGCAGGCAGGTCGAACTGCGTTATGGGCGTCCTATCGCTCACATAACAGATATGGCGTTCTGGGAAACCTTCTCGGATAAACTTGCTCTTGGCCTCGTCAACCTGGCGCAGCTCACGCGCATCGATGCCGTTGCCATCAGCGGAGCCATCGCGCTCAATAATGCTTTCCTCGTACCTATGCTGCAACAGAAGGTCAATGCTATCCTAAAATGGGGCATGCTGGAGTTGAGACTGGCCGCACTGGGTGAGAATGCGCCGATTGTGGGGGCTGCTGTGCTGCTGGAGGTGCCGGAGGAGAGGATTTTGCATTGATCGTTTGAACGGGCATAATTTTTGCTATTTTTTGGGTGCCAGTGTCTTTCCAAGCGGGTTTGTAGCGGTTGTAGCGGGCCTCACCCCCTAGCCCCCTCTCCATCAAAGATGGAGAGGGGGAAGAGGTGCTGGCGCATGGCTCCTGGGGCTGCTGGCGGCCAGATATGGTGCAACTGTGGTGCATTTACGCCGTATTTTTTGGGTTTTCCCCTTTCCTTCTCCTGTTGAGGCCAGGTGTAGAGCCAGCTTAGAGGATGTTCAAAGGTGTGCAATTTGTGCAAATTATGCTCACTTCAGCGGGCTTTTGGCACTACCCGTGGACGGCTATGTCTCCATTGTAGTGGATCATATGATCTGGCATCTCTGCTATCCAAACATGAGATTCCCATGCAATATGTGATGCATTTCGCCCATAATCTGCTAGATAAAGGAAAGCTGATACATAGATACGTGTTGCGCCAAATCCTTCAAGCAGCGTCTCCAACTCTCTTCGACGCCGGTGGGTTACAGATAGATGTGATATTCCAGCCTCGACGAGAAAGAGCAGGTTCCTGGCTTCGTCATAGAAGATGATATCAGGTAGCCTATCCTGGGCAGTTATTGGCATACCCAGTTGTTCTAGCCGGTCTTTCTCGTAAATTATAGCCTTATTGAGGACATCACCTACATAGAGTACGACAGCACCTGGAGCGAAACGTGGGCTAAATTTTTCGACTATGGCGATTAGTAGCTCATGGTGCTTGCCTGGTGCAAGATAAATTTGGGCGCCGTTAGCTAATTTCAGTGTTTTAGAGGTGCTGTCCAATTGTGTACCCTCCAGTTTATTTCCATTTATGACGATATTAATCATATCCTAACATTACTAATAGTAGTTAGTCAACATGACATTTTCCTCTCTATGATGCGCACATGTCAAGAAATGCAAAACGAGGACAACTAGCGGAACTTCTTTATTCTGCAATGACGAAACGCAATATGAGTATACAAGCTTTAGCTTCGGCGGTGGGTGTACAACGCCAAACATGCTATGCATGGTTGCACGAATATCAGCGACCAGGACTAGAGATGCTACGCCGCCTATCACGTGTGTTAAATATATCTCTTGCTGAACTTGTTGCTGCAACATACCCAGATGTTAATGGTGCCCGTTTAGAGTCTTTGTTGCAAGTCTACCTCGGTTTACCTGAAGAGAGGCGGCGTTTACTAGAGGCTGTAGCTATGACTTTTGAGGCAGAAAATCAGCAGGACTCTGATCAACATTAAGCACTTAAATGAGCACAAGTAGAGTATGTAGAAGGATATCCTTAATGAGCATTGACTGGGAGCTAGCAGCATGTACGCCTCATCCTGTTCAGCCCAATGGATTTAATCCTGAAGCAGAAATACCTTATGGATGTACTATTCAGCACATTCAGCTTGCTATGAGTGACTTTATTGACTTCCTCGGTTTCATTAACCAGCAACTCCATACGAAAGAGATAGAGCGTCTTGAAGTCATGCTAATGTCTGCTAACTTCAGCAGCATTGTCGGGGAATTCATGAGTTCTAATATCCCTAAATACTGTTCCAGTGTCGTCAAAAATAGATATCATAATGGTCATCCTGATATAATTCCCGTAGGGCGCTTTCCAAGAGATGCTGTTCAGCATGCTGACGAGGGAATTGAAATTAAAGGCTCACGTTACCTGAGAGGGTGGCAAGGCCATAATCCTGAAAATACTTGGCTTATGGTATTCATGTTCGATAGTAATCGACCTGGTGACACAGTCAGAGGTATCAATCCCAAACCTTTCCGCTTCGTAGCAGTCCTTGGCGCTCGTCTCACAAAAGATGACTGGCAATTTTCAGGGCGCTCAGAAATAAGTCGGTGAACAATAACTGCTAGCGTTACTAGATCTGGTTACCAGAAAATGTTAGCAAATTGGATTTATCGGGACCCATCTCTAAAGGAGAGGGAGTTGCAGCCATTGCTTGTCTAAACGAGTCTTTATAGCCGCCAGTTTTGGAATAGCAGCACGACTCATTTCATAATAATCCAGGTACCGCTCGACACCAATGCTGTGCAAACCAAGAGCTTCCGCTGCTGCTACTGTGGACCCTGATCCCATAAAGGGATCGACGATAATTCCCTCGCCGAGGGGAAGGGCGGCATGGACAACTTGACGGAGAAAAGATTGGGGCTTGAGACTTGGGTGATCCGCGATATCGCGCTCTGGCTGAGGTGTCCGTTCACTTGAAATTACATCACTGAATGGCTTATCGTCAGGTGTGCGTCGTAACCCACCTGTCTGGAACTCCCGTAGACAATCGCTGAGCTTCATACCCGGTAACATTGGCTTGCGTAGAATACCCCAGGGTTCATAACATCCTCTTGGCAGTGACGACACACCAGGGAATTCTTCCTCGGCATTCTTTGGGCGGTCG
>Ga0209701_10000881_pt1 | contig 18546 bp, 15 predicted proteins | sample CZO8metaG_4_FD_188356 | JGI IMG/M metagenome (GOLD analysis project Ga0209701, IMG submission 188356) | Vadose zone soil microbial communities from the Eel River Critical Zone Observatory, Northern California, USA - CZOApr15con2H3.8 metaG... | ecosystem: Environmental > Terrestrial > Soil >... | reverse complement strand
GAAGCTTGGTCACGTTCGGAGCGGTCCACCGCGCGGTGCGCTGTGGCGTGAAAAACATCCGAGCAGCCCGCTCCTCGGCCGCGGCAGGGACCACTGCAGCCAGCGTTTTCATCCCAAACCTGACGACCCGAGACCGCATTGATCTCGCTCGCTTCCGCGGCCACTCGGACTTCCTCGGTGCTGCCTCAGCCTCGATAGACCCATTTGGCCAACGCGTCTCTCGATGAAACAGCTCAAACTCGAGTGCGCAGTTGCAACAGAAGGGCCCCGGCTGGTCCCAAGTACCAGAGAGCGGACGTTGACAAGCCGGGTTGCGACAAGTTGCACCCTCGACTCGGTCGGTGCGAGCAATCGGCAGGGCAGGGAAGCGCCATCTCTTGACTGTGCACATCACCTGCTCCTTTGCTGCTCTGGACCAACCAGAGCGGACGACCGTTTGTTTTATTCCCACGACCAACCAACCCACCGGCCTTGTGAGAGACCTTCTTGCGATCTTTGCCCAAACAATTAGCACAATCGTACTAATACTCAAGCCATTCGCTATCTCTGTTCATTTTTTATTAGTGTGCTGAGTTGCCGGTATCTGAACGACCGTGCTATCTAATCGCCCGTGAGGGAAGCTGCCGCTAGCGAGAACACGTACTCGGATGGCCGTCTCGAGCGCGGAGAGCGCACGCGCCGTCAAATCCTGGACTTGGCAGTGCATCTTGCTTCCGCAGAGGGGCTGGAGGGCCTTTCCATCGGTCAGTTGGCCAGCAAGCTGAAGATGAGCAAGAGCGGCCTGTTCGCTTCGTTCGGCTCCAAAGAGGACCTGCAGCTGGCCACCATCGAGCGCGCTCGCCAGATTTTCGTTGATGCTGTCGTGCGTAGGGGGCTGATGGCACCCCGTGGACTACCCCGCCTTTGGGCGCTCTGCGACGCGTGGCTGGACTACGCAGGTCGCGGCGTCTTCCGGGGCGGCTGCTTTTTTGCCGCTGTCTCCGCCGAGTTCGATAGCCGCCCGGGCCCAATCCGAGACCGGATTGCGGCCTTGATGAAAGAGTGGCTCAGCACGCTTTCGGTAGCGGTGCGAAAAGCTCAGGAGACCGGCCATCTGCGGGCCGACGCCGATCCGGATCAGTTGGCCTTCGAGATTCACTCCTTATCGATGGGGGCGAACTGGGCTCATCAGCTCCACGGAGATAAGGGCGCCTTCGACCGCGCTCGAGCGGCAATTCGTCAGCGGCTCTCAGCCTTGACGCCGGCGCGGGTGACGCTAACCGGGCGAGATTCACGCAAGAGTTAGAAGAACCCGCCGCTGAGCCGTCCAAAGGACCGGTTTCCGTGAAGGTTCGATGAAGTTGCGTGCGCTCGCTACGCGAAGCGGGCGGCGGACCGGGCCGCTTCGGCAGGCCTTGCGCCAGTAGCCGCTGAATGACGCCGGGCAAGGAAAGTGTGCAGCTGGGCGACCGCCGCCGCCCCCTCCCCGATGGCGGCCCCTACCCGCTTCACGGAACCGCAACGGACGTCGCCAACGGCGAAGATTCCCTCGACTCCGGTTTCCAACGGCAGCAGCTCACGACCGGTCGAACGCACGTCGGCGCCGGTGCGGACGAAGCCCTTCTCGTCCAGCGGGATGCCGCACCCCGCAAGCCAGCTCGCCGCCGGGTCGGCGCCCGTGAAGAGGAACAAGTGGGAGATGGCGTGCTCCTCTTCGTTTCCGGTGAGACGGTTGCGCCAGCGCATGCCCCGCAGCCCCTGGTCGGCGGCGCCCAGGAGCTCGACGACCTCGGTCTCGCAGATCACCCCGATGTTGGAGCAGGCAGCGATCCGCTCGATGAGATAGCGTGACATCGTGCTCGAGAGGCTCGGTCCGCGCACCAGCATCCGCACGTGGCGCGCGTGGCTGGCGAGGAACACCGCTGCCTGCCCTGCCGAGTTTCCTCCGCCCAGCAAGACCACGTCTTGTTTGCGGCACAGCCTGGCCTCGACGGGCGAGGCCCAGTACGAAACACCGCGGCCCTCGAACTGCGACAGGTTGGGGATCTCCGGACGGCGATAGCGCGCGCCTGTGGCTACCACCACCGCCCGCGCTCGGACCTGCCGGCCGTCGGCAAGGTGGAGGATGTGCACCGGATCAGGCCCCGAGATCTCGGACGTGCAGTCCAGCCGCTTCACCTCGGTGGACAAGCTGAACTCCGCCCCGAACTTCTGCGCCTGCGTGAACGCGAGCGACATCAGCGCCTGCCCCGAGATGCCGGTGGGAAAACCAAGATAGTTCTCGATCCGCGCGCTGGCGCCAGCCTGTCCTCCATAGGTGAGCGCTTCCAGGACCAGGATCGAGAGGCCCTCGGACGCTCCGTACACGGCGGTCGCCAGTCCGGCTGGACCGGCGCCGACGATGGCTACGTCGTACGGGTCGGAGCGCAGCGTCGTTGCCACCAGGCCGAGGGCGCGCGCCAGATCCTGCTTCGTCGGGTTCTTGAGCACCGTGCCGTCTGGGATGACGACGATCGGGAGCTCGCCCGGGTTCGGGGCGAACCGCGCGAGCAGTGACGAGGCGTCCGCGTCCTGATCGGGGTCGATTACCCGGAAGGGAATTCCGGTCCGTCCGAGGAGGACAGACAACCGCGTCACCTCCGGGGACTTGACTGAACCGATGAGGACTGGGCCTCCGAAGCCCATCTCGATCAAGGCCACGCGGCGAAGGATGAGCGCACGCAGGATGCGCTCCCCAAGCTCGGCTTCGGCGATGAGCAGTGCCCGGAGCCCCTCGGGCGGAACGACGATCGCCTCCACCTCCCCGACCGCCTTCGCGTCGATCACACTCATGCTGCGCTGTCCGGAGAGCTCCCCGATCTCGGCCAGGACCTCGCCCGGGACCACCTCCGCCAGGTCCTCGAGCCTGGCGCCGATCATGTCCGCGAACGCCGCCACTGGGACGGCCTGGCCCACCGCGTCGCGGCCGGCGACCGCCACCCGGCCGGAAAGGATCACGCACATCCCCGGGCCGGGTTTTCCCGCTTGAAACAGGGCCTCGCCGGGAAGGAAGCGGCGCACTTCGCCGAAATGCCGGACCCGCTCGACCTCGGCCGGAGAGAGGACGGGGAACATCTGCTGAAAGCGCGACGCCAGCGCGGTGGATGGAGCCCGCCCCGAGTCCATGGGCCGCGGGTGTAACACGCGTTCTGCCAGATCGCACGCTCCCAAGGGATGGGAGCCGTCGGTTGTGGCGTCCCGTTATGGGTACCGACGCGGAGGCAACGCCATGATGAAGGATTGGGAAGCGTACCGAAGCAGCTGATCGCTACGATCCCGCAGATCGGGCAGATCGGCGTCATACCCATCGCCAAGCTGTTTCGGATCAGTGCACCAGCGCGCGAAGTTGCGCGATGCCATAGCGCATTGCGGACGCGACAAGCCCGGTCGCCGCCCTCTGCAACAGTCCGGCCCCCGCGAACCAGCGGCCTCGAGCGGCGGCGACAAAAATGAATACCGCCAAAGCCGTGGTAGCGAGCTGATAGGCGGCGTTCACGTGAAGCTGCCGAGTGGCGGACATCAAAAACGTCACGGTGGGCACCAGCGCCGCAGGTAGAACCCAAAGCGAGTGTCGGACCGCTGAAGAGATCTCTCCGACGGGATTCGAACCCTATTTCGGCAATTAGATTAAGCATGCGACACCGCACGCCTTTTGCTGATTCGCTTTGCCGAACTGGGATTTGGGTCGAAGGACTTGTCTACGTTAAGTCTCGTGAGAGTCCGTCAGTCGACCTGAATTCTGGAGACATACTGGAGACGCGAGTGATCTGGAATAAGAGCGATGGCGCGATTTTCAGTGCACGCGGTCTCGTCGATCTCTACCTGGAACTCCTCATGCGCGGACGCTTTGGCTGGCGTTTTCGACGGCCGGACAGTGACGAGGATGCCGGAGGTGGGCAGCACTGCGCCTGGCGTTCCAACCTGCAACCCCTTGAGAGAATTGAAATCGAGCTTACCGAAGCGATCCGCAATCGTTGGCACTGGCGTTGCTGTGATTCAAATGCATTTCGCGAGGAGTTTTCAAATGGTTCCCAGTGCTGGTCAAGACGATCATAAAGAAACTGCAGAAAAGTTGGACGGCGCACCATCGGCGATGTCGTGATCTCGCTCGACGCCCCGCGCATCCTCGCGGCCGGCGCTTGGGCAGCCCCAAGCACTGCCGGGCGAGCGGCTCACGGCGCGAGCCGCTCGAGCAGAGCCTCTGCCGCCCTCGCTTCCATGGTGCCCGGGCGGCGCGCCATGAGGTCTCGCAGGCCCGCGCGGCACCGGTCCAGATACGGGCGCACGGGCTCGGTCCAGAACCGCTGGAGCCTGCAGTAATCAACCGCCAGGAAGAACTGCACCTCCTTCGCCCTGATATCGGCCGGGTAGTCGTGCAGGAAGCGCTCCTCCTCCTCGATGGCGCTGCGCAGCCCGGTGACGTCGGCGCCGTCCGTTCGCAACGGATCGTCGCCCGTGCTCCGATGGAACGCCTGCGCGATGAGCCGGAAGCGGGCGGCCACTGCGCGCGGTCCACTCGGGGCCCGCCGCAAATACTCGCGGAAGGCCGCCAGGTCGTACTCGAATCGGCCGTCGCGCACGCGGACCGCGACTTGGTTCGCCTCGAGCTGCTTCACGATGAGCTGCACCAGGAAGTCGCTCTGGCCGTGCGCCGCGGCGTCCTGGTTCATCAACCCGACGAGCGCCTCGACGGTCACGCCGAGGCGGTACAGCGCCTCGTCCGCCTCGGGGCCTTTGCGCGACTCCTTGGAGAACCGGGCGATCTCGGCGATCAGCCCTTCTGCCACATCGGGGTCGAGAAGCACGTGGCCGGGCGCGGGGAGGGCGAGGCCCAGCACCAGCGAGCCGGCGCACAACGCTTTTGCGACCGTGCCCAGTCAGCCTTCCGATGGAGTCGGCCGCCCCTCGTAGTAGTCGAGCGCGCCGGGATGGAACGGGATCGGTGCCTTGCCGCGCAGCACCGGCTTCTGTGGCAGCGGCCAGCTGCCGGGATACTCCGCCACCGTCCGGACGATGCGAAAGGCCTTTTCACGCGGATACTCGTCGAGCACGACAAGCAGGTAGCTCCCGAGCGACGCCAGCGCGCGCAGCGGGACCGGCGCGTCGTCCGAGAACCTCCCCTTTCCTTGGAGGGCCTCCAGCGCGTCCGCAGGGGGGATGAGGCCGACCTGCAGCTGCCGGCTGCGCAGGAGCCGCACGACTTCGGCGGACGCGCGGGCGGTCGCCGGCAGGGCCTTGGTTTCGGGCAGGCGCGCCGCGATAGCCCCGGCCACCGCCTCCGCGAGGGCGAACGCCCCCGGAAGCGCGTCGCTCGTCACGACGACGAGGTGCTTCGCCCGAAAGACGTACCACTGCCGGTACGGCGAGTGGCCGAGGAGCAGCGCTCCAGCCGCTCCGAGGAGCAAAGCGCGCGCGAGCCTGCTACTCGCCATCGCCCTGGAAGATGTCGAGCTGCAGGAAGTTGGAGACGACGAAGTTCGGCACGTCGACCAGGTTGCTGATCTTCAGGTCGCAGGCGACGCTACACAGGATGTAGGCCTGCGCCGGCGTCAGCCGCGCGGACGAAGGCGACTCCGGGCCGGTGAGTAAGTCGATCATCTTGAGCAGCGCGTCGCGCGCCGCGAGCGTGACGTCCTCCGACTGGTTGGTCAGCGGACCCAGCCGCACACCGTCGATCCATGTCTCCTCAGCGATCACAACGCCCGCGGGCTTGACGGGCACGCCGATGGTCGCGATGAAGTGGTTCGGTTCGAGGTCCTTGAGCACGCCGCCCCTGCTGCTCTCGAACTTCGGCCAGCTGCCGAACGCGGCGAGCCCCCTCCGGACCTCCACGTTGACGGTTACGATGGCGTTCATCTCGATGGCCGTCCCGGAGACTTCGCCGTCGCCCTGCGCGAAGTGCACGTCTCCCATCGACAACAGGCAGCCGTCCACGAAGCACGGGAAGAGGAGCGTGGTCCCCTTCACCATCTGCTTGATGTCGGTGTTGCCGCCGTTCTCCCGGGGCGGAATGGTGCGCAGGCAGCGATCGCGCGCGCTTCCCGACGGGCCGCACAGGGCGGCGGGCACGGCATCCTGCGGCTGCGGAGGCAGCACGAACCCACCCGCCCTCAGGAGCTGGTCCTCCCGCAGGAAGGCGGTCTCGATCTCGGGCCGCCCGAGCGCGACACCGATGGTGCCGGCGAAGCCGTGCAGCGGGATCCTCACGCCGGGGATGTCCCTGGAGGTCGCGAACTGGTTCTCTTCCGGGCCCAGCTCCCAGTGCACGATCGCCGGGTTGGGGAAAACGTCGCGGAGGAAGCCAAAGCCGGGGATGACCACTGTGTAGCCAAAGTGGTCCGGGCCGGGGATGGCATCGACCATCGTCACCGCGAGCACGTCACCGCGCCGCGCGCCATTGACGAACAAGGGCCCCGTCAGCGGATGCACGAGGTTCAAGTTGGCGGCCGCGACCGTGGCCGGCGTAGAGGTGCGGTTGAAGGGATTGTCAAGCGCATCCCGCGTCTCGAAGATCACCGTGTCGCCGGGATTAGCCGTCGCGGCCGGCCGGATGGCCGGATGCCAGCGGTTGTGGCACGTCCCGAGCGTCTCGTTGGCGCAGGGCACCGGCACCGTGCCGACGCGGGTGATGGGGATACGGATCGTCCTTGCAGACGAAGGACCTGCGGCCGCCACGAGCACGATGGCAGCCGTCGTGAACACGACGCTCTTCATGACTTTACCCCCCGGCAAGAGGAACTGCGCAGCAAGCAACCGCGCCAGCGAGCCTTTTGGGGGAAGCGCTTCGTCCTAGCCGCCCCCAGGGCGCCATAAGCCTGTATGGAACGTCCTGTCAAGTCGCCCACCGCCGGGCCCGCTACCGAGGGAGAGCCGCGCTGAAGGCGACCTGAATGAGGTGGCTACACGAAATGCTAGCACCGTGTCGCCGTGGCAGGGCCATCGCCCGCAGACTCAAAGGTGAGTGGGCATCGATTCCTTTCAGGAAGAAATCGCGCTCTCCTTCAGCGAACATTTCGACCTTGTCCTGGCCCGTCTGATCAGAACGTATCCGCTCAAAAGCAGCACGGAAATGCTGTTGGTCGGCCGCATCAGGTAGCCGAGCGCCAAGCAGACTCCCGCCGGCGCCACCCAGCGAGAGGACGTGTCCGCCCTCACCACTTCGGCTGCCACCCCAGCAGTTCCTGAGTTCGCTTGGCCAAGCTCCCGGTCGGGCGAATCGGCAAACCCGCCGACATCGCCGAGCACTACCTACAGCTTCATGCGCGGCGCGTATGTGACAGGTCAGTCGCTCGTCGTCGACGGTGGCGGCGTCCTTGCGGGATGAGCTGATCAGCGCTCGAGGTTCTCCTCGCTGATCGGCCGTCGCGCGGTCATGTTGAACCGACCGTCGTAAACGGGGCGCTCCCCGGTCGTTGGCCCCTGATACTGGACGAAGAGCATGAGCCCGCCGGTCTCGGTGATGAGCGGCGGCTCGAAATGCGGGTCGGGGTAATAGAGCATCGTGCCGGGGCCGTACGTCGCCTCGCCGATGGTGAAGATGCCCTCGAGGATGTACCAGATCTGCGCGAAGTCGTGCTTGTGGAACGGATGATGAGAGCCGGGCTCGTAGCGCACCAACCCGGCGTTGGGCTCCGTGGGTGACTCCGCTCGCGGGTGGAACAGCATCTTGCTCCACTGCCCCGGCCAGCGCAGTGTCTCCCACTCCCGCTCATCGACGTGGATGGCGGAGAGCGGCTGATGAGTCAATGTCTGGCTCATGGTCAGATTCCTCCCTGCGCGATGGAGTGTAGTCCGCTCGCACGGAACTTTGCCAGGTCAGGCCCGTGGACCGGTCGCTCCGCTGGGATCGAGCGGAGGATGGAATGGATCAGAAGTGTTTCGACTCCAGGCTGGAGAGGAGCGCTCGGGCTTCCTCATCCTGCGGGGAGATCTCGATCAGCCTTCGACACCAGGTCTGCGATTCCCGGATCCGACCGAGCTGGGACGTCACGATGACGTACGTCTTGACCAATGCCGGTTCGGGCTGCTCCGCCATGAGCAGCGCCTGCCGCAACTCGCGGCGCGCCGCCTCGAACATCCCGAGTTGAAGGAAGTTCAATCCTCGGCCAAAGGTATCGAAGGGAACGCGACGAAGTCCGAGGAGCTCGGCGAGCCGCATCTGGCGTGGCGGCGGAACGATCACCTCTTCATTCGTCGCGGCGGGAGCGTTGAGCCGGCGCAGTCGTTTCCCATTGGTCTCGATGGCGGCATGGTGCTCGGGAGTGTCACGGGCGAACAGAAAGGTGACTGCGTCGACATCCACGAGTGCCCATGCCGGGTCGCCCTGGAGGCGACCGATCAACGCGCGAAAGTTGGCCGGGACCAGCGCCACCGTCGGCTGATAGCGTGCCTCGAGGTCATCCCAGCCCTCGCCCGAGATCGCACGCAAGTACTCGAGATAGAACTCCTCCCCCATCACCTCGAGGCGTCCGTCGATGAAGGTCTTCTCGGTCGGGCCGCGGTGCATGGCGAGGTAACCGCCGTGCTCGATCGCATTGAAGACCCGGCCGCCGAGCGCATGTTCTTCCAACGTCCTGACCGTGCCGACAGGAAACACCGCAGGCGACTCGCTGTAGCCGAAGCGAATCGGGTACCGATTCAGGGCGTAGAGGCCCCCGGAGATCGTCTGCTCGCACAGGAACGCCAGGGCCAACGTGACGATCACGGCGGCACACGTCCCCGCGCGGATGGTCCGGAGCCGTATCGACCGCGCGAAAGAGCGTCCCATTCCGGATGCGGCCTCGAGCGCGACGGGGAGCGCCGCGATGGCGAAGAGGCCAACAAACCGCATGCGCATCGCCGCCAACATTCCGAAGAGCCCAATCACGGCCAGGTCGAAGAATGACATCCGGCGTGCGCGCGCCATCACCACGATGGCAGTAGCGATCAGCATGATCTTGAAAAACCGGAGCGCGGGGAATTGAGCCGCGCTTTCCGAAAACGGGGACATCAGCTCCGAGATCGAGTCGGCGAACGGGTTCCCGGGTTCGATTCGGGACCCAAGATCCCACAGGAACAACACGCCGCGGGCTCCGTACGGATTGAGGAACATGATGGCCGCGGCGCCCGCCAGCGCCAGCCACGGCGCTGGATCGACCGCTCGCCGGCGCAGGCCCCCGACCAGGGACGTGGCGGCGTACAGCCCGAGCACGGCGATCCCGAAGATCGATAGCGCGTGCGAATAGACCCAGACGAGTTGGAGCAGCACGGTCGCAAAGAGAAAGCGCCGTTCTCCCGAATCGACGTGACGGCGAAGCAAGTAGAGCTCGGCCGCGAGGCACAGTGAGCTGGCAAGTTCCGGTCGGGTCATGAGGCGCACTTCCCATGTGAGAAGGGCGATTAGAAGACCGAGACCGAGGAGCGCCGGCGATCGGACGCCACGCTGGCCGGCCGACAGCCACAGGATGGCGAAAGTGGCGAGCGCAAAGGCCACTCGGAGCAGGCCGATGCCGATCATCCCGCCCCGATAGGCGAGCGCCAGTGCGATCTGAAACAGCCCGTGCATGTCGATATACGGGCGACCCGAGAGAGTGTAGGTGAAAGGATCGACACGTGGCCAAGATCGGTGCTCGAGGATCCACTGCCCGGTAGCCAGGTGATATCCAAAATCGCGGGAGGACTCCGTACGCCACGCTAGGACCACCGTCAGGGCGGCTACGGCAAAGAGGATCGCAAATCGGGTCCATCGGTAGTCAGGAGGAGCGTTCTCCGTTCCCCCTCCGGGCACAGGCGTTTCGGCCCGCCCGAGCTCGCGGACGCGATCTCGCGTTCGGGCAGGCCGTTTCCGCGAGGAACGTGCCATTACCCGTGTACGAAACAGGGGCAACCGCATTTCCGATTGCCGACGAACTACTGCGCGGCTGCAAGTCCGCCGCGAGCTATTCGTGGAGCACGAGCCGGAACAGCGCGCCGCCTCCGTCCGGATCGAGCACCTCGACGCCTCCGCCATGGCCCTCGGCCACGAGCTTGACCATGTAGAGGCCCAGGCCGAATCCCTTGCGCACGCCGCCCTTCTTGGCCTCCACGGAGCCGAACTTCTGGACATGGAGCGGCCACGTTTCGATCGACCTCGCCGCGCCGAAATGCCCGTCTCTAATCGACAGGCTCGCTCCCGCCTTGACCGGCTCCACGCGGGCGCCTACGGTGCTTCGCATGAGGCGGCCCCGCGCCGTCTCATACAGGGGGACAATCATGTGGTCGATTTCTGCAAATAAATATCAAAGAACACCAGTTTTGCGGTCGCTCGCTGCGTTGGCGGTGGCAGGGTTGGGCCTCTCGGTGACGCCAGCATTGGCGGGGGATTCCGATGACGCATTGCCACGGTGCGAAACATTGCAGGTGCCGGTTTCGCTGGCACAAGTTCCCGGTGCCACGCTCTACGGTGAGCTCTGCACCCCTGCGGAGGGACGGCCCACTGCCGTGCAGTTGTTGGTTCACGGTGCGACGTACAACAGGTATTACTCGGATTGGCCGTACAGACCGGATTTCTATTCTTACGTACGCTTAATGGTCCGCGCCGGATATGCCACGCTCAACATCGAGCGGCTGGGATACGGTCAAAGCACTCACCCACCAAGCACTTTATCGACGATCCAGAACGGAACTGAGGCACTGCGCCAGGTGGTGGATAAGCTGCGGGCCGGCCAGATCGGTGGTCACGCGTTCTCCCGCGTCATTTGGGTCGGCCACTCGCTCGGCACTCTCTATGGCTGGCTCGAGGCCTCGGTATCCAGGAATGTCGATGCTTTCGTTCTGACCGGACTCTTGCACTCGGTCAAACCGTCGTGGCTCGCGCTGGCATTCCAAAGTGCCTACTCCGCTGTGGCTGACCCGAAATTCGCGACGTCGGGTTTGGACCCTGGCTACCTGACGTTCAGACCCGGCACGCGAGCCCCCCTCTTCTATTGGACCCCGACTGCAGACCCCAATGTGATCGCTCTTGATGAGCGGCTCAAGGACACTGTATCGGCTACTGAGTTTGGAGCTGCTGTGCCGCTGTTTGATTCTCCGCCGGCAGCCACCGCGCCATCGCGAGCGATCAGGGTTCCAATACTCCTCGTCCTCGGCCAGCATGACCGGGTGATGTGCGACGAAGATGGTCTGATCTGTAATCAGCGGAATGTGGCGAATGCGGAAGCCCCCTACTACTCTCCAGAGGCACGGCTTCGGGTCTTGATTGCCCCCAATACCGGGCATGACCTACAGCTTCACCAGACGGCGCCCGAGACAGGGGAGGCAATTCTCGATTGGCTCTCAGGGGAGCTCGGCCGGGAAGACTAATAGTGTACAGCGCGGGACCAAGCGCAGTTCGCCGAAGGTACCCGCGCTGCCACGTCTGTCGCTCGCGATGATGCCTCTGAAGACCACGCCCGCCGCGCGGCCACAGCGCGTTCAGCTTCCAGGGCGACTGGTGACGCTGGCCCCGCTCGATTGCGTGGCGCATGGCGATGCGCTTTATCAAGCCATCTGTATCGACCCTGATGCTCTAGGGTCCACGCGGTAAACGTTGTCTCGGGGGAGGGACCCATGCACAACCCGAGTTTCACGAGTCTGGTCCGTAGTCTGTCATTCGCCGCCGTCGCGATCGCCGCGTCCGCCGCGACCGCGGAAGAGCGGGAACCGGCGGTGGCAACCAGCGATGGCCGTGTCCGCGGCACCTCCTCCGATGGCGTTGATCGGTTCCTCGGGATCCCTTACGGGGCCCCGCCGGTCGGCAACCTGCGCTGGCGCCCGCCACAGCCACACGGCCGCTGGAGCGGCGTGCGCGACGCGACGGCCTTTGCGAACCACTGTCCGCAGCTGGCCTCACCTTTCGGTCAGGCCAGCACCACCGAGGATTGCTTGTACCTCAATGTGTTTAGGCCCGCGCGCGACGATCAGGAAGGCGACGAGGGAGACGACGAGGGCCACGAGGGACGGCTGCCGGTGATGGTATGGATTCACGGTGGCGCGCTGCTGGTCGGCGAGAGCGACGATTACGATCCCGTCCGGCTCGTGCGGCACGGCGTCATCGTGGTGACGATCAACTACCGGCTCGGCGTGCTCGGCTTCGTCGCTCATCCGGCGCTAACCGCGGAGTCGCCCGACCACGCCTCGGGCAACTACGGCCTCATGGATCAGCAGGCGGCGCTGCGGTGGGTGAGGCGCAACATCAGATCGTTTGGCGGCGATCCCTCACGCGTGACCATCTTCGGCGAGTCCGCCGGCGGCCTCAGCGTCCACTCGCACCTCGCCTCGCCGCTTTCGGCGGGACTGTTTCATCGCGCCATCGTCGAGAGCGGCGCGTACTCGCTCACTCAGCCATCGCTCTCTCAGGCCGAGGCCCAGGGGCAGGCGCTCGCTGATCATGTGGGCTGCACCGACCAGACGGCCGAATGCCTCCGCGCAAGCTCGGTCGAGACGCTCCTCGCCGCACTCATCACTGCATCAGTCGTCCCCGATGTCGATGGGCACGTGCTGACTCAGACCATCGGCGCCTCGTTCGCGTCCGGTCAGTTCAACCGCGTGCCGGTCATCGAGGGATCGAACCACGACGAGTGGCGGCTGTTCGTGGCGCTCGACTTCGACCTGGTCAGCGGGCCACTGACGCCCGAGCAGTACGTCGGCGCGATCGCCGCGACGCTCGGTGTACCTATTCCGGTTGCGGAGATCATCGCCATGTCCTATCCCCTGGCGAATTACCCCAGCCCGGACTTGGCGCTGTCCGCCGTGGGTACCGATGCGATCTTCGCGTGCAACTCGCGCAAGGTGGCGCGGCTGCTTTCGCAGCACGTGCCCACCTACGCCTATGAGTTCGGGGACGAGGACGCGCCTGAGCTCTTCCTGCCGCCGGTAAGCTTCCCGTACGGCTCGGCGCACGCGTCCGAGCTTCAGTACCTGTTCAACATGCGCTCACCGATACCAACGCCAGGGCTTACCGAGGATCAACGGCGGCTCGCGCGAGCAATGACCACATACTGGACGAACTTCGCGAGGACCGGCTCCCCAAACTGGTTCGGCGAGCCGTTCTGGCCCGCGTACGAGAGCGCGCGTGACGAGATGCAATCGCTTGTCCCGCCCGTCCCCGCGCCAGAGACGGGCTTCGCGCTAGATCACAAGTGCTTCATCTGGACGCCGACGCCGTAGCGCGACGCTCTCCAGTCGGGGCGCGTCCGAGACCACCGCGGTCTTCTCACAGCCAGGCGGGCTGCACCTCGAGGCAGGTGGAGTCGAGCGAATCGAGCAGCGCGAGCTGGGGCCCGATGCGCGGCAGCTCCCAGCGGAAGAAGTAGCGCCAGGCGGCGAGTTTGCCCTGGTAGAAGTCGGCGTCCTCGATGAGGTGAACGCGCTGCCCGTCGAAAGTGGGCTCGTGCTCGTCCGCCTTGCGGTTGTGTGGCGCGAAATTCTTCTCCGCGATGGCCACGCCGTATCCAAGGCCGCGAGCATCGTCTCGCGCGAGTGCTGGGCGAACCGCGGGCGCTGGCGCAGCGACTCCACATCGAGCGCCGCGAAGAGCTGAAACTCGAGATCACGACGGCTGACGATTCGGGAACCCATGGCGCGACCTCTTCCTACAGCACCACCTCGATCAGGTGGGGGCCGTGAACGGAAAGCGCGCGGCCTAGCGCATCCCGAAGTGACTCGACGGAATCGGCTCGCTCGGCGGGGACGCCCATGCCGGCGGCGAGTTGCACCCAGTCCGGAGCCGGCCGCGACAAGTCGGTAAGCGAGAGCGCCTGTGGGCCTGGTGCCGCGACGCCGGCGCGCGCCGACTCGAGCTGCAGAATGCGATAGGCTCGGTTGGCGCAGATGAGCGTGATCACATGCAGCTGCTCGCGCATCTGTGTCCACAGCGACTGGAGCGTGTAGAGCGCGCCCCCATCGCCCTGGAAGTTGATCACCGTCCGGTCCGGACAGGCGATGGCGGCGCCGGTGGCGCAGGGAGGACCCATGCCAATCGAGCCGCCGGTGAGCGTGAGCAGGCTGTGCCGGGGAGCCGCCGCCGAGGCCTCGAAGTAGCCGATGCCCGTGGTGTTGGACTCGTCGACGACGATCGCGCCCTCCGGCTGGAGCAGCGCCAGCACCGTCCCGACGGCGTCGGGGGTCAGCGGGCCTTCGGGCATCTGCGGCCTTGGCGGCGAGGGCGTCGGCGCGGAGCCAGCGGGCGGCGCATCGATTGCGTCCGCCAGCGCTTCGAGGGCGGCTTCCACGTCCTCATCCGCTGTTGCGAGGGTTAAGAGCTCGCAACCTTCCGGCGTGAGGCGGCTCGGCATTCCCGGGTACCCGAAGAACGCCACCGGTTCCACCGCAGCGGCGAGGACCAGCATCTGCAGGCCTTCCAGGAACGAGGCGACCCAGTCGGGAAAGTAGGGGAGTCGGTCCACTTTGGGCAGGCCGGGGCCGCGCTCGAATCGTGCCGGGAAGCGCTCGGAGAACATGCGGCAGCCCGTCGCCCGCGCGACGCGTCCGGCGGCGCGCTGGCCCCGTACGCTCAGCGCGCGCCCGCCGAGATGGAGGGCGGCGTTCTTCCCTCGGCGCAACTGCTTCGCCAGGTGTTCGATCCGATCGGCGCCGACCGGGCGCGCCGGAACCGGCGGAATGCTCTGTGCAGGACCCGGCGCCTCTCCGCTCTGGCAGTCAGCGGGAATGATCAGCGTGGCGACACCGCCTGGCGCCTCCTGTGCGGCGGCAATCGCCTCCGCCGCGTCCAAGGCCACCTGCGCGGGTGCCTTCGTCTCCCGCACCCAGCGCGAGACCGGGCGGGCGAGCGAAGCGATGTCCGAGCTGAGGGGAGCGTCCGCGTCGCGATGCCAAGTCGCGTGATCGCCGACGAGGTTGACGACCGGCGAATACGCGCGGCGGGCATTGTGAAGATTGGCGATCGCATTTGCGAGGCCCGGACCGAGATGGAGCAACGTCAGCGCCGGCCGGCCGCTCATGCGCGCGTAGCCGTCGGCCGCGCCGCTGCACACGCCTTCGAAGAGCCCAAGCACCGCCCGGATCGGCACGGCGTCGAGCGCATTCACTAGCGCCATCTCCGTGGTGCCCGGGTTGGCAAAGCAGACCTCCACGCCCGCGGCCGACGCCGTCTGCAGTACCGCTTCCGCACCGGTCATGGCACCACCACGATCTTGCCCTTCACTTTGCGCTGGAGCAGCCGCGCCATGGCGGCGGGCACTTCTTCAAGGGAGATGCGCTCGCTCACCACCGGCTTGATCTTTCCTTCCGCGAACCACGTGCCAAGCTGCTCGACGTTTCGCCGCTGCCCGTCGGGATCGTGCTCCACCCACTCGCCCCAGTAGACGCCGATCACCGAGCGCTCCTTGAGCAGCGCGAGGTTGAGCCTCACCTGCGGGATCGCGCCGGAGGCGAAACCGATGACCAGCAGCCGCCCGCGCCAGGCCGTCGCGCGCAGCGCCGCTTCGGTGTACGCCCCGCCCACGGGATCGTAGACCACGTCAGCGCCGCGGCCCCGGGTGAGGTCGAGGATTCGCTGGCGCAGATCGGCATCGTCGTAGTTGATCGCATCGTCTGCGCCCAGGGTCCGGCAAAAGGCGAGCTTCTCTTCACTGGACGCAGCGGCGATGACCTTCGCCCCCATCGCCTTTCCTACCTCGATGGCGGAGGTGCCGACGCCTCCGGCCGCGCCCAGCACGAGCAGCGTCTCGCCCGGTTGGAGACGACCACAGTCCCGCAGTGCATGCAGCGAGGTGGAATAGGTGATGATGAACGCCGAGGCGGTCTCGAAGTCCATTCCGGAAGGCAAGGGCGATACGCGGTTGGCAGAGACCAGGCACTGCTGGGCGAATCCACCGCGTCCGGGTGAAGCGAGCACCCGGTCGCCCGTCCTAAGGCCGGCGACGCTGGCTCCCAGTTCCCTGACGATTCCGGCCAGTTCCATCCCCGGCGAAAAAGGAAGCGGCGGTTTCACCTGGTAGAGGCCTTGGACCAGCAGCGCGTCGGGGAAGTTGAGGGAGCTGGCCTTGACCTCGACCACCACCTGGTCAGGGCCCGGCCGCGGCGAGGGGACCTCCTCCACCGTAAGCCGATCGATCGGGCCATACTCGCGGCAGAGCAACGCTTTCACGCTTCACTCCCTTTCTCAGTTCCCCAAAACGGTGCTTTCTGGTTTCTTGCCCAAAAGAGTGGAGCCGCTCCAGGCATACCTAGCGAAAACGTGGCTGAAGTTCTACCCGCCGGAGGAGCAATCATGAAGAACAAGCAGGTATTGCTGGCAAGGAGGCCACACGGCGCTATCCCAAGCCTTGGAGTGGGCCTCATTCGCGACGCACGACGCAGCGACGCGACATAACATCTGCAAGTTAGTTACCGCGTTTTAGAATGCAGGGGCTTCTTAGCTTTTGCCTTTACCGCGGTGTGCTTGGGGCTCGTCGATTTGGAGCTTGTCGATTTCGAGGCCGGTCGGCTGGATGTCGCTTGGGCCTTGCGCTCGGGCAATCGTGCGTTTTGTGAGACCGTCGTCATGACTTTCGGTTCTCTTTCGACTTCGTAGCGGATATTGCGAAAACGACACGCGCCATCAATGCAGCCAAGGGTCCAAATGGGCATCTCTCCGAAGGACTTGCGCCAATGGCTCCCCAGCTCGACCGGTTCACCGATGAGTCGCCGATCATTGCCGCTACCGGCAAATGCAGACAGTTCGCCATCCGCGTCGATGGAGAGCTCGAGCCGCATTCCGTCGTCCGGAGCGTTGAAGCTTGCCAACGTTACCCCGCGCCGTTCACCGAGTGCCCACTCGAAGGAAACGGGGTCTCTTCTGCCGGACAAAACGACCGCGGCGTATCGCCCCGGAGTTCCCACCAGCAAGAGTGCCGCCCGCGGATGACTCTCGACGCCGAGAAGGAAGCGCTTCGCCCTTGCCCAAACACTTCCCGCCAGTACCTCGGTCTCGATATTCGCTTCCGCCCGGACCGCGCGACCTTCGATGTCCATCAAATCCGGCACCATTCGGCCTACCGGGCTATCACTGCGCCCGAGACTAAACTGCAAAGCGCCCCGGTCGAATTGCACGACTCGACCGTAGGCGAGCATCGAAATGCGATCGAGCCCCTGCCCGATGGTCACGCTCTTCCGAAGCTCGGTCACCTCTCGGCGCCCCTCTGCGGTGACCACGCCGCGGGTGATGAATTCTGTGACGATTTGTTCTCCGGCCATCTTCTGGATTGGCCGTGGCGACTTGGCGCGAATTGCGGCAACCGCGAGGACAACCAGGGCGGCAAGTACGACGGCCACGGAGGACACCTTGATCGCAGTCCGCAACGCTCGCTTTGCTTGAAACCGAAGCTGTTCGGCCCGGTCCGGTTTGCGCCGAAACGTGGTCCAGCTGACAGGCACCAAGGCTTCCAGATCGGCGATCAATTCGGTTGCGCTTTGATAACGTTCTTCTGCTGCTGTTTTGAGACATCGAGCGACGACCATATCCACCCGCTTGTTTAAGCCCGGCTTCCGCCGTGAGGGTGGCTCGAAGCTTCCGTTCGGGAGCTCACCCACCAAAAGCTCGAACAGAATCACACCGAGCGAATAAATGTCTGCGCGATGATCCGCTTTCCTCGCATCGAATTTTTGCTCGGGAGCCATGTACGCAAGCGTCCCCATCGCGATATGGCTTTCAGTCAAGTGGAATCGCTCTGGCGTCTCTTTGTCCCTAAAGGCCGCAAGACCAAAGTCCGAGACCTTGGGAATGCCACCCGCCTGCTCATCGAACAGGACGTTGTCGGGTTTCAGATCCCGGTGGATGACGCCGCGCCCGTGTGCGTATTCCATCGCTCGGCAGACTTGAAGCGTGATGCGAAGAGAGGCGCCAGGGTCGAGCACGGGGGAAGCGATCACTTCGCGCAAAGAAGACCCGTCGATAAACTCCATCACCAAAAAGTAGGTTTCCGGAGTGCGTCCCTTATCGAGGATCGAAACAATATTTGGGTGTGATAGCGCCGCCAGAGCCGCAGCTTCTTTGTCGAAACGAGCGACGAAGGAGTCATCTTTAGCGAGCTCGGGGGATAACAGTTTGATCGCTACGGTGCGTCCTAGAGAAAGTTGTGTCGCCCGGTAGACCTCGCCCATCCCACCCTGTCCGATGAGGGCTTCCAGGCGGTATCCCGGAATCAAGTCGGGGGCTGAGGGTCTAGCAGCTAGGGTCGCGTCCGCCGTGGGCACGTTCAAGCGATGCAGGCTAACGAAGGAAACTCCCTAGCTCAATTGGGGGCCTTCAGATCCAGAGGCCCACCTGAAGCGATGAGATGCTTCAACCGGATATGCAGCTTGACAGACGTGAGGCTGCTTCGCCATGTACACGTTAATCGCACTCGCAAAGCATTATCTGGATCGCCCGAATGCGCGCTTTCATCCGATCGGGGTTGCGTTCCTTTATGCTGGACTTGGCGCTCCAATTGGCGGGGGCAGGTTGGCTCGCCCAAAAATGGTCGATCGCGGGAGGTTGCTCTGAGCGAGGAAACCGTTCGTCTCCTCAAAGCTCATCGCCATCTGCAGGGC
>Ga0209701_10000873_pt1 | contig 18664 bp, 16 predicted proteins | sample CZO8metaG_4_FD_188356 | JGI IMG/M metagenome (GOLD analysis project Ga0209701, IMG submission 188356) | Vadose zone soil microbial communities from the Eel River Critical Zone Observatory, Northern California, USA - CZOApr15con2H3.8 metaG... | ecosystem: Environmental > Terrestrial > Soil >... | reverse complement strand
CTGCGGGCACGATGGTTGCTAAGTGAGCGCCTGTAGCCAACCCTGGCTCACTCTCTCACCCCTCCGAGAGAAAAGGAGAAGTGCCATGAAGAACAATTCGAAGAAGCTCAATCTGGAGAAAGAAACCTTCAAGATCCTCACGCCAGATCAACTTATTAACGTCGCCGGAGGCGGAGGCGAAGGTACCGTGACTCAGACTATGCACTGACACTGTCTGGGGACGGATTACCGCATCGGATCCGCACAGACTCTGAACCCGCGGGTGTTTGTCTTTTGAAGTGCAGCTGGTTGTCGGTTGGTGGTACGCGCTTCAGCGCGGGATAGGTGAAAGCCGCCCCCGCGCAGCACGTACTCACCTTCTTTCAACGACGATACTGTAAACTCCAACGCGTTTCCGCACATGTCGTCAATGCCAAAAGGGCTTCGTGAATTTGGGTGAACACCAACCTCGTCCGGCCCCATCGCTGCAATGTTTTTTTCGTACGTCTCATCGAAGTTCGCATCAGTAGGAGAGAGAAAGTCGCCGTGCGGAAATTCTCGTCCATCCGCTCCTCGTGCGGCTCGCTCCCATTCCATTTCAGTGCATAATCTCGGCCTAATCACGTTCCTTGAGACCTGCAACCACGACAGGTAGCCGTGAACATCCATCGGTGACACTCCGACCATTGGCAACAAGCGCCAGTCTTGGTCTTGGCGTACCCTTCTCTCGGAAATGCGAAACGCATCACCTAGACGCAGGACGTGCCTATGGGACGCAACTTGCAACGTTAGTTCCCAGTCCTCGCCGAAAGGTTTGAGCAACAGTGAATCTTTGACCAGACCGCCGACGGCACTTGCTCTTAGCGACCGTTCAGTAGGACTAAGCGTATCCAAATACTCTAACCAGTCTCCAAATGTACTTTCATGTTGGGCTATTAAATATCCTTCCGTCGTAACCTCGTGTAACGGAACCGTGCAGAGGAAGTCTTTGCGGATGCTGCGCTCCTGCGAGCTACCGAACAAGAATGGGCCCGGGGGGATGTAGACGAACCCTTTTGGAATACTCGCAGCGGCTGGAAGGTCCAAAGAAATCTTCCGGTCCTCGCCTCGTCGCACCAGTACGGGGAACCGAACATTCGCCCGCTCCGGCGCACTGAACAATAAGAGATAGGAGCCTTGCGGCAGCTGCAGATGCTGAATCGGCGTGGTTAGATTCGGGCGCACCGTTTCGAGAACCGGATTCTCTTTTTCGCGCTCCTTGTATTGCTGAATCGTGACCTCCGCGCCGGCGGGCAGAGAATCGACATCGAGCGTACCTGGAGCGGTCCACTTCGCCTTACGAGTTCCGTCGTCATAGAGGGCGAGGCGCGCAATGAACTCCTCTCTCGCGTCCGTCTTTCCGTCCCGCTCCGCCAAAAGCGCTCGCTCGTACAAGACATCGGCCAGCAAAGACTTCGCGGTCGATGAATTCTTTCCCAGGGCGACAGCCGCTTCGAGAGCGTGATCGGCTTCTCGATACAATTTGTCGGTTTCGGTCGCGCTCTCCCCTGCCTTACTCCAAATGTCTTCTCCTTGCTCAACGTGTTTGCTGTCGAACAACGAGAACGCTACTTGCCGAAATTGCTCGGTCTGCTCGTTCTTCGCTCGCGCACGCGACAGGAACGACGACCCCTGGTCTACGAACGCCCGCACTTGCGCAGTGAGGTCGTGCTGCGCCTTCAGCTTGAAACCCAAGTAGATTCCGCTCACTGCCACCAGCAGCCCAATCGCGAGCGCACCTGTCAGGCGCCGCCGGAAACGAACCGATCGGTACGACGCGTCGAGAAACGCTGCTTCTCGGGGGAGCAGCTCGGGCCGGTCGAGGAGGGTGGCCACTTCAGCCAATTGTCGTGCGCTCCAAAGCCCTTCTCGTTTGCGGCCGAGCCGTTCCCACTCGGCGATCGACGTCGAAAGGCGACCGCGGAGCGCACGGCGCTTCGCATCTTCCTCGAGCCAACGCTGCAGCGTGGGCCAGGAGCTGATCAGCGCTTCGTGAGCGACTTCGTACGCCGGGCCCTCAGGGGATTCGCTGACTATCAGAAGGCGCCCTTGGACCATTGCCGCCAACGCCGCCCGATCGGTCTCGTTCTCGGCTCCAAGATCTCTTTCCGTGTGTCGGGCGCGGGTCCCCTCCAGCGTCACCAGCAATGGCAGCAGGCGCCTCGCCGCAGTGCGCTGATCGGGCGGTAAGCGCGACAGCACCCGGTCGGCGTGCCGCGCCAACGCTCCTGTAACACCGCCAGTCGCTTCGAGCGCCGAGGCAGAGATCAAGTTGCGTGTCGTGTCGCGAGCATCCCAGAGCTCGGCGAGCGTGAACTGCAGCAAAGGCAACGCCCCCTCAGCTTCCGAGGTCGACTTCACCAGCGACTCCACGAGCTCGCTCGACTCAAACTCCACCCCCTTCGCTTGAGCCGGTCCGACGATTGCCTCCCGAATCCCGTCCGGGGTCATCGGCTTGAGCAGATACGCGGCGCGCGTAATTCGGCTGGAGATTCCAGGGAGCCATCCGAAGCGGACCAAGAAATCCGCCCGGAGCGTCGCTAGCAACCGCAGTCCGGGCTCCTCGATCGAGAACGACTCGACAACGGTGGCCATCACTTCGAGGTCCGCTTTCTCGCTCAGAGTGACGAGCTCTTCGAGCTGGTCGATGAAAATGAGCAAGGGTCCCTGAGTCTTCGGACGCTTGCTCAATTCAGAATAGACCTCGTTCCAATCGGTTCGGATCCTGGCGGCCAGCGCATCCTTGTCGACTCCCAGATAGGGTGCGAGCGCCGCGGCGAGCGCGGACACCGGCCGTTTGCCCGGGGTCATCACGACCGTCGTCCAGCGGCGATCGTCCGCCAGTCCGAAGTCGCCGATCCAGGGGAGCACCCCGGCGCGGCAGAGCGAGGACTTGCCCACGCCCGAAGGTCCGAGCACGAAGACGAACGCGTCGTGGCGCAACTGATCCAGCAGCGCGCGAATTTCGGCACGGCGGCCGAAGAATAGGGCCCGGTGGTCGGCTTCGAAGGCCTGGAGACCCCGATATGGGTTGCCCTCGGGAAGGGTAATCGCCCGCTTTTCCGGCGTCGCAGCCTCCAAGGCGTCGCGCAGCTCCGCGGCGGACGCGAAGCGCGCCGCAGGGTCCCGGCTCAAGCAACGATGGATGATCGCGGTCAGCTGCCGATCCATGTCGCTGGCGGTGGGAAGGGGCTTGGGGTCCTTTTCCAGGACCGCCGCCTTCAGCGCATCCATTCCTCTGGCGCGGTGCGGTGGGTGCCCGGCGTAGAGTTGGTACAAAAGCGCGCCCACAGAATACACGTCGGAGCGGAAGGTGGCTGGCTCGCCCCTCCAAATTTCGGGTCCGACGTATGCCGGAGTCCCGATCAACACTCCGTGTTGCGTCAGATCGGTGGTCGCGGTCACCTGCACGGTCGAAGAATCGAGCCGCAGCTCCTGCGTTTTTTCGGGATCGATGTCCCGTCCCCTCTCCGTACCGCGTCGCGAAACCGGGGCGCCGTTCGTCCCGTTGCCCACCTCCATCGCCACCGCCACGCTGGCGGGTTGCTCGAACAGATCCTCGTTCACTTCCCCGACGAATTTGGCCAGGCCGAAATCGAGCAGCTTTGCTTCGCGGCCATCCGCGAGGATGACATTTCCGGGCTTGATGTCCCGGTGGAGCACGTTGTGCTGGTGCACTGCGGCGAGACCGCGGGCCAACCCGATGCCAATTTGCAGGACGCGCTCGCTGAGCAGGGGAAGCGCCAGTTGGTCCAGTGTCTCGCCCCGGACCCATTCGTAGGCGATGTACGGACGGCCATCGACTTCGCCGATCCGATAGATCGCTACGACGTTCGGGTGTTGTAGCCGCGCAATCGCTCTCGCTTCCAGTAGGAAGCGCTCGTATAACTCCGGTTCCGACCGGCGAACCGCCTCGACGAACTTGACCGCGACCAGCCGATGGAGGCCGTGCTCGTAAGCTTTGTACACCCGGCCCATCGCACCTTTTCCAATACAGCCCCGCAGCTGGTACCCGTCGAACTCGTTGGGGGGTTCCCAGTCGTCGCCAGTGGCCGGGATGAGCGTGAGATGTCGTTCCGTTACAGGCGGCTTTTCGGAATCCATGGAGCGGTCGCGCGAAGCATTCGGTGTGCAGTCGCTTGAACGGAACGAGAATAACGCAGAGTGGGCGTTGAGTGTTCACGGCAGCCGACCGTCACAGAGTAATGTGACGAGAAAAAATCATCCGTTACGACCGAGGGGTGCGTTGAGACCCATTTTGTTGTCTCAATTCAACGACGGATGAAATGTATTGAAATTGTATACGTCGGCAATCGGCGAATTATTTCAAATGTTGCCGCAGCCCGTGTGTCTCGGGTTTGTTGTACAGCCCGTGGCGGCTTGACCTGAGCTGTCGCGCCGCGAGGGTCCGATTGTTATCCGCCCGCACCAGCGGCATCGCGGTCAATGCTTCTCTTTCGAGCGAGCCTGCGTCGGATCCCTGGGTCCCACGCTTTTCGTTGTGGCGCGCTCGGCGCTGAGGTAGGGTGCCCGGCCGTGGCCTGTATCGTCGTCAGCGGTGCCTCGGGTGAATTCGGGCCCACCCTGGTGAAGTTCTTGATTCGCCGGGGGGATAAGGTTGCGGCATTGGGCTCGCCTCGCTCGGCAGAGCGACTTCGCGGCCTTCAGGTAGAGCTCGGAACGAATTCCCTGGCGATCCCGATGGACGCGACTTCTCTTGCCGAATGGAAATCAGCCCTCGAACGCGTTGAGCAGGTACTCGGCCCTCCGAGCGGCGCCGCTCTGCTCGCAGGCGGATGGGAGGGCGGACACCCTTTCCACGAAAGCGACGACGCGATTTGGCAGCGAATGCTCACCGTAAATCTGGAGACTGCACGCCGCAGCCTGCAAGCCCTTCTGCCAGCAATGATTCGCCGCGGCGCGGGAAGCATCGTGGTGATGGGCTCGCAGGTGGTCGAGCGACCCTGGAAAGGCGCGGGGGCGGCCGCATACACGGCGGCCAAATCCGCAGTGGTGGCTCTGGCGCGCGCGGTTGCGGCTGAGGTTGCCTCGAAGGGCATTCGGGTGAACGCGGTGATGCCGAGCGTCATCGATACGGCCGCAAACCGGGCGGCGATGCCCAAGGCAGACCCGAAGCGATGGGTTTCGGGGGAGTCTTTGGCCGAAACGATCGGGTTTCTGCTCTCCGACGCAGCAAAGGACATCTCAGGCGCCGCGCTTGCAGTCTACGGCCAATCCGGCTGACCCGGTTACGCCGATTTTTGATTGACACCCCAAGAACTGCGCCCGCTGATCGGCTCGGTGCGCAGCCTTTTGATCGCAGTTCTGCTTGGATCCAGCTTCGGGCCGTGCGCCCTTGGCGCCTCATTGCCTGAGGCAACCGATTCGGGCGAATCGCTCCAGACGGTGGTGACGGCGACTCGAACGCCGAGACCACTGCAGGACGTGCCGACCAGCGTGACGGTCCTGCCTCGCGGTGAAATCGTGCAGAGCCCAACGCAAACGCTGGACGAGCTTCTCCGCACCCTCCCCTCCTTCGCGACGTTTCGTCGGACCAACAGCCTGGTTTCGGATCCGACAGCGCAGGGAGTCAATCTGCGTGGGATTGGACCCTCAGGCGTCTCTCGAACGCTGGTGCTGGTGGACGGCTTGCCCGGCAACGATGCGTTTGGCGGCTGGTTCTACTGGCGGCAAATCCCGCGAATCGGAATCGAGCGGATTGAGGTGGCGCCAGGAGGTGGGTCCGCGCTCTACGGAAATTATGCGCTCGGAGGAGTGATCCAGGTCTTCTCCAGGCCAGTAGTGGGCCCCGAGCTGGATGTGGATGGATCCGCCGGCCATCCGAGGCAGTTTGCGCTGGCGGCACGCGCCGCCGATCGCCTTGGGCCGGTGAGCGGTCTTCTCGAAGCGGAGGGCTTTTCCACTTCGGGCTACGCCGTCGTCGCGCCGAACGCACGTGGGCCGGTTGATCAGGACGCTCCGAGCGATCATATCAATGCCGCTTCGAGCTTCGCCTTCGACGCGAGTCAAAATCTGCGGCTCTGGGCCAAGGGCGGCTACTTCTGGGAGCAACAGAACGGCGGCACGCCGCTGAGCAGTGCGTCGGTCCGTTCCGGCAGCTACAGCGCAGGGGCTACGTTCTCGCCCTCCTCGCTCGGGAGCTTGGATCTCGCGTTTTTCGGTCACGTCCAGGATTTCAAGCAGGATCGAAGCCGCATCAACCCGGCTCGTACGATCGAAGTTCCCGCCGCGCGGCAGGACGTTCCGAGCGACGACGAGGGGCTGACGCTGATTTGGACCTCAAGAGCGATTCGCTGGGGGGGCACTCATCAGCTCTTGTTCGGCGTCGAGCTGCGGCGCATTCACGGCATTTCCAACGAGGACCTGTTTCCCGCAGCGATGACCTCCAGCTCGCTTCTTCGACGGGAGACCGGAGGAAACCAGGGATTCCTCGGAGTCTTTGTCCAGGACTCGTATCAGATTTCCTCAGCGCTCGAGCTGATTGGCGCGCTGCGCTTCGACGAATGGCGGAATTTTCATGCAAGCCAGGTAACCCAGGATGGATCCCAAACGCGTACTCGTACCGCGTTCGCGAACCGCTCCGACAACCAGCTCAGTCCAAAGCTTGGGGCTCGATATCGGGTGGTGGAGGGGCTTACTTTGCGCGCTGCTGGCTACACGGCTTTTCGAGCGCCGACCCTCAATGAGCTCTATCGCCCCTTTCAGGTGGGGACCATCCTGACGGCGGCCAACGATCAGCTCGGTGCCGAAACCCTTCGCGGCGTCGAGGCGGGAATCGAACTGAATCCGCGGTCGGGTTTGGTCATTCGAGGCAACGGATTCTGGAATGTACTCAATCGACCGATCACGAATGTTACCCTGCCCGCTCCGCTGCCCGACGGCTCCCAGCGCATGAGAGAAAACTTGGGACAGGCCCGAATTCGGGGACTCGAACTGGACGCGGGCTGGCACTTCTTCCAGTCGTGGACCGCGGCGCTTTCCTACACGTTCGTGGATTCGAGGGTGACGAGCGCACCCGGCTTCGCGCCACTGGTCGGCAATCGGCTCGCCCAGGATCCAGTGCACCGCGCCAGCGCTTCGCTGACGTTTGATCGGCCAACGGTACTGACGGCGACCGTACAAGCCCGATTTGTCGGCGCTCAGTTCGAGGACGACCTCAACCAGCTGCCCATGCCGGGCTTCTTGATCGTTGACCTCGCCGCGAGCCGGCGCATTGCTTCATCGGTGGAGGTTTACGCAGCCATCGAGAACTTGTTCAATCGACAGTACCTGGTGGGCCGCGCTGGAATTGACACCATTGGCCAGCCTTTTACGGCGCGATTGGGGCTTCGCCTCCATCTGGGAATCTGAGCCGAGCTTGTCGCTAGTGGTTATGGTACGACCGCAGCAATGCTGGCCCCCGAGGCTTTGAAGGAGCAAAAACGATGGGTTTACTAGACCGGCTTCTCGGACGAAGCGGATCGCCGCAGCCTGGCTCATCACAGAACGAGCCTCAGGCAAAAGAATTGACCGATGAGCAGGCGCTTCAGCGTTATCGGTACCTTCTTCGGACCGCACCACCAGAAGCGATTGAGCAAGCTCACGCGGAAGCCTTCGCGCAGCTTACCCCCGAGCAACGCGCGCAAGTGTTGAAGGAGCTAAGTCAACAAGTCCCGCCGAGCGAGCGACCCGCCGTCCCCACTCAACCCGATCCACAGAGTCTGGCGCGGATGGCAACTCGCGCCGAGCTTCGGCAGCCCGGCATTCTCGAACGGACGCTCGGCGCCCGAGGCATGGGCGGCGGAATGGGAATGGGAGGCATGGGATTCGGTGGCATGCTTGCGGGAAGTCTTCTGGGCAGCATTGCCGGGACGGTGATCGGCTCCGCGATTGCCCATCAGTTCCTCGGGGGGTTTTCGGGCAGTCCGGAAAGCTTTCACCACGACATGGATACGGCTCAGGCGCAGGCAGATACGGACGTGCAAGGCGATTCCACCGACTCGGACGATTCAGCCAGCGGCTCCGCCGGCGATGACTATGGCAGCGACGACTTCGGCGGAGGCGACTTCGGAGGCGGCGATCTAGGGGACGCCTGACCGGAACGTGCCTCAGAAGGTGTTGCGGTATTGTGCCCCCTGACCCACTGGCACGCATGGGACAGTTGGTTAGAAATTCGCCTTTGTGGTAGCAGTTCAGCGGAGGGGCGGTGCAGGGGCTGGTCGGGCACGACTCGAGGGGAACACACGATGACCGACGACCTGAGTAGCAAGCTCATCACCGTGGTCCTGTGCGCGGGGATGATCGCATGCGGCTCAAAAGGCGTCCGGCATGAACCGCTCCTTGGTGTATCGGCCTCTCTCTACGATGACTTCGCGTCCGGCAGCATCAGCGCGACGAAATGGGGCGAGGGTGAGCGGCAAGCCATCCGGGAGGATCGATCGGCCGTGCTGAGTAGCGCAATCACTAACCTGCGTCCCAACACTGGCTACGGTACGGAGATGGTGGTGATTCCGCCGGAGAGCGGCGTGGTCACGAGCCTCGGGACCGGCATTCAGGTTACGAGCGCCTCACTGAGCGGGGATTCGACGGATCGATCGGGGATTGATCTCTTGTTTCAACCTGCTGCGAATCGGGTTGGGGCCGATCTGACCAACGCGCTCTTCGCTCGGATCATTCTTTCCAGCACCAACGGCGGCCTCGCTCAACGGCAGCTCTTCGAGTGCACGGCACCCGATTGTTCCTCATTTTCCGGGATTGGAACCTCGATGGGAAATTGGCCGCGCGAGGGTCTGCCCATCGTGGACGGTACGACCTACACCATCTCTCTCTCGGTCGATACCGCTACGAAGCATTTCACCTTCTCCATTTCAGGCGGCGATTATTCCGTCCCGAGAAGCGCAACCGTGGATGCGTCGTCAGGGAATCCACCGTTTCCGGTGGATCTGTCGGCCGAGAACTTCGTCAGGGCGCGGTTGTTGTCCCAGGTAAAAGGTGGAGCGGTTGGGGGAGGAAATGGAGAAGTGACCGCCCAGTTCACCAACGTGCTCGTGGGTATGAACAACCAGCCTCCCTCGCTGTTCGACGATTTCAGTACCGGTCCCGATTTCGATCCCAGCAAGTGGACAGTCGGAAGGCAGAGCGTTCAGATCGTGGCGTCCGCATTGGAGTTCGGCTTGAGTAAGGAGGGCTCGGGAACGACCTTGCCGATGGAACTTACGGACCCCAACGTTGCCCTGCTGCAGGCCGATGTGACGATCAGGGAGTGGAGGTTGGCGGGTCAAGGGGTGGTGAATGCCATGATTCAAGGCTCGCTCTACAACGACGGCACGAACGGCTCGGGTCAGTGGCCCGACAACAACCGACGTGGAAGCCAGGTCGGCGATGTGATCGCCACGGTCAGCATGGGGCGATCCCGCGTTCGGTATGAGATTCTTCGATGCGACTCAGCGACCTGCTCCCGGGCAACGGTAATTGAACCTGCCACGACGATCGGAAACGTAACCCTGGGAAGCACCTACACATTGGCGATGGAGTGGGACGCAACTCAGCAGCAAGTCCACTTTCAACTTGATGACCACGAAGTCGTCACTGCCGACCCAGTGGCGGCGGGATATCCTGTCGCGGGCACCCCGAATCGGCCTTTTCGGCGGATCGCAGTGCGCGCGGCGCCAGTGCCCGCCACTGCTCCGTTTAGCGGCTCGATCGTCGCGGATTTCGACAACATCAAAGCCGAGTGAGCGTCGCCAATTCCAAGAGATTCTCGTCGGGATCATAGATGTAGATCGAGCGGATCGGCCCGCTCGCGCCCGTCCTGAGGACGGGTCCCAGGATAATTGGAATCCCGCGATCCGAGAGAATCTTCATCCAGTCCTCCAAAGAACCAGCCACCAGAAAGCAAAGGTCCGCCGATCCAGGCGTGGCGTGCTTGACGTTGGGATCGAGCACCCGATCGGCGGGGTGAAGATTCAGCTTCTGAGAACCGAAATGAAGGGCTTTGCGCCCATCGCCGAAAGTCACTTCGCGCATCCCTAAGACCTGGGAATAGAACTCAATCGTTTTCGGAAGACTTCGCACCGTCAGCACGAGGTGGTCCAACTGAATGATCCCCCGTCGTAGCCTTCGGCGAGATTGAACCGCGAGAGCGACAATCGCCACCGCCAAGAACACACTTGCGCTTGCGACGAGCTCCAGCCGGTTAGCCACTGCCGCCGTCCGGCGCCCCGGCGGGCTGATTTTGTGGGTTGACCCGGCAGATGCAACCGCTGTTCGAGTCGTGCATGGTCACAAGCCCAAACATCTCCATGCCCCAGCTGCTACACAAAGTCTTGCAGTCGGTTACCCCGCTAGCAACGTTGAAGTCGCTGGAAGCGGTGTAGTATCGATTGCAGCCGCCCGCCGCGAGCGAGATCACCAAAAGCAGCACCCGCCTCATCTCCATGCCTGTCTTTCTCACCTGACTATCCTCGCTCGGGCGGGCGAAAACGCAAGCTCCGAGATCGCTGGAGCAAGCTGTACACGGGCAAGGCTTTCGCGGATGCTTCCGGCAGAAAGGAGATTCGCAGATGAGCGAGCCGACGAAGAACCCGGTGGCGCTGATCACCGGTGCAGCACGCGGCATCGGCCGACGAACCGCTGAAGTCTTGGCTGAGAGGGGCTACGCCCTCGTCCTAAACGATTTGGACCCAGCCGATGAGACGGAGAAGGTCGCGCGCAAATTCGAGGTCGACGTGATGCAAGCTCTTGGCGACGTGTCAGTCGAGCGCGACAGCGCCGCGATGGCCGACAAGCTGCTGGCGCGTTATGGCCGGCTCGACGTTCTGGTGAACAACGCCGGCGTCAGTCTGATTTCGCCCGCTCTCGAAACCTCTCCCGAGCAGTGGCGGCGGGTCCTGGAGATCAATCTTACCGGTCCCTTCTTGCTGTGCCGCAAGTTCGGACGAGTCATGTTGGGACAACGAAGCGGCTCGATCGTGAACGTTGCCTCGATTGCCGGACTGGTTGGAATCGCAGATCGTGCGGCATACAACGCCAGCAAGCATGGGCTGATCGGGCTGACCAAGACGTTGGCTGTGGAGTGGGGCGGATTCGGAGTGCGCTGCAATGCGGTCTGCCCAGCGTGGGTGAAGACGGAAATGGATGCGGCGGACCAGGCGCGAGGTACTTACTCAGATGCGGACATTTGCTCCCGCGTTCCGATGGGGAGGTTCGCCAAGCCGGATGATGTCGCCCAGGCGATCGCGTTTCTGGCCGATCCGAAACAGAGCGGGTTTCTGAACGGTCACACCCTGGTGGTCGACGGCGGTTGGATCTCGGACGGGAGTTGGGAAAGTCTACGGCTGCAGCACCGGCCGAAGCAGTAATCTCTGCGACGCTGGCAAATGCGCGCCCTAAAATACGGACTGTTTATCGCGGCGGGCATTGCTGGGTGGGTGATGCTCAAGCACTTCGCGGTCAAGCAGAGCGTTTCCCCGTGGGTGGACGCGGTGGTGTTCAATGCGATGGAGTTCATTGGCCTCGCTCTCGGAATCGGGTAGCGATGCGCGCAGCTGGGCGGGCTCACGATTGGCGAAGGAGTAAGGACCGGTATTTCGATTGCGGCTGTCTACGCGGTCGCAGGGTGTGTTTTCTTCGCCGTTTTGTACAGCGCCGTTGGACCCGGGCTCCTGCAATACGCACAGGAGCCGGGGACCGGCGAGCGCTCCGCCTCAGCCGTGTTGGCTGGAGCTTGCAGGCTTGTTCATTGGCGCCCTGCTGAGCGGCCTCGTTTTCTCGCTCCTGCTCTCGGTGCTGATGCGCTCGAAGACGCCGAGTCAGTGAATCAGCCGGTAAATCAACAGGGCGGCACGTTTGCTCTGAAGCGGTAACCGTGCCAGGTCCACCGATTCGCCGAACGCGTGCGAGCCGTTGCCATAAGCACCGAGGCCGTCCAACACATTGGTGAAAGGAGCGACAAACGAGGCATCGCCTGCGCCTCGCTGCAAAGGCTCGAGCGCTTCCATGTCCGGCAATCCGAGCGCTCGGTTTGCGTCGTTCAGCTTTGCAAGAAGCGCGAGATTTCCCGGGCTGGGAGCCATCGGTGGCATCTTGTCGCGGAAGGTGATCTCCGACTTGGTGCCGGGCAAGCTAAGCGCGACGATCGATTGCATTTTCTCCTTCACCCGTGCGAGCTGCTCGGCGGAAAGCGCGCGAATATCCCCAACCGCCAGTCCTTCTCCAGGCACGATGTTTTCCTTGCCCGAGACCGATGCTTCTCCGCTCGGTTCCAGCGTGATGTCCGATCCTGCCACCACCATCCCGGCGCTGTAGGTGAGGTTTGGCTCGCGCAAGCTATCGTGAAACAGTTTGAGAATCCGGCTCAGCTCGAACGCGGCACCATCTCCCAGGAAATCGCTGAAGATTCCGCTCGAATGACCGCCCTTCGCCTGCACTCGCAGCTCCCAACGGGTTGAGCTGCGGCGCGCGACCGTCGCATAGTCCTTCCCCCTTTTGGTGACGCCGGACTCGAACGAGAGCACGGCGTCGCTGTTCTTGCCAGCCTTGATCAGCTCGCCTCGCGACGTCTCCCAAGGCTCGGCGACCGATTCCTCATCGCCGGTCAGAAAGACCGTGATCCTCGCGCCATCCAGCACCCCGGCGCTCCTCAGACCCTTGAGTGCCGAGAGGATGACGACAATTCCGCCCTTCATGTCGGACACGCCCGGGCCGATCGCTCGATTGCCCTCGCGCGCAAACTTCTGGAATGTGCTGGATGGTTCGAAGACGGTGTCCATGTGACCGATCAGCAGGACTCGCTCGCCGCGACTTCCTTTCCGTTCAGCCACGAGCTGCGCCGCACGCTTGACTGCATGCATCGGTATCCAACGAGTGGTGAAACCGAGCGCCTGAAGCTCGCCCTCCAAAAGCTTCCCCACTTGCGCTACCCCGGCCGGGTTGAAAGTTCCTGAATTGATGTTCACCAGCCTTTCGAGCAGCGCCACCGCCTGCGGCGCTTCCTCGTCGATCGATTGAACGACCCTCGCTTCCTCGTTGGACAGCTCCTTGGCGAGCAGGAGGGTCGGGGCAGAAAGGACAGCGAGCGGCAGTAGAAGGCGGCAATTGCGCAAGAACGTCATTCGAACAGGAAGCTACCACCGGACCGGCGGGAGATCGGTAGCTGAAATTCGCTGGGGGAAACGAACTAAGGAATCTATAGTTACCGCCCCTGAAGGTTCGGGCAATTGCGAGCCAATCGAAAAGCAAGCCTCATCATTGTCGCAACGCTGCTGGCGTGCGTTCCCAACCGTCAGATCGCCTACCCAACCGCAGCGGCGACCGGATGCTCTCCAAACGATATTTTCCTGAGCGATATCGTGAGCCGCTCTTCGGAAGAGGATGGCGTGGAGACCTGGAACGCAGAGTGCTTGAGGAGGCACTTCCGGTGCACACGCTCCAAGGGAGTAACAACCTGCCAAGAGATCAGTGCAGCCATGGTGCAGCACACCCCGACGCCATCGACGACCGAGGAAAGCAGGCCGCCGGTGACCGCCGACCTGACTCAGGCGATTTCGCCGCTCATCCACAGTATTTGGGATGCGTATCGCAAGGGAGACGCCGCCACCCACAGTGCTCTGTTGGCCGACGACTACACCGCCGTTCACCCAGACGGCTCGGTGCATCTGCAAAAGCCAACGGCGCAAGAGATCCGGTCAGCTCCAATTGGAGCTTACATACTTTCGGACCTTCGAGTCGTACCGACGAGCTCGGGTACGGCGCTCGCGAATTATCTTGCAACGGTCGAGATTCCCAACGCGCCTAAGCTAGGCAAGTTCGTGGTTGGCGAGGTCTGGGTGAAGCAGGGCGGCCAGTGGAAGTGCCGCTATTACCAAGCGACCCCTCTCAAGTAAGCCCTAAATTCCGAGATAGGCCTTTTGCAGGCTGGAGTTGAAGAGCAAATCCTTGCCTGTTCCCTCGATTACAATTCGCCCGGTCTGAATCACGTATCCACGGTGTGCGATCGCGAGCGCGCGATGAACGTTTTGCTCAACTAGGAGCACGGCGATTCCCGAGGCATTGATCGCCTGAATCGTATCGAGGATTTTCTTCACCAACTTAGGCGCGATGCCCCACGAGGGCTCATCGAGCATCAGCAATTTCGGATTCGCCATCAGGCCACGCCCGATCGCCAGCATTTGCTGCTCGCCGCCGCTCAAGGTGCCGGCCAGTTGCAATCGCCTCCCCTTGAGGACCGGAAAGAGCGCGAATACCCGGTCCAGCGCGAGCTCGATTTGGTGGACATCGCGTCGAGTGTAAGCCCCCAGACGCAAGTTCTTTTCTACGCTGAGCTTGGAAAATAGTCGCCGGCCTTCGGGGACCAAGGTGAGGCCGCTCGTCGCGCGAAGATGTGCCGGTTCGCGCGTGATGTCGCGCGAGTCGAATCGGATCCGCCCCGCGGATACGTCCTTCAGTCCCGCCAGGGTGCGCAGGGTCGACGACTTACCGCTGCCGTTGGCTCCTAGCAGCGCGACGATCTCCCCCGCCTGCACCGTGAGGCTGACGTCGTGAACGGCAGGGACTTGATTGTAGCAAATCGCGAGTTTCTCGACCTGGAGCATCATGCTTCTCCCAGGTAGGCCGCGATCACCGCCGGATCCTGGCGAACCTCGGCGGGAGTGCCCTGAGCGATTTTTCGCCCGTAATCGAGCACCACAATCTGATCCGCGATCGGCATGATTCCCTCCATCACATGCTCGACGATCAAACATGCGATCCCGCGCGATTGTATTCTCCCGACCAGTGCCACGGCCTCCTGCACCTCGGCCGGATTGAGGCCCGCCATCATTTCGTCGAGCAGCAAAAGTTTCGGCTCCAACCCGAGTGCACGCGCCACTTCCAAGCGCCGTTGCTCCGCGACCGTCAGGTTTGCCGCGACCACCGATGCGCGTCGCGAAAGGCCGCAGAACTCGAGAGCCTGCATCGCCCGTTCGCGCGCGATCGACAGTCGCTTATCGTGAAGTAACGTCGCCACGGTGACGTTCTCGAGCGCGCTCATCGTGGAAAACGTGCGAACGAGTTGGAAGGTGCGGGCGACGCCCAGCATCGCCATCTTGTCCGGCGCGGCACCGGTGACCTCTCTCCCGTCGAAAAGTATGTGGCCCTCGCTCGGCGGATAAAAACCGGCGATGCAATTGAAGAGCGTCGTTTTTCCCGCACCGTTCGGACCGATCAGCCCGATGATCTGCGCGGGTGCGATCGCGAACGTGATGTCCAGGTTCGCGACCAGACCTCCAAAGCGCTTGCCGAGGCCCTGCACCTCCAGCAACGCGCTCATCTTCCGCTCCCGCTTCCCGGCTCGCGCCCGGCCAACCGCTCGCCCCAGGCCTTGATCCCACCCACAACGCCATTCGGGTAGTAGACCGCAACGACGAGGATGATCAGGCCGTAGAGAATCAGATCCGTGCCACGTCCGCTGCCACCGAAGATTTGGCGGGTGACCTCCTCGATGCTGGTGAGAATCCCAGCCCCGATCACCGGACCGAAGAGGCTCCCTACCCCGCCCAAGATCGAGGCCAGCGCAATTTTGACCGAAAGCGAGGTTGCCATCACCGAAGCAGGATCGATGAACAACTCCTTCTGCGCGTAAAGCGTGCCACCGGCTGCGGTGAGAAAGCTGGAAACCGAGATCGCCACGAGCTTGTAGCGGGTGAGATTCACGCCAACGCTTCGAGCGGCCTCGGGTTCATCCTTGATCGCGCGGAAGTAATGACCGAGAAAACTTCGCTCGATTGTCCGCGCCGCAAGGACCGTTCCGATCAGCAGGCCGAGAGCGATGTAGTAGTACGGCAGCTTGGAAGCATTGAACACGAAGGCCTTCAAGCCCTCCTGCTGCATCGGAAGGGACAGCCCCACCGCGCTACCGACCGACGTCCAGTTGGTGAACACGACTTGAAGAATCTCCGCGACCGCGATCGTGGCAATCGCAAAATAGTGGCCTTTGAGCTTGAAACACGGCCAACCGATCAGCAGGGCGAAGATCATCGCCACCGTCCCACCCGCCACCATTCCTATCCAAGGCGAAACACCGAATTGAATCAGCAGCAGGGTCGACGTGTACGCCCCGATCCCAAAAAAAGCCGCATGGCCGAACGATACCTGGCCGGCATATCCTCCGAGGATGTTCCATGCCACGCCGAGCTGCGCGCTCATCATGACCAGGATCAAAAAATTCTGATGGCTGGGATTGGTCACTACCAAAGGCGCGGCGCAAGCGGCGGCGAATACGACGAGGAATGGATTGATCCGTTTGATCACGCCCGCCCCAACAGGCCTTGAGGGCGCAGCAGGACCACCAGCAAGTATAGAAACAGCACCAAGGCTAATTTGAGCTGGGGTCCAATCAGAAACCCGCCGACCACTTCAACCACCCCGACGATGATGCCCGCGAAGAAAGCGCCCGTGACGCTACCGAATCCGCCCAGCGCCACGACCACAAAGGCGATCAGGACGAAATTGGCACCGACTTCCGGAAACACTGGATAGAAAGTCGAAAGCAAGGCGCCCGCAACGCCGGCGCAAGCGGCTCCGATGCCCCAGGCGAGCGTAAACATGCGCTGAGTGGGAATGCCCATCAGTTGGGCCGCCTCGCGATCGGCCGCCGTGGCCTCCAGCGCAGCGCCCACCCGAGTGCGGTTAAGAAACCACCAGATGAACAATGTCGCCCCAATCGCGCCCGCCCCGGCGACGATCTGCGGTAAACCGAACTGCAGCGCGCCCAGGGTCACCGTGCCGGAAACGAGCGAATTCTCGACCGATCGAAAATCCGGCTTCCAGAGAAACTGCGCCAACCCGCGGAACAGAACCATCAATCCAAAAGTGCTGAAAATCTGCGCGAGCATCGAGGCGTGAATGATCCGGCGAATTACCGTCTGGTAGACCGCCGCGCCGACCGCGAATAGCAGCAGCGCCGTAAACGGCAGCGTGAAGATTGGATCCAGCGCATAGAGGGCGAACAGCCAGAAGCTCGCATACATCCCGAGCATCAGAAACTCGCCGTGAGCGAAGTTGACGATGTCCATCACTCCGAAAATCAGAGTGAGCCCTACCGCAACCAGCGCATAGACGAGGCCGATCAAGACTCCCGAGAGCAGCGTTTGCAGCAAAATTTCGACGCTCATGGTGGTGCGAAACCGGGGGCTGCCACGAGCTCTCAGCGCCTGTTCCAGGCGGGCATCGGCCAGATCACCTCCGCACTCGCCAGCTCGAACGGCCAAACGGTCACATATTTGCCGCCCTGGACTTGCACGATGATCCCGGAGCCAAGGGTGTTTTGGCCGCTCGGGTCGAATGCAATTCCGCCCCAGGGCATGATCAGCTTGTCGGCGGGGAGGTTGGTTTCGGCGAGCGCCTTTCGGATCGCTTCGGGCTGGGTGGCACCGGCGCGATTGATCGCATCCGCCAGAGTGTAAAGGCCGGTGAACGAGCGAGCGGAATTTCCGGTGAAGTTTGTTTTGAATCGCTTGAGATACAGATCATTGACCTGTTTGATCAGCGGATTGCGCGAGGTGAGGTCCAGTGCCCAAACCTCCCGCGACAGGACGTAATTGCCGCTTTTCCCCAACGTTCTGAGGAACTCGGTATCGTTGAAGCCCGCGTCGTTCGCCAGGATCGCCTGCGGCGCGAGCCCCAGCTCCTGGTACGTTTTGATCGAAAGGATCGCATCCCCGAGATACGAGGACTGCATCAGTAAGTCCGGATTGGCGGCCTTGAGTCGCTGAACCTCAGATGTGAGCTGGGTGCTTTTCGCTGGATAGATGACCTTCTCGACAATGTCGTAGCCTTGCTCTTTGGCGAGCGCCTCCTCCAGCTTGGTGGTTTCAGTGCCCCACAGCGTATTCTCGTTCATCAAGGCAATGCGTTTTGGCCTGATGCCCTTTCTCTTTTCGAGGGCCTTGAGGAATTCAAAGAAATTACGGACGAAGAGCTCATCATGAGGGGTGGTCCGGAAGAACCATTTGAAGTTTCGTTTGGTGAGCGTCGCCGAGGATGATTCCGGCGTAAGAAAGGGCACCTTGTAGCGCTCTGCCACTTGGCTCGCGGTGGCGGTGACGTTGCTCACGTAACAGCCGATCAGGGCCACCACTTTTTCTTGAGTGATCAAGCGCTCGGCCTCGGTCGCGCCCACCTGAGGATTGTTCTGATGATCGCCGAACACGAGCTTGATTTTCGCGCCCTTGAGATTGGGCAGCCCGGCATGCTCCGCGAGAGGGAGATTCAGCCCCTTGGCGCCGTTGTTGATCATCTCCGCCGCGAGCTCCAGCGCGTTCTTGATCTCCAGCCCGGTCGAAGCGGCAGGGCCGGTCAGCGGGTAGATTGCGCCGATCTTCACTTCCGGCTCCGCCGATCGCGACGTCGTCGCGCCAAGAACGGCAAGAACCACGCTCAACAGTCGTCCCAACCGACACTTCATCGGTCCCTCCGCGGCGGCGCAGCCTCCCTCAGAGCGGTCCCGGCGGCAAGCACCGACGTGAAAATGCCCTTAGGCGAACTGTGGTGAGTTACGTGCCGCGGCGAACTTGGCTTCAGGGGTTCATCGCAACAGCTCGTTCAGTTTTTCGGATGGTGTCCTCCATCCGAGCGTTTGTCGAGGGCGGCCGTTTAGTTCCCGTGCGAC
>Ga0209701_10000872_pt1 | contig 18674 bp, 16 predicted proteins | sample CZO8metaG_4_FD_188356 | JGI IMG/M metagenome (GOLD analysis project Ga0209701, IMG submission 188356) | Vadose zone soil microbial communities from the Eel River Critical Zone Observatory, Northern California, USA - CZOApr15con2H3.8 metaG... | ecosystem: Environmental > Terrestrial > Soil >... | reverse complement strand
AGCCAGATGACCGGAAGGGTGTAGAGCAGGCGGGAGAGGATGAACCTCGGCATTGATCCTTTCGATTGCTTCCGGCTATCAATCCTCAGTCGCAGGGCCGATCCGTAGAGACGCGGCTCGCCGCGTCTCCTTCGACCATTTGGTGCCGCAGGCGGAGACGTGGCAAGCCACGTCTCTACCAACAATTTTTGCAACTGTCCGGGGCGTTCTCACGCCTCTAATCTCCCGCCAACTGCTTCGCTGCGGCCGCTGGCACGGGCTCTATCCTCACGGTCGCGATGCGGTTGCCTTCCATCTTACCGACCACGAAACGGCGGCTCTCGTATTCGAAGGTGTCGCTTTCCTTCGGAATTTTTTGCAAGCGCGACAGGACGAACCCAGCCAGCGTCTCAAACCCTTCATCCTGCGGAAGCTTTAACTCATACTGCGCCTCGAGGTCGCGAATGTTGACGGCGCCGTCGAGTTCCAGGGGCGCGTTGGCATCGGTGACCGCTGGCTCCGCGGACGCAACGTCGAATTCGTCTTCCAGTTCGCCCACCAGTTGCTCCAGCACATCTTCGACGGTAATCACTCCGGCGGTTGAGCCGAATTCGTCCACCACCACCGCCAGATGTCGTTTGCGCTGCTGGAACTCGCCCAGCAGTTCGAGCAGCGACTTGGTTTCCGGGACCACGAGCACGTCGTGCATGATCTGACTGACTTTCATGGTGGAGATGCGCAACGCCGAGGCCGGACTCGAACTTAAAGTCAGCCGAAACCGTGTCCAGCGCATCAGGTCCTTGGCATAGAGCACGCCAACAATGTGCTCTGGCCCGCGCTGCGGGTCATACACCGGGATGCGGGAATGCTGTTCTTCGACTACCCTCGACAGGGCTTCATCCAGGTTGAGATCGGCGGGCAACGAAAAAATGCGCGGCCGCGGCACCATCACCTGGCGCGCTGTGATGTTGTCCAGTTCGAGTGCATTGATCAGCATCTCTTCCTGCGCCGAAGACAGTTGCCCGGAGTGATGCGCGTTGGCCACGATCAGTTTCAGTTCGTCGGGTGAGTGCACCGAGCCGTGGCGAATGTCGCGAGTTCCAAAAGCTCGCAGTACCAAACCGGCGATCCGAGTCATGACCGCAGTCACCGGACCGGTGAGAGTGAGGAAGACATCCATGGGCGCTGCAACCGCCAGCGCCACTCGCTCGGCACGCTGCAAGGCGAGCGACTTCGGAACCAACTCACCCAGGATTACGTGCAAGCCGGTGATCAGAACGAAGGCGACGCCGACCGCGCAGGCATGCGCATACAGGGTTGCGTAGGGAATATGTCCAATCCAGGCTTCGAACAAATGGGCCAGTACCGGCTCGCCTACCCATCCGAGTGTCAAGCTGCAGATGGTGACGCCCAGCTGCACGCCGTTGACGACTCGTTGGATTTGTTGGTGCAGCTTGAGGACGGTCCGCGCGCCTATCCGCCCCGCTTCGATCAATTGTTGGATTCGCGTTTCGCGCACGCTGACCAGCGCAAACTCCGCGGCAGCGAAGAACGCATTGGCTGCCACCAGGAGCAGGATGAGGAACACCCGCAGCAGCACGTACGCAATCATGGAGGAATAATTCTACGCGATTGCGGGAGATTGCAGAGGTCAGAGGTCAGATCGCAGAGTCGAGTGCGCCCGATTTCAGCAGGCGCGCGGACCGCGAGAGCGTTCCTTACCAATTCTGCGAAGCGCACGAGGACCGTCTATAACCCGCTCATTCTAAGAGCCTATTCGGACTTTAGCCACCCACGCAATCAGACCCCGAAAGTCTCCGGCGGTGGGCGCGGCCCAATGTAAAATTGATTCAGGGAATACCCTCCGGTCGTCCCCCGATCTTCGCTATCTTTTTCTTCGCTGACTGGTCTAACCGATGGGGACCAGAAAGCTTTGCAGCACTCGAAGTTCGAAGGAACTATTCACCCACGCAACCCGTAATACAGAATGAAGCTAATGTTCCCGGTTTTGGATTTCCATGTAGGAGGCGGTTTGTGAACGGTAACGGAAATGGCAAAAAGTCGAAGCGGCGTAAAAGAATTATCTACGGTTCGATCGCAGCCGTAGTGCTGCTGTTGATCGCGGGCGGGGTGTATGCCGCTACCAGCGGCGGCACCAAGATCGATCCCTCAAAGCTGGCAAAGGTCGAAAAGGGCGATCTGGCCAAGAGCGTGGTGGCGACCGGGAAGATCGAGCCCATCACTAAGGTTGAAATCAAGTCCAAAGCCAGCGGCATCGTGAAAAAGCTCTACGTTGAGTACGGCGACAAGGTCAAGAAAGGCCAGCTCCTCGCTGAACTCGATAAGGAAGAGATCTATGCCCGGGTTGAGCAGGCGCGTGCGCAGCTGGAAGCTTCCACTGCCAGCATGAACGGCACTCGTGCGGACCTGGAGCGCGCCAAAGTCGATGCTGAAGGCCCTGATGTTCCGTTGCTGAAGCGAGCCTATGAACGGGCCAAAGGCATGGCCAAAGAAGGCGTCGTCTCCGTTTCCGCACTGGATGATGCGCAGAAGAACTACGAGATGTCGCTGAACAAGCAGAACGTCTCGAAAGCGCAGTTACAAGTTCTGCAAGCCAAGATCGGACAGTCCCAGGCGCAGGTGGCGCAAGATCGCGCGAACCTGAAGCAACTCGAAGAGCAGTTGGGCTACACGACCATTACATCTCCGATTGACGGGATCATTCTCTCGCGCGACGTCGAAGTCGGCGACGCGGTCAGCTCGATCCTCGTACTCGGTTCCTCAGCCACTCTGGTCATGACTCTCGGCGACACTAGCGAGGTGTATGTCAAAGGCAAAGTGGATGAGAGCGACATCGGCAAGGTCTACATGGGACAGCCCGCCCGCATCAAGGTCGAGTCGTACAAAGACAAAACCTTCACGGGCAAGGTGAACAAGATCTCTCCCATGGGCGTCGAGAAAGACAACGTCACCACCTTCGAGGTGCGCGTCTCGATCAACAATCCCGAGGGCGTGCTGAAGGCGAACATGACCGCCAACGCCGAGATCATCCTGGAAGAGCACAAGGCCGTGCTCCAGATTCCGGAAGGCTCCATCATCTACGACAAAGACAAGAAAGCATCGGTCGAAGTTCCCGATCCCAAGGGCAAGGAAGGCAAGAAGAAAATCGCCGTCAACATCGGAATTTCAAACGGCGCCAAGACCGAACTCCTGGGCGGCCTGAAGGAAGGCGATCAAGTGGTACTGCAATAAAGAAAGGTCGCAGGTGGCAGTTGGCAGGTCTCAGGAAAACCAAATTCACAGAGGCAATCCGGAGAACCTGCGACCTGCCCCCTGCGACCTGAGACCTGGGTTCCATGACTCTCTCCGAAATCTTCCGCCAGGCTTTCGCAACCTTCAAAGCGCACAAGATGCGCACCTTCCTCACGATGTTCGGGATCGTGTGGGGCATTGCTTCGGTGATTCTGCTGGTGGGTCTGGGACGAGGCTTCACGGTGGATCAGAAAAAGCACATGGAGACTCTCGGCAAAGATTTGGTGATTGTCTGGGGTGGCCGCACCAGCGCACAGGCTGGCGGACTGGCGGCCGGCCGCGAGATCAGCCTGACCATCGACGATGCCCGCCTCATCCGCGACGAATGTTACCTCGTTAAAAATGTCAGTCCGGAGCTGCGGCGCCAGATTCCCGAAGTCAGCGCTTTTAACTCCGCCAATCGCGGGGTAGTCGGAGTCTGGCCCGCGTATCAGGATTTTCGCTCCTTGAAGCTCGACTCGGGCCGCCTGCTCACTGAAGAAGACGAAAAAGAAGCGCGCCGGGTTGTGGTCCTTGGGTCGGCAGCCCAGCAGCAACTCTTCCCCGGACAGCCCGCCGTCGGCTCCATGGTTTCGATTAAGGGCGTGCCCTACGCCGTGGTGGGAGTTCTCCAGAAGAAGAATCAGAACTCCAACTACAGTGGCCCTGACAACGATTACCTGTTCGCGCCTTATTCGGCAGTCGCGCGCGATTTCCCTCCGCCGCAGAAGCCCGGCATTGTGAAGGGCTATTTGGAAGACATCGTTTTCCAGGTGGCTGATCCTGAGACCCATGACGACGCCGTCCTCCAAGTTCGTCGCGCGCTTGGCCGCGGCCACCACTTTGAAGCCACCGACAAAGACGCGCTCTTCATCTGGGACACCATGGACGGTGCCAAGATCCTCGCTCGGATCTTCGACTTCGTTACTCTCTTCTTCGGTTGCGTTGCGATCGTCACGCTCTGTCTGGGCGGGATTGGCGTGATGAACATCATGCTGGTGTCGGTAACGGAACGCACCCGCGAGATCGGAGTGCGCAAAGCATTCGGAGCAACGCGACGCGATATCCTGCGTCAATTTTTCGCCGAGTCCGCTCTTCTCACTATTGTCAGTGGCAGTCTCGGACTTGCTTTCGGTATCGGCGTCTGTGTCCTCGCTACGCTGGTACCTCTGCCAGATTTTGTCCCGCACCCGATTGTTTCGGTAATTTCCGTAGTCGCTTCGGTACTTACTCTTTCGCTGATCACGCTCACCGCCGGCATGTATCCGGCGCAACGCGCAGCTGAAATGACACCCGTGGAGTCGCTTCGCTATGAATAGCCTTTCGCTGATTCGCTATCGCGCAATTCGTACCCTGTTGTTCGTGTTGGCCAGTTCGCTGGCCGGCTTCGCGTCGGTCGCGGGAACTTTCGACCGCTCGTTCCAGGTCAACGGTCCCGTTGATCTCGAAGTGCTCACCCGTTCCGGCGACATCACAATCCGCAACGGTTCTGCCGCCACGGTTTCCATTCACGGTAAGATCCATATCGGCAATTCCTGGTTCGAAGGCAGTCACAAAGGAGAAGTCGAGGAACTCGAGAAGAATCCTCCGCTCCGCCAGAGTGGCAACAGCATCCGGATTGACTACGTGAATCTGCGCAACGTCTCCGTGGACTACGAGATCACGGTCCCGGAGAACACTACCGTCCGCACCCATAGTGGCAGCGGCAACCAATCGGTGGAAGGCATCAAAGGCAATGTCGATCTCGAGGCTGGATCCGGTGATATGCAACTCTCCCGTCTGACCGGCGACCTGCATTTTCAGACCGGCTCCGGCAATGTTCGCGGCCGGCAACTGTCTGGCCCGGCGAGAGTCAAGGCCGGCAGCGGCGATATCGAAGTCGAAGAGGTGGGCGAGGGCGACGTGGACATCCGCACCGGCTCGGGCAACATCACCGTGAGCGGGGTCAGTGGCGGATTTCGCGCCGAGGCCGGTAGCGGCGACATTCGCGCCAACGGCACGCCCAAGAGCCTGTGGAGCATTCGCACCGGTTCCGGCAACGTGGACCTGCGTGTCCCCTCAGAAGTTGGCTTCGACGTGGACATCTCCTCCAATTCCGGAACGGTGGTGGTGGATCATCCAGTTACCACGACCGTGCAAGGCCGGGTTCAGGAGGAGCGCAAAAGTGTAATCGGCAAAGTGCGCAACGGAGGTCCAACCATCTCCGTGCACACTGGGTCCGGCGATATCCGGGTAGATTAGAGTTGGCAGATGGCAGATCGCAGGAAAACCAGCAAGAAGTCTTTCCTGCTATCTGCAGCCTGCCTCCTGCAACCTTGCCTTTATGTTGCTCAAAGAACTCATCACGCAAGGATGGCTCGCGCTGAACCGCAACCGATTGCGGTCTGTGCTGACCATGCTGGGCATTGTCTGGGGACTTGCTTCAGTGGTGCTGTTGCTGGCCTATGGCCAGGGGCTCGGCGGCAGTGTGATCCACGCGTTCATGAACATGGGTAACAACGTGATCGTTCTCTGGCCGGGGCAAACCAGCTTGCAAGCCGGAGGCCAGCGCGCCGGCAAGAAAGTCGAATACGAGTATGCCGACATTGAGGCGATTCGCGACGAAGTCCCCCTAGTACGCGCCGTCAGCGCCGAGATTGATCGTGATTTCGGCTACAAAGTCGGCACGCGTGTCGTTTCCATGAACACACGCGGCGTCGAGCTTCCCTACGGGCAAATGCGCAAGCTCGATATCGAAACCGGACGCTACTTCAACGAAACCGACTTCCTGGAGCATCATCGGGTAGTGATTCTCGGCTACAACGCCGCCAAAAAAGCCTTTCAGGGCGCGCCGGCTGTCGGGGAAAGAGTAAGCATCGGCGGACTGGATTTTGAAGTGATCGGAGTGATGCGAAACAAAATTCAGGACTCGATGTACCAGGGCCCCGACAACGAAAATGGCTTCATCCCGTTTCCTCTCTTCCGCGATCTGAAAAATATCAAAGATCCGGACATGATTATTTTTCAGCCTCAGGCAGCCGAACTAAACAAGAAGGCTCTGGCCGCGGTGCGAGAGGTTGTCGCCCGCCGCCATCACTTCGATCCCAAGGACGAGAAAGCCACTCCCGAGTGGGACACGGTGGATAGCAAGAAAGAAGTGAACGCATTTTCGCTTGGCCTGCAAGCCGTGCTGGGCCTGATCGGCGTGGTCACGCTGGCGGTGGGCGGCGTCGGCGTCATGAACATCATGCTGGTGTCAGTGACGGAGCGTACCCGCGAGATCGGCCTGCGCAAAGCCATCGGCGCGCGGCCCCGGCATATCCTGACGCAGTTTTTGCTCGAAGCGCTAGTACTGACATTCTTCGGCGGGATCTTCGGCATCCTGGTCGCCCTCTTCCTGACCTGGGCGATCCCACCCATGCCGCTTTATAGCGAGTTCTACAAGACCGCCAATCACGAAGGCGACATCTTCCTGCGGATCTCCTCCGTGGTGGTCCTGATCTCGTTCGTGCTGCTCTCGATGATCGGCATCATCTCCGGCTTCTTTCCTGCCCTGAAGGCGTCGCGCATGAATCCTATCGAGGCGTTGCGGTACGAGTAGTACTGGCGACGGGATCGTCTCATAATCTCACGAGGATTATTCGGGTGCGGTTTCAGGTCCTGGGCTTACCTAACGATGTTTGAGATTGGGCGGCTGCGAGCTTCCCGGAAGCCCGTTTCTGGACCGCGTCACGTTTCATTTCGGGCTAGCGACCACTCAAAAGAGGGTTCCACAACACCTCCAGGGCAGCGGCGTTAGAAAACATGGCGGAAATGCTCCCGTGGAAACCCCGTAAAGGTTGGCCTTCTTGATCTCCACACATGGCGTTAGGAATGTGTAGTTTTCTAACCAACGATTCGCAGACCTCGACCTTGACACGGCGGAGGTCAGGGATTCAGCCCCCACCTGCTTACCAGCTATTCACCTGCCAAAAATCCGCCGAAGGGGTCCTGGCGCGGAGCGGCCCTTTCTGACAAAATCAGTCCCATGTCAACCCAAGATTCTGTCCTTCGTCCCGATCCCGTCCAAGGTAGGTGCGAGAAGAAGGGAAATGCTCAGTTTTTTCGTTCTGTGGTATGAAGGGGCAGGATAAATATTTGGTTGGTACGCACGCTTGAGATCGTCAATATCTTGAAGGTCGCCGGGTCAGCGGGAAAGGCCCTTGTCCCCGAGTTTGCAAGCACCCATACACCGGACGCGGCGTTTGCGTCCATGTTCCCGGTCTCCTTCTGATCGTAAACTGAATTGACGAGACGCATGCTATCGTCTCGGATCCTCGTTCTTCCAATTCAAGACTGGTGTCCGTCTTGACGGAGATGGTTGAGAAAGGAGCGACTATGTTCAGACTCTGCATCGCCAATGTCGTGTTGCTCGGATCGATTCTAGCAGCGCAGCAGAAACCTCAACCACCTGCTTCGACCTATAACCCTCCGCAGTCCAAAGAGGCCGCCGGGGTGTCGCCCAGCGAATCGGATAAGCAGCGCCGGGAAGCCCCTTCCCTGCAGGTCTCGGAACAGAACGCCCGCGCAGCAGTCCAGTCATTCATAACATGGGCATCCGCCTCTAGCGTGCGGGAGAAGGAAGAGGCCCGTCGCCAGATTGCGGCCGCCCGCGAAAACAAGCCGGTCGCCGGCGCTTTGTGTGAAGAAGCCTTCCGGGCACGGGAGCAAGATCACAGCCGTGCTGTCGTCGTGCTTTCCATCTTAGGGGAACTGCGCAGCGCCCATGGGGAGGAGTGCCTCGGCCGCTTCTTACATCTTCCGTTCCCCGAAAAAGGCACGGTGATCGATGGCGAAATTATTGAGCAAACCGCGCTGGGTACACTTCAGGCGAAGGCCATCGACGGGTTGGCCTACCTTCACAGCCGATCCGGAGATGAAGAAGTGCTCTGGGCTGTCTCCAAACATCCGTCACGAATTGTGAGGGGCGAGGCCATCGAGGCCTATTTGTGGAACCACGACTATTCGGCGGAGGCGCGTTCGGTGCTTGAGTCGCGAGTCCGGGAGAATGAAAGGATTTTCCTGGATCGAGTGCACCGCGATCCAGCAGAGTCGGCAGAGTCCTTTAACCAGAGGCTGGCCGTATATCTGAAGGAACATCCCGACGCTGTAGCGCCTCCGCCGCGTCACTCAAAGCCGAAAAAACGCGCGCAGGACGACTCAGATCAGCCACCAGCACGATAGCACAGGAGAGGAGAGGTGATTATGCATATCAGAGCCGTCGCGCTCGCGGTCACGCTGTCACTCGTTTCATCATCGATTGCCGCCGCCGCCGTTTGTGATCAGACCCGAACCAGCCAAGCTGAGCGGGACCTCTGGAACACGCACGGTTGCTGGCAGGCATTTTTCCTTTGGCAATACCAGGCTTACGACATGCGGCAGGGAGATTGGACTGGCCGCGGGTGGGAGGATGCCTGCAACCGGAATATGGAATATCCAAAGCACTGGAATGCGTCGTACCTCCTCACGTATGGCCTGGCCGACAATTGGCAGTTCTCATTCCATGGCACAGCCGATTATCGCGGAACCGCCGAGCGATGGGATAACGATTACCACGATGATATCTACCACACTCCTTCCGACAGGACAGATATCTTTGGAGCATGGGTTTTTCACTTCTTCGGATCTAACGAAGTGCAAACCGCCTGTCCCCTCTACGACCCGAATGTGGCGCCCAACGCAAATCCGGCGTCGCGGGGGGGAGATTTCATGCATGAGGGTTGGCACGGTTGGATGGACAAATACAACTGGAATAACGGATCTTGCGCCGGCCATCAATGTGGGCCGACCGGGAATTGCACGATTTCGAACTGTGACTATTTTTATTTCCACGGGATCGGAGCTTACGCGTTCGGCGCCATGTGGCAGACGGACGGAACCGCCAACCGTTTTCACTCGCCAAATCAGGTGCAGGTCGAATATCTGTGCGATGTGGCGGACTTTCCACAATGGTGGGTTCCCGCAAGCGTTCGACAAGCAGCACAAGTAGACGCAAACCAGCGATCCTCACAAAGATTCATCAATGGACCCGGGTATTTCTGTGGCAGTCCTCGCCCCTGGTGAGACTGCAACAGGTGGGCATTCTGTGACCTGCAAGTAGGAAGAATCGGCAAAATCTGGAAACTATCCTGCCAGCCGTCGGTTTTTCGGATATTGCCGTTGCCCCGTTGTATCAGCGCGGAGGACCAGCGAAACCTGCCATCAATTCGCCTTCAAAACTAGACTGTTTAGGGACCTTTTCGGAGGCCAGAAGATGCGAAAAGGCTGGATGAGAAAAGGGGTTTACAATTCCTCGCTGTCAAAGCGGAACACCAAATGGCCCACCTTTCTAGGCCGGGAATGGGGAGGCTCATGGACGCCAGACCACTAATAAGGCTGCTCAATACACTCAGAGTGTTGTGGAAGCACATCACACTGGCTGCTTTCATCGTACTGGTTGCCCTTGTTGTTCTTCCTCGTGCCAATGCAATGGGTACGCAAGCTGATATTCGTAAGGCGGTGGCTGGTGCTCTTTTTGCGACCGGCACTGTCAGTTTGTTGTACGACTACCTATTCGTTCGTCGAGTCATCGGAGGGTATTTTGAACTGGTTTAGACCGCAGCAAGCCTCGAACTGGAGAGGATATTCGTAGATCGAGCACAAGCTTTGGATGACATTGCTGCGGAACTTCAACGGGCGAACGGGAACATCAAGATCATGTGTGTTTCCGGCTCAGATTTCTTCGGAGAAGGCAGCGCAGCACGAGCAATCTCCGACCTGGTTAAGGAACGATACAGCGTACATCTTCGGTTTCTGCTTCTGCCCAACATGCCTTGACGTCCTCCCGCTGCCGCCTGATACTTTCGTCGGCCCCCGGACTCCACTTCGTCGAGGCACGAGGCAAAGATTGGCACGAACTTCGATTATCACTCTGACCACCGATTTCGGACTCAACGATCACTTCGTAGGCGCGATGAAAGGCGTCATCCTGGATCTTGCGCCTGACGCCCAGATCATCGACATTAACCACTCCGTCCAGCCTTTCGATGTGCTCGATGGCGCGCTCACCATTTCGCAGGCCTACTCCTACTACCCTTCCGGCACCGTGCACATGGTGATCGTCGACCCGGGAGTGGGGACGGCCCGGCGGCCGATCCTGCTTACTGGCGACCGCCACCAGTTCATCGCACCCGATAACGGAGTCCTCTCGCTGATCTATGACCGCGAAGAACGGCTCTCGGTGCGGCACATCACTGCCGAGCATTACTTCCTCCAGCCTCGCAGCAACACCTTTCACGCCCGCGATATCTTCTCGCCAGTCGCCGCCTACCTGGCCAAAGGGGTCGAACCCGACCGCTTCGGAGACGAGATCACCGACTACGTCCGCTTCGCCGCTCCCCGTCCCAAACCGATTGATGAACGCACACTGCGCGGCGTCGTCCTGAAAATAGACCGCTTCGGAAACCTCATTACCAATATCACCCCCGAAGATCTGCCCGTACTATTCGAAGCGCAACCGCCTGCTTTCAAGATCACAGTGGGTGGTAAGGGTCAAGCCACCCGCATGTGTACGAACTACGCGGAGGGCGCGCCCGGAGAAGTCTTCGGCATTTTGGGGAGCATGGGCTTTCTGGAAATCGCAGCCAACCGTGGATCCGCCTTCCAACTCCTGGGCGCAGGCAAAGGCAGCGAGGTGAACGTTGTAATGGAAGAGCGCCGCGGCGCAATACCTGTTAGTTCAAGCTCAGGGGCGCCATCGTAGTTCCGCCACTCTTCTTGATTCCGAGCGCAATCGGCTGCGGCGGTACTTTAAAGGGACTGGAGTCTCACAAACTCTTCGCCTTGGGATGAACGTAGCGATCCATCTCACCCGTCCACTTTAAGAACCGCCACAGGCTATGCCGCTCGGTCCACAAGAATTCCCAGAACTCCAGGAATCCGATCTGGGTCATCTTGACGCCGGTGAAGGTCTCGATGCGCCAGAGCAGGTAGGGACTGCGCCAGGGCGCAATCCGATGGCCGCGAGTGGAATTCCAGAGAAAACGCAGCATCTGCCGCATCGGCATTTAGTATAGCGCCCGTGCTGAAGCAAGGCCGCACTACCGTAACGTCACGCGCCCGCGGAGTTATCAGTTGCCCTGATTCACGTGTGCTTAAATGTTCGCAGAACCGAGATCCTCAAGATGGCATACCAGCCCAAACCGGCCAGCGCGCCAGTCGCTTCGAGTTCGCATCGCAATCTGATCTTGTGCCTGCTGCTCGTGGCGGGCACGCTTGTCATCTACAATGCCGTCAACCAGAACGGATTCGTGAACTACGACGATGACGTGTACGTCACCGCCAACCGGCACGTCCAAGCCGGACTGCACTGGAGCACGATCCGCTGGGCCTTCAGCACTTTCGACGCCGCGAACTGGCATCCGCTGACCTGGATTTCCCATGCGCTCGACTGTCAGGTCTTCAAACTGAATCCCGCGGGGCATCACTACACGAACGTGCTGATGCATTGCGCCAACGTCGTGCTGCTGTTTTTGTTATTGGTGGAAGCGACGCAACGAACGTGGCCTTCGCTGATCGCCGCCGCGATCTTTGCGGTGCATCCGCTCAATGTGGAATCGGTGGCCTGGGCCGCCGAGCGCAAGAACGTCCTCAGCATGCTCTTCCTACTGCTCGCACTCTGGGCTTATCAGCGCTATGCGTCGAAGCCCAGCATCGCGAGATATGCCATGGTCTTTGTCTTGTTCGCCTGCGGACTCATGGCCAAGCCGCAAGTCATTACGCTTCCCTTTCTCCTCTTGCTTTGGGACTACTGGCCTCTGCGGCGATTGCAATTCGGTTCTCCGCAGGCCGGCGCGATCGAAGACCGTGCCCGTTCGCTCGGCTGGCTGTTTCTCGAGAAGGTTCCGCTGCTCGCACTCTCGGCCGCCAGCGCCGTCGTAACCCTCGTGGGACAACAAGCTGGCGGGGCGGTTCGCTCGGCGATCGAGTATCGCCCCACGGTGCGGATCGAAAACGCGATCGGCGCGTACTTCGACTATGTTGGAAGACTGCTCTGGCCGCTCCGTCTGGCTCCTATGTATCCGCATCCCGGAGACTCCCTGCGCGCATGGCAAATCTCGGTCGCCGCACTGTTCCTGATCGCAGTGACCGTGCTGGTCCCTGCCTTTCGAGAGAAGCGCTACCTGGTCGTGGGCTGGTTTTGGTTTCTGGGAGCGCTCGTCCCGATGATTGGCCTCGTCCAGGTGGGACAGCAGGCCACCGCTGACCGTTACATGTATCTGCCTATGATCGGCCTGCTTGTCATGTTGTGCTGGGGCCTGGCGGATTGGGCGGGCGAACGGAAGACGCACGTTGTCGGTCTGGCCTGTGCCGCCTCACTGGTGCTCGCCGCTCTCGGAGCGCTGACCTATCGGCAAGTCGGGTTCTGGCATGACAGCGAAACGCTGTGGACACACGCTGTCGCAGTCACGAAAGACAACTACGTCGCGCACATAAACCTCGGCGAAACTTTCCTCAATCAGGAACGCACTGAGGAAGCTGCCGTTCACTTTCGTGCTGCCGTGCAGATCCGACCCGGCGATCCGGTCGCGCACCTGAACCTGGGAACCTGCGAGCGTCGCAACAAAAATTACGCCCCGGCGCTCCAGGAAGATCAAGCCGTGCTCCACCTGACCTCCGACAAAGGTCTGCGGACCTATGCGCTCGTCAACCTGGGCAGCGACTATCGCCACTTAAAGGATTACTCTCGAGCCAGGGAAAGCTATCAGGCAGCGCTGCAACTCAACCCCGAGACAGCTCGCGCTTTCGTTGGTTTGGGAGTGCTGGCCGAAAAAAGCGGAGAGTTTGAGGAGGCCGTAAAGAACTACTCGCGAGCGGTCGAACTGGAGCCGAGCGACGTCGGCTACCTGCTTCTATCGCAGGCGCTTCAGCAGAGCGGAAAGGCCGCTGCCTCGCGGTCCGCACTTGAAGCCGCGCAACATATTTCACCCGACTTCGACCGCGCCCAGCAAGCGGTCCGCGACCTGCTGGCAGAGTAATCCCCCGGGCGCATCCTCAAATCTTTCGTTGCGATGACTGATTCAGCCTAGCTTTTCTTGCCCGTCACGGCATAGAAGGCAGTCGCCTCCTGCTCAACGTTCCTGCTGCCGCATTTCGGGCATTTGATTTCGGTGTCGTGCTGCTGCAAGGTGAGATGCAGCTCGAAGGTTTTGTTGCAATCGTTGCAGACGTAGTCATACACGGGCATGGGGGCCTCCCGCTTAATGCCATTAGAATTGTATCGCTGAATTCTGCGGATTTCATCGATGAAAATACCGAAGGGCCGAAGCTCGTGCTTCGGCCCTTTAGTCGAGATCCCGCTGCTATTTCGTCACATCCACGCTGGCCCGGGTATTTTCCCAGTCCATGTGCAGCGTACACTTGCTGCCCGCCTGATCGAAACCGATGGTGAAGTTTTCCACGGGCGCGCTGGTCTTCGAAACGCTCATCGGCACGCGCGCCAGATCTTCGCCTTCACCTGGATAGTCAGTTCCCCACTCGCCCGTCTTCTTGCTGATGACGAGCGTCCACTTGTCGGCTTCCGGAACAGCGAAGATGGTATAGCTGCCGCCGGGGACGTTCTTTCCGCCAACGACCACCGCGCTATCCGTAACAAATGTGGTTGCTTCATTCGCGCCGGCGCGCCAGACTTTGCCGTAAGGAACGAGGCCGCCGAAAATCTTGCGCGGCTGATGAGTTTTTGGATCATTGATACGCGGACTGGAATAATCAATCTTGACGCTCTTGCCATCCGAGAACTTGCACTCTGCGCTGGCAGGCGGACTCAGGCGCGGCGATTTATCTTGCGCCATGCTCGTCGGCGCAGCGACAAGGACGGCGACGGCGAAAACCACCATTGTAAGGAGAGCAAACTTCTTCATAACAATTCCTCCCAAAAAATCTTTCTTGGCTTTGGCTTGCAGCTCGTAGCTCGTAGCTCGGAAACCGGGCTGCCCAAGAATTATACGCACTCCTGCATCTACAATCTCTCCATGGCCGTCTTCGACGAAAAGCAGGAAGAACTCGAACACTTCGAGACCCGCATGGGCATCCCTCGCGGACGCCTCGCGGTCACCATGGACCTGGTTACTGACGCGATGGCCCTGGTCGGACAACATGGCGTCTACTGCCAGAGCCAGCGCTGGCCTGGCAAACCCGTGATGGACATTCAAATGATCATGAAGAGTCTTACTGACGCGAAAGAGCTGATTCAGAGCGTCATGGAGGAACTGCGCACTAAAGCCCCGTCCCCGGCGGCACCTCCCGGCGGGCCGTATTGACGGCTACAATTTGAGGAATGGAGCGCAAGGTTTTTTGGATCGCTTTCACGGTCCTCGGACTGCTCGCCGATTTTCTGTTTCCGCTCTGGTGGGCGCTGGTGGCTACTATTCCCATCGTCTACGTTTCGTGGTGGGTCGCCTATCGCAGCGACTGGTTCTAACGTCTGAAAGCTTCGGAATAGCTCCTCGCGGAGAAGCGCGTCTATCACCTGTACAGGGAGACACGGCACGCCGCGTCTCTACTTTAGGGCGTTACCGTTACCATCACTACGCCATGCGACGGCACGGTCGCACCAAACTTGGCTGTAAATTTACCAAGCTCTTTGTGCTGCCAAAGGTCGCGCACCGCCGCGCTCAGATGATCCGGGTTGCCGATTTCTTCCCAGTTCACCACGACATTCTGTTCGGAGGGGCCGCGATTTAAGAGGATCACCGCACGCCTGCCATCTTTCAGTTGTTTCACCCACACCTCACGGTCGCCGCTTTTGGACACGCGCCTTCCCTGCATCCCCAGCGGATCCTGGTTGATTGCGATCACTTCTTTATTGGTCAGGATGTCGCGAATCTCCGGACGCATGTTTCTGAGATCGTTGCCCGCAATTAGGGGCGCGGCGAGGATGGCCCAGAGGCTGAAATGCGAACGGTACTCGACGTCCGTCATACCTCCATTTCCAACTTCCAGCATGTCCGGATCATTCCAGTGGCCGGGACCGGCATACGAATAGAGCTCAGCTTCGGCGTCAATGATGTCCACGACGCCATAGCTGCAGCAGTCGCCGGGCTTCCACTCTTTCTTTCCTGACCATCGGTCCTGAATATCGCCCGTCGTCCGCCAAAGATTGCCGCCCACTTCTTTTCCCCACAACCAGGGCTGGGCCTTGCCCCATTCACAGATGCTCAACACAATCGGACGCCCGGCCGCATCCAGCGCGGCACGGATGTTGGCATAGGACGCCTCGGCATCCTGCGTAGTGGTGTTACACCAGTCGTATTTCAGATAATCGACTCCCCATGCGGCATATTGAAGCGCATCCTGATACTCATGACCCAGGCCGCCCGGCCGGCCGGCGCAGGTCTTCGATCCGGCGTCAGAGTAAATGCCAAACTTCAAATCCAGCGAGTGTATGTAGTCGGCGAGCGCCTTGATCCCTGACGGAAATCGTTGCGGATCAGCGACGATGTTGCCGTTCTCGTCTCGGCTCACCTGCCAGCAATCGTCGATCACCACGTACTGATAGCCGGCGTCTTTCATGCCTGACTTCACCATCGCATCAGCCATCTCCCTGATCATGTCTTCGCTGACGTTGCAGGCAAACTTGTTCCAGCTGTTCCATCCCATGGGCGGGGTGAGAGCAAGTTTGGCGGAGACAGTGTCCTGAGCAACCAGGGACGCAGTGAAGACGAGTGGTGCCAACATCACAAGGACGACGCGTTTCGTTGACATGGTGTTCTCCGAAAGCTCGCGCGGAATCAGACGGAGCAGTGCCTGCCGCTGAATTGCAAGGTCTCCCAGAATTGTCATCCTGAGCGAGGCGAAGGATCTGCTTGTGTCGATTTGGAGCGGGTTCCTTCAGATCGCCGAACTTCTACGCCAGTGTGTACTTTCCTCGCTCAATCGTCTTTTCCGCGATCTGTTTCCGCAACGCAATCGTGTGGAACGGCTCATACTTCGCCAGACGCCGCAGGATTGCCAATTGCGTCCGAAGCATGTCGCCGTCGGCCACGTCGGCGATGACCTTCTTCGCGGCCGCTTCGATTTTCTCCAGCGCGTGCGTCAGGTAAACGCGCGTCATGGCAATTGGCAGTGCAGCCGCGGCTTCGCCTTTCTGGTCGGCGATTTTCTGTGCGCGCAGTACGGCTGACTCCATGGCGTAAATCTCGATCGTCATGTCGGCGATGGCGCCCATGACTTCCTGCTGATCCTGGATCGCCTGCATGTATTTTTGCGTCGCCGCCCCCGCCACAAACAGGCCGAGCTTCTTGGCATTTGCAACCAGTTTGCGTTCTTCTGCCAGCGGACCTTCGAAATCTTCACCGGCCGACGGCCCGCTCAGCACTTCGTCCATCAATTTTTTGATCGCAGGCATGAGCGGCAATTGTCCCGACATGGCCCGCTTCAGCAGAAATCCCGTAATGATGAGCCGGTTGATTTCGTTCGTGCCCTCGAAAATGCGGTTGATGCGCGCATCGCGATACGCCCGTTCCGCCGGATATTCTTCGACGAAACCGTAGCCGGCGTAAATCTGCACAGTCTCATCCACGACGTAGTCAATCATCTCCGATCCCCAGACCTTCAGGATCGAACATTCGACCGCATACTCCTCGATCGCCTTGCGCGTCTCCTTCGCAGCTTCGGGACTTGCCTTGTCGATGCTTGCAAGCAGATCATCCATCATTCCGACGGTCCGAAATACCAGCGATTCGCCGACGTAAATCAGCGTCGCCATATTCGCGATTTTTTCGCGCACCAAACCGAAATCGGCGATCACCTTTCCGAAGGCTTTGCGCTGCTTGGCATATCCGACAGCATTCTCGACCGAGACCCTGGCGCCACCCACACACATCGCGCCGAGTTTGAAGCGCCCGACGTTGAGAATGTTGAAGGCAATCACGTGCCCCTTGCCGATTTCGCCCAGCAAATTTTCGACTGGCACCTTGCAGTCGTTCAGAATCAGCGGACAAGTGGATGATCCACGAATGCCCATCTTGTGCTCCTCGGCACCGACCGAAAATCCGGGAAAATTTCTTTCGATCAGAAACGCCGAGAACTTCTCGCCATCAATTTTCGCGAAAACTGTAAACAGGTCGGCAAAGCCGGCGTTGGTGATCCACATCTTTTCGCCGTTCAGAATGTAGTGCTTGCCATCCGGGGAAAGCACGGCGCGAGTGCGGCAGTTGAGCGCGTCCGATCCGGAAGAAGATTCCGAAAGCGCGTACGCTCCAACGATTTCTCCCGCCGCCAGCTTCGGCAGGTATTTTTGTTTCTGTTCTTCGGTACCGAAATAAACGATCGGCAACAATCCGATGCCACTGTGGGCGCCCCAGGTGGTGGCGAATCCGGCGTACTTGGCGATGTGGTCGGCGATAATGGCGGCGGTGACTTTGTCCAGTTCCAGTCCGCCGTAGGCTTCAGGTATTTCAACGCCGCTGAGGCCGAGGTCGCCCGCCTTTTTCAGCAGGTCGCGCGAGACCGAGAAGTCCTTATGTTCGATTTTCTCTACCTGGGGCAGGATTTCATTGACCGCGAACTCTTCCGTGGTCTGTCCAATCATCTGCTGTTGTTCAGTGAAGTCTTCCGGAGTAAACACGTCGGCAGTCTGCAGCTCTTCCAGCAGAAAGCTACCACCGAGGATCTTCGTCTTGGAAATTGCAGTTGTCGCCATGAATGAAGCCCTTCTGACTCTGAAAGTGGCGACGGATCACGCCGCGCCGCTCTTACCTTTGACAGTCAAAGTGTATAAGCTAGGGGTGCAATTTTCTAGCTGAGGCGAACATCGCTATGGCAATCGAAAGTCCACAGCTCAATCAGGCCAGAACGGGCGCGGGCAGGCATCTCCGTGGTCTGGCGGTCGCAGCACTTTCGTTTGGTGCAGGATTGCTGATGGCGTTGCTCGCCCTATTGATGGTCGGGCGGGCTGCGCAGAGTTGGCCTGGCAGTTTGTTGGGCTCCTGGTTGCAGAGAGCCACTCATACGGACCTGAGCCAACCTACGGTCGTCGACCGCATCCAGAAACTGCAGCGGCTCGAAACCGTGGTCTACACCATGGACAAAATCGTCACCGGCGAAAAAGAGAGTGTAATTCTGCCTAACTTCCTCGCCGGAGATCGTCTATTGCTCCTGGTACATGGAGAAGTCATCGCTGGGATCGATTTCCAGACGCTCAAGCCGAACGACGTTCTGGTCACAGGCAAGAAGATCCGCGTGCGTCTTCCGCAGGCGCAGGTGCTGGTAACAAAACTCGACAGCGCGAAGACCCGCGTGTACTCGCGGCAAACCGGGTTGCTGGTAGCAACTGATCCTAATCTCGAATCGCAAGTCCGGGAAGAAGCCGAGCGCGATCTCCGTCGTTCAGCGCTGGCGGACGGCAT